>Ga0315331_10000001_pt1 | contig 195022 bp, 168 predicted proteins | sample M160m34915metaG_FD_203456 | JGI IMG/M metagenome (GOLD analysis project Ga0315331, IMG submission 203456) | Ammonia-oxidizing marine archaeal communities from Monterey Bay, California, United States - M1 60m 34915 | ecosystem: Environmental > Aquatic > Marine > Intertidal zone | place: USA...
ACTACATTCGTCTACTGATTGCTACTGAAACATTTGCTGTAGGTATCAATATGGGAATCAAATCGGTTATCTTCACCAGTCTAACTAAACACGATGGACGCGGGTTTAGATTTCTACACTCTCATGAATACGGACAAGCCTCCGGTAGGGCAGGAAGACGTGGAAAAGATGATAAAGGTGTGATTATTCACTTAAATAATCTCTATGATATTAATAATAATAATCCAGATGCGCCTACTTACAGAAAGATACTCTGTGGAGCACCTAATACACTTAAGTCTCGTTTCAATATTGACTTCAAACTCATACTCGCTATTTTGGCTAGTGGAAACTCAAACATTCAAGAGTTCATCAATAAAAGTATGTTGTATAATGAAATCAACGGTCAAATTGGACGGCTTTTGGACCAGCAAAAAGACCTTGACGTAGAATTAACCAAGAGGGAAGAAGGATTTAAATATTTGAGAACTCCACTTGAAGTGCTTAGAAGTTTATACGAAGATAAACAAAAAGTAAATATGATGCGTGGTAAAAAGCAGAAGGCTCTATTAAGAAAAATAGCGAATACTGAAGCAGAGTATAAGTCGTTTCAGGACGATTATAAGAAATACTTGGAATATCAAGATTTTATTGGGTTTTTGGAAACAAATAAAAGGTCATTAAGAAACTCAAGAAGTTATGTTGATGAAGAAATTTCTCTCCATTTAAAGATTTTGGAAAAATATAATTTTATAGAAAAAGTAGATGATGCATTTGTTTTAACTCCTAAGGGATTGATGTCTTCAAACATTCATGAAATTCATCCCTTGGCTGTAGCAGACTTGGTAGATTGTAGAGTATTGGATGAACTTAAACCAGAGGAGATTGTTAGTGTATTGTCTGTGTTCACACCTATTAGGCTTAGTCAAGACATGGCTTATGTTAGTGTAAAACATACTAGGGCAAATGATGCTATTAAAAATGGAGTTAATAGAATCAAGAACTTCTTGGATAAATATTATGATGTAGAAACAGAACATCAAACAAATTTTACAGATAATTATAAGATTCACTATGATATGTGCGATTTTACTTATGCGTGGTGTAAAGCTGAAGACGAATTAGCTTGTAAGAAAATTTATGAAGAAGCAAAGAAATATGATATTTATGTGGGAGATTTTGTGAAGGCAATATTGAAGATTGTGAATGTTTGCAACGAGATTGAAAAATGTGCTATTATTCAGGAAAATGTTGGACTTCAACATAAATTGGCTACAGTAAAGGATCTAGTATTGAAAAGCATCGCAACTAATCAGAGTCTATATCTCTAAAATTGATTAGGGTTAAGTATTATAAAATTTTTTTTAGATGACTTCAGTAGTTACCGCATTACTAGGTAGTAAAGAAAATCCTCACCTAACACTTCCCTTTAACCTCTACCCCATTTACTTCAAACGGACAAGCCATATGTGTTTCGCTTTCATTATAATTAAAGCATAACTCGTCTCCTATTAAAATATTTTTTACCGCTACCACATTCTTACCATCTATCTTACAACTTGGATCAAATGAATGATTCATAAATACTCCTTCATCATCTAAAATATGTTGGTTTTCACCAATTTCTATTGAATATTTACACGGTGTATCCTTTATTTGCCCTGTTAAAACAAAGACAATATCGCCTTTTGGCACAAATTTTAAAGAAAACAATCCCTTGCCTCCTACACGTTCGCATTCACTTACTTGCATTATATATTATAATATAAGTAATTTTTAAATGAATATCAATAAAAAAATTTTTTAATTATAAACTAGAATTAGTTTTCATCTACATCTACAAATTCTTTCCAAAAGTCCTTTTTAAAATATTTAAACATTCTCCAATCTGTGTGAAATACAGTCCATTTTGTATATTTAATAATTGATTTAAATTCTTTTGTATTTATTGCTTGACACATTTTATCCCCTTCATCTTTATCCTTAATTTCTAATCCATATGTAACCTGTGTCATTCCATATTCACCTTCATAATCATTATAAGGATACTGATATCTACCAAATGATAATATTACCTTTTTTGTTCCAAAATGACCAACATCTTCATTACACATTCTAAATCCTATCCCCTTCTGAGTCATGCTATGAATACATTCTTTTTTAAAACCATTATCTTTACTTCTAGCATAATAGCTTTTGATATCCTTCTTCTCTGTTTTTTTCATAGGACTCATTCTTGACCTTCTCGTATCATAAATAGAAGAAGAATACATTACATTTAAATTTTGGTCTTCCTTTTTCGCCAATATTTTTTTTATCTTATCAATTTCTCCCGCTGGTAGGAAATCCCATTCAGTTAAATCCTCATTATATGTTTTTCCATCTTGTGCTATAATTTTAGTTCTTACGTTTTTTTGTGTCTTTTCTAATAAATAGTAATCCACAGTAACTCCACAACCAAACATTTCTTTTCCTTGTTTTTCTGTAAAACACTTCATTGTAATTATTGTATTTTCACTTGTCATTTTTTCCCACAAATGATGCTCTGGTTTCCGCCAGGATGGAGGATGAATGAAAACCAGTTTACCTTCATCTTTTAAACATTTGTCTATAGAATATATTACAAATTTATCCCACAATGTAGTTCCACCATATCCACCAGTTCGTTTCTTCTCCTTTGGAATATTATATGGTGGATTTCCAATTACAGCAGCAAAATGTGTAACTCCTTTCCAATTTTCAGTTGTTTTAGTTATATCCAACTCCAAAGTGTCTCCGTAATTATAATTCAAATTATATTTATTTTCCGGGTCAATTAACAATTTACAAATAAATATATTTAAATCATTAATATCACTAAAATACAGACAATCTTCTACTATGACTCTATATCGCTCTTCTTCATCTTCATATGTAGACTTAAGTCCATCCATAAATAGATCAATTATATCTATTAGAAATCCTCCTTTTCCACTACAGGGCTCAAATACTTTCTTAACACTAGTCCAAAAACTCTTAGGAAGTAAATCTAACATTTCTCTTCTTTCCTTATATGGTGTTGAAAATTCGGCATTCTTTTTTTTCTCCATTTCTTGAGGAATAAGATAATCATCTATCAATTTAGACAAATTCTTTCTATTATTTTTTGCTTTTAGAAAAACTTCTTTCATAGTTCGCCATATTTGCTGTTGACCTTTATCCATCTTTTCTTTAATATATACACCCATTAATTGTTTAAGTTTGTTTTCATCAATATGTTGGCCCCACCAACTTTTAATTTGTTCATAAACTAATTTATATAAATTTTTATCATTCAAAATACTATTCCAAATTTCACTTAATTCTGTTTCTTCATCTTTCAACGAAATAGACACCAGTAATACTAACGGAATAAGATGTCTAATTAAATCAAACATATTTATATTCTTTTCCTCTTTTTTATTACTTGTTGAAGATTTACTTTCTTTACTCTCATGATCTACTTTTACTACACCGCTTTTTAATCCTTCAGTATCTTCTTTCTCTTCTTTATTTGATTTTTTCTTACTATCAACATAATGAAAATGATTGTATAAATCTTGATATTCACTGCCCGTGTCCTTTTTAAATTTTAATTTAGATACTAATGTTTTTATTTGAGAAATATCATTAGAATAAATTTCATAAAAATCCTCACATATTTTATTTATTTTATTCTCACTTTTTCCCATACTAACTTCCCAATCATCAGGATTAACATTAAATACGCGTGATTCTAATAAATATTTTACTGCTTCCCTTGGATGTTTATCTGGTGTTAATGTTAAAGCATAATTAATAATAGTTTCCTTCACTACTCTTTGAATATTAAAATCAACTACACACCCAATTTTTTTACCTTCTCCTGGAGTCATACACCTCATCATTTTTTGAAAATTATCATCATTTGACTTTGAATCATTTAACAATAAAATCATATCACACTCATTAATTGTTACACCTAGACTACACTGACCGCAAGCCAAAACAAGAATATTTCTTATCATTTCATCATCATCAGTATCCGGATCGTTATTTTTTTTCCTAGCATCTTTTACTGCCTTCTGAACTTCCTTTTTTGCTTGACTAGCCGTGTTCACTTTACTATTTATAATGACAATTTTAGAATTAGGTACTACTTTTTTCCTCTCTAACAACTTTTTAAGAGCTATTGATGTTGTATTAATATCTTTCGGAGGAAGAAATACCATAGTAACTAATACATCTTCTTCTGCTAAAAATCTACTACCTCTTTGTTGTGATACTTTTTTAAATCTACTCATCATATTATCTTCATATTTAGGATCAAATCCTAATATAGAGTTGTCTCTTTTTCCATAGATATTATAAAATAAGTCTAATACAATTTTAGGTCTTTGAAATTTTGCTTTAACACTTCTTACTCCATTATCATCATAAGAATTTTTTAGAATAAACATTCCAGTAAGGCTTAATCCTTCTAACCGACCTGGATTTCTTTTATAATAATCTATTACTTGTTGTAAATATTTTTCTGTTAATCTATTTGTTAAAACACACATCTCTGGAAACTCTTCATTTTCTCTGATTATTGTTTCTTCACTATAATTATTAATCATCCATAATCCAAATTCTCCGTGCTTTTTCACAAATCTTTCTTGATGAATTGGATTATTAACATTTTTACAGAGCATAATATCTTCAAAATCTCTTGTAATAACAGGACAATCATAAGCATTTAATGGTTTTTCATATGTAGCAGTTGTATAAATATTAATAGCTTGTGAACCATAAAATTCCATTATTCCCTGCGAGAGAAACGTTGTTCCTCCTTTATGACATTCATCGTAAAATATAACCCCACATTGGTCTTTTAACCATTTCATCTTTTTAAATGCCTTTTTATCGTTTTCTCGTTCTTCATTATACTCAACAGAAGTTGTATTTTTCAAATACATATCCGAACAAATAAGGACATTTACTTCATTAAAATTAATTGTTTTACTTAATTTTTTTGCGGTTTTACCATTTAATTCGTGAACCTTAACATTTTCAAATTGAGAATGTTGTCTAAATAGTTCTTTATATTGTTGTATAGTCTCGCCAGGAGCTGCTGTAATAATCATATAATTCTTTTTTAAAGAAAGTTCGTCTAGTCCTCCACGCGTTATAAAATCAACTAATCCACCCATAATATATGTTTTACCACTTCTACAAATCAGTCCTAAAATTAAACGCTTATGACCGTTTCTGATATTGTAAAATAACTTTTGTAAACTCATTCCTTGATAACTTTTATGGATCATCGGTGTTCGTTTTATTCCATAAAGTTGATTTAAGGTAATACCTGAGAAGTTATCTTTAAATACACTAAATGCGTCCAGAAGGTCAGTAATATCTACTACAATAGTATCTTCTCTATCCAAAATTTCCTTAATATCTCCGCTAGTTTTACGCATCCTATCTTTCATTTTTTCTAGCTCTTTTTTACAACTAATAACTATACAATATGAAATTTGATAACCCTTTTTTTCCTGCTTTTTTAAATAATTTTTAAGTTGTAAAATATCCAGTTTACCCGATTGAATTTTTTTTAGATTCTTACTCGTTGTACCCATAATATGTTTATCATTAGATCGATTTATCATAGTGTGGTCCGATGAGTCTCCTCCCTGGTTAACGAACTTTTCTTTTCCATCTTCATCTTCAAATAATTCTTTTTTACTATCACTCATCAATTCAATATCTTCTAGATTAAGATTACCAGAACAAGCTCTCCAATCTTGTAATATACACTCAAGACTTTGAAATAATCTAAAACTAGCTTCTAATTTCCAGCCTTTTTCCGTTCCTGAACCCTGATCTAACCAAGACTTAAATTCATCTTTGTTAAAATTTAATATAGTAGTATACAGTTGACTATATGTTTTTACTTTCATTGTGTTTATATAATCGAATTTATGTTTATATCAAAAATTCAATTTTAAAATTGTATGTCATTTTTCAACCTTAAAATATCTTGACTTGCTTAAAGATATTAATAATTTATATTATAATATAAGTAATATTTAAATGAATAACAATAAATTTTTTGATAAATTACCTGATACTTTCATTATTTATGATACCGAATTTACTGCCTGGGAGGGTTCTCAAGAAAGAGAATGGGGTGGAGAAAATGAATTCCGTGAATTAGTGCAAATATCTGCTATTCGAGTTAAAAAAAAAGGTAATACTATAGCTATCACTAAAAAACTTAATTTATACGTTCTTCCCCATATAAATCCAAGGTTAAGTAAATATTTTACAAATTTAACCGGAATAAATCAGGAAACCTTATATAAAGAAGGGAAACCTTTTAAACTAGCCATGAAACTTTTCTATATGTTTTGTAAAAATAAAAATGGAGAGAAATATAATTTATACTCAATGGGGAATGACTATCATGTTATTAAAGAAAATTTAAAATTAAATAGTATTAACAGAAAATCTAGATTTTACAAGTGGGAAAAACGATTTTTTGATATACAACCATTCTTTTCGAAGTTAGTGAATACAAAACAATATAGCAGTGGAACACTATATAAAGCGTTTGATATTATCCCTAGAAATAACGTAAATGTTCATAATGCTTCGTGGGATTGCTTGTCCTTATTTTTATCGTTAAAAAAAGTAATTCAAATATATAGTAATGGACCGTTGTTTCAAACATCCCAAGACAGTCTGTATGGATTATCAGACACACGCTAAATTCTCCCTCCAAATGGCATACATTTTTGCGATTGGTTCGTTAAAAGCTGTAGTACACGCTATCTTGCCTGATTTTTATGTTTCTTCTACAAGTGACTTGGTAAAAGAAGTTCAGCAACATTTACAAGATGCTGGATGTAAGAGTGATGAGAAAATTGAATAAACAATTAATATTTTAGGAATATACTATAAACTATTAATATGGGAAAGTCAAGTAATCGACCAAACGGACAACGTGCCAAAGGCAAAAACAAGAAGAAAGAAACATTTAAAAAATATGGAAAGAATACATCCCGTGGTATGCGTATAAAGCAAGCTGAAATGGAGAAAAAAGCTGAAAAACGCAAAAATGAGGGTGACCATTATTATGTAAAAGGACAAATGGAATACTCAAAAACAAAGGGAAAACATTGTGGAAGCGTTAGTAAATCTATTTGTAAAATTACTTGTCGTAATAAAAAACATGGTAGTAAATAATAAAAATACTTAAATAAAAAATTTTATATTTTTTTATAATGGGAATATCTCACAGAATAGAAGAAAGTGATTTCGAAAATATGAATCCAAAGGTTCTTAAATATACTATACTTTTTAGTCTAATAATTCCACTCGTATTTTTTGCTTTAAAGTGGATTCATCCGTAAATATATACAATTTAAATTTATTAATTGATTGATTTTCTATATTATGACGACTGGTAAATCTATTTACCATCTTCAAATCATTTAAATATACCATATATTGATACAACATATCATTTCTAACAATCTTATCAAATATAAAACCATCATATGTCTTGTTGAGAATGCTCTTATCATCACTACATATCTTCAACATAGCACAATCATTTTGAACCTTCCGTACACTTCTCATAGTTGTATTAATATAATCAATTGATTGGTTACTTGTCCAATAATCATAGAATTTTTTACCCTTTTCGCTCATTTTATGCAAATCTAATTTATCTTGTAAAATCATAATATTTAACAAATCTACTAGTCTCCTAATAGGACTTGTTATATGAACATATGCCTCCAGTTCCAACATATCATGACTTCCCATTGTCTTACAATATTTACCACCCATGCTATTCCAATGTTTCAAAAACTTCTTCATTTCTTGTGAAATGTGTTCCGGTGGTTTAAAACTTTCACTCAATTTAGCACTTCTAAAAATACCAACATCCAATTTATTCAAATTTACAGCAGATATATAATTATATGTAATCATCAAATACGCTATTACATCGTGACTACTATCAATACTATCAACATATTTTTTCTTTTTATTCATACACCATATTAAATCCCTCATAATTGTATAATCAACACATTCTTCTTGTTCTTTTGTATCATACCTATAATTCTTTTTTACCTTTATAACACAGTTTTTAAATTCATAATTCTTTATTTCAGAATCTTCTATAACCAAATTCAAACATAAGGCGAAACGTATATCATTTTCAGTTAAACTACATAACGCGTCAGATAATACTGTTGGTAACATAGGACGCTTTCTATCCGGTAAATAAATAGTAGATATTCTACTTGAAAAGGAATCCCACAAATCAAGAGCATCCATCCAGAAGGATACGTTAGAAATGTAGATACCGACTCTATAACGGTTATCACCCAATACTTCAATATCAAAAGCATCGTCGAAATCACGACTTGTTGAAGGATCTATACTAATAATATTTCTATTTCTATAATCCTCTAATTTATTATTACTTATAATATCTTCAATATACTCTGTTTCTGTTTTCAATTTCAAAGCCTTCATTGCCTTTTTTGTTATATTTTGTATAGAAGCATATAGGCTTTTACAATACAATTGATATTCATAAAAATTGTCTAATTCACTAACATCTCCCAAGTTATTAACTAATGTAGCAACAGGATGCTTTCCAGTCCATTCCTTGTATTTAAATACAACATACTTATTTTTTATATTTTTATTAAAACCCAATCTTACACTATATGCTACTAGAAATATAGGCATTCTTTTATCATCAGGAATACATTTGTAAAAATATTTTTTTTTTATTTTTCCAAATGTTTTATTTCCCTCAAGAACTAATACTCCAGGTATTCCTTCCATAGAACGAGCCGATGAATGTAAAAGAAGTACCATTTCGTCTTCACACGTAAAAATATCCTGATTCATTAATTTTGATTGTATGGGATTTAAACCCTTCGGCATCGCTACGGTTTTTAAAGAATACGCATCAACAACACTATATTCACTAACCTTACGGTCTGATATACGTATCTTGAAAGTTTTAACCATCTTTTATTACTTATAGTTTCATTCTTCTAATATATTTTTACTTCAATTTTACACCCACCCATTTTCTATTAACATATTTGAATAACTTATTTCATATTCTCTGTCTGCCTCCTCCCTTAATTGACTTAAAGTATTAATATATTTATGATAACATACGGTAAAACTAGTTAGAGATTCTTTTCGTAAATATGGGTATTTCTCTAATGTTAAACTAGTATCCATTAACCTCTTCATTAGTTTATTAATGTTGCGCAATTTTATAAACTCTCTACTTTTAAAATTGCCAAAAGTAATTATATATAATAATATTTCATCTGGGACATTTATAAACATAATAATGTTATAATACTACAATATTATGTTTCATTTTTAACTATTTTACTATTATCTTCATTATCTGTTTCTTCTTTCTCCATTTTTACAGCTATATCCCTTTTAATATTTTGCCCTTGTAATAAACTTAAAATTAATTCTGGTGTAATAGCAAGTGAATTCATAAATGTTCTATATTTAAATGTACATATACTAGACATCTTTTCAAAACTAATACTATAAAACCAATAAGCAGGTATATAAATAATATCTCCCTTGTTTAAGGTAACATCTAATACTTTTACCTTGCTGAAATCTGCCTTATATTTCTGTTGAATATTCCAAATATTTAATGGAGATGAAAATTCAAAATTATCATAATCTTTGTTTACATATAAATACTTTTTGCTATGAGGTGGTATTAATTTTAATTTTACCTGACCTGATGTTACATAGTAATAATTTCTATAATTTAAATCGTATCGCAATGGTGTTTTGCTTCCTATACTACCACTCATAAAATCATAACTACATTTAGATACAAGTGCTGGTCTCAAAAAACCATCATTGTATTTATATGTTTTAACTACCGCCGTCTCATTCAAAAACTCTCTATTGTTTTCTGTAATAAATTTACTATTTTTATCGTTTCTAAATATATTTAACCCTTCACTTAATAAAAACGGTAAATATAATTCACTACTATCATCTTTATTACTTAAATCTCTTAAATTAATATCAAAAGCACTATAATTATCGTCTAAAACACTTAAATTTATATTATTAATAATATCTTCGTTGTTAAACTTAAATATTACTGGTTGTCTCAAGTCACATATCTCTTCCAACTTTTCCTTTGAAGGTTGTTCTATGGTATATACCTCCAGATCATTACCACATTTTAAATGATAAGTTATATGTAAATATAAAAATAATACTACACTAAAAATAAAAACAAATATAAAATATTTTGCAAACATTGTTATAAGTATTTAAGAAAGGATATTTATATTTTTTCCGTAATAAATATATAATGGCTCCTAAACACGAAATTATAATAATTAACGATTTTCAAATTGTTCTAAATAGAAATCCTCAATCTAAAACTACTATGGTAGAAGCATATATAAGTAACGGGTTTATTCACGAGACCAAAGAAAATGCGGGTATAACACATTTATTAGAACATATTATTACTGAAAGTTGGAAAAAATGTGGAACCAAGGGATGTACAAATTATTGGAAGAAAAAAGGCGTTCTAACTAATGCCTCTACTGGACAAACAAATACCCAATATTATATGCACGGTTTAGCCGATTATACAAATGAAATGGTTGATTATATTACAAGTATTTGTACCTTTCCTATTATTACATCGTCTAGAACAAAGAAAGAAAAAAAAGCTGTTCATAATGAACTTCTTATGCATCAAACATACCCATCTAATCCATTATATAATTTAATGAATAGTATTTTATTTAGACCAGAAGGATTAATTGTTCAAGATGATACTAAATTACAAATAAAAAATTTAAAAGATATTACAATAAGACATCTTAAAAATTGGTTTCATAAATTTTATGGCGCAGGTAATATTATTTTTGTTATTTCAGGAAATTTCTCTAAAAATAAAGTTCTCAATATTATTAGAAAAAAATTATCTAAAGTTCCACCCATTAGAATTATACCAAAATATAATGATATTTTTACTGTAGGCAATCAAATTAAATTCTTAAAAAATAATTCTATAGAAAACACCACCATTATGTTTTCATTTCATAGTCAATTATACCAAAAGGACATGGAAATTTTCTATATTGATTTCTTTAAGGAATTTATCGGTAGTGGTATTACATCTCTCATAATGGAAGAATTGCGTGAAAAAAAACAACTTATTTATAATGTTGGACTAGATAACTATACAACACCATATGGAACATATATTACCCTTGAAATATCTTGTAAAAATAAAGACATCGAAGACGTTGTTAAGGGCACATTAAAAATATTAAAAAAATTGGCTACTGGTAAATTTAGAACCGAATATTTGAGTTATGTTAAACAAGCTTATATGGTAGAACATTACGAAACCTGTTTAAATAATAGTTATTTATCTGGATTCTTTGGTGAACAATATATTAATCAAATTTATAATTTTGAAGAAAAACCTGTTATTCTCACTTTTGATCAAGTAGCAAAATCTATATTAAAAATATCAAAACCTAATTTTGTTTTATTTGTTAAAAAATTATTAATATTTTCTAATATGAAAATTGCCTATCAAGGTAAGAGAGAAGTTAAAAATCTTCCTGCTTTGGTGCTAAATAAAATCTAAGATAATTTTCAACCTCTGTCTCTTCATCTTCACCCACATCTTCCATATCATATTGGATTTTCATAGGAATATTATCGCTCATATGGATTTTTACTACAGAATTTACTCTACTAAAACACGTAAATGTTTTTAAATAACTCATAGCATACTCTATATTCATATTGGCATCCTCCTCTACAGCATACATAATAATATCATCTTCCTTTATAACAGCAGTCATTTCACCCAAATTTCCCTTTCCTGTAAATTTTACTTCATCATAGCTAAAATTTACACCTAGTGTATCTCCAAATATACTCATCTCATCAATTAAATGATAAAATTCTTGACTTTCTATCTCCAAATCTGCTGTATATTCGGCATCTGGAATTTCCATAAGTTCAGTATTTAAATCCATCAAAGGCATTTTAAACTCCTTCTTCATACATTTCTCTCCATCTCGTGGAATTAAACTAATAGTTAAATTATCTTTTTTTGTATCATATTCCATTGTAATTGTCTGATTATTGTTCAAACAATTCAATACTTTTGCTATCAATTCGCAATTAATGCCCAAACTTACATTCTCATCCACATCATAACTTGTAAACCAATCACTTTTTAATACCAACTCAAATAATGCTACATGTCCACTATCCATTCCTTGTGCATATAAACCATCGTTATTAATAACGATTTCAATATCTTGACTAAAATGTTTTAAATGTTTCAAAATATTGCTAAATTGACTGACTTTCTTGCGATTTTCAAGTGTGAGCTTCATTATTCTTTTAATAATATAAAATTATTTATTTATATTATTTTCAATTTTAAGTACTTACTTCTGCCTTTTCTGTTACTGTAAATGATATATTTTTCTTAACTTTACTTGTTACATTACTTACTTTAGATAACATTTCTTCTGTTACTTCTTTTATTACCTTATCATCATTATTTTCTTGTGTTGTGTTATTTTTCACACTTACTATTGTTGCTTTTGGTAATTTTACTTCTTCATCCTTATCTTCTACATCCGGTTTCCTTACAGACACTATTGTTGCTTTTTGAGGTGTTGTTTCTTTTTGAGGTGTTGTTTCTTTTTGAGGTGTTGTTTTTTGGGAAGTTACTTCTTCTTGAAATTCTTCTGCTTTTGGTTTTTTAAACGTTGTCGAGTCCAAATCCATTATTTTTACATTCATATCTTTTATTATTTTATTCAATGTTTCAAGTGTTTTCCTATAATCTGCTGTTAATAAATTAATTCTATCTTCTTGGTTTCTAACATATTTTTCCATGTTTTCCATATTTTCTGAATACATTTTCTCCAAATTACCCAATCTTTTGCCTAAACTTTCATATACTTTATTAGTTTTTGAAGTATTTCCTTTATTTGATTCTAATCTTCTCAATCTTCTTTTTATCATCTCTATATTAGTGTCGCTTATTTTTTTTGTACTTGAAGTTTCCGTCTTCTCTAATTCATTTACTATACTATCCAAACTTTGGTTTATAGTAGAATTTACTGTATTTCTTTGTATAAAAGGAGTCATTTGTTGTGTTGAACCACCATACATCATTCCAGACAATAATGGCCCTCTTCTTGGTATAGGTTGTGGAACACACGCCGCTCCAGACCCTGATTTTTTATTAGTAGCCCCTTTTAATCGTCTATCAAATCTACTCATTTATATAGTTTATTTCCTTTTTTTTTAAATAATTATACACGCATATTCATTCTTATAACATTGTGAAAATTATAATTATTTATTACAAAATCTTCTATTTTATAATCATCTATATTATCTCGTTTTTCATTTATTACTAAATCAGGAAATTCATATGGATCATTTTTTAATTGGATTTTTAATGGTTCAACATGATCATCATAAATATGGGCATTTCCTATAAAATGAACCAATTCACCTGTCTCTACATCACAATGTCTTGCTAATAAATGTGTTAAAAAACTATAAGACGCAATATTAAAAGGCACCCCTAATCCCACGTCACCGCTTCTCTGATATAAACTACAACTTAATTTATTATCTATCAAATGATATTGAGATAATACATGACAAGGAGGTAAAGCCATTTCATCCAATTGCTCTGGGTTCCATGCACTCATTATCATACGACGACACGATTCCCCAGTTGCTTTTGATTTTGTTATTTCATCAATGATGTTTTGTAACTGATCTATTCCTTTACCATTATAGTTACCCAAACATCCCTTCTCTTTATTATACGGGGCGTTCCAATATCTCCACTGGTGCCCATATACTGGACCCAAATCATCTTCTCTTAAATTTTGTAATCCACGAGAATCTAAAAATTCCCTTGTTCCATTACCATTCCAAATTTTTACATTTTGCTCTTTTAACAATTTATTATTTGTATCTCCATTAATAAACCATAATAGTTCCTTTAGGCATACGCGCCACGCCAACTTTTTTGTTGTCAATAAAGGTATTTTATTATCTTTCAATGAAAATTTCAACATAGCACCTACATTTGTATATGTTGTTCCATTTCTACCTACTTCCTTTATACCGCTTTTTATTATTTGCCGTACTAAATTCAAATAACCCAATTCTCCATACATTTAATTATTATTCTTCATTTATTTTTAATTTCTTTTTATAAATCATATGGAAGACGTTGATAATTCAACCAAAAATACTAAACCAGGATTTATAAATCATGTTTTTAATTTCGATACCGAGACTAAACACGATTTATTAAACATAGGACAATATTTATTATTATCTTTAGTTCCTATGGCTTTATACAATCATTTAGTAGATACCCTTATACCTGAACCCGATGAAAGTAAGGGTCATTTAGAACTTTTAGGTGAAATTATTGGACAATTTGTTCTTGTTCTTTCCGGTATTTTCTTAATTCATAGACTTGTTACATATATACCTACTTACAGTGGTAGATCATACGGAAATATGAACTTCTTTAGCTTCATTTTAGTATTCATTGTTATCGCTTATGATTCTCATACAAAAGTTGGTGAAAAGATGAAAATTCTTATTGAAAGACTTAAGGAACTTTGGGAAGGTAAATCTAGTGATGATAAAAAGAAAAAAGACCCATCTGTAGTTAAAGTTAGTCAACCCATTTCACGAGCAGGAATGCCTACACAACACGCAGCTTCCCGTGCGGATTACTTAAAATCTCATAACGCAATGAGTTCTCCCACTCAAATGCTCCCACCACAAAATCCACCATCACAAGACATTCCACAAAATAATAATGCTACTTCCAATAATATATATAATAGTGGAGGCTTTAATGGATTAGTTGACGCAAATAGTCCAGGTATTTCTAATGAACCCGTTGCCGCAAATGAAGGGTTCGGTGGCTTTTCCAGTTGGTAAATATTATATTATCTATTAAAATTGATTTAGATAATATACAAATTATTACCTATAATGAAAATGAAAATACAAAAATCGTTTCTAAAATGGGTTGGGGGAAAACATAAATTACTTACCCATATTATTAATAAAATACCAAAAGAATTTAACTCATATCATGATATATTTTTAGGAGGAGGTAGTGTATTATTAGCTATTCTTGCATTACAAGAAAATAATAAAATTAAAATTAATAAAACCATAAACGCATATGATCTCAATATTCGTCTTATAAATACTTTCAAACACGTCCAATCTAATCCCAAATTGTTAATACGATTGGTTAAAAATTTAATACATCAATATCAAAAAATACAAATTAATACACATAAACAAAAAGGTGCGCCAAAGGTAAATATTGATAATTATACCGAAACAAGAGAACACTTTTATTATTGGATTGTATATAAATTTAATACCACCGACTTTAATTCAACTCTCAATGCTGCTTATTTTATATTTCTCAATAAAGTTGGATTTAGAGGAATGTTTAGAGAAAACAAAGATGGAAATTTTAATATACCATTTGGATTAAAAGATAGAAAAACTCTGAATATTCCAAAAATTATAGTTGAAGAAAATATTATGAATATTAGTAAGTTGATTAAGAATGTTGTGTTTCATCATTTAGGATTTGAAGACTCTATAAAAAAAATTAAAAATGATGATTTTGTTTATTTAGACCCACCATATGTTCCTGAAGACAATAATAGTTTTGTTGGATATAATGCTTGTGGATTTGATTTAAAAACACATAATAAATTATTTACATCAGTTGGTAAATTTACAGATCAAAAAGTAAAATTTATAATGAGTAATTCAAATACTGATTTAGTTAATAATACCTTTATTGATTACAATAAAGAAATTATTAGTGCTAGACGGGCAATTAATTCCAAAAATCCAGCAGATACAACAAAAGAGGTAGTTATATTCAACTCTTAATCTTGTCCATTGCTTCCTTAAGTTCATAATACTTAGCAAAACTTCGTTTGATTTTTGGTATATCATTTTTTGATTCTGGTGCTATTTTAGCCATTATACTACACCACTCATCTGTTAATTTAGGATCTTTTATAAAATCTGGATGATCTAGTTCCCATTCCGTTAATGAATTTGCCTGTTTAATTTTTATCTTATTAATTGTCGAATTTAACTTCTCACCATCTGTATCTTTTACCCATTCGTTCTCATCTTTTACATAGAACTGTAATCTCTTAGAATCACTACAATGTATAGGCCTTGTAGTGGGATCCATATTTTTTAGTTGCTTGGTAAATATATTTGTTATTCCCTGAGCAAAACCATTGTCTCGTGTGTAATGTAAATCTTCAAGAGAAACTTTAAATTGATCAACAAAATCGGTCAAATTCATAGCATTTTTGCATTCTTCGTTCAGGAAAACATTGATAGTCATCTTCTGGTTATAACAGTCTGTATAGTTGTTTCCAGAACCACCATTTTCCGCTATTTTTTTTGTTGCCTCTGTTAATTCCTTACTGTTCTTAACCATAGTATTTACAGCTTCCAATATAGTTGTATGTTTACTATGGTCGTTTTTTTGTTGAAGTTTAATTTCTGCTATTGCTGCTTTTAATAGTTGTATTTCTTCATCTTTTTGTTTTTCTTTTTTTTCTTTTTCTTCTTTTTCTCTTTCTTCTTTCTGTTCGTTTATAAATTTACATTTATGTTTATGTTTTGCTAGTCCAGTATGATATTTATATTTTTTTCCACATTCACAAATATATTTTTTTACTCCATCAATTGGAGCACAAATATTTTTCTTATGCTTGGAAGAATTTATATGTCTTTTAAAATTTTGTGCATATTTTGTTGAATAATTACATTTTTTACAATTATACTCACTCATCTAGTATATATAATAAGATATATTTTAAATCGTTTTATGTATCCAATAAATCGTTTTTTGTATCCATATAATCGTTTTTTGTATCCAACAATCATTTTTATTATCCACAAATTCCTAAACTATGCAAATCGTTTTTTGTATCCAATAAATCGTTTTTTGTATCCATAAAACGATTGTTTTGGATACCTAAAACGATTTCAGGCACACCATCATCGTAATGAACTAATTTATAAAATAAGTGATTTGATACCAAGTTATGGTCTATGTATCCATAATCGTTTTATGTATCCAATCAAAAAAAAATGTCCAAAAAGTATTTTTATGGGTAAAAAAAATTATGGTAACAAAAATATTTATAAGGTTTGTAATAATTTCCTACATTATGGTTTAATTTGTATTTTTATCATAAGTTTAAAAATAAAAAGTGTTATTTTTCAGAATTGGACATGTCAAAAATGTCCATTTTGCAATATTGAGATACTTTTTTAATATTTTTTGTAACACCCATTTTAGAACCTTTTTTTAAGTACTTGGAAAACATATTAAAATCTATTATAATTTATATATTATATGAGTGAATTAGATATAGATAATTTATTAAATGCATTGGAAAACGAAACAAATGCGTCAATAATGAATTTAAATTCAGCAAAAATAAAATCTATTAAAAATAATATTTTACAAAAGTTACAATTGGGGCGTGAAAAATTATTGAAATATCATGAAAAACTGACTGATTTTAGATATTGTTCTGATATGTCTGATGTTCAATATGGTTATTTTATAAGGTGGATATCATTAAAAAATCCTGATAATATAAAATTAACAAATGGTGGAATTTTATTGGATATAGATATAATAAATAATTGCATACAATTAAAAGTAAAATTATTGAACCATAGAATAATTCAGATAAAATTTGACGAATGTATAATATTTCAAAAATTAAGTAACCAAGAACGGGTAATTTTAGGTGTAATGGATTATTTGGAAAAATAATATACATATAATGTAAGTATGAGATCCCATAAAAAAAATCTAATAATAGTATTTGATTTAGACCAGACAATAGGTTATTTTACACAATTCGCAATATTTATGGAAGGAATAGAGTCGTATATAAAACGTAAACTAAAACGAGATGAATTCTATAAATTATTAGATTTATACCCAAAAATATTTCGACCAAAAATGATGGATTTATTCAAATACTTAGAAAAACTGAAAAGAAGTAATAAATGGTTAAAAATTATGATATATACAAATAATAATGGTCCAAAATCTTGGACACATGATATTAAAAACTATATAGAGAAAAAGTTAAATTATAAATTATTTGATAAAGTAATAACTGCCTGGAAAGTTAATGGTAAATTGTACGAAAAATGTCGTTCATCACATAATAAATCATATAAAGACTTAAAAAATTGTGCTAAATTTATTAATAATGACGATAAAATATATTTTTTAGACGACCAACCACATCCTTTCATGAAACATAAAAATATAACATATGACCATCTTAATGGATATAAATATGATATATTATTCGAAAATATGTGTGATACATTTACAAAGTCAAAATTAAGTAATATTTTACCAAAAAATAATTCAAAAATAGTATTTAAAAAAAAACCTAGTAAAAAAGATCTAGAAAAAAAACGCGAAGATTTACGAAATAAGCATTTTAAAAAGTTTATAATATCATTTTCAAAAACGGATCCTCTTGGTTTTAGATATATAGAGAAAAGTTATAAAAGTATATTATCTATTGGAAATGAAAAATTAATACCGAAAATAAAAACATTTGTTAAAAAAAATAAACCAAAATTATCACGTAAAAAAAAGTTAAGGAAGAAGAAAAACAAAACACAAAAAAAAATATAATTTAATAATAGTTAATTATATTTTTACATTTCAACAACTTCATTTTTTAATAGGGGTTCATCATTCATTTTATCTTTATATATTTTTAAGGTTCTTGCCGAAGCATCTGTAGCATCACAATATTTGGGCATCCAGAAACAAGGTATAACCTTGGAAAGAGAAAGATTTGTATAATATCTATGAAATACATCACGGTAATAGAGTTGTTCTAATGTTTTAGGCCTATTAAATGTATATGGATTGTATTGTGAAACAATATTATCAACTTCATCTTGATAATGACTGTATATATCATTTTTAACGTGTTCCTGTATAATCTCATACCATGATTTTGTTTGTTTGCTTACACCATCACTGAATGCCTCCTTGGTTCGCCATAATACAGATTTGGGTAATAAATTATTACCAAATTGTTCGACAGCCTTTCTCATCAAATATTTTTCACATTGGTTATTTCCAGGGTGAAATCTAATTTTGGGGTCAATCGATAAATAATACTGAACGAATTTTCTATCCAAGAAGGGTGTTCTTGCTTCAAGTCCATGTGAAGAAATTGATCTATCGGACCGTAAAACATCGAAATAATGAATATTAGATAGTAATCTTCTACATTCTTTGTCGAATTCTAGACAATTTCCGGCAAGATGAAAATACATATATCCACCCATTGCTTCATCAGCTCCATCACCGTTAAAAATAACTTTAGCATTACTATTTTCTTTAATATATTTAGAAATGAGCCAATTTCCAACACTAGCTCTTACAGTAGTAGTATCATAACTTTCTATTGCGTAAATAACTTCAGGAATAGCATCTAAAAATTCTTTTTCATTAACACAAATACTATGATGAACAGAACCAATATGATCTGCGACAATTTGGGCATATTTGAGGTCTTCACTACCTTCAAATCCAATAGACCAAGTATGTAAAGGTCCATTATGAAATTTTTTAACCAAAGCACAAACAATACTACTATCTAATCCACCTGATAATAAACAAGCAACTTCTCTATCAGTATTATCAACCCTTTTTTTAACAGCGTGTTCAATGTGTGTAAAAATATTATTCAAAATTTTATCTTGGTTACTACCCATATTTAAAGAGGAAAAACTATTGGGACTGGAAAATTCACGGGAATCAACATAATGTGCGATATTTGTATGATCTAATGAAAAAATAGAATAACATCCAGGTTCAAATTGGTGAATATTTCCCGATTGAAGGGATGGTATATTATATATAGATTTAAGTTCTGATGCGAAATAATATGCTACAGTATTATCAATATTATTTCTAACTTTTCCTGCGAAGAGTGGTCTTACACCATAAGTATCTCTAGCTACAAAAATTTTATTAATATTTAAATCAATTAACATAAATGCGAAAACACCATCAAGAAATTGTAAAGTTTGGTCGATCCCAAATTTTTCATATAAATGAATAATAATTTCACAGTCGGATTTACTATGGGGAACAACATCGTCTAAAATTTGATACAATTGTTTATAATTATAAATTTCACCATTACAAATAAGATATTTATTATTAATGTGGAAAGGTTGATTAGAATTATCGTCTTGAAGACCATTAATAGGAAGCCTATGAAACCCTAAAATGGTATTAATAGTAGATAAATTTAAAAATTGGCTGTTTTCGGGTCCTCTATTTATTCCTTTCATGAACTCAGTTTTAATGGCTTCGATATCAGGATCCATATTATTTAGTAAAGCAAAAATTCCACACATATAAATATTAATTAGTGTTTTATATTTAAGCTAATTTATGAAATAAAATAATATATTTATAGTATATTAATGGGAAGCAATTTAAAAGATGTTTACTATTGTCAGCAGGGAAGAACACAAGAATTAAGTGATCGTATGTATAGTAGAAATATGCCATCTCATCAATTGGGTGCAGCATATTTTGCCCGCCCAGTTGATACTTATGCTACAGTTATGCCTATAATAGATTGTCGTAAGCAAGCAACGGTAACAAAGGCACATTTTCCGGTATATAATCAAAAGGCAGTATTTAATCCTGGACAATCGGCACCATACAACGGTTATAGTAGAAATGTAGATGTAGAGTCACAATTACATAATTCATTCGCACCGTTGCAGCATTGTGCTCAGGGAAAATATATACCAGGAACAAAAAGTGATATGTTTTGTAATAAATATTTAACAAATAATCACAAACCGGTAAATATGGGTAGTCACGGATTATTGTTTAAAGAAGAACAATTTAAACCGTTTAATCCAAATGGGTGTAATTTAGGACATAAAGTATTTAATAATTTTATGCGTCAAGAAATAAAGAACGTTGATTTAGAAGAAAATAAAGATATAGATAATATGGAAAAAGACGAAGAATAAGTAAAAACAAGTAAAATAAATTCATATAAATTAATATATGGATTTATCTAGAAATGTTCAAATGGATTTATTATATTTAACAAATGGTAGAATGAAACATCGTATTGACAATTTAGAAAAAGTTTTAAATAAAGCTGATTTAAAATTTTATAGAAAACGTATATTACAAGAAACAAAAAATTATTTACGTAACGGAAATTTAGAACCTTCTATAGATAAAGCATTTGAAAATTATGCGGATAAATTAATAGAATATTACAAATTTATAGACAAAAAGGAAATGATACAAAAGGAGTACAAAGATATAAAAGAAGAGAAAAAGATAAAATTAACAGAACTAGATATATTAGAAGAAAATAAGAAGATGATGAAAGGTGTAGAACCACCAGTAAAAACAATAAAGGATTTTATAAATGTGGTGGCGGAAAAATCAAAAAAGAAACATGTAATACCAAAATTAAGGAAGTATAATCTTAAAAAAGATGAATTAAGAATAAAAGGTTTGAAAAAAGAAAAATCTAAATAATTTATATCTATGGGAAAACGAAAAAGTAAATCTAGGAAAAAAAAGAAAAATACACGTAAAATGAGAGAAACGAAAAAGCGAAACAAGAAAACAAGAAAGATAAGAAAAAATAAAGAAAGATGTAGTCCAAAAAAGATAAAAGATATGTTAGATTATACGTGTTATAGTAAGAAATCATTACATAAAATAAAATCAATATGGAATATCAAGCATCCGAATAATGCTATAAAAAGCAATAATCCAAAAAAAATATGGGAATCATTACATTTTATATTGGGTAAAACGTGTAAAAAGGAAAGTTGTTGGTTGAGGCATAAATGTTTAGATGAAAATATACAATTAAAGTCATTAAAGGAAGATTTTTCTCCAAAAGCGCCAGAAGAATGGAAAAAAAATCCACAAGAATGGCTAACAAGTATAGAAATATTAGATTTTATGAAACAATACGAGAAAACATACGAAGAATATGAATTTTTAGGACCTTCTCCTATAGATTATGATACACATAAGGCATATGGAGAATGCGTTTGGGAGGAATTATGTGAATTTAATTTAAAGGATAATTTAAAGGAAGGTAAAACAAAGGTAGGAATAATATTCAATACAGATCCACATACAGAAGATGGTGAACATTGGGTAGCGATGTTTATGGATTTGAATAAAGGTAAATTATATTATTTTGATAGTTATGGAGAGAAAATTCCACGGCAAATAGAAAAATTTTCGAATGGAATAATAAAACAAGCAAATGCTATAGGTAAGAGAAATTTTAAATTAATGAAAAGCAAGAAGAGACATCAATTTAGTGAAAGTGAATGTGGTATGTATTGTTTATATTTTATTATAGAAATGTTAAAGGGGAAGCCATTTTCAAAATTTAATGGTAAAAATAAAATTAACGATAAATATATGATTAAATTGCGAAAATTATGGTTTAATCATTAAAAATATATAAAGTTATTTCTTTATTTTATTTAAATGACTTCGATAGTTAGTAATGAAAATAAAGAAATGTTATGGGAATTAATAATTGATATATGTAATGATAATGGTTTTAAGGTAAATGGAGATGAATTAAAGAATTTTTTAGATGGTAGATGTGGTTATTATCATGGACAAAGGTTTGATTTTGAGAATTATGATATGAACGAAATAAATAAAGAAATAATTGGACAATGTTATAATTATATATTATCAAATCAAAGTAGAAAACCATCAAATAATCAACAACAAAATGTGTTGGAAAAAAGGTCAAATAATTTAAAAAGAGAGACAAATTTTGAGGAAATATTAGCTATTAAGGAGAAAAATTTTAAGGATAGTATAAATTTAAAAAAACCAAAGGAAATAGATTTTAGTGACGGAAGTGAAGAATTTCCTATAGCAGACTTAGATAAGATAATGAATCAAACATTGGAAGATAGACAAAGAGAACTTCAACAAATAACATCTAAGTTTTCAACAAAAGAACAACAAGAGGCTACAAAATGGTTGAATAATGGAGAAACACCAAAAATAAAAATATTGGATAATATTGCGGAAAATCAAGTAATAAAGCCTCAAAAGAAGGTTAGATTTGAAATAAAAGATAATAAATTGAAAAAACCAAGTGAAGTATTGAATTTTTTAAGTAAATTAAAGGTAAAAAATGAAGGCAATGATATTATTGGTAAATTAGATAAAATAATATCAAATCAAGAAATAATTATAAATTTATTAAAAAAAAATAAAGAAGATGAAGTTGATGAATCAGATGAGATACCTAGTTATCAGGCAATTTAAAATAATTTACTATTAATGGGTATAAATTGGAATTCATTTGTTTCAGGATTAATTTGAGTTCTTCCTACAAGTGTAGGATTTAAATCGGGGTTCTTCTTTGCTGCCATATAACTATCCAATGAATATGCTTGTCCAACTCTTTTTTCTAACTTATTTTTAGGATTTTTAATAGTTGGTTTAACAGCAACTTTACCATATGGTGGCCCAACATTAACAGCAACTCCTCTCCAAACTTTTCTTTTAACATTTGCTTGTCTTACAGATTGTTTTTCTTGAGAACTATATGAGGGTCCACCAGTAAATGAACTTGTGCTTGGACTTCCAAATGAATAACAGGCAATACCTTCACGAGCGTTGGCCTGTGAATAAACGGAACAATCAATAGAAGTTTCCTTAATAGCTTTTAAAATACTATTTGAAATGCGTTTTTTACGCATTGATATTTCATACAGTGTTTCATCACTTGTAAAAACTAAATCTTTATTTTCTTTACTTCTATCTCCTTTGGAAAGTTTTGTAGAGTCACTTACTATTGCTTTTCTTGATTCCATTCCTTCTTTACCTTGTTCTCCATCTTTTTTACCATATAATTGTTGCTTTGTAAAAGTCATTAAATACACGAAAACTTCTACTGTTTTATATTCTTCAGGTAAATCTTGATGTGAACATATACGTCTAGCACGTCCTATAACCTGGTCTGTTCTCACAGGATGCCAATAAGGTTCTATAATATGAACAAATCGTGTATTTTTCAATGTAATACCCTCACTACCACTACTAGTAATCATGAGAACCTTTATAATTTCTCCCAAATAATTATTATTATTCATTTGTTTTAATTTATCGGCCAATGTGCTTGGTAATTTTTTCCAATCACTATTAAAAATATTTCTAATAATTTCTTTTTCTTCTGACGATTCAGTTCCCGTGTATAATGCGAAAGTAGGTTTTCCGGCATCTTCTGGTGCTAATGGTGGAATATCCCAAATACCGTTAATTTTTTTTATCATAAATCTTCTGAATCCATTAGCTTCTAATACTAGGGAAAGAACACCAACACCTTCTATAGTTCTAAATTGAGAATAAATGAGATGTAATCCAGGATTATCTTGTGATGTAATATTTTGAAGAACTTTTAAAAATTTAGGACTATAAGTTGTTAATCCAGTAGGTGATAGATATTTCCTTTTATTTTTAAATAATAATGTGAGTGCTTTTTCAATGCGTTCTCTATAACTCCCGTCTGTTTTTTGCTTTTCTAGTTTTTTTATTTTTTCAATATCTTCATTTTGATTTAAACCATCTATATTTTGTAATTGTTGTTCAACAGGTATTGCGTCGAAAACTTCCTCAGTAACAGGTGCTTGATTTTTTTCTACAACAGTATCACTTGATTTCTCCTCTTCACCCTTTTTCTTTTTCTTCTTCTTTTTCTTTTTACTAGATATGGCGTCTTCTATAGTTGAACCATCTCTAGGCATTGGTCTTTGTATCATGATTTCTTCTTCTTCATCCAATTCATTAGGAAATACAAAATTACAGAAAGCACGTGAAAAAATTCTATATGTAGAAGTAGTATCTGCGTAAATACCTAGATTAGCATTACGTTTTGATTTTTTAGCATTTCTACTCTCTTCATTCCTTTCAGCGACACGAGCATTTTCATAAATTCCTACTTGATAATTACTCATAGGTATTTTTTGAACGTGTAAATATTCTGGAGTTTCTTCATATCTTGGTAGTAAATTTTCTGAAGCACTTCTAAAATAAGAAGTAAGGCCTATAATTCTCCTTTTAAATATATCCACTTCCTTGAGTTCGGAACTTAGAGGATCAATAAAATGTTGAATAAATCCATCAAATGTATCTGGTAATGCTTTGTAATTAGTAATTATAACTTGTCCAACAATTGAAATATTTTCCCTTTTCAACAGATTTATAATTTTTTTCTTAAAAAATTCATCGTCTCTTAAATATTCCTGGTTATTAGATACTCCGGCATAAGAAAGATTTCCTCCTTTTCTACGCATTTTATTAGTAAAACCGAATGGATTTCTTGTGACTGTTAGGACAGGTGGTCTTTTTGAAGGACTATATTCAACATAGTCTAATAGTTTATTGGAATTTAATAAATTTTTAATAGTTTCTTGATTTACCTTTGAAAGAGTAGTATCGGCAGTATTTAAAGTGAATGAAAATGTTTTAATATAACCTCTTAACATATTATATAAAATTGCGATTTCATTGGGGTAATTTATCATAGGGGTTCCTGTTAAGAAAACAACACGTGCGTTATTGGCTGATAAAACGAGTTCATATAATTGTAAAGATAATGGTAGATCTTCGAAAGTATCTGTTGTTTTCCTCTTTTTTTTTATTTTATTTACAATTCTACTAACAAAATTGTGTGCTTCATCAATAATAATTACCGAGTTATCAAATGGATTAGACGTGTTTTGTGTTTCTTTAGATTTTTGTATCATAGCATTAAGTCTAGCTTGTCTAATACCATTATAACTTATAAATGAATATTTTTTCTGTATCATACTATCCAATTGTTTATCAATTTCTTTTTGTTGTTCTGGGTCTAATTTATCAAAATTAGAAGGTTTATTAACATTTACAAACCAAGCTCCTCTAGAGAATACATCGTCGAACTCTAAATTTAATAACTCGCTAATAGCTTGTGCTAAGTGTCTATTGCCTTCAGGATTAATCTTCTCCCAATATTGATTTTTTTTATAAATAGGATCTCCGCAATTTTTAAGTTCTTCAAAATAATTCATTTTAAGTGAAGCAGGTGTTAAAACATATATTTGTTTATCGTTTTTCATTCCTTCTGCTATAGCAATTGAACCACAAGTTTTACCTGCTCCTAAACCATGAAAAAGTAAAATACCTCTATAGGGGGTATATAAATTCATATAATCTCTTATAAGTTTTTGATGGGTCATAAGTGTGAATTCTTTTGATTTTTTTTGTTTAAGCGAATCACAAGTGAGTTTGGAACCTTCATTTTCCATTTCTTCTTTATATGGAAGAAACAAGGTATTAATAAAATTAACAAATATTTCTCTATTATTTAAGTAATATTGAGGTGATTTAATTAAAACATTTGGACTTTTATTTTTTAGTCTATCACCAAGTGGAATATCTTGATACATAATACTTTCTGCCGGAACAGATAAAACAACAGATTCTGATTCCTTTTCCTTTTTCTCTCTTTTTTTTCCAGGTAATTTGCGAGTTTTTTTTAGTTTTTTAGGTTTATTAACTGGAACATCTATTTGTTCTTGTTTTTCTTCGTCTTCTTCTTTGTTTCCCACTTTTTCTTGTATTTTGGGTGGGGCTAAACCCCTTCTTTTAATTCGTTCTTTAAAAAAATTAACATCAAAATTCGTAGAACCGCTCTGGTCTTCTATTGTAATTTGTATATCTACTTGTTCACTTCCTAATTTAATAGCTACAGGTTTTTCTATATCTTTTGGAACAGGTTTCTTTTGTAATTTTTCTAAAAGTAACACAGACATCTTTATAAAGATTAATCATAAAAAAGTTTTATATTTTAAGTTATTTAATGTATTAAATAATATGTGTTATTATTTATTACATGAGTAAAAAACTTAAACTGACTATACTAACGAATACGATAGATATAGAAAAAGAAAAAGTTAAAACGCCTGATATTATGCGTAGAAGTGACCAAGTTAATTATCCATCACCACTAAATTCTCCAACTTCTATTAAACATAGAGAAACAACAGAAAGAATAATAGATATACAAGATTTGTTACGAGGAATATATAAAAAAAATATTTACAAAGAAAAAAATTACGAAGAAAAATTTGAAAAAGAAATTTTATAATTATAATAATTTATCAATTGCTGCTTTACAAGCTGCTTGTTCTGCTTTTTTTTTTATTTTGTGCTTACTTGAACTTAAAAATATGACTAAACCACAATCATATTTTTCATCGCTGTGTGACCACATTGTCTTTAATACATCCAACGCATTTGTAGACCCTGTATTATATTTTTCAATTGATTGAAGAAAAGGACTATTATGATTAAATTCATGTTCTTTTTTACCTAAACATAGATAAACTCCCATATGATATCCATTTTCTTCATCCCATTCATTAATTTCTTTATAAACAGGTGTAACCTGAAAAGCTTTTTGTAAAATAACTTGTAAAATATTTTTATAATTATCATCATTTTGAATAAGTTCAGTCCAATTAACATGTTTTTCAAATATACTTTCAACAAAAATTTGTGCTATTTGAAATCCAGGACCTGTAACAAAAACATTTGAAAACCAATCATTTTCATCTTTAATATTAATTTTATTGAAATCTAGAAATAAAGCTCCTAAAAATGCTTCAAATAAGCAACCTAATTTTTTAAGGTTAGTTCTTGTTTTCTTTTCTTCGGCATTTGCTGATAAAATATACCATTTATTAAGACCCATTTCATAAGCCATTTTACCAATTGACTCATTTTTTACTAGAGCAATTTTCTTTTCGGTCATAAATCCTTCATTTTCTTTAGGAAATCTTCTATACAAATAATATTTAGTTATACATTCTAAGACACCATCTCCCAAAAATTCCAGACGTTCATTAGACTTTGTTCTTAGACGCATACAATTATCTGGTTGTTCAGTAATAATAACACCATTTTCTTCATTTTCTAACTTTGGTCTTTTACAATATGATTTATGCACGAATGCTCTTCTGTAAAGATTAATATTATGAACCTTATCTGGTACGCCATATTTCTTTAAAATATCGCATACCTCATCTTCAGTAATTTCAATGTTTCTTTCATTATATGGATTAAAAACAAGTTCTCCATCTTCTTTATTTATATCACCGTCTTGTGTAAGTTTAGACATTATAATCATTTATGAATTGGTATATTTAATATCTTTTGGTATAAGATTAATATAAGTTTTTAATATCATAATAATTTATAATGGTTTCTTTAAAAATCAAAAGAAAAAAGAAATACTCGCGAAGAACCAATAAAAATAGAAGAAACAATACAAAAAAGAAATACAGAAGAAAAAACAAAACAAGGAAAAACATATTTCGACGTGGTATGAAAGGCGGTGGTAAATTCGTTCATTCTACCGAATCGAAAGTTGGACAGGGCGCGCACTCTTATCATTTTGATGGCAAGGATGTATATACTCATCTCACTCCTGAGGTAGGTTCTAAAGTGCAACAGCTGCTCGGGTTGGGAAACAACGCCATAAACGAGACGGAAGTGGACGATAATAAATTGAGGAATGCCCTTGCTAAGGCGCAGAGTAATAATGATACAAATAATGATACAAATAATGATACAAATTATGAAGTCACTGTCATTGACCAAGGAGAAGAAAAATATAGCTTAAATGTTATTAATAAAAGCATAATGCACACCAACCAAGATTGGGAGCAATCAACAAAAAGGAGTGTTAAAAATAAAGGATTAACTTATTATGATACGAAAAATCCTACTGACGATGATGAAGCAATTATGAAAAATCCATATTTCCAAGACAAATCAATAGCTGTAATTATTGAAAATATAGGTGATGCTATCCATGACTTTTTAAATGAAGGTAATATTACATACGATTTTATATTAACTATTAGATTAATAGTTAAAAGTTATTGTCATTTATATGGTTATGTTAACGAAATTGATTTAGTTTGGAAGAATTTGGCTATAGCAGTTTTGTATAAAGAATTTCAAGGTGATAGGGGATTTGTTGAGGATGAAGTTATTATTAAGAAGTTAGAAGAGAAGTATAACCAAAATTATGAAAAACTAAAAGATAATGGTGTCACAAAAACAAATAAAAAAAGAATAGCAATATTGTTAGGAATGAACTCTAACTCTAAAATAACAGATATAAAAGCCAAAATAAAATCGTTATCAAAAGCGAGAAGTAATGAAAATTTATTTTTCATTGCGGTTATTTATGAACGTATGAGTAATAAATCTGGTTCAATTGGTAAATTTTTAGAAAATCAACTAAAACGATTTATATATGATGAATTATTACATAATTGTCTTTTAATAAATCCAACTGAAAAAAATGGAAAATTACAAGTGCAGGCGGTTTTAAAACATGATTATATAGACAATTTGGAATTTATAACCGCATATGAAACAGGGAGTGAAGATGGTGCTGGTGTATGGAGAAAATTCATGGGACTTGGTAATTTATCTTTACATGATAACAGACAACTTATTTTAAAAACAATAAAGTTCCCTATTATGGAAAAAACATCTGATTTTGATGAACCTACTTATAAAGATTTAGTACAACTTAATAATTGTAGAAGCCAAGGCTCTAATTGTGGTCAATACGGTTCAGATGGTCCGGCATTCATTGAAAAATTTCCAGAATATTCATTGTGGAGAATTACAACGCATAAAACTACTACACCAGAACAAAGAAGAAAGGCTATGATAATATATAGAAATATTTTTATGAAAAATTACGATGGTGAAGATACACGTTCACTACATTCAGTATATTTTCCCTTTCAAAAAATCTATAACACGACAGATGCGGGTAGTCCTTCTGGTTTAGAAGCATTACGTGATAGAGCAAGTAATGAATTATTTGGTCGCGAAGGATATGTAAATGAACGTGAAAGTGTTGCACAAAAATGTGATGAGGCAACGGCAAAAATAGGTATCGTGAGATATGATAATTTTCAAGGGGATAGAAGATTTCCAAAAGATTATAAAGTACAAGATGAGAAGAAAGTATCATATAATAAAGCTTTGGAGAGTGAACTGAATGTAAAGCATTTATTTGAAAATGATGATGACAAAAAATATTTAAAAGTAAATCAAAAAAGTAAAAGTGACAACAAAAGATTAGGAAAGTACATAGAAATTCTAAAAATGTGTAGTAAGTTATATAAATATTTATTAAATGATTTTAGGATAAAACACGGCGAAAGATACTTGGAAGGCGGAAAATTAAATGTGAAAGGCCTTATAAAAGCAAAATATAAATATTTAAAAGAATTTATTACAAGTGCCGAGACCCTACAACAAGCACATCAACAGCAACCGCAGCAACCGCAGCAACCGCAGCAACCGCAGCAACCGCAGCAACCGCAGCAACAAGCACAACAGCAGCAACAAGCACAACAGCAGCAACAGCAGCAACAGCAACAGCAGCAACAGCAACAGCAGCAACAGCAACAGCAGCAACAGGAACAGGAAGCACAAGAATTATATATAGCATTAAAACGTTTATTTAATATTACAAATAAATTTATTTCCGATAAAAAAAAGAAAATAAAAAAAAAAGAAGATGGAACTGTGATAAAAGAAGATGGAAATAAAGAACTGGAAGCTGGAATTACACCCGGTGCTTCTAATTGGGACCAAACAGCACCAGTAATCGCATTAGACAATCTAATTAGTTTTTATGATACTGAGCTAGGTGGGTTTTTAGCTAAGGGAATGGACGATTTTTTACATCCTTATTTAAAAGAGGGGGGTCCAACAACGGAAGTTAATAATGGTCCTAATGAGTATAAAACGATTCAGACTTCTCCTTTTTATGTTGGGCAAACTTGGGAAAGTCCCAAGAAGAACAATCTAGTATATGAAGATTTAAAACTTTTTCAGTGTTTAACCAAAAAATTTCCCAAAGGTATTGCTGTACCCAATTTTACTAAAAACTCTGGAAGGAATTCTAAAAAGAGACCACCAATAATAGCCACCAAACGTGCAGCAGCAAATATAAAACTTCAAATTTTGCGAGAATTTTTGGAAACAAACTATATACCAGAAGAAGAAGAAGAAGAAGAGGAAGAAGAAGAAGAAGAAGAGGAAGAAGAGGAAGAAGAAGAGGAAGAAGAAAAGGACGTAGAAATGGAAGAAGTGGAAGAAGATTCAGCAGCAGGATTACCCGAGTTGTCTGTTTTATTTAAACTGCTTTATAATTTATTTTGTTTTGATTTTGAAGCACCACAGTCTGATATTCCTGCATTTCTTGGATGGAGAACAACTGGATATTTGGACATGAGCCAACAATCTCACCAACGGAAGTTAAAAAACTCGAGCACTTTTGTTGAAAACGCAATTGATAAAACAATAGACATTATATATGAACTTAATAATGAATATGGAGAACAAACAATTACATATTATTATGATGATAAAAAGCTATCATTGTCGCAGAGTGTAATGTCTGCTACACAAGCTATGCGTGAAATGAGACAAATGATGATTTATTATTTAGCAAAACATACAACTGTTGGTATAAATCAGGGAGATTGGAATAAAATAAAGAAGGATAATTTTGATTTTTTAGTCATTTCGAATAGAAAAGCTATAGATTCGAAGGAAAATCAATTATTAGTAAATAATTTAACTGAAAGATTTATAATAGAAGACACAACAGCAGCCCCTTCCGCCACACCCCTTCCCGAACTGCTTAATTGTCCATTAATTTCTCAGAGAATAAAAGATTTGGTTGATGGAGCAATGACGGCAGGAATGAACCGATTTATTATGTCGGGGTTAATTTTAAATCATAAAACACAAGCAGATGAAATGCAAATACATTTTGAAAAAATGTCAAAAATGTTGTATTATGAAGATAATACTGATACTGGAAACCCAAATATTCATCACTTATATTCTTTTGATGGTTTCGCGATTATAAAATTACTTAGATTAGGTGCTGGAGGGTTATATCAAAAAACACGTGGTTGTTGTGTAGGTTTTCATAATAAAATAGGAGGGCAAGATTCATTCTTTAATAGATACATTAGCGATAATGTAGAAGTTCATAAAAATGACGATTTTATTTTATTAGATGTAGAGAATACTGTAAGTACATCATATGGCACACCTCCATCTACACCACTACCATCATCATCATCATCATCATCATCATCAACAGCATTAACATTAACAACTTCATCATCATCAACAGCATTAACATTACCAACTTCATCATCATCATCATCATCATCAACATCAAAACATATCACTCACACAGATATAATTAACATGAATAAATGGTTTGAAGAAAATTTAAAATTTCAATTTACTAGCATGGAAGCATTAGTTAAAAAAAGTATGTCTTCTATTGAAAAAGAACTCCGACAAGATTATAAAAGAGAAATTACCTCGTATAATAATGCTATTAACTGTATATATGATATATTCTCTCTCAGGAATAAAAATAATGGAGCTACCCCCCCCGATCGCGAGGCTCAACAGAAGGGACATTTTGAGACTTTGATTAAAAATCTAAAAGGAAAGGAGGAAGACATCATACCTAGCTTTTGTACAGCGATTAGAGATCAATATGAATTTGTTGATGATGTACAGAAAGAAAATATATATAATAATTTAGAATCACTGATAAACGTATTAGCACAAACATTAGATGAAATTCAGGAGGTCGATGACTGGGCGGCACAAAATGAAACTCAATTAATTATTATTAGTTTAGTAAAAAACTTGCTAGTTGGAGAAAATAATGCTGATGATGATGCTAATACTTTAAATTTAATATCTTGTGTAAAAGTATTATTGAAATTTATGGAAATAAATCTTACAAAAGATATTGATATTAATAATTCCGTACAAAGACAGATAGGAAATAACAGTCCTAAAACACCTGCAAAAACAAGCAGTAGCAAAAATTCAGCACAAAAGAAGGCAGGTGATGATATCAAATTCTATTTGTACCTTGATTATAGAATGTTTCAAATTAATAAAAAATTTAAAACAACGCTAATACAAATCAATACATTGGAAGATTTGTCGGACATATTAGATAATAGAATGAAAAATACAATTGCTGATATTAAATCTTCCGTTTCCAATATAGCAAAAGATGTTACAATCAGTTCAAGTATTCATTCACAAATGTTTCAGAAAGGTGTAAAGAAATTAATTCACTCAGTTCGAGAAAAAATAAAAGCTGAAGAAGAACCAGACGATGTTATTATGGCCCCAGTTGTTGATGCTGATGATGGTGATGTGGTGAAAAAAGTTGAGGAGATAGATTTACAAGAACAATTAGCACAACAAAAAGAAGCAAATATTGCTTTACAAGAACAATTAACACACCAACAACAAGTAAATGCTGATTTACAAGAACAACATCAACAAGCAAATACTGCTTTACAAGAACAACATCAACAAGCAAATACTGATTTACAAGAACAATTAAGACAACAACAACAAGTAAATGCTGATTTACAAGAACAACATCAACAAGCAAATACTGCTTTACAAGAACAACATCAACAAGCAAATACTGATTTACAAGAACAATTAAGACAACAACAACAAGTAAATGCTGATTTACAAGAACAACATCAACAAGCAAATACTGCTTTACAAGAACAACATCAACAAGTAAATACTGCTTTACAAGAACAATTAACACAACAACAACAAGCAATTGCTGCTTTACAAGATGAGCTTGCCACAGCGCTAAAAGATATAAACCAATATCAACGTGGGGCGAAAGAGAAGGAGACAACAACCGGGAAGCGGAAGGGGAGATAAGAATAAAAAAAAAATAATTTAAAAACTAATAACTATTTTTAACTTATAATGAAATTAAAAATAGATAACAGGGAGAAAAAGCTAATAAAGCTATTAGAAATATACAAAAAAGAATTTGGTTTAAAAAATATTGAATCAACTGTAGAGAAGTTAGATTTAGGTGATTTTATTATTTGTGACGATGATGGAAATGAAAAACTTATTATAGAAAGAAAATCATTAAATGATCTTGCTAGTTCTATTAAAGATGGGCGATATGTAGAACAGTCACATCGTTTAACTGGATATAATATGCATAATCATAATATTGTATATTTAATTGAAGGTGACTTATCTACGTGGGTAAATAAATATAAAGTTCAATCAAATACTTTATATACGGCACTTTTTAGTTTAAATTATTACAAGGGGTTTTCGGTAATAAGAACGATGGATATTAATGAGACGGCAGAATACATTTTACGAATGTGTGATAAGTTTCATCGGGAAAAGAAAAAGGTTTCATTTTATGAATCTGGAGAGAAAAATGGAAAAAAATACGTGGATGTTATAAAAAAGGAGAAAAAGAAAAACATAACTCCAGAAAATATTGGAGAAATTATATTAAGTCAAATACCAGGGGTAAGTTCTCACACATCAAAAGTGATTATGAAAAAATTTGGGTCATTATACGGATTACTATGCGAACTAGATACAAATCAAAAATGTTTAGACGCGGTTACATATGAAACAGACGGAGGACAAACACGTCGAATATCAAAAACAAGTATTAGAAATATAGTTCAATATTTATTATATCAAAAATCGAATATAATAGAAGTTGATACAAATAATTTATAAGTAATTAATATAATGAATATATTTAAGAATGAAATAATAAAAACTTTAGCTTATATAATTTCACTATGTTTATTTTTATATGTAGTATTTGGGTTAATGGCTATAAGTGGTAGAGGATTAGTAAAAGCAGCAGAAAATAATTATGAAATACAGGCTATTATTAGAGAAGAAGAAGAATAATATATATTTTATTTCATTAATATATATTATCATGTCTAATAATAATTATGATAGTGGAGATTTTCGCTTTACACCTCCTATAATTCCAAATACAAAATTAGCAGGTCAAAGAAATGTATTAACATATCAAAATGCCCCGCGAACAACAGAGACAGCACAAACGAATGGAGGACCAGCTGATAATGAATATAATAATTTATCATACAGGCGTTCATTAAATGGATTTACTTCAGGTCCCTATAGTGCCGATAAAATCAATCCTCTTGGATTTCCAATTACACAAAGAGCCGATGAAAATCCATATTTTTTATTTATGGGAAAATTTTCTTCAAATTCACAAGGAATACAAAATACGGATCCAGTACAAGTAGGACACGTAGATATATCAGGTATAACATTAAACCAACAACCGTCAAATATTTATAATATACCAGATATTCCAAAACCTTATACGTTAATTCAATCAACCAACACAAGTGGATTTTATCCAAACGATTATTATAAAGAAGGTTCTCTAAATTCAAATTTAAAGATTATATATGATGCTTCAAGTTGTCCAGTAAATTGGAGAATGTTTGGGCCAATTAGAGATAAAGTATTAGATATAATTGAAAATGGAATAACAGGTGGGGGTTCAGGTAGTGGAACATTGAATACTGGATTATATGATACATCAACAAATGGAAGTTTTAGTTTTGTTCAAAATCCGTCAAAACGTGATATTAGTGGAATTTATTTTGATACAAATAGTTTTGATATAAGTTTTAATCAAAATACAAGTCAAAATGCTTATGTAACCGTTAAAGGGGGTATAGGAACAGGGGTAGATTTATCATTCAATGAATTTTTTTTCAAACAACCCGGAATGCCCCTGGACTGTAGTTGTGTGTTTATTTCGGGTAGTCCAAACGATAAAATAAGGATTCGTTGGGACAAGCCATTTAATAGAAAAGCGGGAACATCATATAGTCAAAGTGGAAATAGATACTTTTATAAAGATGATATAACTCCGGTAGAGAACTGGCTTCCCAATTTTACAGAATTTGTATTGGATATATCAGGAGGACCAAACAACCGAAAATTCTGTAAAGATGCTAGTGATAATTTTATTCATACAGGTGGTGTATCACCAAATTCACAAGATGCTTTTGCTTTGCTAAGTTCTAATAATACAGAAATAAATATTGAAGCACAAACAAATCCAGGTACAGGACAAATAGTCGCCACAGGAACGGCTTATGGAACGTCAGGAATAATAACAAGAATTATAGATAATTTTGATCCTAATCATAATAATGTTAATGCGGGAGGAACCCCGAATCAGTCAAATAGCGATATTGAAATAGGTAATACATATGATATAGCAATTTATTATAGGAATGAAAGTAAGATTAATACACCTCCATCATTATCGAATACAGATATAAAATATAATAATCATAATGTTTGTTTATTTGAAAATATAATTTTTGGTATTCCAGGTTTTGTGGGGGTACCAAATAGCATAGTGTTTTGGAATAATGGTCCTATACAAGGAGGAGGTAGAATTTATTTGGGAGGAATAGGACCTATATATAAAGATGAAAAAAATAATCCACCAGGAGAAGGATTAAATCTACCTTGGAATAATACATCTATAATAAAAGTAGGTTATGATTGTAGTTTAAATATGGTTTCTAATATTGGTAATAAAGTTCAAGCAGGAGAAAGTGATGGGGCTGGAGGATTTTATGGAATTAATAATCAGGGTCTTAGTATGAATAATTTTGATGTAAGATATAATTTATTAGCAAATGGAATACCGGAAACTATGTTTAAAACAAAACAAAATTGGCCTAATGGTAGTGGAATAGGTGGTATAAATTCAAACTCAGGAGCAACTTCATTAAATGATGATTATATTAAACTAATTGATATTCAATCAGGAGTTCCATCTTCATCAGCCAGAGATCACCCTGAGTATAAATATACAATAACAGAATATAATGTTACAAATAATACAAAAGATAAAACAACGGGCCAGGTTGTGCCCGCAACTGACCCAAATCAACCAACGGAATTAATTATTCCAATAAATACTAGAGCTTATTGTAATACTACGAGCAGTACGGAATATAATGATATGATGGTGTCAAAAACTGAAACCCCTATAACATCCTCAAAAACATTTTTAGAATTATACAATAGATCGGGAGGTGTAGATACTCTTTTTACAAAACCGCCAGGTTGGGTGGGAAGTAATAATAATTACTTTAAGGCTCGGTCCAGACGGGGATTTGGTTCTGGAATTGCTAATGAAGTCTATAATGATGTAGTTTTTGTTGATAATAATATATCTTTGGCGGTTAAAAGTGATTCCAGAGTTTTTAGACAATTAGCAAATTATGGAGAACCATTAAACAATCCCACATCTCAAACACAAGATGGATTGGTTGAAAGTGAAGGTTATTTAGGTTTGTTATCTAGTTCAACAAGAAATTATTTATCAAAAGTTCAACTTTTGGGGGAAGTGGGTTCTAGTAGTTCTTGGAGTAAAGTTCCAGACTTAGATATTCTATACAATGGAGATCAAAATCCAGACGAAGTTGAAATACTAGGATATACTCCTAGTTTATCTACTCTTGTACAAAATAAAGTTCAAGGTAATGGGGGGCATGATTATAAGTATTCAGTATCAGCACCATTTGATATAGCACAAAATGATAGTGAAACAATATATTCTAATAAAAGAGGTTACTATATTGGAATAGATGTTTCTAATGTAGAAGTAGATTTAGATCCGTGGTCAACAGGTACACCATTTAAAGATGTGTCTCTATTAAGTGGTGTAAATAAATATAATCAATATAGAATTGGTTTAAAGCATAGTGCAGAAAAAAGACAAGCACCTGGAGTAACAATAGTTCCTGCAGATGAAGAAAGAATAAAAGAATTAATACTTAGATTAGCAAAGAAACCACAGAGTGATATTCTCATAGATAATACTTCAATAAAAGTTGATAATTATAAAAGCATAGGAATAACATTTACAAAATTTTTTGGCGTAAATAGATTACCAGCGTCAAATACAGGAGATGATCAGGTTTTAGGAACAGGTTTAGAATTAATAGTTGATTTTACGTTAGATAATATTGATGAAAATTGGATGCCTCATAGAGATTTTACTGGTGCTACGGACAATATTGCGGAAGTACATTTTGTCGTTGATCCAACAAATAATGCCGGTAAAATAGCTCAGAAAAATTTTACGTGGGATAATATATCTGGTAATAATAATAATCCAGTAGGAACTGGATCAGAGAATTTTAAAGCATTTATTGAAATTAACGAAGGAATAAGTTGTATTACAAATCAATCTTCAGGTACTGTAAAATATAGCAGAACAATTACAGAAGCTCCTTCAGCAAGAAATTTATTTGGACTTTATAATAACAATATTTATTATTCACATAATGTAACATTTAAGGGAGACCAATTAGAATTTACAGGTTCGGGTGCTACTGAGAACTATACAAATGCACAAGACTATGAATTACTTTCTTCTTCTTCTGGTACCGAAGATGGACAGGACAAATTCAAGTTTGACTCTGGAAAAGAATTATTTTGGGATTATACGTGGCCCATACTAACTTCTACTGTTCCGCGACCAACCACGATAACAGGTTGTGAATTATTAAATTTACCGGGTGCGTCGGTAACCTCAACTCCTTGGGGAGGTAATAATATAGAGTTACCAGAATTAGGAACAATAACAAATGCTGTTAGATATAATACAGCATATAACCATTCTATTTCATTACCAGACAATCAAAGTATGTGGTGCGATGGTTCATTTGTATCTTCAAACAACGCTAATAATAGTTCTAACCCATATATTAATTACAACACATATGCTTATCAAAGCGAAAATTATACAGGAAAGATTAATACTGGAGACGATGTAACAGGATTTACAATATTTCAAAATAATAGAGCATTTGGAACTGGAAATTATACTTCTACAAGTTTTACAAATGTAAAATGGATATTATTAAAAGTACAAAATGTTACTGGGAATGTAACAGTAGCAATAAAGGACGGAAATACTTTCTTAATATTGGGAACAGACTATTTGTTATTTTACTGTGAATATAATGCTACAAAGCCATATAATGTTGGAGGAACACCATCATGTGCTTATACAGGATGGTTAAATGCTTTAGTTAGTGTAAGTTCTACTAATTTTTCAAGTATAAAAAATATTGATCAGAGCGGAGGAAGCAATACTGGTTGTTTTGCTACATCTGGAACATCAACAATACCCGTTTTAAATGATTTTAACACAAGTAATGATGCATCATCTCAAAAAGCAAAATATGTATTAATAGGTATGAAACCCAATACGAAAATATCTAGTATTGATATTAACTAATACAATTATATAATTATTTTTATTTAGAATAATTATATATAATGTCGGGAAACTTATTAAATAATGATAATAAAACAAATTATTTATTCAAAAAGGAAAATTATAAAGCACAGACTAGATTGGATGGGTTTTCAAATAATTTATTATCAAAAACATTTAAACAAGAAGGATATCAAGGAAAAGTTACGGTTTTACAAGAAAGTATATTTTCATTGGATATATCCAAAAATATACAATCAAATTTAGAAATTAGTAAATTATATAACGGTCCAGTATTATCTTTGGATAGTTCAGTCCCTATTGTTAATGAATCAACATGGAATACTAATACAGGTAGTACAGCAGCTGATCAAACAATTCAAAGTTATAATTTAGGGGTTTCTAATCCAGATTTGAGCTATTATACTTTTTATAAAAGGGTATATTTAGAACCAGTAGAAATATCAAATCCATCATTTTGGTGGATAAGGGAAGATCCCAATAATTTACCTTCTCCAAATAACAATTTATTAACCAAAATGATTCCAGGTGCTTTAAATAGTTTGGGAGATATGTTTGAACCAATAGTAGAATTTTATGATACAAGTGTTGGAGCTAGTGGAGGATGGAAAAATAATGAAAAGGCTGCTACATTTAACCCAACATCTGTAAATTGGAGTATTGATTATGCTACGGGTATATTAACATTAAATGTGGATGAAAGTCATTTAGATTCTACAAACTATACACTAGATGCGAGTATATCAGGTTCTTTAATTGAGAAAGTAAGACCTAGAATAAGTTTTTTTAGATATACAGGACCTTTAGGAAGTGGTTCTGGTGGCGGTACTGGAGGTGGTGGTACTGGTGGTGGTGGAATTACGGATGCTTCATATAATGAACTTAAAGATGATATAGCTGATGTGGAGGAAAAATTAGAAGAATATTTATTTAATCTGCCTGAAACGGTTACTGATTTTAGTTATAACGAAGTAACAGATGTTGCTGGTATTCCACATGCAATTTTAACATGGAGTAATCCTTTGCAAAAATGTAGCGCGTTTGATTTTTATCAAATTGATGAATTAGGTATAGGAATTAGAGATCAAACGTATAAACCTAATAATTCTAATGGAATATCAAATAATGATACAGGAATTTGGGATACAATAAAAAGAAGTATGAATAAATTACCTTTTCACGAAAGAATTCATCTTCAATATCAACAATATGATCCAAATCTTAATTTTTCTATTACATCTGTAGACATTAATAATAATCCTATTTGGAAGGATTTAGGTAAAGCACAAGTTGTAGGTTCTAATGGTATTTTATCAGCAACAAATAATTCAGGAAAAACTCTTTATCCAATATTTAAAGATATAACAAGAGCAGATATATTTACAGATGGGACAGTATCACAACCTAATTTAACTAATGGATTTACGTATCAGGATATACAAAATGCGAGTAAACCATCATATTTATCAAAATCTAAAAAAACATATACGAATCAAAATACATTAGATAGTTCAAAAGTATATAAATTTCGTATAGCATTAGATAATAAAGCTTGTATAGGTGGTAACAGTGATAATAACGCTGATAATAATGATCGTGATATAAGTAACAATTTAAATTGGGCGACGATTCCATCTAGTGGATATATAGAATTGGGTTCATATGGACCTGCTCCATCTCCTAGTAATATTCAATTTGTAACTGGAGAAAAGGCGTTTGATAATTCAGGAAACTCTCCTTTTACTGGGTCTATAACTGGAAGTGCTGGTCCATCTAGTAGTTCTACCGGTCCAGTAATGGACATTAGTTTTAATACGGCTTTTGGTCCTTCTGCTCCATTAACAGTTTACTATGGATTTAGAATAAAAGGTTCTCAATTATCTAATAGTAAGCAAATGGGTGCTAGTAAAACTAGCAACTTAGGTTTACAATATGCTAATGAAAATAGTTTTGCGTATAGCGATTTAAGTTACAATACTCCTGGATATAATATTAGTAATTCAGATGGTACAAAATCAGCAACATTTATTGTAGATTGTGATATTAATAATGTTAATGGTTGGGAACCCAGTACAACATCTAATTTTTCTACAAATTTTCCCCATGGAATAGCTTTACCAGAACATACATATGATATTAGTAGCGTTTATATGATGAATGATAAAAAAGATTATTTACCGGGTGTGAAATCATTTACAAATAATAGTGTTTATGGTGGAAATTTTCCTAGTAAAAGCACTTTTGCTAGTCCTGAGCAAACATCTTCTGCTGTTTTTGGAGTAAATAATTATATGAATCCATTGGAAAATGAAGTTATAGACTCAAGTGCGATTAGTGCAACTCCAGGATTTAAAATAACTTTAAACACACCACCTACAAATTATTACTCGTCTTCAGATCAACTTAAAAAAGTAAGAACAAAAAATCATGATGAACGATATGCTATATTTTTAGAAAATAATTCCACACTTGATTTAGGATTTAATCCAGGAGATTTTTTATCAGCAACGTCAGGTGATTTTACGAATGTTAATTTTGTAACTTGTCCTCAAAAAACGGCAACAACGGTAATAGTTGGTGAAGATATTTCATCCAATACAATCGCAACCTATGATATGACTTTTCATTATTATAACGGTAATCCGGTAACTGATAATACCAGTGTATCAATTGATGGATACGATAAGAGTCAAAGTTCATTCCCATATACATCTACAAATCAAAATACAAATAGTAATATAGTAACTACAGTATCAATACAAAATGATGACCCTACTGAAACTGTTCCTGTAAGTGGAAGAAGTAGAGTCCAAGAGCAATTTGGTGGTTATTATAATATTCAAAAGGTAATGTCTCAAACAGGAATTACTGGTATTACTTTAAATGATATATTTGATGTGGCTAAACAACCAACTAATAAATATAAACCTTATTCATTTAAATTAGAACAAACACTAGATTTATCCGGTGGCACTGTTAGATATAAAATAATAAAATTTTTATTAGCAGAAGCTCCAAATTTTGATATAACAGTTCCAGTATCTTCAACAACCAAATTGGAAGTTCCTTCAAATGGTATATTAACCGGAACAAAGCTATTTGGTGTTTCTATGCCTAGTAGCGCATTACAATTTAATATTAATAATTTTACAGTTAATAATATAAATGAGGATTGGATATGGCCCGAACCAGAGAATTTATTTAATTTGGAATTAATATATAGATATAATAGAACAAATACTACACAAAATGTAACGTTGGATACACAAGAGAAAGATTGGAATAATTCTGTTACTACTCAACAAACTGAAAGCTGGACGATTTCAGAAGTTTTAAATAGTCCTTCTTCTTTAGTAGATACACATAAATATTCTAGAAAAGGCGTTGAAGATGGAACGCCGGGTACAAACGCTCAGTTCGAAATAAAAATAAGGTGTAAAAATAATATATATTCAATCGCAGATCCTAGTTTTCCACAACATTTTGATGTATTATATTTATCAAATGATTCAACTTCATGGGACTGGGACATCTCGAGTACTCTACCGGTAAATAGCATACTATGGTGGGATTACACATATAGATCAACGTCAATATCAAATGGCGATTTACCATCAAATTTTATTACTATTACAAATCTACGTCCAGGATCAAAGAGTGTATTAGCAACATTACAATTACAGAATACAAGTGTAAGTGCTAATTATAATAATCCGGTTGGGGCATTACCTTCAACCGGTAGTTATTATTTATTAGGAGGCCCCACAACTCAATCCACAGTAGTAACTACAAATCATGAATGGTATGATACAGAATACGATCATAGTTCTTTAACAACGAATGATAATCAACTTTTATGGTCTAATGAGTCTTTTAAGTGTGGTAGTGTTGCTCCTGTAGGCACATTAACTAAAGATACAAATATACTTAATCCTTATATTGACTATTCTAGTATTTATTTTGTGAATACTGGAAATCAACCAGACCATTCTGGTAAATTAAACGTGGGTGAAAATTGGGACTACACGTTAAAAAGTGGTGAGAACTTAATTTTTCCACCACAACAACCACAACAAGTTAGATATCAAGGAACTTATAAATGGGTTTTAATTAAATTATCTTGGGATAGTAGTGGTACTTACGACTCTACCGACAATCCGTGGTCTGGTTTAAATGGAGATTCTCAATTAGAGATATATGTATATGAAAAGGATTCAAATGGTAATATTAATAAACTAGCACTGGGCAACGATTATTTAATGTGGATTTGCGCAGTGGGAGGTGGAATAAGTTCTAGTTTAATTCAATTTAAAGACAATACTCAACCAACACGTGTAACTAGAAATCGCTGTGGATGGTTAGACTGCCAGAGAAAGGCACCGACAACAAAGAATTATATTGACGGGGAAGGTTGTAGAGACGCTAACGCTATTCAAGGTGTATACAAATTTGGAATACCAACAATTACAAATAATGCTAGTGCTAATAGAGTTACTGATATATTTATTAGAGTTGGTATTCCTAATAATACCACTACATTAACAAGTGGTAATACCTTTTATGATGGCAAAAATATAAATAATATTAGTGTTAAATTAAATGCATAATTTAGAAGTATATTATATTAATAAAAAATGATTATATATAATATATGTCTGGACCGATAGAAGTAGATGACGAAGATAAAGTTCGTTTTTTATGGAAACAATCAAGAGGTGTTGTAGATATTCATAAAGAAAATTTATATAATAACTCATCTGAGAGACCTTTTGTAAAACAAACATTAAATAAAGAAATTTTTAGTGACGAAGTTCCGGATAGTTTGGGCGTCGTTCCACCACTATGGAGTGGTGCTGCTAATTTAGGACAACCAGATTATAGTGTAGAAAATTTAGATGCTTCATTTAATTCTATATATTATAATACAGGTAATGCAACTTATGCACCTGGAACAACACATAATTTATCTGTTATAGGTTATCCTCAATTAACCTATTATCACCAATGGACTTTTGAAGAATTTGGAACTGCTAATTTGTTAACAAGACCAAATAATAGTGTAGTGGGAACTTCATGGTATATACCAGATCCAACAGATAATGAAAAATCATTAGCTAGAAACACTATAGCATTTAATAAAGGGGGAAGAGGTGATTATCAACAAAAATTTTACATAGAAAACTCCCAACCAGTTCCAAATAATCTCACAGATGTGCAAGAATTACAAACCCCATATAAATTTGTATTCGACAATCAAAGTGGTTTTATATTAATCTACGCTAATGATGCTATTGATCCATCTTGGATTTTAAGTTCTACAAAAACTCCAACAGAAGGACCATTGGTTGGGTCATTTATCCGTTATACAGGTACAAAGGGTGCCTCTGGCGGGGGTGGTGGTGGTGGTAGTTCAGTTGGAAATATTAACTTAATGCAAGTATTAGAATTAGAAAATGAAAATTTACGATACCATCCGCCATTTGAAGATGTTGGTTTGGGACAGATAATAGCAGGTAAAGGAATGTATTATATGCCGATAGCTAATTATGTTATAGCTAGTGTGGATAAATCTTCTTCTTTAGCTATGGGACATTTTACGGTAAAAATACAAGGACCAAATTATGATTTAGTTTTTCAATTTATGGCTTCAGTAATAAACGGTAAAAATCCAACTATAAAAGTAATAAGTTCCAATTTGGATTCTCAAATACATGGATGGGGTAATCTAATAATGTATGCAGATGATGATAATGATAAATGGCGCATATGTTTAGGTTTTGATGAGACGGAAATAATTCCTGTTGGGACTCCAGTTGCGCCATGGGTGAATATAAATCCACCCCAGAACCCACCGCCTTCGTGGTGGAATAATGGAGAAATCCAACAATCAATTGATTATATAAGAATAACATTGGTTAATAATAATGCGAACCAAAATGATTTAACTATAAATCCAATAGCCGAAGGAAATTGGGAATTATCTAGCGATACAGAATTTAAAGATATAACTTTGGCCCCTATTCATTCTTTAACAGGACTTTGGGGCGGACAACCATTAAATCTCGGGGCATCAAGAAACTATACCGATAGATATAAAGTAATATCCAAACTAGCATTATCAAATATAGACCCTATTGGAAATATTGCTTCTGATACAGCCGTAAATGTATTTTATAAAGATATAGCATTGGCTAGTGATACAAAAATAGGTTGTTGGAAATTTGATACTAACTTAACAAACGCAAATATGATTGCTAACAATTCTGGACAAGGTAGTGGGTTTTGGGAAAATATAAGAACATATGAAAGTAAATATAATAAAGGAAATTTAACTATTGAAGGAGAAAAAATAAATATGGATTCAAAATTATTAAATATTATTGGAGAAGCAAACGTAGAAGGCAAACTTGTTATTAACGGAGAAGTAGAACACAAAACCAGCACTGTTATTAAAGAAGTTAATTATGATAATAATAACTTTAACACTCGTACACCAGATCCAGGAACAGTTGGAAAATGGCAGACAATCGCTAGAACACAAACATTTTTAGACGTGCATCTGAGAAGAGCAAGTGCTATTTTTGAAGTATTTGATAAATCAAATACTATAGATAATACAACAGGGACTGGTGGTGTAAAAGACCCGGGTTATATAGATGATTATATATTATTTTCTGTTAACTGGCAATATGATACATACATTGGTCAAACCGGATTTCATAATATTGACGCAAATACAGGAATGATTGCTCCTCCTAGATGCACTATAAATGTTATAAATTCTAGGTGCGGGACAAATTTTGCTACAACTGGAAATATGGGTTATATTAGTTCATTAAGAGTTGAAACTAATTTTATAAGGGATACAAATGGTAATCATCAAGCAGTAGCACAAATTCAAATTAAAAGGCATTCTAGTGGTACTAATACTGGAGCTCAATTAGCACAAGGAGTAACAGATGTAAAAGTAAGAATATTAAACGATAACATAGGAATAAATGATAATACATTAAATTGGAACTTAGTATCAAATGACTTCTTTTTTACGGTGCCTAGTTCTCAGAATGGTAGTCATATATTAGAATTTCCTTTATGTAAATATGATACTAATACAGGCACTTTAACAGATAACAATAGAACAGGTGTAGTTTCATCATCAATAGTCAATGGCGATTTACAATCCACTTATTTTGAAAAACTTAAAACAGATTATTTGCGTACACATTCCTTAGATTTAGGGGGTGATTTAAATATGAATGATGGAAATATTATAAATGTCTCAAAAATAAGCAAAGATACTTCTAGTGATAAACCAAGAATTGAATTTGATGGTGATAAAGTTAAAATTAATTTGGATGATTCACAAGTTTTTTCACAATTGGAAATAGGTAATACAGATAGTAATAATACAATAAAGATAAAATGTGGGTCTGCGTATGGAACGAATTCGAGTCGATTGGATATGAATGAGTTTGATATTGAAAATACAGGTAAAATAACTAATTTTAATGCTACTGGATCATTACAAAATAGAGCTTACGTTCAAGAAATAGAATATAATTTAGCTGATCTACTTCCTGCGAATAACGCTTGGATTTCTATAGCAAAATTGGGAAAATTTAATCAATTAAATCCACCTGTTATTACTGAAACAAATATGAGAGGAGATGCGTTAGTAGAGTTAGAAAATAGATCAGGTAATTATCATCATATAGTTAAATTTCGTATACAATATACTTATGGAAATCCAAATATAAGAGTTATTAGTAATAATTTTATGAGTGGATCTTCAGGAAACCCTAAATTTAAACAATTAAGATTAGCATTCAGAAATGCTTGGCCTGGTATATATACGGGATGTGTATTACAATTTAAATTAGATTCGAGTACAAATATTTCAGTTCCCGGAAAAGTCCATATGAAAATATGGCAAAACTGTCCCGAAGGTTCTCTGTCTGGTGGTTGGAAGTTTGATACTAGACTATTTTCAAATGATGGTTTTGGCAGGCCTTTAATTTATGTTCCAGATAATTTACACGGCCAAACTAACTCTAGTGACCCTCCTCCTTATTTTAACACAACTTATCCCAATGAAATTTCGGTAAGTTTAGAAACAAGTGGAGAGCTACAACAAACTAATAAATTAGTAATTAAAAACGATTTTTCAGTAACGGGTAATATTACAGATGTAAATATTATAGACGGTAATACAGCGAGTAATGGTATTTTAACAATACGTTCTAATAATAATGGATTACAGACTTCTTCTGGCTATATAAATATTGATTCTCCATATAGAATGCCAAATAGTTCAGCAGCTCTTTGTAATCAATCATTGGTTAATGCTGATCCTGCTACTTTTACTTACAGCAATGATACTAATACGATATTATACAAACCGGATAATAACTCTCATCCAGAAGTAAATAATAATTTGCTTTTATCAAACACATCAACTATACAATTATGGGATTGGGCAACTGATTATAATGGGACGACGTGGTCACCGTCTTATATTAGCCGGGGAACTTTCAGTCCTTGGAGCCATGGTCTATCATCGAATACATCCATTGCACCTTTATTATATGATGAATTTAAACCTCTGCATGATGGATTTTTAACTGGAGTAACTTTTAGAACTGCTTATGGGTCACCATCGAATACTAATTTTGTAGAAATTAAAAGATCATACGGTTTTGGTATGCCGAATACCGCCTCAAGTACATTTGAATTAATTTGTGTTGTTACCAGTAGTAGTTCCCCAAATACAACTACAACGACAAAAATAGGAAATTTATTAGTTGGACCAGGACCAGGAGGGACGTTGGGGACAGTAACAAATGTTTCTAATGGACCATATAATTTTACTATTAATCCTAGAACAACATTGATAAAATTTAATAAACTTGATGATATAAATTTTAAATTAAGATGGGTAAGTAAAAGTATGTTTTCCGACAACGTAAAAGTAGTGGTGAATAACGTGGTCTCGTCGTCAAATCCTGGAGTTACTGTTGCAGGAATTATTGCTTATTTTAAATATTATGTTGATTCATAAATTTTTCATTACAAATTCATATATTGAAAAGTTAATTGAATTAACTAATATTGCCCTCGAAGCACAAATAGAATATCCTTTATACAACGAACCTTGTCTTAAAGCTTGCGATATACTTATATTTTGTGCTATTTGTCTAGACATAATAACATCCAACGGATATGAAAAGGTCCAATTAGCTAATCCTGAAAACCCCCCAGATAAAAATGTATTATATCCTTTATCTCTGGCCCAATGATAACTTCCAAAATATATACTCATAGCAGTGGTTTCTCTTAATAAAGTGGAAAATAATCCACGCCCTTTTAATAATTTTTTTATAGATGTTTTTTGATTTGTTTGTTTATGAATTTTATAATGATTAAATCCATAAACAGTTGGAAAGGCAAATAATCCTGATAAAAATCCACTAGCAAAATAAGAATGGGTGTATTTTTGTAATCTTTCATTAATAGGAAAGACAGTAACATTATTTACTACTGAATTTGATAATGGAAATTTCCAACCCTTATAATATTGTCTAAGTTTTAATCCATTCCACTTTTTTTTATTTTGAATTAATACTAGTGCGGTGTCAAAAGGATGACCAATAGCGATTTGTCCTAGCCCAACACAAGTAGAAGCAATAATATCTTTCATAATTTACATTAAAAGGATATTATTTAAATAATTTATAATACTTTTCTAGTGCGTCCTTCAAACTCACCGTTTTTAATAGCTTTTTTAACACAATTTCCACCACACCAATCAGAGTCCATTGGACTGAGACTTCCTTCGTTTCTTTTTAAAGTAACATTATCTAGTGGTGTTTTTACACCAATATTTTGATTTTCCCCGTCAAACCCTGAATAATTATTTTGATTAAATGGTGGGTCATCTCTATTTGAATCTCTTAAAAGTTGTGTAGGTGCTTTTCTCATATAAGGATCACTTTTAAGTCCAGGTTTGGGGTTAAGTGGATCATTAGACATGCGATATCCTAAATCACCTTGGGTATTATAACTTTGTTCATAAAATAATATAGGACATTTTAAGCCTACTTTTTGGGACCATTTAACATATTCTGCGTATTCTTCTAAATTATTAAATTCAATTGGATTAACACCTGGTATCATTGCCTTTTTAGAATTTACCAAATGTAATTTTTTTCCTTTTTTAATTAATAAATTTGGACAGTCATTGGAGGATGAAATACCAAAGCCTTCGACTAAATCACTTGATTTATAATTTGAACAAAATAATAAACCTATAAAAAATGCGATTGTAATTATAATTAATTTTGAATTCATTATATATATATTTGAATAAATAAATTTCTCTCCAATTTATATATAAAATGAAATTTATGGAAGTAAATGAAAGAAATTTAAGTGAATTTAATCAATCCGTAATGAAAGGAGGTGCTGTAGTTAAATATTGGGCCGACTGGTGTGGTCATTGCAAAGACCTGAATCCAAAATGGGATATAATGACAAATCATCTAAAATCAGCACCGGGTTCTGGTTTAGTAGCAAGTGTTCCCGAGGCTATGATGAGTAAGGTAAATTGTGATAGTGATATAAAGGGATATCCTACTATACGTTATCTTGTAGGGGGAAGAAAACGCAAAGATTATAGTGGTCCGAGAGAAGTGGAAAATTTAGAACATTTTGTAAAATCTACACTAGGGAGTGGTGGTAAAACGAAAAAGAAGAAGAAAAGAAAAAAGAAAAAATCAAAAAATAAAAAACAGAAAAGAAATAAAACAAAAAGGAAAAAAAAACGAAGAAAGAATAAAACGAAAAAGAAAAAAAATAAATCCAGGAGCGATCTTCGCGAACGATTTTTTAAAATGATTAATGGAAACCGATTTTAATTTTCAAATATAAAGGGCATTGTATGTTCAAGTGTAAATAATGGTGCTTGGAATGCGGTTTGTGTTAAACTCGTCATTAAGGATGGTCTATTTCCTTCAATGGCGTGGCCTAAAAATTGTAAAATCCATGCGGTTATAAATACTTTGTGTGTTTGTGATAACCATCTGTTTTCGAATGTATTTCTCCAAATATGAGTAAAAAATAATAAAACTTGTATGTATATTAACATTACAGTTCCTATTTTTATTCCGTAATACCTATAATATTGAATACAATAAATAAAAGCAATTAAATCTTCTAAACAACTATCGTAATAACTAATAGTATTTGATTTTCTATTAGTTAGTCCAATATTAATAATACATAATGAAGAATAATTTAATACGCACAATACAATAGCAGGTATGCATACTGTATGAATATTTTGATTAATAGGGTTATTGTGGAATGACTTGTAAAAATCTAATTGATTTTCCATTTATTTAAAGTGATAAAATATCTTTAAATAAATTACATATTTGATAGATGTTTATGTATGATTTTTTCTACATCGCTGCTTGGTTGAAATTTATCCCATCTATCGTAAATATTATTCATTACGTTACATATCGGACATTCACATTTGCTTTCTTCAAATTCAACATCTTCATCTTCTTCATTTTCCTCCTCTTCTTCTTCATCATCCTCATCATTCATCCATTGTTTTATATTTTCTTTCATGGATAAACATTTTTCAAGATTATCATCTCTTTTGCCCATTAAAAATAATTCTAACATAAGTCCTCTCTTAACATCTTCTTTTGTAATAACTTTCCTATCAGTATGACTTACATATAAGGAAGCTTGTTTTACTGCATTTTCCATAAATACCATAATAACCGCGGCAGTATTTTCAAAGGTTTCGTCTTTCTCTACAAGATTATTAAATCCTGATTTCATAAATGTAAAATCTTCACCTTCACTCATATAGTAGTATAATTTTAATTGTTTTTATGTTATTTTATTATTAGAACATAAAAATTGATTTAAACATATTGATAATAAATAGATGTATTAAGATGCCTTCAAACGCAAAAAGACCACAATTTAGATTGTTTGATTTTCAAGTAGTAAATGAAGATTATGATAATTTCGATGATTTTCACCAAAAGAAATTTCTAATCAAAATGTTTGGAATGAATACTAAAGGCAAGACATATTGTATATATGCTAAAAATTTCAAACCTTTCTTTTATATTAAAGGTGGAGACAATTGGATAAAGGGTAGAGAAGATGTTTGGTTGAAATTTCATTTAATGGAAAGACTAGCTAATGAGCCAGGTTGTAATGAACATTGGAAAAATTATATTACTAGTTGTACATTAATAAAGAAGAAAACGTTATATGGATTTGATAATTTTAAAAAATATAATTTTGTAAAGATTGAATTTAAAAACATGATGGCTTTTAATAAGGTAAAGAACTTTTGGTATACAAATCACAAAAATTATACAAAAAGGAAATTAAAAAAAGACGGTTATTTGTTTCAAAGAACTAATACACGTTTAATGTTATATGAATCAAATATTCCAGCAATGTTAAGGTATTTTCACGTTCAACAATTAAGTCCTTCAGGATGGTGTACATTTAAAAAGCCAGTAGTAAAATCAAAAAAGAATAAGAAAACACATTGTAATTATGAATATTGGACGGACGCCTCTAATATTTTACCACTTCCAAAAAAGGAAGATGGTATACCATTAAAAGTGATGAGTTTTGATATTGAAGCTTCTTCAAGTCATGGTGATTTTCCAGTAGCAAAAAAGACTTATAGAAAGCTAATGGGAGAAATTATTCAATATTGGACGGTTCATAAAAAAAATATTAGCAGAATGAATCCATTGGAAAAAAAGGAATTATTTATTGATTTAGTATTAAGTGCTTTTGAATTTAAAAATAAAAAGAATAAGATTTATGAGGAAATTAGTAAAGTATATTTAAAGGGTTCAACATCTAAAAAATTTAAAAAGCCAACAAAAGATGAAATTTATGATAAAACGAATCGATTATTGGGAAAAACAATGGGAGAATTGTTAGAAAAACGAGATCCGACAAAGGAAGAAGAATATTATGAATATAGAAAATGGGAGCAAATGGATGACGAAGAAAAATCAAAGTATAAAGATTGGGATATGTATATTCCATATGAGGTTCGTAAAAACAACGCTTTATACACGCTTAATATGAAATATGATGCTGGAAAAAAATTAGATTTATTAGATAGAGCTTTTATGGCTCACAGGATGAAGAAGATGTTTCCAACGTCTTTCCTCCCAAAATTAGAAGGGGATAAATGTACATTTATTGGTTCAACATTTTTAGAGTTAGGTCAAAAGGACCCGTATTTAAATCATATGGTAGCTTTAAGTAGTGAAGTTGTAACTACACCTGAGGTAGAAAATAGTGAAGTGGTTTGTAAAAAAACAGAAAAGGGGTTATTGAAGGCGTGGGTTAAAACAATACAACAACAAGATCCAGATATTATTATTGGGTATAATATATTTAGTTTTGATTGGAAGTTCTTAATTGAAAGGGCTGAGGAACTACATATGTTAGAAGATTTCTTAAAAATGGGTCGCGTAAAGTCTGAACCAGACCAGATTATTGAAAGTACAACAACTGTAGCAAGTGGAACGTATGAGTTAAAGTATGTAAAAATATTGGGTCGTATTCAGATTGATTTATTGAATTATTTCAGGAAAAATGAAAATTTATCGTCTTATAAACTGGATTATGTTGGTCAGCATTTTATTGGAGATGATGTAAAAGATTATACATTTGACGAAGGTCATACAAAATTAAAAAGTAAGAATTTATTTGGATTGAAAAACGGTCATTATATAGTATTTGAAATTAAGGGTCATTCTTCGGATAAATATTTGAAAGGTAAGAAATTTAAAGTTAAGAATTTAAATTTGAAAGAGGGTTTATTTGAAATAGAACATAATTTGGATATAGATAAAAAGAAAAAATTTAGATGGTGTTTGGCTAAGGATGATATTGATCATATGGATATTTTCAGATTATCAAAGGGTGGTCCAGAAGATAAAGCAATAGTAGCAAAATATTGTTATCAGGATTGTAATTTAGTTCATAATTTATTTATAAAAAATGATATATTTACAGCAATGGTGGAACAAGCATCTATTTGTAGTGTTCCTATTGAGTTTGTTGCTATGCGCGGACAAGGTATTAAATTATTAAGTTTCATATCAAAAGAAGCAAGACGTTCAGGAATGTTGATACCTGTATTAGAGAAATCAACGGCAAATGACGGTTATGAAGGTGCTATTGTATTACCTCCAAAATGCAATCTTTATAGAAAAAATCCAGTAGCAGTTAATGATTATTCTTCTCTGTATCCAAGTTGTATGATTAGTGATAATATTTCACACGATAGTAAGGTGTGGACAAAGGAATATGATTTGGAGGATAAGTTAATTAAAACAACAGGTGAACAAGATAAAAAAGGAAATTTCATTTATGATAATTTACAAGGTTATAAATATGTAGATATTAAATACGATACATATAAATATGTTAGAAAAACACCTAGTTCTGCAGCGAAGAAAATTAAATGTGGTTCAAAGATTTGTAGATTTGTTCAATTTAATGGAAACGATAAAGGTATTATGCCGACAGTATTAAGTGAATTACTAGCATCAAGAAAAGCAACAAGAAAGTTGATAAAATATAAAACAGTTACATTGAAAGATGGAACAACATATGATGGTATGTTGAGCAAAGGTGATGAATATTACACATTAGTATCAAATAAAGGTGAAAAACAACAAGTTCTGGTAAATGAAGTAGAAGATATTAAAGATACATATGATGATTTTATGAAAAATGTATTTGATAAGAGACAGTTAGCAAAAAAGGTTGTAGCTAATTCATTATATGGTCAAAGTGGTGCTAAGACAAGTGCTTTCTATGATAAAGATATTGCTGCTTCTACAACAGCAATGGGTCGCAAATTGTTATTATACGCCAAAGAGATTGTGGAAAAATGTTTTGATAATAAGGTATTGGATACAAAACTAGGAAAGGTTAGAACAAGATCTGAATATATTTATGGAGACACAGATAGTGTGTTCTTCTCATTTAATTTGGAAGATTTGAAAGGCAATCGTATAGAAGACAAGGATGCTTTAAAAATAACAATAGAACTTGCCATAAGAGCAGGAGAGTTGGCTACAAAATTCTTAAAACCTCCTCACGATTTAGAATATGAAAAAACATTCTTACCATTCTTATTGCTCTCAAAAAAGAGATATGTGGGATTACTATATGAAACTGACCCAGAAAAATGTAAAATGAAATCTATGGGAATTGTATTAAAAAGACGTGATAATGCTGCGTGTGTTAAAGATTGTTATGGTAAGGTTGTAGATTTATTAATGAAAGGTAAAACAGTAGATAATGCTACAGAGTTTGTAAAAGGATATATAAAAGATATGGTTGAGGAAAAAATACCACACGAAAAATTAATAATTAGCAAGTCATTAAATGGATTTTATAAAAACCCAGAAGCAATTGCTCATAAAGTATTAGCAGACCGGATTGGTAAGAGAGACCCAGGTAGTAAGCCATCAGTGGGTTCTAGAGTTCCATTTATTTATATACAAACAAAAGGTACTGTAAAATTACAAGGAGATAGAATAGAAGCTCCATCATTTATTAAAAAGAATAATTTAAAACCAGATTATGCGTTTTATATCACAAATCAAATTATGAAACCAGTTACACAAATATTTAGTTTATTATTAAATGATATGAAAGATTTTAAGGGTCCTATTAAAAAGAATTTTGAAAAGAAATTGGAAGGTATTAAAATGAAATATAGAGGTGATACAGATAAGATTGAAGTTAAAATCCAAGTATTGAAAGATAAAATGGTAAAACAATTAATATTTGACGATGCGTTGCGAATATGTAATAATACGAAAAACAATCAACCGACAATATCATCGTTCTTTAGTAAAAAATAAATTAATACAAAATAATTAATTTTTTTTTTTAATATTTAAAAAGGGTCATCTTCATCAACTTCGGGTATTTCATTATCACTTTCTTCTTCTGGTAATGGTGGTAATTGTTCTTGTGTATTATTAATTCCAACATAATTTTGAAGATTAAGAGTAGGAAATTGTGTAGTGATATTATTAGTATTTGTACTATTATTAAAACCAGGTATCAAAAAGGAATATTCTGCTATAAAGGAATTATTGGACGGATCGTTAGATATTTGATTAGTTATATTATCCATTAGTGCATTTGTAACGCTTTCAACAGCACTATTAATCATTTCTCTTGTTTGTGTATTATTATTTATATTTGGAATTGTAGTAGTATTATTTGATAAATCAATCAAATTATTGGTGGAATTAACAGGATTTTCAATATCATTTTCTCTCCGTAAATCTCTTCTACAAACAGGACATCTATAATCAAAATTAGTTAGGTATCGATTTAAGTGAGAACGAGTAAAAATATGTCCACACGGATTAATTCTAGATATTTCATCATTATTTGAAAAATTATCTTGTGTAAATGGACAAATTGTTTGTGTTGTGGTTTCGGCAATATCACTATAAATAAGATTAGTTATATTAGAAGATATATCTTGCGAGTTTAATGGTTGAACAACGTTTCCCATATTAAGAGTATTATTTATGAAATTTTGAAATATATCTCTTGGAATAGTTGTTCTAGTAGTAGTAGTTCTAGTGCGAGTTCTAATTCTCGGTGTAAACCGGGTATTTCTAGTTCTATATCTTGAATCTGTGTCTGGATTTGTGGATGTTCCTGTCTCTGAAATAGTATTTGTTCTTCCAGTTTCATTGCTACGTCTTCCGTGACCTCTAGCATTTCTATTAAAAATGTTATTTCTGGAAAAGTTATATGATGTATTACTGAATGAAGGTGTATTACCGAATAAGGATGATGTATCATATGTATTTGTGTTATTTGATGGTAAAGAAAAATCATATGATGACGTATTTACGGGGGACTGAAATGACGATCTATAATTTCTGGAAAATATGGAATTAACAGGAGGTGTAATATTAGAAGGTACAGTAGATGGTATGGTAGGTGTAATATTAGAAGGTACAGTGGATGGTATGGTAGGTGGTATAGTAGACGGTAGTATAGATGAACGTGTATTGTTACCGTGTATTTCTAAATATCTTAATATTAATCCACACAAAGATGAATTCATTTCTCTTTGAGAATTTAAATAATTAATAACAGTATTATTTTGTTCTCTTTGAATACTTCTAAAAACATTCATATAATCAAGTAAAATACTTTCTAAATTAGGTGTGTTGTTCATAATAGTATAAATAAATATATTAAAAAATGTGTTTAAACGATTATGTCAATATATAATTATATCGTATAATGGAAGAAACAACAAAAGAATTTGGATCTGGTAAAGTAGACGTGTCTCTTTTTAAGGAATTTGAAAATAAAGGTTTAACAGGCTTGGCTAATTTAGGAAATACTTGTTTTGCTAATAGTGCTTTACAATGTTTATCACAGACATATGAATTAAATATATTTTTGAATAAAGGTAGTTATAAAAAACGTTTAAATAATACACATGATTCCTTAATTTTATGTGAATGGGATAATTTACGAAAGATGATGTGGAGTGAGAATTGTACTATATCTCCAGGGGGATTTATCGGTGCTGTTCAAAAGGTGGCACGGATTAAAGATCGAGTAATTTTTACGGGATGGGCTCAAAATGATATAACAGAATTTTTACAATTTGTAACAGAATGTTTTCATAGTGCAATTTGTAGGGAGGTGGAAATGAATATTACAGGTTCGGCTGTATCATCTACAGATAGATTAGCAGAAACGTGTTATAAAATGATGAAAAATATGTATAAAAAGGAATATTCAGAATTTTTGAGCATGTTTTATGGTATTCATGTAAGTCAAATAAAATCTTTAGAGAGTGATTATGAAAATATAACACCTGAGCCTTTTTTTAACATTACATTGCCTATGACTAAAAAAAATAATTTAGTTTCAAGTTTTAATGAATATCTAAAGGTGGAAAAAATGGACGGTGACAATAGAATTTTTAACGATAAAACAAATAAAAAGGAAGTAGCTGAAAAACAATTAAAATTTTGGAGTCTTCCAGATGTATTAGTTGTTACGTTGAAGAGATTTGATAATAATAATAGAAAAAACCAATCTTTGGTAGATTTTCCTTTAGAAGACTTAGACCTTTCTAAGTATATTATTGGATATGATAAATCAAGTTATGTATACGATTTATATGGTATTTGTAATCATAGCGGAGGTTCTCAGGGGGGTCACTATACAGCATTTATAAAAAATTCAAATAAAAAATGGTATTTATTTAATGATACAATGGTAACTGAAGTTACAAATTTAGCAAAATTAAAAGGGCCTCAGGCATACTGTTTTTTCTATAGAAAACAAAAGTAAATAAATTGTATATATATATATAATGGACGGTAATGTTGAAGTATCTCCGAGTGATGGTTTTTCACAAATATATAATTCAATGAATAGTAAAATAACGAATGCTAATCCATTAGTTTTAATAGCATTAACTGTTATTGTTTTATTTTATTTTATATTATTTTCTTATTTAGGATATAATCCTATATCTCAAAGACAAGAACAAAGTCCTGGTATGAAATTAATTGAGTTATTAATGTGGGGCTTATTAATATTTTTAGTATTAATAAATGGTATTCAATATTTTTTTAAATTGGATATTAAGACAGCGATTAACAATATTTTTAAGGGAACGCCTGAGGTAGATATTACAGTTGCCCCTGAGAAACGTTTTATAGAAAAAACGGGTAATGCATTATCTAAGGATGTAAAAAAGATAGGAACAGAGATAGAAAATGATTTAGGTTTAGGTAATTTTAGAAATGGCGATTCAGGTTCGTCGAGTGGTGGAGGTGGTGGAAGTGGGGAGGTATTTAATGTAAGTAGTAATAATTATACATTTAATGAAGCAAAGGCAATGTGTAAAGCATATGGAGCAAAATTAGCAACATATAATCAAATTGAAGATGCTTACAAAAGTGGAGCAGAATGGTGTAATTATGGTTGGTCAGCTGACCAAATGGCTTTTTATCCAACCCAAAAAAATACCTGGAAAAAACTTCAGAAAATTAAGGGACATGAACATGATTGTGGGCGACCAGGTATAAATGGTGGTTTTATTGATAATCCAAATGTTCGTTTTGGAGTAAATTGTTTTGGAACAAAACCAGATATTTCTGAAGAAGAACAAGAAATAATGAATAATGCTTCCGTATATCCAAAATCAAAAGAAGACATAAAAGTTAATAGATTGGTTAAGAAATACAAAAAGAATTTAGATAATGTATTGATTAATCCTTTTAATCATAATAATTGGAGTCAAATATAAATTTATATTAAAAATTATTATAAATTTATTTTAAGTAATTATAAATAATCCACATAAAAACAAAAAATCCTACAATAAATTTCAAGGTTTTTCTTTCATTATCATTGTCGTCGGGTATTAATGCTAATCTTCTTTCTATTTCATTTGTAGTCATATGTCTTCTGTAAGGAGTTTTGCGTCTTTTATATTTTCTATTTTTTATTTTTCTCCAATTTGGCCTACCATATGTGGATTTATGACATATAATACATTCATGTTTTATGTTATACCATTCATTAAAACATTTAAAATGGCATTCATAAATGCAATCGCAAGTCAAATTTAAAAAACAAGGAACTTTAACTTCGTCGTGACATATCATACAAATAAATTTTTGTTTCCTATTGAACATCATAAGTATATAAATATTGAATAATTTGTTTATTATGTTTGAAATTTAAAACTTAATTATAAGGGTTTCTGCATATTAAATTAAAACTGTCTTTGTATGTAATTCCCTGTATTAATAAACCAATAGAAAATCCAATGAAAATTTCTGGAATATAAAAAAATATACTTATTAAACAAATTAGTAAATATAATATCCAGTGATGTAAATGTATAGCGTGTGTATTATTATAAGGTATTATAACCATACCTTTGTATAATAAAGGGTAAATTGTGGGATTTATTGCGGGAGCCGAACCCTCAGTTTGTGGAAGAACTAATATATTGTAAAAATAAGAAATAAATAAACCACTTGTAAGTAAAAACATATTATGAATATATAATTATAATTATTTTAAATATAAATTATTATAATTACCTTAATTTTCTAGATTTTCGTTTCTTTTTTTTACGATTTTTTCTGGTTTTTCCCTTTTTTTTGGGTCTTTGTTCAGCCATATTTAATAATTTATTATAAATATCATTTTTTATTACACCACCGTCAAGTGATCTACTATGGACATTTTTTCTAGATGACTGTTTCAATTGTCGGTTCATCATATATAATCCAACAGGGATACCAACATTACCGAATTTATTATGACTTCCTACACCACCACCAATCATAGCCGGCATATTTTCATCTCTAAATAAGTTATTGAATTTCATTCCTATTGATTCAATCCCACCACCTTTATTTTTATACATAACAAAATCATCTGCTTTCATTTTTTCCATTATATATAATATTTACACTTATTTTTTTTTTATTTTACTTAAATACTGGTGCAGCCAATCCAGGACACATATGAAATATACTAAAATCAAATTTATCTGCCGTATGGTCATATACAATATCTGCTATCAAATCTCCATATTCATTCTTCCAATCTTTTGAAAAAATAACTTTATTACCAAAAATTTCATTGTAATCTGTATAGATCTTTGATAATTTATATTTTGTATTGGATTCAAATTTCCAATAAGCTTCATTTACTAAAATTTCTTTTGTTTCTTTACATTCCAAAAATTCTTCCACTGAAACATCTCTTACTATTTCTTCCAAAGTTCTATTATCTTTTTCATTTACTATCGTGTCATCGACATATTTTGATTTTCTTATACTAGGCATATTTTAACACTCGCGATATATATAGGACGCCATATAATCTCTAAATGCTTTTTCATCTTTAATTACATATCCATCTGTTTTTAATACTTTCATCATGTCCTTTAACATGTTATTTAAAATATTCCTAACTTTAAATCCATTTCGTGTTGTACTATTTAACCAAGATTGAAAATCATCCTTTTTATGTTGTTCTCTGGTTTTTGCTAAACTTTTAAATAAATTTTCGTGTTTTTTATCAAGTTTATAGTTGCTATCGGTAAGATCTTTTAAAACTAATTTATGTTTATCAGTCATTAATAGTATATTATTATTAATGACTTTAAATGATTTATGAATATGATCTTTTAATATCATATTTGAAACTTGTTTGTCGTTTGCTTTTTATATGTTTAATTATATTTTTAACAGCATCTTCGCTTTCTATACAATCGTTCAACGCATCTTCTACTAAACTATATGTTAAAGGTGATGTTTGTTTTACATTTGAAAATTTTAACTTGCCGTCACTAATTTGAATGACGGCATTTTCTAAATTATTGTTTTCAGCATAGCTAAAAATATTACTAGTTAAATCTGTTCTTTGTGTTCGTAATTCTTTCATTTGGGTTTGTAAATTTTTAATTCTGTTATCAACTGTTACCCAAGTTTGGATATTTTTTTGAAATACTTCACTCATTTACTTTAACATATAAATATAATTTTAAATCATTTATATGATATAATTTAACGGCGGCGACGGGAACGACGTTTTTTCATTGACTTTCTGCGCTTTCTGCGACCACCTTTTTTAGCAACACGTTTCTGTTGTTTCTTTTGAGCTTTGTAAAGAAGAAATGGAAGAAGAGCAGTTTTGAGTGCACCCATAACTGAACCACCTTTACGGCTTCTGCGTGATTTACGACTTTTGCGTGAGCGTTTTCTTTTCATTGTTTTATGACCAGGCATTATAATATAAGTTTAGAAATTATACTTTGCGAGGAATTAAAATTTTATTACGCAATAATAAAATAAATATTCCTAAAATTAATAAAAAACTTATAAATACAAATATAATTGAAAGAAAAATATATGGATATATTTCCTTTATTAACATGTCTATTAATGGACGCATTAATTCTTTAAATTCTTCTTTTACATCATCACGATGTAATACATTTAAACATTCATTTACTATGGTTTCCTTTAGTTTCATATTATTTATTGTAAATATTTTTATATTTGAATGCGTACTAGTTTAAAGTTTAATTTCTAAATTTAACCCAAATGGACAATATATTACAACCAGGAAATATGGTAGATTTTGATTTTAGCAATATTTCATTAAAAAATCCTAAACCAATTCAAGGAGGGTCTTTTTTATCTTCTATAAAAAATAATAACAAACCATTAATCATACAAACTCCAAAAATAAAAACCAAAAAGGGTATTACACAAACTAATAAACATATATATTCTGATTTGGTTTTTGAAAATGAACATAACGAGTTTACAGAATGGGTAGAAGGCTTACAAGATATTGCGAGAAACCTAATATTAAGCAAAAGTGAAACATGGTTTAATGACCCTGTTACTTTAGATGAAATAGAATATAATTGGAATAATTCCTTGAGAACATATAAACATTCAAAACAATTGTTAAGAACTTTTATTCATAAAAATAAAGGAATATCAAGTGATGTATTAAAAATTTATGATAGTGACTATAAATCGAAACACATTAATGATATAACAAGTGATACACCTATTATATGCATTTTAGAAGTAATTGGATTAAAGTTTTCAAGTACAAATTTCCAATTGGATTTTTGTTTAAGACAAGCAATGATACTGGAAGATAAACCGATTTTTAATGAACCACTTATTAAATTTAATTCAAAAAAGGTACATGAAAAAAAAAATGGAGAGAAAAATGTTTCATTCGAAAAAAATAATGAAGAAATTACTTTAGAAAGTCCCGAGAAAATTATAGATAATTTAGAAAATACTAAACAGGAAATTCAAGATTTCGATAATTCATCCAATATAATAGAACATTCAGTGAAAAAAGAAAATTTAGAAGATGTTGAAAAAATAGAAAACCCTGTTGAAGTTATAGACACAAGTCAAGTTGAAGTAAATGATAACATTGAACACGAAAACATTCAATTAGAAATAAAAGATTCACAACAATTAAATAATATAAAAGATGATTTATTAGGAGTTAAAGAAGAAAAAAATTTAGATAATTTAGAAAAAAATGACGTATTTGAGAATAATGAATCAGAAAATGATAAATTACAAGAAGTTAATCTAACATTAGACGAAAAAGATGCTATTACTTTAAAAAAACCAAATGAAATATATTTAGATATTTATCATAGAGCCAAAGAAAAGGCGAAAAAAGCCAAACAACAAGCAATAAAAGCATATTTAGAAGCAAAGAGAATTAAAGAATTATATATGCTCGAAATTGTAGATAGTTCAGAAGAAGATATTAATAGTGATTCAGAAGAAGAATCTGAAGATGATGAATTATTTAGCGAAAAGTAATACACAATTCAAAAATTTTATGTTTAGATTAATATATAATGAACATGTTTAAAAAACTTGCAAAAAAGATTACAGACAAATCTATGTTAATGGTTTTAGCAGGAGTTGTAGCCATAGCAGCACTATATTATTATTCACAGGGATTTAGCAAATCTTTAGTCGGAATGTCAAATTCCAATAAAGCAGCCGAAGCCGTAGATAATTCTCCTTCTAGTTGTGCAGCGGGTGGAAATAATTTTGTTCCAGCTTCTGCTATGGGTCAAAATGAAGGTCACGCAGGTGCCAATGGTGCCGTAACCGATACTTACGGATTACCACCAAGTTGTGCTAAACAGCAAGTAGTTGATCCAGCAGACCTTCTCCCAAAGGGTGGAAACAACGAATTTAGTAAATTAAATCCAATGGGCGCAGGTGACCTTAAAAACGTAAGTCTTCTTAAAGCTGGTCATCACATCGGTATTAACACCGTTGGACAAAGTTTAAGAAACGCAAACTTACAACTTCGTAGTGAGCCAGCTAATCCTCAACTTCAAGTTGGCCCTTGGAACCAAAGCACTATGTCTGCTGATAACATGAGACGCCCATTAGAAATTGGATGTGGCTCAGCTTAAATTATATTATTACTATTAAGTTTTATAATAATAATATATACAAATGAATGATTGGTTTTCTTATTTTCTAATATTATTCGTAGTAGGTTTTATAATAAAAATTTATTTCGAGTCTGATATGTTTCACTTAAAATGTATTGTTAGTGATGAAGATGGTAATACATATTGTGTTAGAGAATCCCCAAAATTAGAATTGGTCGCAGGTTTATTAGCACGAACTACAGAAAAACTAAAGCAATTAGTAGCATATTTAAAAGAAGAATATCCCAATAGAGAAAACGTCAAAAGACTAGTAGAAAAATTTAATCCTAAAAAGATTAGCGAAACTTTACCCACAAGTAAGTATACCGCGTATTCTGAAAATAAAGGAGAAAAATTAGCGTTTTGCACCACAACAACTAAAGAAGGTTCCAAATTAATTGATGAAAATACACTTGCCTTTGTAGCAGTTCATGAATTAGGACACGTAATGACTGAAAGCGTTGGTCACACAAAAGAATTCTGGCAAAACTTTAAATTTTTACTCAAAAATGCGGTAAAAATTGGTATATATCAACCTATTGATTACAAAAAAAAACCCAAAAATTATTGTGGTATGAAAATTACAGATAACCCCTTTTATGACCTTTAATGACCTTTAATATAGTGCCTTTTTTTCAGCTATCTCACACATCCTTTTCAATTTATTATTTGATATATTACTCCCATCTCTTTTATAAACCTTAAATCTTATTTCTTCATTACAATCATATATGACTTGACTTTCGTATATGTTTGAAAAATTATTTGGAATTTCAGGAAAAAAAGTATCACATTCATATTCATTTTGTATTTCAGTATAAAATATAGAATCAATTAAATTACCTTCCAAAGTCTCAGTATATAAACTCTCACCACCTATTATCCAAATATTATCAAATTTATGAGGACCATATACTATTTCAACGCTTTTTAAACTTGGCGCAAAATTTACCCCACCGTCCTTACTTTTAAATAACATATTTTCAACCTTTGATGTTAATACTATATTTTCTCTTTTAGGCAAAGGTCTGTTTTTTAAAGGAATACTTAACCATGTATTTCTTCCCATTATAACCGCATTATTTTTCTCTCCAATTGTTAATTCTTTAAAGTATTTCATTTCCTTATTAATAATCCAAGGTAACTTATTTTTAAAGCCTATTCCTCTATTTTTACAAGCAGCAACAATAATATTCATTATTATATAATAAAAATATAGGATATATTTATATAGATGTCACAAATATATAAAATAAACTTGTTAGACAAAAATAATATACAAAAAATATTTGTTTTTAAAGGTAAGTATGAAGTAGTCCAAGGAGAAAATAATGTTACTGCTAATCCCGGAAATATTAGTATTTTTTCTAAAAGCGAACTCAACAATATTCATAAAAATAATATTCAAATACAATATATTGATCAACTTATTTATGATGATGATTCTATTTTAAGAATAAAAGAAAAAATTCTAATAGAAAGTCGAGGAATAAATCTTTCTATTAACCAAATGTATCTTTTTATAAATAGTGAAAAAAAATTTAATATACACGATACTTATTATAAACTAACACAAAAGGAAACATATGAATTAAATATTAATACATTAAATGGATTTTTATATAATATTGTTTCTAATAGTTATAAATTAACAAAAAAAAATATTGAAATCCCACAAGATACACAATTTTTTACATTTGAAGATCTAAACAAATTAACATTCGATTGGAACGATAATCATTATTACCAAACATCATTAGGACAACACGCAAATTATAAAACAAAATATCCATATATAACAAATCCATTTAATTGTGTAACAAGCGATAGTTTTATTTTAAATAATGATATCGTAAATACACAAAATTCTTCTGTATTATTTAAATTTTTCCCTATCAAAAATAATAATATTTATTTATGCACCACTGAAAATGTTATTGAATATGTCGAAGAAAAGGGACTTAATTTGACATTTTTTCTTAAATTATATTTTCCCATTTTGTATTCTGTTGATAATATTAAAGATAAAAATGATTTTGAAAAAAAATCTATGACCCTAATTGATGAAAACAAAAAACACGTAAAAAAATATTATAATACTTACAATAATTTCATAAATTTGTTCTATGAATTAGTATTTTTTGACGGGACAAGTAATTTTGATTTTACCGAAAAAGGCATTAACTATTTTGAATTTATCATTCACCCCAACAGTATTATAAAATTACCCCTTGAGATTTTGTTCAAAACTATACATTCAAGTGAAAAAATACCACTTATTAAATATAATCCAGGAGAAGGGTATGAAAATATTTATAGAGTTTTCACAGACGATTATTTATCACTTACAGGTATTAAAGTACCATATATGTATGTAAAAAATAATTTCAAAAAATATAAAATATTAGAACTTATGAAAACTTTATCAAAAAATACAAGTATAGGGTTTTATATTATAGAAAAATATTTACAAAATGATTTTGAAATTTACTGCGATTTTCTAGAAAATGGAAATATTCAAATAAAAATAAATTGTCCATTATTAATATCAAAAGATCAAGCTGAAACATTAATAAAAAAAGCCATTAATGAAAACATATTACAACATATTACTTCTTATTTAAAACAAACAGGATATGATTATGTATTATTTGATAGCTTTTTAGACAATAATATTGAAATAATAGATATTAATTACATATTTAAGGTAGAAAATAAAAAAATTTTGAAATTAAGTAATTATATTGGATGCGTTAGTTCCATTTTTAACATATTGTCCAAGGACGCATTAAAAACTAGTGATGAAATCAATCTTATGTTTAAACGTGTATCAGGATTTAAAGTAATGGATAGTATTAAAGCCTTTATAACTATACAAAGACAGAAGGGATTAATTGGTTCAAATTTAATTCAGTCCATGATTGATAATTTTCCTGAAAAAATATCAAGTAAGGAAAGGGCAAATGAAATATTGGCTGAATGGAACGATGAAATAACAACAACATTAGAAACGTTTGGAAATAAACTAATTAAAATAGAGAATAATCCTGGATTTAATACAATAATAACAAATGAACTTACTTCGGGTAATAATAATACATTATTTATTATTAAAAATATTAATGATATTGATTATATTAAATATTTAAATGTATATGTAATAGCATTGTTTAAAATTTTAATGAAAAAAATTAAAACTAAAGAAAATAAAGATAAAGTAAAGCGTGTATGTAAAGTTATAAAAAATATTGAAGAGCTAGAAAATAATATAGACGTAAAGAAAAATTTACGTTCAGGGTTAATTACATTTGATGTTAGTTCCGATTCAGATATTGATGATGATGATATAATAGATGATGATGATAGCGAATTAGATGATGATGATCTAATCGACAATGATGATGATGAATTGTCTGGAGATGATGAATTGAGTGGGGAAGATGAAGAAGAAGATGATGAATCGAGTGGGGAAGATGAAGAAGAAGAAGAAGAAGATGATGATGAGGGTGATGAGAAAGTAGTTGAAGAAAAAAGTGAAAATAAACAATTAAACAGTCCTGTAAAAATACCAACTCCTAAAAGTGACTTAGAAAGTTTGGGAGATAGTCCAAAAGCATCTAATGACGACCAATTAAAAATACCAACTCCTGAAAGTGACTTAGAAAGTTTGGGAGATAGTCCAAAAGCATCTAATGACGACCCATTAAAAATACCAACTCCTGAAAGTGACTTAGAAAGTTTGGGAGATAGTCCAGAAGCATCTAATGTCGGTCCAGTAAAAATACCAACTCCTGAAAGCGACTTAGAAAGTTTGGGAGATAGTGATAACGATATGTTAGATGATACAAGTAGTGATGAAGATACAGATGATTCTATGAGAGGTGGTTCAGATAGCGATAGCGATAGTGACGGTGAGGAAGAATTAAAGCAAGATTTAACACATATTAAATTAAAAGGTCAAAAGGGTTATATGACTCAAAGATTGTCTAATAGAGACCCAGAATTATTCTTAAAAAAAGATAAAAAAGGATATAAATCTTTTAGTAAAAGTTGTCAATCACAATATAATAGACAACCTATAATATTAAATCAAGATGAATTAGATTATATAAATAGAAACGATGAAAATGAAAATATAAAATCTTACGATGAAGTAATTAGTTATGAAAATCCAACGAATTCTAAAAAAAATAGTTATATTTGTCCCAGATTTTGGTGTTTAAGAGATGAAAATGGAAAAGAAAGAAGTTTATCTTTAAAACAGGTAAATCAAGGAGAGTGTGGTGGTTGGGATTCAGTTATACCAGAAGGTGCGAAAAGAGTTCCACCTGGAAAAAGAATATTGGAATTTAGTTCGGAAAGGTATCATAGACAGGGTTCAAAATTAGAAGGTAATGATCCAGCAAGAAAATTAGTTTATAAACCGTTTTATCCGGGGTTTTTACCAAAGGATAAACATCCTGACGGTTTATGTATACCATGTTGTTTTCAAAATCCATTTACGGGAAAAGCAAAAAATACAGATGATAAAACATTAGAATATAATTATTTTTCCAATAATAAAGGTCCCAATAAAATAAATCCATCATATGATACAGATGAAGATGGAAATATACTTTTAGATAGTATTAGAGGGGATAAAATTCCTAGACAAGCCGGAACATCAAACGCTAACTATAACGATTGTAATGAAACATCAAAATCGACAAATACAAAGGTAAAAACGACAATTGATAGTACCCCTGTTCTACACTTTCCATTGAAATCTGGACAATTGGGTTATATGAATGAATCTTTACAAAAATTTCTTGGATTTGATAATGCTTCTATTTGTTATACATCTTATACATCTAATAACTTAAATAAAAAATTAAAGTTGAATAGTTATTGTTTATTACGATTAGGAATAGAAAAAAATAAAAAACAATCTTTTTTATGCTTGTTAGCAGCTATATTACCATATTATAGAAAAAGAGTGGATGAAACGGGAAAAATGTTATCAAGTGTTGTACATAATTTAAAAACATTTAAAAAAGAATTCTTAAAAAATTTATCAATTGATAAGTTTATTCAGGTCCAGAATGGTATTTTGATACAAGTTTTTAAAGACGAGAATAAAAATATTATTGACTCAAAAGTAAAAAATTATGAAGAAAAGAGTGAAGTTATAAAAAGTCTAGTAAATATTAAGGTAAAGAAATCTATTATTCAATCATATGAAAATTTTATATCATTTTTCAATGATACAGATGAAAATATAGATTATACATATATTTGGGATTTTGTAACAAAACCAAAAAGCGAAGGCGGTTTATTTTTCGATGAAGGAATAAACATGTTGATATTTTCAAATCCAAATGACGATATAACAAATAAAATAGAGTTAATATGTCCAACAAATCATTATAGTAACGATTTTTACGATGAGTCAAGAAAAACATTATTAGTTTATCATAAAGACGGTTTCTTTGAACCGATAACACAGGTTTATACGAAAAGTACAACAAAGTTTGTTATTTATAGATTTTTAAGTGGTACTTTTTGGAAAGATCATAAAATATGGAAGGAATATACAGATTTGTCTGATACAATACGTAAAATTCAAAAGATGTTACAAGATAGTTGTTATTATAAGAGTGGTATAATTGATAAAACAAGATATGATTATAAATTAAATAAAAGTTCAACTAGTATTATAACCGAATTAAATAAAATAGGTACAAATACAGATAATATTATACAAATATTAAATAGCAACAGTCAAGTTATTGGTTTGTTAGTTAATTATAAAAATAAAAAAATTTATATCCCAACTTTATATTCAGGTATTGTATTAGATAAACAATATTTATATATTAACGATTATACAGAATATTTATCATATGTAGATACAAAAGATATATTAACAGAAATTAATACAAATTCTTTAAATGAAATACTGTGTAAGCCTATGAAAAAAGTTGTTGATGATAATATGATAGTTGGTATATTAACAGAGACAAATCAATTTGTTCCTATTATACCTGAAGTATATCAAGGTGAAGAAGAAGAGTTAGAAGATTTACCTGTTATAATTAATAAGGGAACAAATAATATTTTAAATACAGATAGAAAATTAATGTTATCTAATGAGATAGATGAAGAAAGAATATTATTTATAAAAAAAATAGATATGGAAAATAATTTTTATAATTTATTTCGAAATACATTTAAAATAATAATTAATTATGGCGAACAAAAAGAAAGAAAGAATAATCTAGAAAATGCAGTATCAGATATTACAAATACATACAAAGAGAAGTTCAATTACTTAAAAAAACAAATACAAACAATAATGCGAGCTTCCATAAAATTTATGGAAATGCCTGAATTATTAACATTAGAAGATTATATTGATTTGCAAAATTGTTTGGGGTTAAATAAGCTAGATTGTAAAAAAACCAATTATTGTTTTGTTAGAAAAAATACACACGGAGTTTGTGGTTTAATATTACCAAAGACAAATTTGTATAATGGATTAGATAATAGTGAATTTTATATAGAGAAATTAGCTGACCAAATAATAAGATATCATAAAATAAGAAAATATTTATTTACACCTAGGGCGTTTTTATCCTTTCAAAGAGTAAACTATAAAATTAATAAAGATGAAATTGTTGTTTTGGAAGAAATATTATTAGAACAATATTTAAAGGATATCAAATTATCAGAGAAAAATAAATACATAAAAACAAAAAAAATATATGATTTGGTGAAAAGTGAAAAAATTACAAGTTCAAAATATATAGATAGTTGTATAGTTACAAATAGTAGTATCAAAACTATTAAAATGGGTAAAATGGTAAAAAATTTAGTAAATATACCTGAAGAAGATAAAGAAAATAAGAGTATATTGACAATAATAGAATATTTAAACACAAGTTCTTGTGCCTTTAGATTTATGGAATATATAATAAATAATGAAATAGAAGAAAAAGTTAATGTTTCACATTTAAAAGATGTATTGATAAATTTTTATATAAACGCAAATTTTCCAAATGATTTAATACCATATGGTAGGGGAAGTGATGATAATAATTGGTCATTTTTCAGTATTGTTCAGTGGTATTCATTTCAATCAATTCACACGGAAAATGTCCATAAACAACCAATGAATAAAAAAAATTTATTAATATCAGACATTATAATGCGAGATAATTATATGCCTACCGAACTAGATTTACTCATATTAATAGAACATTATCAAATATCATGTATTGTTAAAACAACAAAAAAAAAATTTGCGATGGCGCCTAATCTTGGACAAACTATAAAAATGGAAGGAAATAGTGAAAATACATATAAATATATTATATTGATATCTGTAGATAAAAAAAAGAAAAAAACACCCAAGAAAAATCTAACATCTACATTAAGTCTTGGATTACTAACATATAATAACAATGAACGTATTCCTAATAAAATAATAAAAAAAGGCGGTAAATCTATTTTATTAAATACATTTATAGATGCATTTATAGATGGTAGAATGGATGTCCAAAAAAATATAAAAGAATCAAAAAAAAAAAGTACAGTAAAAAAAATAGGTAAGAAAAATTTATCAAGTAAATAATTTAATTTATATATTTAATTAAATTATCTAAAAATTCTAAGTCTATGTATATAATTTGATTGTTGACTTATATCTCTAACATTTAGTTCTAGATTATTCAATGATGCTATATTTTGTCTAGTATTTGACGTTCTTCTATTTATAGGTGTTCTGGATAGTTGGTTTCGTGTAACAAAAGGATTTATGTTCGTGTTAATTGTTATATTTGGCGGTGGTGGTTGCGGATTTACTGGTCGTCTAATGGGGAGAATAACGGTTGGAGGTGGTGGTGGAGGTATTACAATATTATTTTCTGACTGCGGCGGTGGTGGTGGAGGTATTACAATATTATTTTCTGACTGCGGCGGTGGTGGTGGTGGAATTACAATATTATTTTGTGTTGGTGTGGGTGATGGCGGTGTAATAGGTGTTTGTTGAACTGTTTGTTCTATTGTCTCTACAATATCCAAGTCAATGGATTCGTCACTGTCGCTATCAATAAGCGAAGAATTTAATGAATTTCTAATAATTCTTGTTCTCCTGTTTCTTATTTGATTTATAAGATTAGGTGGAGGAGGAGGAGGGGTTGTTCTAGAAGATCTTTCAGCCATTGGAACGTAACGCATAACATCAAATCCCCGTTCAAATCCAAAATCAGGGGTTAATTTTACAATCGCCAATAACTGTTTGTTTAAAACATTTTGTTTTTGTTCTTTAACAATAGGATTACAAGAGAATTTGCTTAATAAGTAATTCATTAACATAGGTTTAAACATATTTACAGCCTTGGTTCTAGTAGAAATGGAACAATAATTAGTAAATGTTGTATAATTAACGAGTTTTCTATTATCGTGTAGTAAATTTAAAAGTTGTTCAAATAATTCATAATAATTGTTATTTCGAATAAAGTTTATAATGGCTACTTCTTTCAGTGTTGTATAATAATGTGATTTGTATTTGCCCATATTCATATTACATTTAAAAAATATAGTAATACACAACGGTAAATTAACATACATATTCAAACAATTAAAATAAATATTATATAAGTTATGTGTTTTAATATATAAATTAGTATATGGATTTTTTACTTTTAATGGTTTTGGAAAAAGTCCTTGAGAATTTAACAATGCTAGTTTCCAACAACTTATTAAATCTCTTAATTTAAAATTATATAATGTATTATTTTCTAGTAACATAATTTTTTCATTACTTGGTAATATGTCCAATGAATTTAAATGTAAATCAGTATTGATATCATATTTCACAGATTTTTTAAATTTAAATAAACGGGCAATTGTATTTAATTTATTCATTAAATTTTTAACGGAAATATATAAATCTTTCAATATTTCTTTATCACTATCGATTATAAATTCTTCTTCTAATATACTTTCTTTAAATATTTGAAAAACGTTTTCTTTTTTCAAATTAATCAATAAAAAAATATTTATTAATGAATGTGATATATTTTTTACCTTCGACATTCTAAGTAGTAATTCTTTAAATAGTAACATTCTTATTATATTATGATTATATAATAAGATTTTATGATTTAAAATCCGGGATCATATTCTGTAGAAATATCACCGCTATATTTACCTTGAATAAATTCAGTAGTTGTATTCATAACAATATTTTGTTTGCTACAAGGGTCATCTTTATTAACTTGTAAGAAGTCATTAATATTAATTTTTTGTTCCAATTCTACGTGTTCTAATTTATTAACTTCATCCATATTTAACATAATCTGAAAACTACCTGTTCCAAAATATCCTTCTTGTCCACACATAATGTTTGATGATACACCAGTCATCAAATCTAATTCTGCGTGTCTAGCTGCTCTTAAGAACATTTCAGGGGTTTCTTCAAAACTTGCCTTAGCAATAGGACCAATATCATCGTTATTAATTCCGTGTCTAAATACACTTACCATTTTTTTAGTAGCACACATTCTATCACATAATAAAGACAAATGATGATAATTGATATAATTACCATTTGCCTGAAACGCCTCATTAATTTCATTTAATATGCATTGTCGAGCAGCTTCAATGCCTAAAGTTCTATACACTTCTTGGATATTATTACTATATGTTTTATTAGCGTCAATGTTATCTAGTGCTAAAATTTCTTTAAGATTGCTTCCAACAGTATCTAATACCCAAATATCTTCTTCAACAAAATTTCCGTCTTTAGGAACCATATGATTAACTACCTTGCGTAGAATAATTTTTGGGATTCCCTTTATTCCTTTAAGAATAATATTATTTAAAATATTTTCTTGAAGATTTTTCAACATATAAATATCGTCGGTCTGATCTAAATATTTCTTTTTATTTGCTAACATTGAAGATTTTCTATCCATAAGTCGAATTCTAAATACAAGATTATCATCATTTAAGTCGCTAAAAACACATTCAACCGAAGTTTTTAGAACATTTTTAATAGCAAAATGTATATCATCCATATTAATATTTCTTTCCATCATCGCTTCTCTTTCAAGTTCTATACGAATAACCCATTTGCTGCTTTCATTTTTCTTATCATCGTCTTCCGCACCAGCATCACATATAATTTTTTGAAACTCAATATGCTGTTTAATCAAATCGTGATCTTTATCTATTAGAGTGTTATCTGGTTTGGGGTCAAAACAAATACCAACAGATTTTGTAATATCTTTAATGGATGTATATTCTAATGAATATTTAATTTCTTGTGCTTTTTCAACATTTGTTTGTTCATCTTCTTTCAAATAAATAACACAAGAAGGCATTTTGGGATTTTCACTAATAGACAAGATTTCTTCAATCCTTGGAACACCACGAGTTACATTAGATTTCGATGCTACACCAGCAAAATGGAAAGTGTTTAAGGTCATTTGTGTAGTTGGTTCTCCAATACTTTGTGCGCTAACCATACCAACCATTTCACCTGGATGAACAACAGCCTTGTTATAATTTAATGTGAGAGTTTCCAATAATACAATAAGCGCCTTTCTATTAAATCGTCTAATCATAAGAAGTTCTTTAGGTGTTAGGTAATAATACCACGCAATTTTAAATAAATCAGTAGGTTTAGCATAAATAGATTGGTGTAAATCGTTAAAATATTTATCAATAAGAGCGTAAGCCTCGAGTGGAGTAATATCAACTATAAAATTAGATTGAATGTTAAACTGGTGTTGAACATTATTTATAATTCTAAGAAAATGAACAGGGATATGTATAAGATTATTTCCAAGATTATAATCAAAGACGTGTTTTATCAATTGATTTCTATTTTCAATCATATTATTAATAATTCTACTTACACGTACGTTAAGCATTTTCTTTTGTTTTTTCATGCGCGTTCCGGCATCTTTTGTGTATGTTGTATTAAATAATGCTTTAGTAGAATCTTCGGGGATTTGAAAATGAGCATATATTTGTTCCAAATTCATTTTAGTTAATGGAAGGGATTGATTTTCAACTTTAATTGGATCAATATTATCATCGCCATAGCAAAATTGTAAAATTTTTCCCTTATTATTTCTAACCGTCATATCATACATTACTTTACCATCTTCTTGGGCCTTGATTAATCTTCTTTGAATGTAACCAGTTTGAGAGGTTTTAACTGCTGTATCGATAAGACCAACGCGACCACCCATTGCGTGGAAATATACTTCTTCAGGGGTTAATCCTTGAATAAATGAACTTTCTACAAATCCTCGAGCTTCAGGGGTATCGTCAAACTTTGTATAATGTGGTAAAGTTCTATCTGAAAATCCATAAGGAATACGTTTACCATCTACATTTTGTTGTCCTAGACAAGATATCATTTGAGCAATATTGATAGGCGAACCTTTACTACCAGCATTAACCATAATTACAAACCTATTATCAGGTGATAAACTAGTTCTTCCTATTTTACCTGCCTTAGCAGACGCATCATTGAGAAGACCATTTACTTTTGTCTCAAATTCTACTTCGTTTGTTTTACCTGTTGAATTTTCAAATACACCCAAATGTAATTGATCAATTAAATTTTGAACTTCCTTTTTCTTATTACTGACTGCTTCAATAATTTTTTCATTTGTTTCATTATCTGAAATTAAATCACTGATACCAACACTATACCCGTGTAGTTTTAAATATTCTGTAATAATATTTTGAATATTATCAATAAAATCTGCGGATTGGGTAAAATTAAAATCATTAAATATACTTTGAATAAGTCCTTTGGAACCTGAACCCATTGTTCCTTTATCCATTTGACCTCTAATATATTTTCCATTGCGAATTTCAATAATATTATTGGAATTTTTTTTATTTTCTTCCTCAGAATACTGTTTATTTTTAAATTTAGCACTAATAGGTGGTAATATTTGTGATAAAATATCAAAATTACTTACAGACCCTTCAACATCTTTAAATAATTCTGGATTTACATTATGAAAATGCATAAGAAGATTCATTGCCTTTCTATTATCGAAATGAAGTTTTTCACGTGTAAATCTATAACATCCCAAAAGAGAATCCTGAAAGATACCTACAATAGATTGATTGTTTTGTGGGCTAATAATTTGCCTAGGAACAGCTGCTAGATGCATAAGCTCTGCTTGACTTTCCTCATCTTGAGGCCCATGTAAATTCATTTCATCACCATCAAAATCAGCATTATATGGCTTGGTATCAGCTACATTCATTCTAAATGTATTACCTTCTTTCATAACTTTTACAATATGACACATCATACTCATTCTGTGTAAAGTAGGTTGCCTATTAAATAGAACAGGATCACCATTCATTAAATGTCTATGAACAACATCGCCATTATTAATAGTAATAGTATCTCTATCAGCATATTTAAGAGAAATTGTTTCTCCTGATTTTCTTTCTAAAATATTAGCACCAGGATATACTTCGGGGCCATTTTTAACAAGTTTTGTTAAAAACGTTTTATTTCGATTGTTTACTGTATTTGGAAATGTAATATTTTTCGCAATTTTAATAGGCACTCCTAACTCACGAATACCCAGTCGAGCATCTGGTGTAATAACAGAACGACCACTAAAATCAACACGTTTACCCATTAGATTTCCTCTAACGCGCCCTTGTTTTCCTACTAAACGTTCTTTAATAGATTTCAAAGGTCTCCCGCTTCTTTGTGCTACTGCTGCTACACCAGGAATACGATTATCTACCATTGTAGCTATATAATATTGTAAAACCATTGACCAATCTTCAATTACTTTTTCACTAGCGTTTTGCTGCATTTTCAAAAGTAACGTTTTATTTGCCTTGATAATATTTACAATGATATGTGAAATGTCGTCTTCACTTCTTTGTTGTGAATCATGTTTAACTGATGGTCTTACAGCAGGAGGAGGGACTGCTAGAACTTGACATATAAACCAATCAGGACGTGACCAAATTTTACTAAAACCCATAAATTCAACATCTTCATCACTTATACGTCTAAAAATTTTCAAAACCATTTCAGGTGTTAGTTTCATAGTAAGTTTATCTTTAGCCTTTTCTTCGCCTTCTTCTTTAATACCATCTGGATTATCCCATTCAGCTATAAGACTTGCTAATCCTTCTTTCATAATTTTACGTGGTTGCCTACATCCACAACCGTCTTCTGTTTCTTTACCACATCTTTCAATCTTTGATGCGTGTTGAAATACATATCCCCATCTTTTACGATGATCCATTTTTAATACGTGTGCGTGTTTTTCCTTACTTATCTTAAGCTTACTACACTTACAACAGACACAACGTAAAATTTTTAAGGTTGTTGTTAAATATTGAATATAATATACTGGTCTAGCAAGTTCAATATGACCAAAATATCCAGGAGTTTTCATATATCCTAAACCGTCGGTTGGACAAATTAATCCCGGGTCTAATACACCCATTCGCGGATCAAATAGACCACCAATTACTGGTTTATTATTAATATATGTATCTCGTGAAGTGATTTCGGCTACAGAACCTTTTCTAATCTCCTCTGGAGATAGTACACTAAATTGTATACCAATAATTTTAGCTGGATTCATTTCCGTAGTTGCCATTCTTATACTTTAATGAGATATATTTAGATTGTTTATTAAATCAATTTTATTAATAAAAGTTATTGAACATTAAAATTGATTACAAAAAAAGATATAAAAAATTCTCCATAAGAAATTATAGATATGCCGAGAACACCGAACGATAAAAACGAATCTCCTAAAAATTATAAAATGACCGACAAGGAAAAAAAGAAGAAAAAGTCACAAGAAAGTGGAAGTGATAGTGATAGTAGTAGTGATTATCAACCTGGAGACGAAGTTGAAGAAATGAACACTTTAGAAATGCAGAAATTTATTCAAAAAATATTTCCTTCTAAAAGTGGCCGTGAAAGAATTAATCAACTTGATAAAATAGATAAAATGATGGATAAAAAATCCAAAAAGAAGAAAGGTAAAAAAAAAAAAATAATTAACAGAAAGGTTAAAAGAAGAAAAATAAAAAAGATTAAAGGAAAAAAAAAGAAAAAACCGGTTTCTGAAAGCGAAGAGGAAGAAGAAGATGAAATTTCTGATTCAGACTATAATCCAAATGATTTTGAAGATGAGGAAGAAGATGAAGAAGATGAAGTATATGACGAATATCTAGAACAATTAATGAATGAAAATCCCGAAATGGATACACCGATGATGGGTCAAGGTAGTGACAACATGAAATTTAATATTATATTTACAGTAGGAAACCCAGGAGATATGTATGGCGAGGAAGAGGAAGAGGAAGAAGATAGTGAAGCAGAGTATAATAGTCAGGAAGATGGTCCTGAAATTGAAGAAGTTGAACAGGAAGAGGAAGAAGTTGAAGAAGAAGAAGAAGAAGTTGAAGAGGAAGAGCAAGAGGAAGAAAAGGAAAAAGCTAAAGATACAAAAAAAAGACAGAGCAAACGTTTAAAGGCAATTAAAAAGAAAAAGTGTTCTCAAGTTACTGATGAAGAATGGTTAGAATTAGCTACAGAACAAGAACAAGAAATGAAAACAAATGGAACATATTATTCAACAAAATATAAAGTGAAAGACAAGGTTCAAATGAAACTACCAGGATGGGATGGTCTTAAAGACGGAATTATAAAAAAAATTCATAGAAATAAAAAACCTAAACTTGTAAAATATGATATTAAACTTAAAACAAAATACAAAGGAAAAACATTTTGGAAAAAGATTCCTTCAAGAAGAATTAAACCCAGTGAAGAAAATGAAGAAAAAGAGCTTTTGAATGAACTTAAAAGACTGATTGATACCAAAAGTGGAAAGAGTAAAAAGGCTATGGAAAAACAATTTGAAAAGCTTACAAAAGCTCAAGAAAAGAAAGATAAAGAAAAAGAAAAAACCCTTCAGGAAAAGAAAAAACAAAAAAATTTAACAAAATTAAGAAAGCTATTACGTGAAAAGAATATGATGAATGATTACAAATTCTTTAAGGGGTTAGATTTAGATGTTCAAATGAAAATTATTACAAAATTGCAAGAAATTAATAAATTTACAAATATTGAAAAACCATATAAGATTAAATTAATTGAAGCAAATATTCCTGTTGAATATAAGGCACGCGCTCTTGCTAAAATCAACTCACTTGAATATATGGACCCAGGTTCGGGAGAATACTATAAAATCAAAACTTATGTTGATAATTTTATGAGAATTCCTTTTGGTATCCATAAAACTCTACCGATTACTATTGATAATGGAAAACAAGCTACCGAAGCTTTTATGGAAAAAGCTAAGAAAATTCTAGACGAAGCCGTTTATGGATTGGAAGACGCAAAAATGCAAATTCTACAATTAGTTGGACAATGGATTGCGAACCCAAATTCATTAGGTAATGCTATTGCTATCAAAGGTCCTCCTGGAACTGGTAAAACAACTCTTATAAAGGAAGGCGTTAGTAAAATTTTAGGAAGACCGTTCGCATTCTTAGCATTAGGAGGTGCTACAGATAGTAGTTTCCTGGAAGGTCATTCATATACATATGAAGGTTCAACATGGGGGAAGATTGTTGATATATTATTGAATAGTAAGTGTATGAATCCTGTATTTTATTTCGATGAATTAGATAAAATCAGTAAAACACCAAAAGGAAAAGAAATTACTGGGATTTTAACTCATTTAACTGATACTACTCAAAATGATAAGTATCACGATAAATATTTCGCAGATGTTGAATTTAATCTTAATAAAGCAATGTTTATCTTTAGTTATAATGATGAAAATATGGTGGATCCAATTTTGAAGGATAGAATGTATCGTATTAAAACAGATGGTTATGACAAAACAGATAAATGTGTTATTTCTCACAAATATCTTATTCCAAAAATAGAAAAAAATATTAATTTCGAAAAAGACAAAATCATTATTCCAGATGAAACAATTAAATACATTTGTGATAATCTAACAGAAGGAGAAAAAGGTGTTAGAAATCTTAAGAGATGCTTGGAGATTATTTATAGCAAGCTTAATTTATATAGATTAATGAAGGACGGATGTAGTCTATTTAATAAAGAGGAGTCACTTAAGGTAGAATTTCCATTTACTGTAACTAAAAAAGTTGTAGATAAACTTATTAAAAAATCAAAAGAAGGCAGCGATGTGTTAAGTAGTATGTATATTTAAAACATCTGTAAAATAGTCCTAACAATATTCTTATAAAATGGTCGAAATCCATTAAAATTTTTTTTTATATCATTATAACTATACCATTTTATCATATCCTTTTCGTATAACCCTTTTTTACATAACAAATGAGGTTTATTTTCTTTAATATATAAAAATTTTTTGCGAAATTTTTTAGGCAAACCTTTGTTATAATCAATTAATACAACATAAGTTCTATAACCATTAATTGTTATTTCTTGTAAGCTATTTTCCATTAAATTTTTGATATTATTTTTTGAACCTATAATTTTGTCCGATTCTTCGTATCCTTCTCTTAATGCCGTTTGAAAGAAGGTTTCATTTTTTTCTTTAGAACCTCCAAAATCGCTCCATAATCCTCCATCATCTTTGCTATTAATATATTCACGACTAAAAAGAAAATATAGGTTTCCTTTGTGAATTGCTACTGGTAAAATACCACCTCCCATATATAATAAGTAAATACATTAATTATTATATTTAAATTTCAGCTAACACTTCAGCAAGGTGGTATCCTATTTTTAATGGTTCGTCTTGTAATGTTTTATTATTTCGCAAAGGATGTTTTAAAGCACCTTCTACTGTAATACCTCCTGTAAAGTCGTCTAAAGTATCGTTTACTGTTTTCATATATATGTCGTCGTAAAAATTCTTTAATTGAAAATGCTTGTTTTTCTTATTTAATTTTTTATTAATTTTATCGTGTAAGGGGTGTTTATCTGTTAAACGAGCGACAAGAAAATGTTTTTTACATCCTTCATCTCCGTGTAAATCAAATACTAAATCATAACCGTACTTATTCAATTGATTTTTTATAACATTTATTTCTTTTGTTTTATTGTTAAACCAATTCCTATTCATATTATATCCTTGACTTGTGGTATACCAGTTTCCTTTTATATTTCCATCTGGGTTTGCGTTTGGAATAATAAAAAATGTGTATTTATTTAACAACATTTTTCTCTCCATAATTCTTTTTACAAAACCTTCTAATATCCATGAATTAATAGTTTCACCCGGATGTTGTCCACTTACGAGCCATACTTTTGTTTTACCTTTTCCTACCTTTTTCATATAAATCTCATTGCCTTTTACACTTTTTCCTATAACTTTCATATTTTTCAATAATTTTTTACTTTTACTATATGGATATGGAACATAATAAGCAAACCAAATTGTGCTTTTTTTTGGATTTATTTTCCACGTCATCTTGAGTTTTTTCAAATCTACTCTTGTAGGAAGGCGTTTCCATATTTTATTATCATAAGAATAACATACTGTATAACCCTTCCAATCGTCATCGAAATTCTTTAAATCGTGTATAGTAAATTTAGTTTTATGATTTACATTTTTAGCCTTAAAATAAAACCAATTTCTATATTTATTTTTTTGTATTTTCTTATATTTCTCTCCACGTATTTCTAAATGGACATGATTATTTACAGTTGGTGTATATTGAACAATATTACCACTTTCAAAGTCCGCACTAATTATTATTTCTTTACTTCTTCTTGTTTTATTTTTTCTCTTATGTTTATTTTTTTTTAAAGTTTTGGGCATATATAAATTGGAGAGAAATTTATATATGCTTGACTAGTTTTTATCACCAGAAATAGCCGCTGCTTTAAGTCTAGCCAATCTTCCCATAGAACCTAAATTAGATTCCAAGTGAGATTGTGATTTTGTTATATATCCATTGGACCATGCCGAACCTTTTTTGAAAATATTACCATTGCTAACTGTTGTATCTTTAATATCATCTTTTAAATTTAATACTTTTCTCTTAGCAACATCTAAATAAAAGTAACTATCTTGAACCGTATTTTGATTAGGAACAAAAGTAGGAACTTCTTTTCCGTTTTCCACCATTTTAATAACTTTTTCTCTATTTGGCCTTGGAGGAACATTTCTAGGTTGTGCTATTGTAAGATTTGTAGCACAAGAATTAGTATTATTTACCACACAAGCTTTACATTTTTTTGCTCTTCTGTATCGAAACATATACATTAATTATACATTTTATTTAAATGAGCATCATATAATTGTTCTATTTGAATACTAAAAGAAAAATCATTATTATTTAAATCAACCACTCTGCCCAATTCATCTAAAAGTTGTATTTTTATTTTTTTAATATTTACAGGTCCAAAATAATTTCGCCGTGATTGATAAAATATATCATCAAAATTAATACTATTTGGATTATTAGGAACCTTTGCTATAGCTGTTTCATTATTGAATATTGATTCGGTAAATGGAGAACTTAATGTGTTACTATAATTTTTATTAAAATCATCAATACACAATATAAAATATCTAGATCCTAAATTATCATAAACTGCTTCAGGGTTATAGCCTTGGTCTAATTTGTAATTTACACTAGAAGCATCAGTATAATCCTCATCCAAGTTATAATATTGTTGTCTATATCCTAAAATCCATCCCATATTCAGTTGTATAGGCCTAGTTTTATCTGCGTTTAATCTAAAATCTAAATTAAAATGTCTTTTTATCTTATCATCATCGGGCATACCCCCATTATCTCTGTCCCGTAAATCTCTAAAAAATCTAAATTTTCTTGAAATTCCATCATATTTGCAACCAATTCTAGCTAGTTCTCCCTGATTTTTACTGAATACATTAGCATTGAGATAATCTTCTAATATTGGCCCAGTGTAAATACCCTCTTTAATTTTTATAACTTTTGTCTCTCTTAAAGCATTGGTATTTGGAGTTGTATTATTTTGTGATAAATCAAAAAGTTCCACTGTAAATTCATTTGTTCCATAACTACTACAAAATGTATAATTTGAATTAGGAACTTGAACACTAACAACTGTGATACTTACAACATTTTTAAATTCTTCAGGAAGATCTAATACAAAATCGGTAGCACTCGTTTGATAAAAATTCTTTCGAAATTTGGTATTAATATTTAATAATGTACTAGTTGTATTTTTAGGAAGCGGATTAATTTTATTTGTATGATATTCGTCACTACCATTTTTTTTTATAACGTGGTGTGAATTATTAAATGTAACAGAATGATTCATATCTTGAATAAAATCACTATTTATTAATTTATAACTATTGTCTTTTTTAATAATAACTAATAATTTTTTTTTACATTCAGTTAAAAATTGAGAAATCTCTTTTTTTTGCTCATCATCTATATTTTCAACTTTAATATTATTTAGTAAAGTTTCATGTTTCTCATTTATTAAACTTTCTGTTATCGTTAAACTTTTATCTAAGTTAAAAATATCATAATAATCCTCCTTACTATAATTACTTGTATCCAAATCAAAATTCATATATAATAAATTGTTATATTTTAATTTATACAATATATACATAAACATGGCTAGTTGTTTCAAAAACCCTAATAAAAAAAATTTATCAGCTAAAGATTATACTATAAAGAAAAGAAGAAGTACTTTATTTTGTAATTTAAGAGAGAATGCTTTAAATAATATAGATAGTGGTATTGTACCTTTAGTTACAATAGGCAATAATGAAGCTTGTGTTGATAAAGATGGTATATTTTTTAAATATAAAAACCATAAATCTCAAATTGATATGTTGGCTGCTTTTGAAGATTTCAGGACTGATCTTCAACAAGTTGTTCAAGGACAATTATTTTTAAAACAATTGTGTTCTCCTTATCATATAAGCAGTAATAATACTGGTATTAGTAATAATTATTTTCCAAACAATGAACAATTGGCATTTGGTGATGAACAACACGGACACGTAACTACTTACTTTGGTGCTCTAAATAATACTATAAACTCTAATCATTCTGAGGATAGGTTCAGGAATACATACGCTGAAATTAAGTCGATCACGCCAGACTCTTTAGAAGGTTATCCAAGTGGATTTAAAAATAATAAATTTTTTTTATTAAAGCCACCAGTATGTGATAATAATACTAGACCTCAAATATTAAAAGCAGGTGATGTTCCTGAACCAAATGCAAATATAGTTAATATTTTAATTGAAAATACTGGATTTAATCCTCCAGAACTTCAGGGTATTAATTTACAAATAAATTAATTTTAATAAATACAATTATACTTTATAATATTTTTGTTATAATATATTATAAAATGGCATTAAAACTTGAAGTTACTTTTGATGTAGGTGTTAAGATTGTTGGTGACGCTGACAACTATATACCTATTAAGGATCAAATCGTTATTGTTTGTGAGCCATTTACAAACGGTACATACAATAGTGAGAATATTCCAGATTTTACACAGTTAGCTAATCAACCGGTTGTAAATGGTAATAATACCTATCATGCTACATATACTATTCAAAATACAGTTTTTACTAATGTTTTTGTTTTTAATCCAACTCATGTAGAAGAAGTTAACGGTAAATTAAAATGCACTGTTCCACAAGATATGCATGACGTAATTCGATTTATAAAAAAATATAATTATTTTTACGAACACGTAGATGGTGGTCAAGAACTTAAAAGAAAAGATACACCAAGTGAAATATCAAACTCTACAAAAAAATCTTCTAGTATAGTTAAGAATCCAGTTGTTGGCGATGCAGACGGTGACGGTGTGGGTACAGTAATTGAAACAAATGACGAATTCGCATTTGAAATACAAAGTGGTTCTATTAATTCAACTGGTGATGAAATTACATATAATTTTACATCAACACGTGATTTGACAATATATAAAGAAGTCAACGGAAATTTTGTTTTTAATGGTGAGGGAATCATCAGCACGGTAGAACTGTCCAATCAAGATGTTTCTACTTTATTAAACTACGCCTTCTCTGATGATAATTTATATTATGAAACAGAGGCAAGTGGGGCAACCCAGAATTTTGCATTAGATTCTGGTATTGATATACAACAAAACAATAAAAAAATAGTGCTTCAAGTAGACCCGGCTGGTGGAAAATTAGTTCAAACTAGTAGCGCAACAACAACAGCACTTAAAGGGCCAGCCCCTGGTAATATTGTAGCCACAGATCAATTTAAATTACTCTTAGAAATCGCAGAGGATTTTACATTTACAAATAATATTAAAAATCCTATAATTAAAGCAAGAATTGATCCTAGTGATGCTAAAGATGGATATATTGTATTAGATTTATATGAAAGTAGTGATGCTAACGCTCCTTTAATTGAAAATTTAACACCTTATTCAGGTAATGATGATGGGACATTACGTCACGGTACGGATATTCATCAAACAGATAATACAGACCATCCCGTGGCTAGTAGTTTTAGTATTTCCTCTACTAATTCTTATACAAACTTGGGAAATTTTGATTTTAAATTTAAAGAAGCATCGAATAAAAAGATAACAGTCAATGAGGTTGCAAATCCTCATTTAATTGTCGATGATGATAGAGACGTTATTAAATTAAGATTAGATCGTTTTCCTCGTCATGGTGTAGATTATGATATTTATTATACTCATAAACTTAATAAAACTAGTGGTATTTTTAATGATGACGGAAATGCGGTTATAAGTGACGGTACTACCCCTTTAGATATAGCGAATAGTCTTCAAGAAGTAACCGCAACAGTTGGAAAATTAAAACTTCATTATCCTCCAACAGTTCCTGGAAATTTTGCCGGTAATTCTCAAGATTTCAATGAATATAGCGAGTATACTGCTTATTATTATGTTGATATTACATTTCAGAGAGCAGGCACAAACGGAAATGTTGATATTACAGCAAAATATAATGATAATTATGAATATCAATATGAGTCAGGTCATAATATTCATCATGGTTTAATTATAGATAGTGGTGCAGCTGATGTAACTTCAAATATTTATGAAGATATAACTAGGACAAGAATAGGAAATATTAATAGTGAAGGAATATTTACACCTGTAGATTTAAGAAGTAATAGTAATCAAACAGGAAAGGTATTAAGAATAGAAGTTCCTATTGCTGTTACGGGTGCTAGCGCATCAAATAGATATCCTTATAAACTGGGTAATAGTCCAGAACTAACAAAGTATAATCTGGCTGATCCTAATAACACTCCTTCTATACATCTTATAGATAGAGAAGAATTAGATGAAAATGACGCCACAATAACCGACCAAAACAATAATCCTGATCCACAATATTATTACATCAACGTTATGGATAATCTAGGAAATGTAGTTAGTCCCATACAACCCGAAAATTTAATAAAAGATGATGACTGGGGAAAAGATAGTAACGGAGATACTCCTAGTGTAGAAAGCATTGAATATAAAGTTAGTTATGAAGAGGGTGTGTGGGTTAAGAAATTAGTCCTAACTCATAATCAAGATTTAAAAGGTGCTGGTGTTGCGAACTCTCTAGCGCTGATTGATGATGAATCCCCTGCTTGGGAGCTACATGAGGTCTCTTTAGATAGTGGTGCTTCGGCTTCCGTTTTAACTGTAAGTATAAATGATAGTGCTAACACTCTTTTAACATCAGAAGTAGCAGCGGGAAATATAACATTAGCATACACTAAACCAACTGAAGATCCACAAAACATACTTACTAATTGGTTGGGTTTTGAAATAGAAGAATATAATGGAGATGACGCTAAAACAGTAACACTACCAACAGGAAATGGAAATACTAATCCAGCACCACCAGTAGTTCAAAGTTTAAGTGTTGGAAGTATTAATGATACAACAGATGAAGCTGGTACAAATCCAGGTTTTGAAATTCCATTAAATTGGACCATATCAGGTTCAACTGATGGTATTACATATGTTGTCGAACAATCGACTGATGGGGGTATCCATTGGACGAACGCAGACACCTTGAACGAAAACAATGCGGATACTGCTAGTACAACTGGAGCTACTGTTTCTGGATTATCATATAATACAGCTTATACTTTTAGAGTAAAAGTAACAACATATGAAACTTCAGTTCCATCAACAACAACACTTAGTTCACAAAATGGACCAGCAGGTGAATTAAGTAATGTTTCCCTTTCTTCTAATATTAGCGGTAATGATGGTTATCCAAAGGTTGTAATTTCATGGGATAAACCAGATAATGCTACACAATATAAAATAGAATGGGATACTGGCGTAATCTTTGATCAGCTATCGAGTCATACAGAGGGTGATGGATTATCTGGTTTCAATGTAGGTGAAGAAACTGTATCATACACATTCGAAGGAGAGAATAGCCTTCTTAATCCAAATGAAACTTATTATTTCCGCCCCAGTTATAGTACAACTAGTTCTCCTGGTGGACCATATACATTTGGACCAGCGACACAAGTGGTCGGACCGGTTACAACTTTTCCAGAGGAAATTGAAACTATAACTGTAGAAAATAGTAATGATGATAATACTATAAATTATAACGCATTAAATGTAAGTTGGACTAAACCCGCTGATGATGATGGAGACGTTGACTATGAAATTCAATATGATACTTCAAGTCAATTCAATAGTGCTAATACTGTACCTATAACCGGTGATACTCATCTCATTGATGGACTTGACGCATCTACGACATATTATATTCGCGTTAGAAGCAAAAACGAATCGCCTGACAATCCCCCAACCTCTCAATATACCGCATGGGTACCTTCAGATATTGGAACATCAAAATCAACGAATGCTATGCCACCAGTAGGAGCTCCAACAAATTTTAGTCTAGGATTGGATAATGCTGCTAATACACACAAAATCGAAGCAGCATGGGATAAACCTGATGATAATTTTACATATCAATATAAATTAGAAGTTTCAACTGATTCATCATATGGAACAAATGATATTATAGCAACAATAACTAGTGGCTTTTCAGAAGCAGAGGGTCTAGTAAGTAAAACAATAGATGATAGTAATATTGCTGGAACATTCAGTGGAAATACTACTTATTATTTACGTGCATCTATTAGAAAAAGTGATGATAATGGGACCTCTTGGGGTAACTATGGAGCCACCTCCGGAAACAACATTGTAACAGTATATGATAAAATTACGAATTATACGGCTTGGGGTGGTGATAAAGCTTCTGAAGAAGCAACTCCTTATGGAGAAACTACAGTATATTATTACAACGATGGTACTAATAGTGGCCCCAATCAAACTATAGAATTACCATCTACTCCACATTCGATTGATTGGGGTGATAGCACCACTCCCCATTCTTTCGCCAATTTAGATGTGAAACTAGAAATAGCAGATAATTCTGCTTTTACATCAAACTTAAAAGTAAAATATGAAGGCTCAAGCGTTCTTAATAAAGCTTTAAATTTCCAAGGAATGCCTGATCCAGAAACAGGTGCTTATTATACAACCTCAGGTTCTGGTAGCTCAGGAATCACATTTTTTAATACTTGGATCCATACATATACTCAGGATCCGAACAATCAAAATACCTACTATGCTAGTTTAGACCACAAAACAGATGCCTTCAATGAAAGAAAATGGTTTAGAATTTATGTTGGAAATCCAGACAGTTGGGACACTAATGGAGATCCTGTATTTAATACTGGAAATCCAGGTTGGGGATTATACCATGAATTTGATTTCTTATATCTAACTGGAGAACCAGGCACTTTATCATCAGGAAATATTACAGCCACAGGATTTGATGTAACATGGGGTATAGAAACTGTTACTTTACCTAGTGCTCCTTCGGGAATTACTTATGAATATACCTATAAAGTAACATATTCAACAAGCTCTGAATTTACCAATGGAACAACAAGTGAAATTACAGCTATTTCTCACCCTACTAGTGGCACTACAAAAACACAAACTTTACAAAGTTTAAGTGGTAACACAAATTACTATATTAAAGTTTCTTCGTCAAATCAATATACTACAAGTAGTAATGTTAATTATTATGAATATGGAATAGCAAATGATAATGATGGAACTGCAACTTTAACATTACCACCACAAGTAGCTGGATTATCTAGTGGCACAGTTACGGATACATCACTTACATTAACTTGGACTGCTATTGGAGGCGAAGCTTTTGATACTAGTGAAACTTCTAATGACGGTTATACTGTGGAATACTCAAGTGATAGTGGTTCAACTTGGAATGAATCAGATAATCACATCACATTATTAACACATACAGTTACTGGTCTCACATCAGAAACAACATATCAATTTAGAGTATATGCAACTAACGCAAGCGGTGATGGTGTTGCTTCGACGAGTTTATCTGTAACTACTAATGCTACTCCAGATACTACACCTCCAACCTTATCGAATTTTAGTTGGAAATTTTCATCATTCCCCAATCTCGACAGCACTCCAGCGTTCGACATTCAATCTGATGAAGCAGGAACCATTTCAGCAACCTATAACAATGGAGATGATGATTTTACTATTTCACCAACAACTATTAGTGCTAATTCACTAACAACTTTCACTTTGTCCGACTCAACTGGTAGTGCGTTAGCAGTTGGCACATACAATGATGTGAGTTTTAATGTGGTTGACGACGCGGGAAACTCCGCCTCCGAGAGCGTTTCTGATTTGGTTGTTGCTTCATCAGGTTGGAGTCCAATAGGTTCCGATATTAATGGAGAAGCAGCTGGTGATTATTCAGGATGGTCGGTAGCCTCAAGTAGCGATGGTACAATAGTTGCTATTGGAGCAAATTTTAATGATGATAATGGAAGTAATTCAGGTCACGTAAGAGTGTATCAAAACATTAGTGGAACTTGGACTCAATTAGGTGCCGATATAGATGGAGAAGCAACTGGTGATAAATCGGGACAATCAGTATCCTTAAGTAATGATGGTTCAATAGTTGCTATTGGAGCAACTAGTAATGATGGTAATGGAACTAATTCAGGTCACGTAAGAGTGTATGAATGGGATGCAACCGCTAATGGTGGTAATGGAGATTGGGACCAATTAGGTAATGATATCGATGGAGAAGCATATGGTGATTTTTCAGGATTTTCAGTATCCTTAAGTAGTGATGGTACAAAACTTGCTATTGGAGCAAGTAGTAATGATGGTAATGGAACTAATTCAGGTCACGTAAGAGTGTATGAATGGGATGCAACCGCTAATGGTGGTAATGGAGATTGGGACCAATTAGGTTCCGATATTAATGGAGAAGCAACTGATGATTATTCAGGATGGTCAGTATCCTTAAGTAGTGATGGTTCAATTGTTGCTATTGGAGCATTCGGTAATAATGATGGAGGAAGTGATTCAGGTCACGTAAGAGTGTATCAATACACTAGTGGTGAGATGTTAACTGGATGGAATCAATTAGGTGCTGATATTAATGGAGAAGCAACTAATGATTATTCAGGATATTCAGTATCATTAAATAGTGATGGTTCAATTGTTGCTATTGGAGCATATAATAATGATGGTAATGGAAGTAGTTCAGGTAACGTAAGAGTGTATGAAAACATTAGTGGAACTTGGACTCAATTAGGTAGTGATATAGATGGAGAAGCAGTTGGTGATTATTCAGGACGGTCAGTATCCTTAAGTAATGATGGTACAATTGTTGCTATTGGAGCAAAACAAAATGATGGTAATGGAAGTAATTCAGGTCACGTAAGAGTATATGAATACAGTAATAGTTCTTGGGGTCAATTAGGTGCCGATATAGATGGAGAAGCAGCTGGTGATCAATCGGGACATTCAGTATCATTAAGTGATGATGGTACAATTGTTGCTATTGGAGCGCCCTTTAATGATGGTTCAGGTCACGTAAGAGTGTATGAATTTATTACTACTATTCCAACTATGACAATTACAGCTGCTAATAGTAGTGGAACAGCAATAGCAAATGGCTCTACTACAAACGATTCATCTATTGTCTTGACATTTACATCTAGCGAAGTCACAACCGATTTCTCTGGGAATGATATTATAGTTACCAATGGTACATTAGGTACACTTTCTGGTACTGGAACAAGTTACACCGCAACCTTTACACCAACTACTGAGGGAGCTTGCACAATAGATGTAGCTGCTAATAAATTTACAGATGCTGATGGAAACGACAACACAGCTGCTACACAATTCGAGTGGACTTATGATAACACAGCACCCGCCCCTGCGCCCGTCTCCGCCCCAACGGGACTGGTTCCTGCTACTGGACTTCAGGTTATAATAGAATTTACTGAAGAACTATTCCTTGGAACTGATGTAGCTTTTAGCGACTTGAATTCCTCAATAGAGAACACTAATAAGAGTGGTTTTGCTGTTAATTTGTCCGGACAAGGTTCCGGTGGATCGTCTAACCAATCAATAGCTAAAGATGATAACGATCCAAAAAAAATTATTATCAGTGGTCCCACAATTTATATCGACCCAGACAGCTCCAATGTAACCGTTGAATACACTCAACCAACCACAGAAGCTCATAGATTAAGAGATGCGGCAGGAAATTTTTTAGCTAATTTCAATAATAGTGTTATTACCATCGACAATGACTCGGAAGAAGTTGCTCCAGACAACCAAGCGCCAAACCTCAGCAATATCAGCAATCCCCCAACATTAGGTAATAATAATAAACCACAATTTTCATTCACATCAGATGAAGCTGGAACTATATCTATAACAAGTACGCACTCTTCATCTATATCTGTTTCAAATACAAGTACTAATGATCAAGCAGTGGTTAATGGATCAAATACTTTCGAGTTAACAAACTCTACTGGTGGAGGATTATCAGACAATACATATACTGGAGTAACTATAACCGTAACCGACAGCGCTGATAATGCTGATAGTCATCCATTAACCGACTTTGAAATCGATACCACCGCTCCCGCAATTACCTCACAGTCTTCTGCAGAATGGTATTATGAGACGGAAGGAGAAGGAGAAATGAGCGGCGAGACGACTTGGACCATGTTAACTAACGCCGCGACTTTCGGTCCTACTAATAAAATTAAGTGTTTCGTATCTGTAACCGAACTAAATGGTCTTTCTCTGAAATCCGGTACCGATGTAGTAAAAATAGATGGTACTACGATGGGCTCAGCTGATAGTGTAGACTGTTATGCTCAGCCAGGAGGCAATATCCATTATGTAGAAATGATATACACTATTCCTGCTACTGATACACCAAACGCAAATGGTGATTTGACTTTTGAATTTACATTAAAAGATGATGCTGGAAATGAATTAGATTTAAGTAGTAATAATATTGGCCCTGGTGGTAACTCTAGTATACCAAACACGGACGCAATAACTATAGATACCACCAGACCAAACTTATCGAATTTTAGTTGGAAATTTTCATCATTCCCCAACCTCGACACCACTCCAGAGTTCGAGATTCAATCTGATGAAGTAGGAACCATTTCAGCAACCTATAACAATGGAACGGATGCTTTTACTATTTCACCAACAACTATTAATGCTAATTCACTAACAACTTTCACTTTGTCCGACTCAACTGGTAGTGCGTTAGCAGTTGGCACATACAATGATGTGAGTTTTAATGTGGTTGACGACGCGGGAAACTCCGCCTCCATGAGCGTTTCTGATTTGGTTGTTGATTCATACGATTGGAGTCAATTAGGTTCCGATATTGATGGAGGAGCTGCTGGTGATAATTCAGGATGGTCAGTAGCATTAAATAGTGATGGTACAAAACTTGCTATTGGAGCACCCCATAATGATGGTAATGGAAGTAGTTCAGGTCACGTAAGAGTGTATGAAAACATTAGTGGAACTTGGACTCAATTAGGTGATGATATTGATGGAGATGCTGCTGGTGATCAATCGGGACATTCATTATCCTTAAGTGATGATGGTTCAATTGTTGCTATTGGAGCGCCCTATAATGATGGTAGTTATTCTGATTCAGGTAACGTAAGAGTGTATGAATGGGATGCAACCGCTAATAGTAATAATGGAGCTTGGACTCAAAAAGGTGGAGATATTGATGGAGATGTAACTGATGATTATTCAGGACGGTCAGTATCATTAAGTAGTGATGGTTCAATTGTTGCTATTGGAGCAAATTTAAATGATGGTAATGGTGAGTCCGCAGGACACGTAAGAGTGTTTCTTTACAGTGATACTAATGATTCATGGTCTCAATTAGGTGGTGATATTGATGGAGAAGCAGCGGGTGATAATTCAGGATGGTCAGTATCCTTAAGTAGTGATGGTTCAATTGTTGCTATTGGAGCAATCTACAATGGTGGTAATGGAAGTAATTCAGGTAACGTAAGAGTGTTTCTTTACAGTGATACTAATGATTCATGGTCTCAATTAGGTGGTGATATTGATGGAGAAGCATCTGGTGATTATTCAGGACATTCAGTATCCTTAAGTAATGATGGTACAATAGTTGCTATTGGAGCAAACGGTAATGACGGTAATGGAAGTGCTTCAGGTCACGTAAGAGTGTATCAATACAGTAATAGTTCTAACAACTGGAGTCAATTAGGTGATGATATTGATGGAGAAGCAGCTGATGATCAATCGGGACATTCATTATCCTTAAGTGATGATGGTTCAATTGTTGCTATTGGAGCGCCCTATAATGATGGTAGTTATTCTGATTCAGGTAACGTAAGAGTATATGAATACATTAGTGGAACTTGGACTCAATTAGGTGCTGATATTGATGGAGAAGCAGCTGTTGATTATTCAGGACGGTCAGTATCATTAAGTAGTGATGGTACAAAACTTGCTATTGGAGCGCCCTTTAATGATGGTAATGGAAGTAATTCAGGTCACGTAAGAGTGTATGAATTTATTACTATTCTTCCAACTATGACTATTACATCTAACACGGTAACTAGTGGTTCTTTTTCATATGATACAGAAATAGATTTAACATTTACATCTAGTAAAAAAACAAATGATTTTGAACTTAGTGATATAACATTAAATAATACCACCGATGGAACTTTATCTGATTTTATTACGGTTTTGAAAGTAACGGTTCAAAGTGTAAGTGGTGGTGATAAATATTTTATTAATGGTATACAACAAGATTCACTAGTATTAGAATCTGGAAATACATATCGTTTCGATCAGAGTGATTCTACAAATAGTGGACGTCTAATAAAGTTTTCTATAACAATAGATGGTACATATGGTGGGGGTTCTGAGTATACAACTGAAGTAACTGCAGTTGGAACACTCGGTCAGAGTGGTTCATACACCGAAATTGAAATAACTGGAAGTACTCCCACCACATTATACTATTATTGCTCCCAACATTCTGGAATGGGAGGTTCTGTATCTATTGCATCTACTAATTTAACAAAGACAGATGAATATGTGGCAAAATTAACAACAACAGAAAATGATGCTTACACAATTAATGTAGCAGCCAATTTGTTCACGGATGAAAATCTTCTTATGAACTTGTCCGCACCACAATTCGCCTGGACTAGGGTGGACCCGGGGTGGAATCAATTAGGTTCCGATATTGATGGAGAAGCTGCTGGCGATCAGTCAGGACGGTCAGTATCCTTAAGTAGTGATGGTTCAATTGTTGCTATTGGAGCGCCCTATAATGATGGTAGTTATTCTGATTCAGGTCACGTAAGAGTGTATGAAAACATTAGTGGAACTTGGACTCAATTAGGTGCTGATATTGATGGAGCAGCAGGTGGTGATTATTCAGGACGGTCAGTATCCTTAAGTAGTGATGGTACAATAGTTGCTATTGGAGCAAATAAAAATGATGATAATGGAAATAATTCAGGTCACGTAATAGTGTATCAATACAGTAGTAGTACCACACCAAATTGGACTCAATTAGGTGCTGATATTGATGGAGAAGCCAGCTATAATTATTCAGGATGGTCGGTATCCTTAAGTAATGATGGTTCAATAGTTGCTATTGGAGCAATCTACAATGCTGCTGGTGGGAATAGTAATTCAGGTCACGTAAGAGTGTATGAAAACAAAATACCAACTCAAAATGAATGGGATAATGGAAATGTAATTAAAGGTGCTGATGCTGGGAATGCTAATCCAACGGGTGGCACGAAGTACTGGGTTCAATTAGGTACTGATATTGATGGAGAAGCATCTGGTGATTATTCAGGATGGTCGGTAGCCTTAAGTAATGATGGTACAATAGTTGCTATTGGAGCAAATAAAAATGATGATAATGGAAATAATTCAGGTCACGTAAAAGTGTATCAATACAGTAATAATTCTTGGACTCCAAAAGGTTTCGATATTGATGGAGAAGCAGCTGATGATGAGTCCGGCATTGCAGTAGCCTTAAGTAATGATGGTTCAATAGTTGCTATTGGAGCAAATAAAAATGATGCTGGAAATACTAATACTACTGACGATAGAGGTCACGTAAGAGTGTATAAAAACAAAATACCAACTCAAAATGAATGGGATAATGGAAATGTAATTAAAGGTGCTGATGATGGGAATGCTAATCCAACGAGCGGCACGAAGTACTGGGTTCAATTAGGTACTGATATTGATGGAGAAGCAGTTGGTGATTATTCAGGATATTCAGTATCCTTAAGTAGTGATGGTGAAATTGTTGCTATTGGAGCAATCTACAATGGTGAGACAGGAAGTGGTTCAGGTCACGTAAGAGTGTATCAATACACTAGTGGTTCTTGGACTCAAAAAGGTGATGATATGGATGGAGAAGCAACTGGTGATAATTCAGGACGGTCAGTATCCTTAAGTAGTGATGGTACAATAGTTGCTATTGGAGCGCCCATTAATGATGGTTCAGGTCACGTAAGAGTGTATAAATGGTATTAAATACTTACACTAAGTCCCATAAATGTTAGCTTTTGGTCTTTCTTACCAGGGTTTATTTCAATAGAAACATCCGTTAATTTATTGTCCCTCCAACATTTCAATAATAAATTTGTTTCTGTTTCAACATATTCAAAACAATTTGTAATCCTATTTTCATTTAAAAATCCTACAACACGATTACTTACAAAATATTGAGGAATTCTTTCCCACACACGTGGTTTATTCGTTGAATATCCACTTACAATACATAATATGCTAAGCAATAAAATAATAAATTTCATATAGTAACATATTTATAAATAACTTAAAGTCATTTATAAATATTTTTTTAATGGAAATAGAAGAGAATGGCTCGTGTATTTTATTAAACACATTTGATGGAATATTGGAATATAAACGAAAAACTTCAAATAAGATTGCTCGTTTAGAAATAGCATTAAAAGAAGAAAAGGAAAAGATGGGAAAATTCAATTGTTTTTTATCTAACACTTGTTCTCATTCATGGATAGACGACCATATAGATAGTATGGCTGGTTATAAATTGTCTATTCCTATTCGTTATTGCGAGTATTGTGAAATGAATTATAAAACGTTTTTATCAATTACAAAATGATAATAAAGATACGTATTTAAAATAAATTAATGGCTTATTGGTTATTAACAACTCACGGAGTAGCACTATTTCCTATTGGTGTATTTTTATGGACTTGGAAAAGACGAAAAGATATGGCTTCTATTTTTATGGTAATTAAATTTCTATATGGAGTGACCTTTTCACTATTATATCACTCACATCATGCCTTGGGGGATGATAAATTTACAAATGATTATGATTATGATAATTGGGCTTTATTGGATAGTTACGCGGCATCATCATTAATTTTTACAACAGTTTTATATGGTTTAAGGGTAAGGGAACCTCAATTTTATATAACAAGTTTTGCGGTAGAAAATATTGTTTTAGTTGTATATTTATGGGGAAACTTAAATCAAGCATTAATAATAACGTGGTATCTATCTGTTTGTAGTACTATTGTTTGTATATTAAAATGGAGAACAATGAAGAGATATTTGTTAAGATTTAAAATATATTCTTTTTTATTAATAAGTTGTGGTATTTCGGCTATTGTAATGTATACCATAGCTGTAAAACATTGGTATAATGATATATATGTAAAATTTCATAGTTTATGGCATTGTTTTGTATTTTTAACGGCTGGGTTTGCTGCTTTATTAAGATATAACCTGGACGAACAATTATATCCAATGGTAAATCGAAGAGATGCTTTAGATTCCCTTTAACATAATTTCCACCAATAATGTTTTTTTATATGATAGCAAGTATATGGAGCTTTTTTTTCAGTACATCTACAATTTATACAATATCCGTCTTTAAAATCGTGATATCTACACGATCTTCTTTGAGAATAACCACCAGTATCAACAATAAATGTATCGTTGCATTTATAACAATAACTTTCTCTTGTTAAATCTTTATAATCGTGGTCCGTCATGCATAAATTTCTCATATTATATAAACATTAGTAATTAGTTTTATATAATATTATTCTTGATTATATTCAATCTAATAATCATCCTCAAATAAAGGTACCACCGTGCCATCTGGCTCTTCCTCGTCGTCGTCCTCTTCTTCAGATTTGCCTGCAGCTGCGGCTGCGGATTGGGCTTCAGCTAGAGCTTGTGCTTGCCTTGCTTCATCTGCTACTCTTGAGTCTTCAGCTGCCTTTTGTTCATCTCTTAGTCTTGCGTCTTCAGCTTCTCTTTGTAATCTCTGGAAAATAGCTTCGTTTTGAAGCATCATTGTTTGGTCTAATCTTTGATTTAAACGTTCAAGTAGACGAATAGTGCTGCGATTCCTAGCAATTTGGTTTCTTGAGAGTTGGATTTGGCGCCGACGGTTAGCAGTGGCTGTGGTTACGGGGCCGAGAGGGAGGGGCTGACCTTCAATATTGGTTATTTCTGATTGTAAATCTGTTATTCGGTTGCGGGCTTCTTGAATACGTCTATTATTTTCTTCAATAGAAGCTAACAATTGTGCTCGCGTGGTTACAGTGTCTGTGGTTTCTAAGTTTTCATCACCATCACCATCACCATCACTATCATCATCACTATCATCATCTGGAAACCCATCATCATCCAAATAAAAAATTATATGTGATCTTAGTATGAAATCTTGAAGAGAAGAAGCAGGACTAGATAAGAACGTCTCGTTATTTTGCTTCATAAATTTATCATGGCAAGGAATTAATAATGTGATTCTGTTATCTAGAAATAAAATGTTTAATTCGGGTAAGAAATAATTCAATGTATCGATTTGTGGACCAAAAGGTTCTTTACGTACCATCTCACCGCTAAAATCCAACTGTTGCACGCTGGTAATATTCCATATAGAAATATTTCCGAAATGTTCTTTATAAGTGAATAATATATTGTTAAGAGCATCACTTCTTTGTTGACCAAATCCTGAAAAGTTACTGATATAGGTGAGGGTCCGAGTTCTTTCAGCCGGCACATAATTTAACCTTTCAAAACTTATTTGCTGAATGTTATTCATTGCTGTTATAAATGTTGGAAATTGATTGTCAGGATTATTGTTCAATGTGTTCGGGAAGTTTGGATAATTTTTTACTATAAAACTATAAATAATTTCATATAAACCACTGGGATTTATATCTACTATTGATAAATTGTCATATGAAAATCCTTTAGGTTTTAAAAGGGTTTTTATCTGTAAAATTCTTCCCGGATCAAGTGCAGGCAGTGGTGGTTGCATTTGTGGTTCAGACATAATATATAATATTAATATATTAAATAGTAATATTATACTTAATTAATTAAAATTCACTGTCTGAACTTCTATTTCCTCCACGAGAATTTAAATAACATGCTTGTTCTTTTGTTATACACGCACATCCGTCTCCACTGCTAACATTAGAATTATCACAACATTTTCCAGTAAATTCATTATTTGCCCACATAAATAATTGACCTTCTGGTAAAGGAACAACAGGAGATAATTTATGTCCGCCAGCAACTTCGCCCATATTAACCTTAGAATCATATTTATCATTATGAACACCATTGCTCATATTGTAACCAACCGCCGCACCAGCGGTAGCCATTCCTTCTTGTGTAACACATCCACAGATTAAGTGACTACATAATAACATTCCTATTATTACTGAAACAACGATAACTTCAACTCTTGCTTTAAATCCTAAAACTTTAATTTCCATATTATACATATTTAATAGATAAAAATTAAGAGAGAGCATATAATTTATCTCTAACGTCTAAAATATTTTCAATAGCCGAATTATAATCTCTTAGTCTTATATTATTGACCATAAAAAATCCAGAATTGGTTATTAAATGGTAAAGTTTTTCAGGTCCTTGAATAATTTTCCCAAATTTATTTAATGTGTTAAAATTTCCTAAATCAACATCACAAATATGAATATTTGGTGCGCCTATTATTTCATAATCATTGAAAAAATATTTTCGTACATATGCGATATTTTTCGTATCTATTTCAACAGTAGCCAATACTCTTTCGCCACCTCTCAATATATCATTCACTTGAATGTCCTTTAAATATATTTCTTTACCGTTTTCTAATTCTATTAAACTATTTCCATCAATACCAGATTCCAAATATTTATGTATGTCGCTTAATGAAGAATGTGTATGTAAATAATCTAAATTTTTCAGTTTAATAATATCTATAGGTTCAATATCATCCCAATCTAAAAACTTATAGTTATTAATATTTATTCTTTTACTTTCGGTAGAAATACAATAGATATATGGTTCACAATAGTTTTCTATTTTAATACTTTCTGTGTGGTCTTTAATAAAAACCCATCCTTTAATATCGTGTAAAACTTTATGTGTTCCACTAATAATCATATTATTAAAATTATACATATCATTGTTGCTTGCTATTTTAAACGTAGCGGTTACTTTATCGCCATTTTCTAAAATTGTTCCCGACCTTATTTTACTAATACTTTTAAGTCCATCTTTTGTTGCTATTTTAGTATTTTTATCGAAACATCCTGGTTTATTGGGTACACTTCTACTTTGAATATCTAATATATGAGCAGTCCATCCAGCAATAATAGCTATGGGAATTGCTAGAATAGCGAAAAAGGCAGTCAATGCTGCTGCAGCGGGCCATGTAAATGGTAAAATCCATAGAGCAATAATGACTGTTACTAAAATAATTAAAGCTACAATTAATATAGTTAAAAAGGAACCCATGAAAGCTTTAATGGCTAAATAGGCACTAAATACTGTATAAAGCCCTGTTACCATTATTCCTTCCGTTTTTTTTAAAGTATCTTTTAATTTTATAAACATACGTTGAACTGGTATCATAACGTTATAAATTCGCGCTACCATATATCCAATCATTTTCATTACTTTCATTCTCAAATAATAAGACATTGTTCTAAATGCTTGGACAACATTCATAAGCATCATATAAAATTTACTTGTCATGTTAGTTAAAAAATACAAGGGAGCTGTAAAATATTGTACAACTTCACCTAAAATACCGATAGTGCATTTCGTAAAATTATCAGCAGTATAAGTCATTTTGGAAGTACCTTTTGGTGCGTTTATTAATCCAGCAAAAGGCATAACTTCGGGCTTACACCTTTCGTTAGCCCAGTTTTGTCTTATTGGATCCATTTTGGCTTGAACATAAAAATAAGAAAAAATACAAAAGAAAATAAGCAAACTAATAGCAGTTACGACAACAGATCCGCCATATTTATCCAAATATGTTTCCTTCATATAAAGTTTGTTAAAATAAGAATTAAATGTTTCGGGAATAGTGTCCATTAATATATAAATGGATAATATTCTAATAAATTAATCTTCCCAATCCCAAAATGTGTATTCTCCAATGGGTATTCTATGATTAGACGTAATTAAACAGGTTAATTCATCATCGTAAATATCAGTTTTAAGAGCATAACTAAGATCTTTTACAGGTTTAAAGGCTTCAATATCTAATCTATTTTTCATATCAACTAATATTTTATGTTCGCCTGTAACATAAATATGATTATCCAATTTATCACTCCAAATTTTATAATAAGGATTATTTTTATCACCTTTAAGAGTTAATACTCCATAAACTTCTGCACCGTTCTCTAAAATAGTTCCTAATTTTATGTCTTTCATTAATGAGATAGTTCCATTTTTTAATGTTACGGGGGTGTCTTTATGAAAACATACGGATCTGATTGTCTCCCCAATGGGTCCTTCATTTATACTTTGTCCAGTCATCATTGCTCCTTGAATAAGATACATAAAGGTCATTAAAATACCAATAAGTTTCATTACAGTATCTTTTAACTTTATTACTAAACTTTGAACTTGAATAAGTACATTTACAAACATTCCATAAATATCTCCAACCATAGTGCTTAAAAATTTACGGAACATATTAAAAAATTCTCTTAGTAAATTAAGTCTTCCCAAAATCCAATCGCCTAAGCCTCCTATATTTTTTAAAATGTACTGTAGTGGCTCTAAGAAAAATCCCATCATATCTTTTTGAATATTTCCAACACAATATGTAAAATTAGCTACGGGGTCGTGTCCTAAATAACTAGCAAATGGCATAGTCATCGGATTACATCTATGAACGGGCCAATTTGTTTCCAAATCTTTTAATCTTACCATAATAAACCCTGTTAAATGTAAAATTCCAAATGCGATTATTATTAAAAAAAAGTATGATATATCTTTAAATTTTATACTAAGTGGTCCCATATTTAAAAAGTCCATAATAAAATATAATGGTATTTTAATTTTTTATATTTAATTTTATTATCTTGTTCTTTTTCTTTTACTTTTTCTAGATTTTCTTCTAGATTTTCTTCTAGATTTTCTTTTTCTCTTTGTTTTTCTTTTCTTTTTCTTTCTTCTTCGTTTTGTTTTTCTTTTTCTCCTTCTTCCTCCTTTCCCTACAGTTGACCCTCCGTTTTTTTCGACTGCACTTGCGTCCATTGGAGTATCATATATTCCATCAGCATTTGCTTGTAAGCCTGACGCTAATCCACCAGCGATTGCTTTATTACCTGCTGGTCCAGCTTGTTGCATTTGAGGCACAACAACACCTCCTCCGGCTAGTTTTTTATTCATATCTGCCAATTCAGCATTACCTGCCTTTTGATTTTTTATATTCATATTCAATTGGTCAGTTGGACTAGTAGCAGATACTAGTGGAGGGGTAGTCTTAAATTCAGTAACTCTCCTTCCACCACGTCTAACAAAATCTCTAATTTTTAAACGAATATTATTTTTCATTATATATATAGCAAATAAAAATATATAAATAGATAAAATAATAGATAACATATATGAGTAAAATTAAAATAGATGATGAAACACGTCTAAAATTTAACGAACTTTTAAAGGAAAGTGATTCGTCTGATAATACTGAAAAAATTAGAAAACTTAAACATAGTTCTAAAATTAAGGACCAAGTATCAATTATGTTGGATATAAAAAAAAGATATACACGTTTGGATAAAAAAACGGTAGATACAATGATAGATACGCAATGTAATTGGTTATTTACGCATTATTTTAATTTATTCAATAAGCTAAAGAAGAACGAATTGGATATTAATATAATGGGTCAATTTATCATGGCGCTTAAAGATGTAGAAGACGGAGTAATGGATCAACACGAAGCTTCTGTAAGGGTTGGTCAAATATTAAAAAAATTATATATTGATAGTGCTTTAAAAAAGGATAAAAAGGAAGAAGAAAAGAGATCTAGACAAAGAAAGAAGAAAGACCGAGGAAAAAATAAACTAACATGGGCTCAGTATAAAAAACTTAATTTAGATGTATAAAATTGATTTAATAAGATACTATTTTATTAAATTTATAATAATGAAGCTCTTAATTTGTGAATCTCCCGCAAAAACCAAAAAAATAGCAAGCTATGCTGGACCTGGATATAAATGTGTAGCAAGTTTTGGGCATATTCGTCAAATAGAAAATGGTTTGAAAAGTATAGATTATAATAATAATTTTGAGGTTAAATTTTGTGCTATACCAAGTAAAAATAAATATATTTCGCAATTGCGAAAAAGTATTAAAGATGCTGATGAGATTATACTTGCGACAGATGATGACCGGGAAGGAGAGGCAATTGCTTGGCATATTTGTAAAATGTTTAATTTGGATTTGAATACAACAAAACGAATTATTTTCCACGAAATTACAAAACCTGCTATTCAAAACGCTATTCAAAATCCTACTATTGTTAATATGAACACAGTTAACGCACAATTGGCTAGACAAGTATTGGACCTTTTGGTAGGATATACTATTAGTCCTATATTATGGAAACATATCACTAGAAAGAGTGAAACAAGTTTAAGTGCTGGTAGATGTCAAACACCTGCTTTAAGATTAGTATATGACCAACAACAAGAGATTAATAAATCTCCTGGTAGAAAAGTATATAATACAGAAGGTAAATTTTTGGGAGAAAGTTATACATTAAATCATAATCATACAAATGAAGAAGAAATGGGAGATTTCTTGGAATCTAGTGCTGATTTTGAACATAAATATAATGTAAGTAAGCCAAAAAATTCAACAAAAATGTCTCCAAAACCTTTTACCACATCTACTTTACAACAAAAAGCAAGTAATGAATTTGGATATAGTCCAAAAATTACAATGAGACTTGCTCAAACTCTTTATGAAGGTGGTCATATTACGTATATGCGAACAGATAGTGTGAAATATTGTAAAGAATTTACGGATACTGCTAGTAAATTTATCATTAATAAATATGGAAAAGAATATGTTAGTCCGTTTATTAATAGTATTACTATTGGCCAAGAAGTTGAAGAAAAGAAAACGAAGAAGAAAAAGAAATCTAAAAAGAAAAATGAAAATAACGCACAAGAAGCTCACGAATCTATAAGGCCTACAAAAATAGATGTTGAAAAGATGGTGGAAAAAGGTAAAATTACTGCTAAGGAAGCAAAATTATATTATTTAATTTGGAGAAATACGGTTGAAAGTTGTATGGCTCCTGCTAAGTATTTATCTATTACGGCAAAAATTACTTCTCCGGATAATCATTTATATAAACATAGTGAAGAACAAGTTGTATTTCCGGGTTGGAAAGCGGTTGCTGGATATGAAGAAACAAATAATATTTATGATAAACTCTTGAAAATAAAAAAAGATATAATAGTTGATTATGAAGAAATTAATAGTAAAGTTACATTAAAGGATTTGAAGAAAAATTATACAGAAGCACGACTGGTTCAAATGTTAGAGAAGAAAGGTATTGGAAGACCTTCGACATTTTCAAGTTTAATATCAAAAATTCAAGACAGAAATTATGTTAAAAAACAAAATGTGGAAGGCAAGAAAATCAAATGTGTAGATTTTCAATTGATAGGAGATGAATTAGAGGAAAGTGAAAGTGAAAGAGTATTTGGAAATGAAAAGAATAAATTAGTTATTACTCCTATTGGTGTAATTGTATATGAATTTTTGGAAAAGCATTTTGATGAGCTATTTAATTATGATTACACGAAAAACATGGAAGACGATTTGGATAAAATCTCAAAAGGTGAAAAAATATGGTACGGTTTATGCGAAGAATGTAATAACCAAATAGAAGTACTATCTAAAGATTTAAAGGGTCAAGATAAATTAACTATAAAAATAGATGAAAAACATACTTATATGATAGGTAAGTATGGTCCAGTAATAGCATATAAAGAAAACGAAAAACTGAAATTTAAATCAGTTAAAAAAGATATTGATATTGAAAAATTAAAACGAGGAGAATATAAATTAAAAGATATTATCCAGGTTGCCTATAAAAAAAATATTTTGGGAAAATATAAAAATCAGGAAGTTGTATTAAAGAACGGTAAATTTGGATTATATGTGACTATTGATGGAAAAAATATATCAATAAAGTTGGAAAAAACGGAAGATGAAATAGTATTAGACGATGTGATTCCTTTTATTAAAAATGGTAAACAAAGTGGAAGTTCTATTATAAAACAATTAAATGAAAACATATCTATTAGAAATGGGAAGTATGGACCTTATGTGTTTTACAAAACAGATAAGATGAAAAAGCCAAGATTTATTAATATGAAGGGAAAATCAATAGAAGATATAACAGTTTCTTGGGTTAATGGACAACTTTAATATAAATGCGGAATTCTTATTATCTTATTACGTGCTTGTTCTTCGCGCAATATATTAAACTCTAATACAAAACTAAATGGTAAATTTTTGAAATCCACCAATCGTCCGTCGTGATATCTAAATTTAAATTCTAATCTATTAATATTTTTTATTGGTGGATCCGTCATAAAAACATTTGTATTCATATTCATTCTATTTCCTAATTCTGATCCAAAGGGTGTTTGAGTTAAGGGTATTATGGCGAATGCTGCGGAACTTTTATGACCATAATCACAATTATACATAGTATTTGTTCTTTCAGAAAATGGATAAATTTCATGTATAGTATTATATTTTTCAACTTCCATATAAATACAATCTTCTCCCATTAAATTAACATTATTTGGAGAATTTAAAATACTAACTGTACTATTTTTCATTCCTGCAGCCTCTGTATAAGGTATTTGAACTCCCTGATTGATAGGATTCTGTTGCTTATAAAATATAATTTCTTTACCACCAGTAGGTTCAATCCAGTTATTACCCTGATTATTATATAAAATAAGACCATTTAATTTAGACATATATGAATTTAATATAGGCCTATGGTTTAAATCAAGTGGCATACTATCCGGAGCTGAATCGTCGTTTAGCAAAATATCAGAATTGATATCAATATTAAATGAATAATACGTCTCTTTATTAAATCCCATATAATATGGAAGACCCCATTTAGTATATTGTGAAAACATAAACTTGTTAGGGCTACATTTTTCAAAATTATATTTAAGTTCACAATTTGCTAATAATTCAAATGAACCTTCAGTAGACCCAATTAACATATTATTTGTTAAATTATTATATTTAACAACTATTGGTGTGAATACTTTAATTTCTCCGTTATGATGATAGGGGGATTGTTGAACATAATAAGGTCCACTAGGCGAAGCAGGATTTCCTTGGTTGTCGGTTGGTTTTCGCATACGTCCAAAAGTATTAACGTCTCCATTTCCTAGCAAAGTAAGTCCAACTATTTGATGGCCTATAGCATTAGCATAAGACATAATTTGTTCGTTTATTTTATTTTGTATTGTAGAAGCTAAATTATTGGGACTATATGCTCCTTCGGGTAATGTAATAATTTTATCTTGAAGAGAAAAAACAATTTTAAATTTCCCTGTCCAATTAGCCTCTGGAACTGGACCATCTTCCCTCCAGCCATCTAAATTATCAGGCCATGGTAAATTGATGCTTGTATTTTTAAATGGTAATTCATCTTTAATCGAAATCCATTCATTGTTATTATTTTCATATAAAACGTCAATATCATCTGGTAATCCTAGTGTTGCGAAATTAATATTAGGTTCACTGATACCATTTGGCTGTAAAGTTCTTTCTGAAGTATAAATCATTCCTCTTTCACCGTCTTGAAGGTTCCAGTCAGTAGTGAGATTACCACTTGGTATATATGAAGAGGATGGATCTATTGTTTGACCTAAAGAACTACTTAAATATGGTCTAATTATTCCAGGGAAAAGATTTTCTAAAACATTTTGAAATACTCCTAATCTAAAATCTGCTCCTCCGGTTGCTCCCGAACCTCCCGCATTAATATCATCAGGAGATAATGTAGGTGGTCCTAATGGGACATTGGAAGCATTAAATACGTATTCTCTAGTATAATTATATGATAATTTTGTGTTTTGATACGATGTAGAAATATTATAACAATTATTTGGAAACGCGTAACTAACCAATCGCATTGATTCAACATTGTTCATTGATTCACCTATAGCTAATGAAAAATGATTACTATTAGGAAACTGTGTAAAATCTCTATCTTCAGAATGAACTGATAGAAGTTTTTTTTCTATCACATATGTTTGTTCTCTTTGGATTAAAGCGTGATTTGTATGTGTATTAAAAGAGTTATTCATCTTACTATAAAAAAATACTATATTTTTTTTAAATTTACGTAATATATAAATGTCTGGATTCAAATCATGGAATGATAATAATGATAATCAACTCAACATAAATATTAACAGTAATAATTCTAATTTACAACAATGGGGTGAGACTCCTACAACATTATTTACATATAAAGAAGTTTCAACTTCTAAAAGCGTGCAATCCGAATTAGGATTTTTTACAACAAGTGATGTAAATCTAAAAACCAATATTAAGGATTTATCTAATAATAAAAAAGAACATTTAGATAAATTGAGAAATTTAATTCCTAAATCATATAATTTCAAAAATCAGGAAACTACTTCTTTTGGATTAATAGCTCAAGAAGTAGAAAAAATTTATCCTGAAATAGTTGGTACACAAAAAGACGGTACAAAATGTATAAATTATACTGAACTTATTCCGTTACTACTTTTACAAACGAATAACATGGAGAGAAAAATAGAAGAATTAAAAAATAATAACTAAATATATACAATACGATGGTTAGAAAAAGAAAAATTGGAAAAAATAGTAAATTAAAATACAAGATGAAGGGTGGTAAAGAAGTAAAAGCTCCTCAATATATACCTATCCCTGGTGCTGAAACACAAGAAGACTTTGAGAAATTTCATAAAGACAATAGACCTAATTTTATACCACCAAAAGAAAAACTCGGTAATAAATTATCACGTAAGGCGAAAGCTGCTGGAGCAGCTGTTTATAATTATGGCGATTATAAGATGTCTTTTTTTTTATATGTTATAGCAGCAATAGGTATAGTTGGAATAGGATGGCTACTTGTTTCAAGGAGTCTGATAAGACATAAAAATAGCGAAGCCTTAAGTTATACATTAATTTCTTTAGCAGTATTTTTGTCGTTCTTTCTTGTTTTAGTATCCGCATTAGGGCAATTTAAATTAGAAGAAGGTATAATTAACCTTATTAAATATATATTTAAGATCGTTATATACTGTTTAACAAATAGTTTGCCTGCAATATTAATATTTATTCAAACAGCAACTCTTGTATGGTTATTTTCAAAGCATGCGGATTATTTATTTTCTACTACTAATCTTCCTGAATTATTTAATACATTTAATATGATGGCTATGATAATGGTAGCAGGACAAGCATATGTATGGAAAGAACAATTAGAAACTGTATTAATATATGCTGATAATAAATATGAAAAAGCTCCAAGGAGACATACATTAATTGCTGGATTTATATTAGCAGCTATTTTGTCTGGTGTAGCTATATCTCAAATGTATGTAATACTAGAATATCTTAAAACTGATTGTTAATTATAAAAAAACGAAATGTTAATCCAAAACTATTATGTTCATTAGATGACCAAATACCTGATATTTTTAGTAAAAATTTCATTTCAGCATGTTCTTTATAAACTATATCTTCACTCTGTGGATATAATTTAATAAATCCATTTTCTAGCTGTTCATAAATACGTTTAGACATATCCTTATTTTTATTGTTTTTAAATTTATTTAAGATTAATCGTTCAATTGATTTTATATGTGTAATAGTAGTTTTGTTATCTATATTATTTTCAAAGACACATTTTATTTTATTAAAATATCGGTCAACTCTTACTTTTTGTAAATTAAAATGGATAAATATACCATTTGTAGAACAGTGTTCGTTGCTCCATAATAGTCTATAAAAATCACTTTCACTCATTACATTATTTTTTGTTTTATCTGATATAATAATATTATGTGGATCAAACTCATGTGTTTTTATTGCTAAGTTCATAATACATATATTATATTTGTATATTTAAATCATAATTACACAAGTATTATGGTATGTTTTCTTGAAATAAAAAGTATAAAAACGATATTGTTTCCATCGGCAAGTCTTTATTACTCTTACTTTCAATAGTTTCTAATACTTCTATAGCTTGTTTCAGTGTTAAATCAAAATGTTTTTGTTTTTCTTTAATATGTTCTTTCCATAATTTACAAATATTAGGATATTTTTCTTTTTTTGTTTCTATTAATTCTTTGAATTTTTTATAATTTTCGTCCATTAAGATAAAATATATAGAAAGTTTTAAGTATTAAATATAGTTCAATAATTTATATAAATGAAATATCAATCAAGCAAATTTGAAGATTATATTCAAAAATGTAATAAATATAATATGCATAAAGAAGTTTTACCTCTATTAGATACTATCAATCCAGATATTAAAAATACAAACAATTTAATTTTATACGGGCCATCGGGAACAGGAAAATATACACAATCTTTGAATTATATAAAAAAATTTAGTCCTACTTCTTTAAGATTTGAACGTAAAATGAACTTTAATTTTGATAATAAAACTGATTTCATTTTTAAAATTAGCGATATTCATTTTGAAATAGACATGTCTTTATTGGGTTGTAAAGCTAAATTAGTATTTAATGATTTATATTATCATATATTAGATGTTTTATCAAGTAGACCAAATGGTTCAGGAATAATATTATGTAAAAATTTTCAAAATATTCATAGTGAGTTATTAGATATATTTTATAGTTACATGCAAACACTTAAGCACAAAAATTTAAATCTTGTATATATTATTTTAACGGAAAGTGTAAGTTTTATTCCAAACAATGTTTTAAATAGATGTATGATTGTTCCCATTAAGAGGCCAACAAAAAGCGAGTATATTAAAGTTACAAATAAATCACAATTTAATAATCAAGAATTATCATCAATTACAAATATAAAAGATTTAAGGTCAAAAATTTATATTTTAAATAATTTGGATAAAAAAATAGTAAATTCAATAGTTGATTATATTGTATATTTTCAAAATATAAATTTTTTAGAATTGCGTGATAAATTATATGAAATATTTATATATAATCTTGATGTTCATAGTTTTACATTTAACGTGGTTAGAAAACTAATTAAAGACGGTTATTTACAAGATCAACATATTGATAATGTATTTACAAAATTACATAATTTTTTAAAACTATACAACAATAATTATAGACCTATTTACCATTTAGAGAGATTTATCTTTTATTTATGTATAGAAATCCATGGATTACAAGAAAGCGTGTAGTGTCTTGAATTTAAGTGAAAAACACTTGTATGAAACTAGGAAAAAGGCATATTATAAGTTGGCTTTAAAATATCATCCAGACAAATATAAAGAAGATAATGGAGAGAAATTTAGGGAAGTAAAAAGTGCCTTTGATTACTTGAATTGTAATGAAGAAAAAACAACAGAAAGTTTTGATGAAAATATTAAGTATACAGAATTAATCAGGATTGTTGTAAAATATTTCTCTCCAAATCAAAACTGGGATAATTTATTTTTAGATACTTCAATTACTGGAATATTTAAAGATTGTTCTAGGTTATCTATTGAAATTTTTAGAAAACTATCAAAGGAACGTGCTATTCAAGTATATGATTTCCTATATAATTGTTCATTGGTTGATAAAGAATTATTAGAAAGATATAAAACAATTTTGCAGAAAAAATGTGAAACAGATAATATTATTTTACTTAATCCTGACCTTGATGACCTTTTTAATGATAGTATCTATAAATTATCATTTGAAGATAAAGAATATTATATTCCGTTGTGGCACCACGAACTACATTTTTCTCTCCATGATAAAGATTTAATAATAAAATGTGATCCAGAAATACCAAAAAATTGTTGGATTGATGATAGAAATAATATATATTTCTTGTCTAAGATAAATATTAATAATTTGTTTGAACAAGGTTATTGTGATATCACAATATGTAAAAATAAAACAATAAAAATTATGAGTCACGAATTAAAAATAACCAACGAAAAACAGGTTATTATTAAACGAAATGAAGGAATATTAAAAATTAATGATACGCATACTTATGATACAACAATAAGAGGTGATATTTATTTAGAATGTATTTTAGAAAATAGTAAGCCTATTTAATTACCCCCTTGGTTTTCAAAAACTTTATCATTGTATTTCTTGTAAACCAATTAATTTCATCTTTTGCTAGTGTTAAATATATGCTATTTCTATGAAGTCTTTTCCATTTTCTACGATAATTGCCCGACCGTTCTAATATCATATGACTATCGTCTCTTATTCTCCATAAATTTTCTAATGTGCTTTCATTTTCATAATTACAACAAACACAATCAGTAGGTATTGGTATGCTGAATTTCATAGGATCTTTGTTAAAATTTTTCATTATGTCCCTGCAAAATTTCTTATGTGCCTTATTGAGAATATTATACATTTTTCTTTGTTGGTTGGATAAACATCGTCCTCCGCAAGAATTCATCGAGCGCTTTAATCTTGGAGGATGACTATAATTATACATTTCCCTACTATTCATATAATATGAGTCATTTAGAATTTTCATTTTTTTATTTGTTAATGGTGTAAAACCATAATATCCTGACCTTTTCCTCCAAAATCTTTGAAGTTTTATTATTTTTTTTGTATAATAATTATTTGATGGTTTAATAAACAAATTAATAACCAAGTTAATAACCAATAGTTTTTGGTCGTCTGTAAGTTGTGAGTTCATTCTATATGTTCGATAATATAAAATATTTACATTAAAAAATTTATTCAATTTTCTAATTATTCATATTTTATATTTAAATTTCAAAATTATTCCATACAGCCACTCCTATATCATCGTGGTTCCACTTTGGAATTATAACATTGTCTTGTTTTTGAGAAGGATCGGGTGGTAAATGTGTCCAAGGCTTTTCCCAACGTTTTCTTGAGATATTACATAACTCGCTTGCTCCATTTTCTAACAAAGCATTAATATTTTTTTCGTCTTGTTCACACATTACCGGCCAAAATCCATCAGTTGCTGCTATAATTTTATATAAATCGGTTGACTTACGTGGAATTATTTCTGTTTGAAATCCCAATGGTCGATTAAATATACCACCGTGGCCTAATGAACGGGTCATGTTTAGTGATTCTGTAACGCCGAAAATATTTTTAGGTGTAATTGTAAATGTATATGATTTAATATTTTCAATAGTTGTGGGATTGGTAGCTTGAATATCCCAGGAAAATTTCTTTTTAAATAGAGAAATACCACCAATAGTTTTTGGAAGATAATATTCTTCCAGTATCTTGATATCTTCTTTATTGCGAGCATCGTGATCTTTTGTTTTCCATACAATCTGTGATTTTGAAGGATCTGCTGTTGTTCCATAGCTAATAATCTTTGCTGATGAATCGCCAATCCAAGAAATCTCAAAATAATCTTTGTATATCTTTACACACGTAAATGTTGTTCCAATTCTCATAGTTTTTCCTATACCTTCGATGTTTTCACACTCATTAGATAATATTGTTTTCCATTCTGGATTTTGTAGATACTCTCCCCAATTAATATTTGAGAACTTTTTAATAAACAAGTCTTTTTTACCATTACACTTACCGTGAGAATCGGCTACAATAATATAATCAAACAACCCTTCTACTGTTCCACCAGTGGCCCAATCTTGCTTGTTCTCATTTTGAGAAACAGCATATGAAATTTTTTCTAGTTTAAATTTATATGAAGATCCTGTATCAACAGGGGTTTTTTCTTCTACACACATTGGTTTTTTGATAGTAAGAGAAGCCATATTATATTAGATGTTATTGTTATATACTATTCTGTGTTAGTAAAAAAAAATTTCAATTTTCTATTGTAACACTTGACTATAAGTATTTGAATATTATAAAAATATATAAAAAATTTTATAATATCTGTGCTGGTTCCTTTTTGTTATTATATTATTCATATTATTGCTGTATGAAACCAATTATATTATTAATATTCATTATTTTATTTAAGCTTTACTCACTTTCTTCTTGCGACGAACTACTTTCTTCTTTTTAGGCTTCTCCTCTACAACTGGCTCTGGCTCTACAACAGCTGCTTCTTGCTCAACCTCCTCTTCATCCTCATCTTCACTATCCTGTGCTGCTGTATAACTAGTAGTCTCATTCTCTACTTTCTCAGCATATGCTTTCTCCGAATCATCAATAGCCTTAAGAACCATACTCTCAGTATCTCGAGTGCTTACATAATTAACACCTGATCCTACCATATTGTGAGAACGGCGAACGTTAAGTTGAATAACTCTGGTGCTTACTCCAAAACTACCACTTACGAAATACATTGATCCAACTTGAAGAACTCCCTTTACAAATGGTCGGTCGGTCTTTTTAATAAGGTCTAGTGGAGTTTTTGCGTCTTCTCCTTCTCCCTGTGGAAATGGAAGAGTAGTTCCATCCTCTGCTTTCTTACGACTTACTAGATACTCAGGCTTACCATTCATATCATAAATCTCACATTTATATGGAACATCATCTCCTTCGCGATACTGGAACTTGACCTTATGAGAAGGACCATATTTATCATTTTGTTTTACAAAAGAATTCATTAGCTCTTCTAAAATCTCAGCACTCTTAACCTTTCCAAATAGCTGTTCGCTATGCTCTTGTGCGTATTCCTTAATTGCTCGCTCGATACTCATAAGACAATCGTAAAATGCTCGAGTAGCATCACTCCAACGACTATCATCTGCCCCGAAGGCTAGGTTCATAGAAACATTTGTAACGTTATCATCCCAACAAGTTGCTCCCCAAGTTTTAGTAAGAGGAAAATCTAGGTAAAGTGGTTTTCCATTATAAGTAATATTTACTGATTTGCTTCCTTTATCAGTTTTCCTGAATTGGAAACTGAGTTTCTCAACATCGAAATCTTCGACGCGAGTAACATTAGAGGTAAGCTCTTTACGGGTGGTTTCTGCTACGGTAATACTGGACATTCTGGTTATAGTTTAATATTATAAGTTATTTTTTAAATCAATTTTCAGATATTTCTAAAAGTATTTGAATATATTACATCCTTGGAAATGTGATATATTTACAAAATATACATTTTTTTCTACTATTTTTTATATTATTCTTCAATTTTCTACTAATTTTCTCCAAGATTTAACTCCCTAATCGTCATTTTTGGAGAATTATCATTTTTTTTATTACCATAAACTATTGAAGACATATTTTGCACTTGACTTCTAGCTACCTCTGGTAGAGGAGGGGGTGGATTGCCTGGAGGTAATGCCGGTAAATTAGGATAATTATCTTTACCTGTTAATTCATTAGAAAATTTATTTTTATACCATTCTTGTTGTTCAGGTGTCATGTCTAAATTCATGCTATCTATTTTTTTTTGTCGTGGACTTTTTGGAAATCTATTCAGTATACGTTTTAAACTTGGATTATTCATTCCTCCTGGAATACGAGATGCTTGTTCTTCCATATGATTCCTTATTAATTTATTATCTCTTCTTTTTGTTTCGTTATGTCTTATACCACCTATATTCGATGTTTTTCCCAAGTTTTTATTATGAACATTAGGTATTTTATCTTTTTGATTTTTAGAAACCGGTTTTAATTGGGGCTTTAACGCTTTCTTGTTCTTGTATCTTTCTAATTCTTTCAATTTTGCTCTAGTTTTTAATGTGGTAGTCATAACTGTCCAAGAATTTCTATTTTTTCTTTCATTTTTCTCTCCATTTTCTAAATCTACAACTTTTTCTATTTGAGCTTCGGGTAATGTTTTACTACATTTTTTTCTATTGCACAATCCCTTTTTATAACAAAAATATATTCCTCCTGATAATATACAACAACCAACAATACTTGATAATATAATTATAGCAGGTAATAATGGATTCATTTCTTCTATAGTTTTGTTATCAAATTTATTAGTTGATTCATTTAACAATTGACTAGGATATGTGTTATTATATATATTATGTGCTGGACTTGTTGTAGTTGTTGTAGTTGTTGTAGTTGTTGTAGTTGTAACAGGCGAAGGAGTAGTTGTAACAGGTGTCGATGTTGTAACAGGTATATGTGTTGTTGTGGAAGTACTAGGTGAAAACAAGGATATTGAATTATTGGATAAAAAACTGTTTGTATTATTTGTAATATTTTTATTAATAAAAGTTTTATTAATCTGTGAAAAAGAGTTTGAAGTTGTTGAGTTGGAGAGAAATTGTGTAGAATTTGAAAAATTTGTAGATTTTGAAATGTTTTTAATAACATTTTTTATATTATCTATAGGATTGGAGTTATCAGGCAAGGTAATTATGGAACCGTCTGGGGCTTCCATGCACATGTACAACCCGGTAGAGTACATCGGGATATTATTAACACTATTACTCATACCCCATACTCTCCTGCAATTTCGAAAGCTTGTTTCTCCTGATATAACAATTCCATTAAATAAATAAACAAACCACCAAATTATTATTTTTGAATATATCATTACTATTATGCTAAGAAATATCTTAAAGTAATTTTAATAACTTATTTATTAATGATTCTATAAATAATCTAAAAAAAATATAACAAGTATAATTAAATGTCTTCATTAACAAAGATGAATAAAAAGATCACAGAAATAAAAAATTATAAAACAGTAAATCAAATACATTCACCGAAATATTACATAAATAACTATATTTATGAACCAATAAAACATAACTTAAAAAAAAAACGAAAAAAAATAACAAGTGATGATTTTGAAATACCTACTATAGAAGAGTATAATTTTTTATTAAACAAGGGTTATAATGTAAAACAGTTGAAGAATATATGTAAATTTTATAAACAAAAAAAAGGAGGCAATAAAGACGAGCTTATTTTCAGATTATTCAATTATTTAAAATATTCATTTTATAGTAGAAAAATACAAAGAATTTTTCGCGGTTATTTACGTAGGTCATTCGATAATTTAAAAGGTCCCGCATTATACAATAGAGATTTATGTACAAATCCCACCGATTTTTTTACTTTAGAAGAATTAAAAAGCATTGATAATTCACAATTTTATAGTTTTAAAGACAAGGATAATTTCATTTATGGTTTTGATATATGTTCATTATACAATATGATAGTTATTGAAAAAATAAAAGACAATCCATATAATAGAAATAAATTGCCTGTAAGTAAAATTATGAATGATTTAAAATCACTTGTAAAACGAGGTAAAATATATAAAGAAACTCCAAATATTACATTAGAAAATAACATTGACGAACTATCTCCAAAAAAACAAATAGAATTAAAAACACTTGAATTATTTCAACATATGGATAATAGAGGATTTATTACTAATCCCGGATGGTTTTTACATTTAAATAGAATATATGTCAAAAGATTTTTAAGAGAACTAGCAGACGTATGGGATTATAGAGCACAAATAGATGAACAAACAAAGAGAAAGATTAATCCACAACACGGGAATCCTTTTTTTGGGTTTAATATTAATGTATTATTACACAAACCATATGAAGTCCTTCAAAAAAGAATTTTGGATCTTATAGAAATATTTATTACAAAAGGGAGTGATAACGATTCTAAATATTTGGGAGTATGTTATGTACTAGGAGCACTTACAACCGTAAGCCATGATGCTGCAATCGCCTTACCATGGTTGTATAGTGCTTTTGGACAACCAGTTCAACAATAAAAAGTATTTTATTACCTTATGTGAGGTCAAAATAAATAAAATAAATATTAATTTCTCTAAAGGACTTAAAAAGAGCCCGCTTTAGTAAATCATAAGATGCCAAAGAAAACATCGACGAAAACCAAATCCTCAAAGACCACTAAAGCAAAGACTACTAAGTCTGTTGTTCAGGAAACCGCACCAGTTGCCCCTTCCACTAAAAATCAGGTTGCTACAGCACCCGCAGATGCCCCACCTACCGTTGCGGACCAGTTCACTGCTCTTCTAGCACAACTATCCGTTCTCCGTTCTCAAGTAACTAGTATTACTAGCCAAGTCCGAACACTTTCTAAAAATCATGAGCGTGAGATTAAAGCTGCTTCCAAAATGGCCCGTAAGAAACGCAAAACTGGAAACCGTCAGCCAAGTGGTTTTGTTAAGCCTGCCGTAATCAGTGATGAGCTTGCTGGGTTCCTTGGAAAGACCAAGGGAACTGAGATGGCTCGCACAGAGGTAACTCGTGAGATTAACTCTTATATTCGTGCTAACAAACTTCAGGATCCTAAAAATGGTCGTCGCATTCTAGCAGATGGAAAGCTTCGCAAGCTTCTTAAACTTAAGAAGTCAGATGAGCTTACCTATTTTAACCTTCAACGATACATGAGTCCACACTTCCCCAAGAGTGGTGCTGCTGCTAAAGCGGCTGCTGCTAAAGCCGCCGCCGCCACCGCATCGGCTTAATCCCCTTATCCTCTAATTTTTAACCAAATCAACCAAGTAATTAAATCATAAGATTTTAAAAAATTTTATGATTATACTATTATTCAAATACTTATCTACGCTTAGATCTACACCTCTTTTTATGCTTCTTTTTACGATACTTTCTACACAATTTTTTTAAAGCTGTTTTTACTTTATTTTTATCCATACTACTCATATATAACTAAATAATTTATCTAATAATCATAGATAACAATACCATACCAACCAATACACACAATCCTATCCAAGTTAATTGTTTCCATGCTTCATCTATAAAATAACCACAATTTTCTAGACATTCATATCTTTTTATTTCTTCTTTCTTATCTTCTAATGCGTATGATAATATTATTAATCTTAATTCTGGTATTGTAAATACTTTTTCTTCTGGATTAATGTAATACATTAAGCTATATTAAATATAGCTTTTATTCCCTTATGATCTGTCGCATCACTTGATCCAAATGTATACGCTGAATCAATACTTATATTTTCACCCTTAAACCAAATATAATCTATACATTTTTCAGGATTGATACTTGGAAATGTATTTAGTTCTTCATTACATGATTCATAACAACTACTTTTATACCCCACCGTGTTCAAATATTTATAAAAATCATTATCTTGCGTTTCATTAAAATCTCCAGAAATAATCACATTATCCTTTTCTTCACAAAATTGTACGATTTCTTTTATTTCATTATAACGTTCGTCTTTATCTGCTTTATTCTCACCTGGAGGTAAATGTACATTCACAAATCTTATTGGTTTTTCATTATATATAAAATCTATATATTGAATAGAACGTTTCCCTATATATTTTGATTTTACTATTCCCCTTACGTTCTTATTTAATATAGTTAACATACCAACAAATGCCCAAACACATAAAAATATTATAGGGCATAACGCCACGATAATTATAAATATATATGGATGACTAAAATATATATCTTTGATAACTTTACCATATGAACTAAATATCCAACTACATAACCATAATAATTTATTCATTAAATACTCAAATACAATGTAAATATATTTTTTATATTTTGGAAAAGTTTTAATTATACCATTATAAAGTATATTTCTCTCCAATAATCCGTTATGGAAATATTTTAAATCTGTATTTTTTAAAAATGTATGGATATCAGTTAAAGCATCGCTAAACGGTAATGTTGCTTCTTGTAAAGCCATAATATCCGTATTTTCCATTTCTACTTGAAGCGTCTTATTTATATTATCCACTCTTTTCAACCAATTATCATGTATAAAATTTATGTTCCAAGTTAAAACACTTAACTTCATTACTATAGAACTGTAAAAAAAATATTTTATATTTACTCACTCAAACAAATATAAATCTCTCTTTTTCCAATAAAGCAAATAAATCACGTTTATTAATATATTCTTCACTTTTAATCGCAAAATAAGGATATTTTTTTAATTCTTTATCTATATCCTGGTATATATTTAAAATATTTATTGTTTTATCATAATTTTCATCCGTTAAATTATTATGTATCTTTAACCAATCACCGAATTCCATAAATTTACTCTTTTTATAACAATTTAAATAATAAAATACATTTTTATTACTCTTTAAGTAATCTGTTCCAGACATAACACATAACAGTTGAAAATTGTACAAGTTTATTTTCAACTTTTTCAAAATATCCTTCAAATTATATTGCATTATAGTATGATTAATTAAACTTATATATCTAAATACAACAGGACACCCATAAGCAAATAAATCCATATCTTCAGTCAACACCCCATATACTTTATTTTTTTTTACAAGTGCAGCACATAATTTATCAGCTTCCCCTTGTGCTTCTATATATTGAAATCCCATACTTTTAATTAAACTCTTAATATTTACAATATCTGCTTTTCGGATTCTTACAATAGACCTTTTTAAACTTTCTAATTTTTTCTCTTGATGTTTATTTGGATTGTCTCCAAATTTTTCTTTCATTTTATCTATTTTTTTCCAAGTTTTCTCACGAGTTTCTCTGCGTCTATTTATTTCATCCCTTTTTTCTTCAGGTGGTTTCCCATCAAATACAAATAATGGAATAATATTATACTGTTTAAATATCGAGCACATCAAATAAAATTTTTCTAATAACCCTCCCATAGATTTAAATCGATACAAATATATACTTGTATCGATGCATATTTTTTTATTATATAATTGTTGTAGGTGAACTTTATTAACACAGTCACCGCATTCTGTTTTTAAAAGCTTACTTAATAGTTTTACACCCATTGTTGTTTATACTATATTTATATGTAACAAAAATAAATCAATTTTATACCTTATCCTGGCATATAGTCATTCTTGTAGTTAAATTTATCATATCTTTATTTGTATTTTTATATTTTCCACGTATTTTACGGTATTTAATTTCCATATCTTCTATTATATGTGTTAATCCCCGTTTTTTATACGTATCTTCAAAATACTTTCCAAACCTTCGTAAATTTAATTGATTCTTATGAAATCGAATTGACGATATATTATATTTTTCACACCAAAATAAAAATTTATCATAATCATATAATAAAACACTTTTAATAATATAGTAACATAAAACATTAGTATCTTCCTTGTATAATACATTTTTTAAAGATTTTGAACAAACTCTATCACTTACCAAATCCTTATAACGCAATCCCATATAATCCAATATTTTTACTAATTGAAATAAAGAAAAAATCCTTTCGAATTGAATACAAAATTCACTATATAACCCAAATTGTTCGTAATCACTTTTATCATCTAAAATATCATATGATATAAAACAGCTATTTAATATAGTAGCCCAATATTCACTATATGCCTCACTTATTTCATAATCACTTTTTACCTTTAACATATCTTTTATTTTATCTTTCAATAATAAATAACTTATTCCTGAAAAATCCAAACATAAACTATGCATTAATTCGTGAATTAACACTTTTTTCCACTCTTCCTCTCGAAATACTAAAACTTCCCCTTTTTCTATACAAGCAAATGTTAAAGCACTATTCACATTTTTTTGATCCAACGTTTTTATTTGATTTTTTGGTAAAGTCTTTTTCAAGTCTGTTAAAAATAAATCTATCTTTATTTCCTTTACTTTTCTTGTAGTAGAAGTATAAAACAATAAAAATCTTAATATACGTAATGCTTTTTTTATTCTATCATTTACTAATTTTAAATTATTAAATTCACTTTGTTTAAATATAGCATAGTTAATTTCCACATCTACAGAACATAAATTTGTCGTTGCTTGTAAATAACCCTTCATATTTTTACGAATATAATCTTTTGCGCTATCTGGAATATATTTACCCTCCATTAATTCAGGATAATTCTTTCTTTTAATTAATTTCGTTTTTATCATATCTTGACTATCATAACGTTCCACCAAACCATCCGCTATTTTTATATCCCACCAAAATTGTTTAAAAATTCTATCCATTGAATTTTGGTCAGTTGATGTTATTTTTTTTGAAAACTTATCAAAATCATTCAAAAAATATTTCATTAATACTTCACTTGTTTTTGAAAACGACATAACAATTATATATATTATTACATATAATTGTTTTTAATGCTTTTTCCAACAAAATATTTGTTCCTTTTCCATCCGTTTAAAATCTTCAGGACCACCAACTCTACCAGCTATTGAATAAACATCTTTTTTATCAGACTTTTTCCATTTTTTCTTTATTTTAGTATACATAATATCAGGCATATTCAAACATATATGCTTTCCCTTTGGAAGATGTTTATATATTTCCTTCAATGTTGGTATCATAAATTCATCATAGAATTTTTCAGAATCATCTATTTTTATTTTTGAACTACTATATGGCTGTTTCACTTTTTCTCCCTTCTTTTCATAATTCTCCATATTTTCATATACTTCTAAATATTCATAAGGTGGGGATGTAAAGACAAAATCATACTTTAACTTTGAAATTTTTACTGTCTCTGCCTTTTTAAATATCATTTTCACATTACTTTTTGAATATGGTTTTAACGTTTTGATTATCTTATCATATCCAGGTTTTAAAGCAACATTAGCATCTATTCCCGTATAATCAATATCCATAGCCATAGCAGCTATTAAACGTGCTCCCCAGCCTGCCGTGAAATCTAATACCTTTGTTGCTTTATTTTTTTTATATGAACATGCTGCTGCTGCCGGTCTCATCGTATTTATAGAACCCCATTGTAATTCAATAGCACCGCGAATACTACTATCAATTGTACGTTTATATTTTTGATTATATAAACGTTTGGCGAATTTTATTACCTTTCCCCGTGCTACTTTATCTTTCCACCGCTCATAATGAGATTTATTTCTATATTTTGTCTGTTTACGCATTTTTTCAGTTCCATAATCTACTGCTCTATTACCAAATACTGATTTACTATTAAAGTCATCTTTCTTGACCATTTCACGCAATTTTTTGAAATCTTCTATAGCATCCGTTTTAGTAATTATTCTATATGGATAACTTGTATCCGTAAATGTTCTATCCTTCTTTTTACGCGTTTTGTTTTTCTTCTTCTTTTTCTTTGATTTTCGTCCCTTCTTTTTCTTGCCTTTTGTCTTTTTCTTACGACGCTTTCGTGTTTTCTTTTTACTAAAGAAAAATCCTCCACCTTGACTTGCAGCACTTACAGTTTCTATATATTCTTTTATTATTGTTATTAATGTTTGTTTATCGTTTCCCAAATAATAAGCTCCTTTCATAGCATAAGAAATTGGTCTCTTATAACCAGAATTAGCCGAACCATTTATAGCAAAAAATAATTTACCTTTTTTTACTGGATCCATTTCTAATCCATCAATTACATTCATTGCTCCCTTTTGCGTATCATTTAAAACATAACCAGGTGCTTCTTTTTCATCTCTCATTATTTCATTAAATAAGGTAGGACTATTATCTATAAGCCATTGGTTCATTACATCTATATGGTCGTCTCCCTCTTCCTCTTCCTCATTTTTACTATCACCATCACCACTTTTATTACTTTCCTCTTCATCTTTTTCTTCAAAATCTAAATGAACTTTATATAAATCTCTTAATTCTTCTTCTGTTATTCCTCCAAATGATGATATAATATTCTCTTTCCATTTACTATATTTCTCATCCTCATCTCTTTTTCTTTTATTACCCAAACTACTCATAAATTTATATTATATAGACATTATAAATTTATTTTGATTTCTTTTTAATTCTATGTCTTATACGCATAGTATCATAAAATACAATAGGAGGAGGTCTATCTTCCTTTTTAGCACGACTAACAATATAATGTAATAATTTAGCATCCTTTGTTGCTAATAATACATTGCGTTCTATTTCGTTTTCTTTATTTTCATATTTGGCTTGTTGGCCCTTTTCCATTACTTCTTCTCTATTTTTACCATCAAAGAAGTCTTCATCCATTACAACATCCTTCGGTCTTCTAAAAACAATCTTTGATTTCTTTGTCTCTGGATCCTTTTTTCTAACTATACCTGTTTTTCCACCAGCACCTAAAGCCATTTTAGGGTCTTTACAAATTACAGATTTGCTATCCATGCTAAATACATTATAAAAATCAGGATTATTTTTCTTAAACTTGTTAGCATGATAATAGTGTTCTACTGAAGCCCAATTCTTACCATCAAGTTTAAATAATGGAACTACATTTCCCGTGTCATCTCTCTTAATATGCATATTAGACAATACTTTTCTCCATTCTTTCATTTTTGTTAATGGAACGTATTTTTCAACATCACCTTCGGCAATTTTTTCTCCTGCTCCTTTACCAGGTTTTTTATCTGCTGATTTCGAATAAAATACAAAATGAGTTTCATCACTAAATAATTTTCCGTCTTCAGGAGTAGGAGTTGGCGTAACTTCCGGATTAACATCATCAATATCTATTTCTCCATCATCAACACCATCTTCTTTCTTTTCATTACCCATAAGTTCATCTAATTGTTTTTCTTCTGGGACCTTAATTTGTTGTCCAATTAAACGAGCAAATTTTGGAATATAATTATATAATGATTTACCACGAGATTTCATACATCTATTTACAATTTGTGTTTTTAATCCGTAAGGAATTTCGTGGAACCTAAATATACCTTTACCTTTGTATCTTATTAATTTGTAATGATTTCCAGTATGTTCCATTACAATATAATATTTGGGTTTAAAATAACCCTTATCTTCTATTTCTTGTTGAACAAAATTGCCACAAACCAATGGTGGATTTCCGTTGCGCCAATTAATACTTGAAATAATAATAAGTTTGGTATTTAATGCTATTTCCATTACATCACTTGTTACAGAATCTGCCCAAAATTCACAAGCCATCATTTTTGTTTTTAATTTATCCAAGCTTGTTAATCCCTTCATCCATTTAATATCAGCCCAGTTAATTTTTGCTTCTTTTAATTCCCGTTCTAATCTATCTGCTTTCTCCTTCAATTCTGTATATTTTTTCTTTTCTTTTCTTGCTTCAATCATTTCCTTATTTCGAGTGGGAACGTCTTTTTCCTTCTTAGCACTTCTAACTAACTTATTATATTTTTTTTTACTTTCACTTTTTTTAGCCTTTGTATCTGGAATTTGTCGTCTAATATCAGTTAATTCATTTTTTAACATTGTATATCGTTCTTTATAATTTTGATATTGTTCTTGAGTTGTATTTTCAGTCAAAATTTCTCTTAACTTTTTAACACTTATTTTTTTATTAATATTTTTAAATCCATCACGAATAACAGCAAAAAAACAATCTCCATTTGATTCTACATCTGTTATAGTATAATTATTATTATGTAAGAATTCTTGTATCCAACTGCTTTGATTTGCTTTATCGATAGGTTTTTTATATTTCTTTCTTTCTTTCTTTTCATCTTTATCAGTTTCACCTGTTGTGAAAAAATCTTCGTCATCAACGTTATCTTCTATGTTAAGATCTACTAAAACAGGTGGTGGATTTGATAAGGTAGGGCTTGTGGTTTCAGCATTTAAATCATCGTCTTCTTCCTCTTCATCATTGTCTTCTTCACTCTTTTTATCGTCTTCATCCTTCTCCTCTTTTTCATTTTTTTTAGCTTTATCTTCTTCACTATCAACATCTTCATCATCATCGACTTCTTCATCATCTTCATCATCTTCGTCATCTTTAGTTTTTGAATGTTCATCTTCTACTAAAATTTCATTTTTCATACATTGTTGTAAGTATGATTTATCGACAAATGTATACAACAAAGGACCCTTCAATTTAGATATATCTAAATCTCCATCTTCATCCAAGTATTTTCCCTTGTCATATTTTTTTTTGGAAATTTCATAAACCCCAATTTGGTATATTTTATCACTTTCATCTACAATAATATAAACTGGACAATATAAAACTTTTTTTTTTGAGAAATTATATTTAATATTACCTAAAGCTATTACAACATCTATATCAAAAATCCTAATTTGATACATACTGACATCTTGTCCTTTATCTTCATCGTCTATTATTTTTCTTTCAGGATATGAAACATCACTATTAATAATTGAAACAACCATTATAATTTATTCTAATATTAAATATTTTGATAAGTAACTATCGTTGGAAATTTCATCAATATAAAACCAAAACATCTTTCTACGTTGTACTATATCTGTATTTTCTTCTGCCTTTTCAAAAATAACAATATCTTCTGCTAAGTCTTCCTTCTTTTTTTTTCTTGTTTTAATATCGTAATACCCACATATAAATTCTAATTGTTTTTTTGTATAATTATCTTTATAATCCAATACTTCTGCAAAATATAAATCACTATATAAGTCTGTGTCTTCGTTTGGAAGATTTTCAGCCTTACTATTTACTTGTTCTAATAAATCATCATAAGTAACATTTGTTTCTTTTTTTTGTGAAATATCAGCATCAACTAATGAAAAAAACATATTTTTTCGCTCCATTTAATATAATTAATTATATCACTAACTATTTATATTAAAATCATATATTTAATCTTCATCTTCACTGCTATCTTCTTCTAATTCCTCTACAATATCTAAAAATTTAAATGAAGTTTTATTTGATAATCCTGGATAATTTCTTACATTATATCCAGATATAATCTCAATATCCTTAAATATATTTCTGTGTGATTTCATTAATTTAAAACTAGAAATACTACTTTGTATCATAATAACTAAGTTCGCTGCTATTTCATCCAAAGCATTTTCATTTTCTTTTTCATCAACATACAAATGGATTTTCTTAAGAAAGTCTAACATAATTTTTTCCATCTTTTCTAACTCAATAATTTCATATTCAACACAAATCATCAGGAATTTACTTAATGCTTTGCGTTTTTCATTTTTCTTCATAATATCACAAAATTTATCATAATTCTCCTTAGCATCACAATATTCAAAGGTTTCAAATAGAGAACTAAAACTATCAAAATTACTAACACATACATTTTTCATAATAGGATAGGCTTTAATTAATTCTTTATATAATTTTACATATACCTCGGAAAGAAACCTATTAGCACTTCCTATTTCAAATATACTTGCTCCAATTTTAGATAAATAATCATCTTCATTATTTTCAACGATATCTTTAATAACAAGTTTAATTTCATTGCTTATTTCTTCGTAATTATCACCAGTTAATTTATTTAAATAACTTCTAATTTGATCCATTTGAGCCTCTAAACCTTCCATATTTTTATCTAATGTTGTAGTTTTAAAATTGCGAATAGTTTCCCAGGAAGAACTTGTAATATTTTCATTTACCTTTTTCTTTTTATTATTATGATAATTATATCTCTTAAATACAGGTGTTTTTTGGTAACTAGGCGCGCCAACTCTATTAGCTAGTTTATTAATTTTTTCTATTACTAGAGATTCTAACTCAGGAATATTTCCTGAACGTTCTTTATTAATAAAATCATTGAGTGAATATATTTGACTTGGTACTAAAACAGACATCTTATAATTGTTATATAATGTTTATTTTTTATATCAATTTTAATAACATAAAATTGAAAATGAACTTAAATATAAATAATCAATACTATCTACGATGACTTCCCTTACAGAACCCGAAACCACCACTACATCTACTACTAAGAAATATGAAAAATATGAGATATCATCTTGGGATGATACTAATTTGAACCTTGATACAAAACTTTTACGAGGTATTTATGCTTTTGGATTTGAAAAACCTAGTTCCATTCAATGTAAAGCTCTTCACCCTATGGTAACTACTGGAAGAGACATTATTGCTCAAGCACAGTCAGGAACCGGTAAAACTGGTGCTTTTACAACTGGAATCCTACAAATTTTAGCAAATATTGGTTATAAAAGCAAAGATAATAAAATTACAAGTGCTATTATTTTAGCACCTACACACGAACTTGCTAAACAGATTAAAGAAGTATTAGAAAATATTGGTAGATTTATGAAAATTACTGTTCAATTACTCGTTGGAGGAACTTCTGTAGAAAACGATAAAAAAAATCTAACAGAAAATACACCACATATTGTAGTAGGAACACCTGGTAGAATTCATGATATGTTGCGAAGAAAATATCTTAATGCTAATAATTTCAAAGTATTGGTTATTGATGAAGCAGATGAAATGCTTTCGTCAGGTTTTAAAGAACAAATGTATAAAATCTTCCAATTTGTTCCTAACAACATGCAAATAGGATTATTTAGTGCTACAATGCCGACAGATTTACAAGAACTTACTAATAAATTTATGGAAACACCTATTAAAATTTTAGTTAAGGCAGAACAACTCACACTTCAAGGTATTGCTCAATATTTCATCAATATTGATGATGATGTAAGTAAATATGAAACTATTAAAGATATTTTCAGTAGCCTTTCTATCGCTCAGGCGATTATTTACTGTAATAGCACAAGACGTGTAGATGACCTATGCGAGGCAATGATTGGAGATCAGTTTCCCGTTAAAAAAATCCATGGACGAATGGGTGAAGATGAAAGAAAACAGACCTTTAGTGAATTCAAAAGTGGAAGTTGTAGAGTATTAATTACATCAGATTTATTCGCACGTGGAATTGATGTTCAACAAGTCAGTATTGTAATTAATTTTGATATTCCAAAAAGTGAACACACATATCTACACAGAATTGGTCGTTCAGGTAGATGGGGTAGAAAAGGAATCGCTATCAACTTTACTAGCAAACATGATATTCAGAGACTTAAAGGATTTGAGGAATATTATCAAACTAGTATTGTAGAGATGCCTGCTGACTACACAAGACACCTTGACCTTTAAATTATATAAGTTATTAATTTAATAAATATTTAATCGTTTAATAAATTTTTTCTTTTTCTTTTTTGATTTTAATATGTTCAAAGAAGAAAATTGTTATAATAATAATTGTTTTCAATTACCAATAGAATTTTTAAATAATAAACAAACATTAAGTGAAAATTTAATTGATGATTTAGAACTTACTGAAACTATTCATGAGGATACAAATCCTATTTATAATTCTGTTTTTAATCCATCTACTGATATAGGACAAGAATCTATAAAAAGTTGGTCTAAATATTACACTACAGACAAGAAATTTTTAAGAGATTCGCAAAAATTATATAGAAACGCTAACTCCATACCTTTCAATAAAATACAAATTGAAAAAATGTTACATTCTTGGAAAAATATTAGAAATCAAAACAACTTTTTAGAAAAATATCAATATGTTGATTTTCAAAAATTACTTTTCCTTAATAAATCTACTACTTTTCTCTCCATTTTAAGTTTATACAATATATCTTCTCCCATAGCCACATTAATAGCACCATTTTTCGTTCTACTCTTACCGTTTGCTGTTTTGAAAGTTATGAATCTTCCTATAACTTGGAATAGTTATTACAAAATACTTATTGAAAATATAAAACATCACGCAATTGGTAAACTATTATTTTCATTCAGCGAAGTTGCTTTGGGACAAAAAATATACATACTCTTTCTTTTAGGAATGTACTTTTATAATATATATCAAAATATCATTAGTTGTTATAGATTTTATATTAATGCTAGATACATTGCTGAAGAATTCGAAACACTAAATGAATATTTAGATTATACGAAAAATAAATTCAAATTATATTTAAAATTAACAAAAGATTACAAAACCTATAAACCATTCAATAATAAACTGAAGGATTACTTGAATAGAATAGAAAAATTTCATTATGAAATTAAATCCATACCCACTAATCAAACTCCGTTACAAAAATTTATATATATAGGAAAATCTATGAAATACTTTTACATTTTATATGAATCTCAAGAACTTGAAAACTTAATAAGTTTCACCTTTGGATTTCACGGATATATAGACACTATTTTAGGAATTAATAAACAAATAAAGGCAAAAAAAATTAATCCTATTACATTTTCAAAGTCAAATAAATTTAAACTTAAAAATATGTTTTATCCAAATCTTGAAAATCCTATTAAAAATGATATTGATATTTCAAAAAATCATATTATTACTGGTCCAAATGCGGCTGGTAAAACTACACTTATTAAATCAGCTATTATAAACTTATTAATCAGTCAGCAAATTGGTTATGGTTATTTTGATAAAGGTATTTCAGGAACCTTCAAACATATACATTGTTATTTAAATATTCCAGATTCTTGTTCGCGAGACAGTTTATTCCAAGCAGAAGCCAGAAGATGCAAAGTAATTATTGATAAAATAAAAGACAATCCAAATGATACACATTTTTGTATTTTTGACGAATTATATTCAGGAACCAACCCATATGAAGCCATAAGCAGCGCTTATAGTTACTTAACTCATATATCTAAAAATAAAAATGTTAAATTCTTACTAACTACTCATTTTATTAGATTATGTGACCTTTTAGAAAAACATAAAAATGTAGTTAATAAATCTATGAAAACTTCTGTTGTTAATAATGATCCTACTTACACATATAAAATTACTGATGGAATATCCAAAATAAAAGGCGGCGTTTGTGTGTTAAAACAACTTAACTATCCCGAAGAAATAATAGATAGCACAAATAAAATTTTACAAAAATTATAATTTTACGTTTAATTATAATAAATTTAATATAATTAAACATTAAGTAAATGGTTTTCTCAAGACAACTAGTAATTAGCATCGGTGTTAGCGCACTTAGCGCAACATTATTATTTTTATATTTTAGAAATCGAATGACAAATGTTGAAAGAAAGGTCGATGTTATGTTTGACTTAATCCAAAGTCATGAAACAGATAGACAACAACAATTATCACAATCCTATATGGCTAACCGGAATGAAGAACAAGTCCCTTCTTCACAATATACAGAAAATTTGAATTCACAAAATAGTCAAGAAAGAAATTTAATAGACGTTTCAGATGATGATGATGACGATGATTCTGAATATGACTCCGAAGACAGTAGAGAAGTTAGTGATAATGAAGATGATTTAGCAGAACGTATTAAATTAGTAACAACTGATATTGATTTACAAGAAGCAGAAGAAGAAAAAAATGTTGTTGTTTTAGAAACCACAAACAACGACCCTATTTCTATTGACGAAAGTGTTCAATTGGAAGAAGTAACTAATAATTTAGAAGAAGATAATGATACTACTGATAATAAAGAAATTGTCCAAAAAGTCGAAGAAGAAGCAGAAGAAGACGAAGAAGCAGAAGACAGTTTAGTAGAAGATAGTTTAGAAGAAGACAGTGAAAGTGATACTGAACAAGAAACTCTAGAAGAAAAAACTCATATTCAATATAGTAAACTTAGAGTTTCCGAACTTAAGGCGCTCGCTGAAGCTAAAGGGCTTTTAAATTACAAAAGTCTTAAAAAACAACCCCTAATTGATTTAATTATAGCATCAGAATAATTTTATAAAGTTATGTATATAAATGAGTTGGGCAACTTGCTATGAAGGATCTAATAATATACATTTTAATATTCCACCATCAATGAATGATGGAAGGCTTTTTTCCAATTATGAAACCGCTTGTAAAACAAATAATCAATTAAAGAAAAATTTAGGAATCACAAATAACTATCAATACAGACAATGGTTGATTCATAATGGAAATGAAATTGCTAAAAAAAATAATGAATTGGCTTGTGGAGATTGTAGTCAATGTATCAAAGAAGCGTCACAAGCTCCAAAAACACAGAAATATTTATATAAAAATTGTGCTGACTTTTCTAGACCATATGGATATGAAAATAGTGACCTCAAAAACATGTATGTTTCTAGACAAGCACAAAATTCAAAACTACAATCTCCCCTTTTAACACAAGAGCAACTATTACTTTCAAGAGCTTCCAAATGTTCGATAGGAAATGCTAATAGTGCTGGACCAATGAAATCTTGTTCATCTAACAAGTTTGATTAATTTATTATTTTAATTACTAATTGACTTAAAATAATAAAAACATATAATTTAAGTAATGAAAGTGTTGTCTATAGATGTAGGTATGAAAAACTTAGCGTATTGTTTATTTAATATCAAAGATAATTTAGAATATAATATTGAATTGTGGGATGTTATTGATTTATGTAATGAAAAAATTCATATGTGTGGAGAGAAAAATAAAAATGGTAAATCTTGTAAAAAAAAAGCAAAATTTTTCAAAAAAGAAAAATATTATTGTAAAATTTGTGCCCGTGAAAAGAAATACAAGATACCTACCCCTGAATTTAAAAAGCAAAAAATTAAAAAACTTAAATTCGCACCATTAAAGGATTTCGCAAAAAATAAACTAGAACTTAACCACGAAAAAAAAATTAAAAAAGCTGTTTTATTTGATTTAGTAATAGAACACGTTGAAAAAAATTATTTTAATTTTATTGAAAAAATAAAAACAAAGGACTTCAACTTAGTAACATATGGTAGAAATTTAAAAAAAAAATTTGAAAATATTCTAAAAAATATAACTATTGATTGTGTTATTGTTGAAAATCAAATAGGACCACTTGCTCTTAGAATGAAAACACTTCAAGGAATGATTATGCAACATTTTATAGAAAAAGGAATTCCACTCGTAGAAGAAATATCCGCATCTAATAAATTAAAAGAATTTTTAGGTAATAAAAAAACAACTTATTCAGAAAGAAAAAAATCTGGAATTATTATTACTAAAAAACTTATATGTGAAAATAACAACTTACACAAATGGAGTGAAGTTTTTAATAAACATAAAAAACAAGATGACCTAGCAGATAGTTTTTTACAAGGAAGATGGTATCTTAAAAATACTCTTTTAAAGGAATAAAATATATATTGTGCGGATTACTTAAAATTAAAAGTTCTAGTTATAGCATAAAGCATGGAAGAAATTTCATTAAATTTAGCAGAACCTACTTTATCTGTTACAGAAGCTGGAACAGGAGCTATTAAAATTAGTGTTGACTCTCCTAAGAGGAGTGTTAATTTTGGCCCTGGTGCTGAAATGCTCATGAATCAAAGTAAATCTAAAACGTCATCACCAAAGGCAGATATTAATCTCGACGACATCGGTAATCTAGATAGTATAGATTTAAATGCTAAGCCCTCTGAACCAAAAGTCAAGAGACCTTCTTTTACAGATGTAACTAGTAATTTATTTGGAGGTGGTTTCAAAAATAATGAAGATAGTGGTATTAAACTTCAAATTAATGAACCCCCAACATCATCTAAATTTAATTCAAACCCATTACCAGGTGCTACATCAAAAGTTAAAACAGAGACAAGTGATGGATTTAAAACTTTTAATGAAATTCCTGTTACACCAGCAGCACCACCTGCTCCTGTTAGAATGAGTCACGAAGAAACTTTAAGAGAAAAACTGAAACTTTTAAGAGCTTTAGAAGCACTTGAAAAAAAAGGAATTCAACTTACTAAAAAATATACGATGGATTCTCCCTTAGCTGAAATGAAAGGAGAATATGAAACCATTAAAGCCGATGGTGAAAAGAAAAGCAGTATTAAATTTCAAAGACAAATGATGCTTGCTGCTGTTAGTGGATTAGAATTCCTTAATGGACGATTTGACCCATTCGATATCAAACTTGATGGATGGTCTGAAGCTGTTCAAGAAAACGTAGAAGAATATGATGATGTCTTTGGCGAACTCCATGAAAAATACGGAGGAAAAACAAAAATGGCACCAGAGATTAAATTATTATTTATGCTTGGAGGTTCCGCTGCTATGCTTCATATGACCAACACAATGTTCAAATCAGCAATGCCTGGTATGGATGATATTATGAGACAAAATCCTGAACTCATGCAACAATTTCAAAATGCTGCTATGAATACTATGGGACAACAAAATCCCGGATTTGGTAACTTTATGGGAGGAGTTATGGGAGGACCACCTCCTATGACTATGCCTCCTATGGGATCTCCTCCTGGACCTGACGATTCCATGAGACAAGTTCCCCCCAGAATGAGTCGTCCAAGAACTAACAGACCAGATATTGAAATGAGTAGAAATAATACATTTAATGATGCTATTGACCCAAGAGATAATTTTAAACAAATTAAAAAATCATCCAGAAGACCCGAAATGAAAGGACCTTCTGACTTAGATGATATTTTATCTGGACTTAAAACTAAAAAAATTAATCTTAAAAATCAAAAAAGCAAAGATAGCGCAAGTGTCGTGAGTATTAGCGAACTCAATGAAATGAAAGATTCTTTAGACAAACCCAAAAAAACTAAAAGAAAACCTAAATCTGAGCGCAATACTATTTCATTAAACTTCAATTAATATAACTTCAATTGACCAGTTAATTTATCTATTTTTTCATCACGATCCGGTCCAACAAATCCTACCGTTTTTGTTCCAGGTAAAACTTCTGTTAAACCCGCATCCACAGTATGACCGCAATTAACTCCTTTACGCTCCGCAATATCCATTATATACATCATTGTTTTCTCATTTGGAACCTTTAATATTACTATCTTTTCACCATCTGCTTTCCATTTGAAGAAAAGTTGACTCTGTGTATAAGCCTTAACACTAGCATCTACCATAGCATGACTTACTTGAGCCAATACCTTACCTTTACTCATTTTTAAATCATCGCGGATTAATATGCACATTTTAAAACTCATTTTTTAAACTATTAATATAATTTAAAAAATATTCAATTTATTTATATGGTACTAGGAATGATTTTATATGAAGGAGTTGATTTGGCCTACAATGCTGTAAAATTAACTTATAATGGTATTACTGGTGTTTATAATTGGTATTATCAAGTTGAAGAACATGAAAGAGAAGAACATCACAAAGAAGCGCAAGAAATGATAGATCAACTTAAATTACTTAATAATAGAGTTAAAGAACTTGAAGATAAACTTACCGAAACACCCAAAAAAACATAATAATATTAATTATTTCCTTAATATTATTCTTATTTATTATCAATATAATAGCCTATACCCATATCTCCATTTTTAAATACATATCCCTCCTTTGCCCCTCTAAATGTATCACTTGGAATAAAATCAATATTTTCTTCTTCTACTATTTCTACTTTTTTCTCCTTGTTTTGTGAATTAAGATAGTAATATACAATACACAAAAGTATAATACCAAAAAACATATATATTATCATTTAAAGTTATCATCTATAAAATTTTCAACATTTTAACTTAACGACGCCTCTTAGTTCTTTTTTTTCGGTTCCTTTTTCGCGATTTTCGATAATCATTCTTAATATAATTTAATCTAAGGGTTCTTCTCTTCTTTTTATAATTCTTTCTTTGTGTTTTCATCTTTCTTCTTCCTCCTCTCCTTACTTCTGTTCTACCAGAATTTTTATTCTCTTGATACGTACGTAGCCTATTCTGACTGGCTAATCGATTATTAAGGACTTTCTTCATACGCATTTCACGAACTTCAACATTACTTAATGTAGGTGTCGCTTTTTTTTTTAATACACCAAAAGCATTATTTAACAAATTCATTTTATTTGGACAACTTGAACCACTTACCATAGAATTTTCAAATTTATCTACAAGTCCTGATAGAACTCCTTGTTTTTCTCCTTCCTTTAATTTCGTCTCTACACCTAATTCTAAATCTACTTCAACCTCTAGATCTATTACCAATTGTTCAACTTCCTTATCAAATTTATCTAGTTTTTTAAATTTCCAATTTCTTCCATCTTTTGTTTTTTTGATATGAACATCATTAATAACAAATTGTTGATTTTTTGGAGGCTTTACCATTTCATCAATCTCCTTTTTATGATCCAATTTACCCTTCGAATATTCTGCTTTAATTACTATAGGAATAAATTGTAATTTTCCCTTATTTTTTAAATTTTTATTTAATTTACTATAATTACCTTGATTATCATTTATATCAATTGGAGTTTCCACCATTTCGTTAGGTTTCAATACCTTTGCCCAATCATTATCTTGTGTTTCACTATCTGGTATTTTTACTACAATATCTTCACCGCCAATATTTACTGTTATTTTTTGTCCGCGTTTTGCTCCTCTAGGAACAGGAAAGCGTGCTTTTAATCTTTTACCTTGTCCTAATATTTTTTTTTGATATGTTCCCTTATTTGGAGTAAAACCCGTTTTAACCATCCGTTCAACCATATCATCTAAATAAGTATCCAAATTCATATCAGCATTATCTGGCGCATATATCCTTTTGTTAATCAAATCATAATCAGGATATTTAGGTTCATTATTATTATCTAATTTAAAAATATCATTCCATAATTCATCTTCGTATTGTGACAACTCTTGTCTATTAACAGGTGTAGCAGTGGTTCTAAAATCTGCTCGAGCTGTATAATAATTCTCCAATTTTCTATTTGATCCAATTGGAATATCCTCCATACCAACGATATTACTTGGCGACATATCATAGTTTATAAAATCCGGTCCACATTCATAACTATATACTAAGTTTCCTTCATGATATAATTCTATATCTCCTTTTCTTAAATTTTTCTTTATCGATATAATCTGTCCACCTACTTCTTTAGGAGCTAAAAATTCTATATCGAAAAACATTTTCTCTGGATCCATATTTCTAGGACCACCCAATCTAACGGCATCTACTCCCATAACAGGAGCTGTTAGCTTTTTAACTTGAGCTATCATACCATAATTCGGGTCTGACTTATTTTTTGGTTTATAAATTACTAAACTCCCTGATTTTATTAAACCCTTTGTATTTGTTGTATCAAATAAAAAATTACTAGACACTAAATCTTGATATACATCTCCTGTTTGTAGAGATTTAAATTTAAAACTTACACGATATAATAATTTTGATATTTCAGGTAATTGAGGAGGATTACTATCTCTATTTCCCCGTAATAACCCGCATTTTTCTTCAGGTTTAGGATATAATGTATTTAACGGTAATCTATTAGTTATTACTAGCATAGTTATAATTAATAGAGAAATTAAACCTTCATAATAAAATTATTTAAATTTCTTAATTGTTCTTTTCGCTGTCCCCTTCTTTTTGCTTTTTCTAATATAGCAGTTGCTTTAGAAAGTTCTTCATCCGTCACTTTATCATCATTATCTAAATCCAAAACTTCTTCAAAGTGTCTATATTTCATTGGTATTACACACATAGGACTTTCTTCATTAAATAAATGGTCTGTTAATACTGTAAATATAGCAGTTAATGCGAGTGCTATTAATATATCTCTACTTCCCATCCAAGATATAGCAAAAATTAACAATTGTCTACCCACACTATTTTTTAAATATGCTTCTTGTGATTTACTTAATTCTATTGTTACATATTTAGAACCTATATTTAACATTATCATTACTAATCCAGCAAAAAATTTGCTATTATTTAAATAACCTAAATAATTAAATACTTCACTTATCATCTATATATTGTAAAAAGATATTTTTCTTTTTTACCATATTAATATAATTGTTTTGTTTCCATATAACCACCATTTGTATGATTGTCTATTTGATTTGTTGCACGTAATGTATTTCTTTCACCTTTAAGCTTTAAATCTCGATCAATATCACTCACACACGCTTGTGTAAATTCTGTCGGAGACCAAACTTCTAATTTTGGACTAAATGCCTCTTTGTATTCATATCCATCTGTGTCCATTAACATTATTATTATTACTGAACCCAATATTCCACAAGATACCCCATAAGTCACCGTTAAATGAACGTTTAGGAGAATTAAACCAATTAATAATACTTTATTTTTAACAAAAGCCTTTAAACATTCTGGTTTTTTATAAACTAACATTACCACAATTGCTAATAATATATATTGTACAACTTCTTCCATATATAATAAATAAGTATATAATTTTTCAGTTATTAGTATAAAATTATAATCTTATTTTTTTATAAGTATAATGGCAAGTTCTTTATCATTTTCCACATTTGATACTAATCAGTCTAATAATCTTTCTGTATCGAAAATTCAATCTCAATCTAGAAGAAAAAATAAAACTATTAAAAAAAAACCGACAAAAAAGGTTGAAAATTTCCTAAACTCTATTAATGAAGGTTTTAATGATATGGAAGATAGCGATGAGTCTGGTTTAGCAAATTTTGAACCTATGGGTAATCCTATTATTACTAAAGCACCTGATGATAAAAAGGAAGAAAATATGCCTCCACAGGTTCAGAGCGACGACCCTGTATCGGTTGAACAATTTGAAACTATTAATCAACATGAATTATCTGAAAACAACTACAAAAATTATATGAATACTTATGTTCCATATTATACTAAAACTGCGAATCAGGCAAATTTACATGGATCAAAAGATCAACTTATGAAAAAACTTAATTATATGATCCATCTTTTAGAAAAACAAGAAGATGAAAAAACTTCTAATGTAACAGAAGAACTAGTTTTATATATGTTTTTAGGCGTTTTTACTATTTTTTGTGTTGACTCCTTCGCACGCGCTGGAAAATATACTCGTTAATATATTTTTAACTATATTAAGTAGTTAAATCTATTATATAATAAATGGTTAATTATTTTACCAATTATTATATAAATATTATTATTCTGTCTATGCTCATAATTACCTGTTTATGTTGTTGTTATTATAAGTATAAACCTTCAAATAATCCTAATAAAATTAAACATATTATACCAATAGTAAACGGTTATATTATTACAGATGAATCAATTTAACATAAACACCTTATCACTCATAAATGGTCTATAACCAAAATTATAAAAATAATAAGATGTTTGGATTTTTTCTTCTGGATTATACCTACCCAATATATTTTTCAATAATACTTTGTTATCTCCTATATTTTCTATAAATAATTTTTTTGTTTTTTCCAATTTACGTAGTTGTGATAAAGCACTCAAAAAACTTATAGTAAAAACACTATCGTGTGTCTCATTAAAACTACATATACATTCTATAGCATTGCTACCTTCATAACTAGTATAACTATTTCTAAAAAAAAACAAATCATATGGTTCTTTTTCAATCATCGTTACACTCACATATAATTGTCCGTCATATATGAGTTTCATTATATGATTTAAATTGGGCAATATCATACAATCAAAATTTTTACTCTTTACTAACCTATCCCAAACATCATGTAATAAATACTCAGTATTTTTTGTTATTAATATACTATTTAACATTTGTTCATCAAATAAAACCTTTTTATCCCAAAATGTTATATCAAACATATAATTATAGTATGTTGTTAAGGGAACTATCAATGTTCTCGCACCTTCTCGTTTAAATAAAAAAACTACACTTTTATGTTTATTACGATGATTTAAATAATGCGAGTAAATGACTTCCGGAGCTATACCTTTTTTTCTATGTTTGCTATCTACACATAAAAAATCTACATAATGTAAATCAATCTTTTTGTCTTTTATAAAACAATTTAATGGTCTTGTGCTCATACAACCTAATATTTTGTTATTTTCCATTTTTAAAGATATATAACTTTTATCGTTATGATTTTTGAAATAATTTAAAATACCTTTTTTAGGAGGATTATAACATTCATGTTTATGTGGCATATAATTCTTGCGTATAAAATAGACAAACTTCAATTTTTTTGAATAATCTAAACTAAAATAATCACTAAATTCTATCTTTTCATTGTAAAATTTATTCTTTTCCGGTTTATCGTGTTGAATAATTCCAGGTGGAAACATCCAATACTTCAAATTATGATAATGAAATACAGGTTGTTTAGACCAAAATGGATATTTTACTTTATAAATACCTATAATTATACAAATAATTGCTAATACAATTCCCAAATAATACATTATATATTTTTGGGAAAATATAATCAATATATATACGATGAAAACACGAAAACAACATGGAGGACACCATTTATATAAACGATTAGGTGTTAGTAAATACGCATCCCAAAAGCAAATTAGAAAAGCCTTTAAAGGTCTCAAAAAGAAAAGAAAGGTCAACAAAAAAGTCAATGAAGCTTACAAAATTCTTTCCAATAAAAAAAGTCGCAAACAATACAACAATAGATACAGAAAAGCAGTAAAAAGAGGAGGAAAACGAAAAACACGTAGAAGAAAAGGAGGAAATGAAAACTGCTATGGTTTTAAAGACCCAAAAGATTCAAAATTATGTAATGAAATCTCACGGGCAGAACAATATTATAATACAATTCATCCTGATAGATTAAGCAGAGGACAAAAAATAGCTCGTAAAATTAAAAACAGAATAACTAGAAGAAATAGACCTAAACCTGAAGACCAACAACAAGTAGCAGATCAAAAACAAGCAGCTTTTCTAAAGTTCAAAGATAAATTACATCCTGAATTGGAGAAACTTAAAGAAGCCGAAGATAAAATACGAAAAAAAATAAAAGATACGATATAAGGGCCTGATGATAATACTGGTAAAAAACAAAGAGATTTAGAAACAGAATATGATAAAATATTAAGAAATACAGATGAAAAATTAATGTTAATGAATATGGTAAATGAAAATTTAGATAGTGCTAATAAATCTAATCTTACATCGATAATACAAAAATCACGAGTAGATTATTCTAATCGTGGAAGAATTGAACTCGCACCTAGAAATGTTGCTTTTAATGTACCATATTAATAATTACAATTTGATTAAATAGTAATCATTAGAAACAAACCCATTTCATCTTATATTTTTCACATATATTACCTTCTATATCCTCATATATGTGAAGCACTTTCTTTTTGAAACAACCGGTTAGTCATTCGTAGCTATTTGGTAATGTAACAAATAATCTACGTGTTCTCTTCGACGCAAGTCGCTCTACATCACCAACGTGTGGTTGATACTGTGATGGAAATAAATCCAAAAAAGCCTGAATAAATAATTTTTCTTTGTATTCAGGAGTACATAACATAAATAACTCTTGTTGACCCGAAGCAAAAGTTTCTACTTTTTGAAAAAAATTACATTTTAATTGAGTTTGGAATTCTAATTTTTCTTTTGCCCATTTTTTACCATATGTTGCTTTTAAATCTGAAAAAGAAGGAATCATTTGTTCTCTGTAACTACTATCACCTTCCTGTGTTTTACTTAAAAGAGGAAAACTTGCCTCTGTTCGATAATCACCTTCTGCTAACGAAGTCATTTTATTTATTATTATAAGATAAAAATAAAATAATTACGAGATTATTCTGGTTTATACATTAAATATAAATATTGATATTCGTATTGTGTTGCTACCATATTTACTTTTCCTTTTAAGATAAAACCTGCTTGTTTTGCTAACGATATAATAGATTTTTGAGGACTCATATAAAGTTTATGAACATTCTGTCTTACATTTTTTGTTTTATCATCTATTAGGTCTTCTTTAAATTCTGCTAAATCATTTTCTTTATCTAATTTAAAATTTGCCTTGTATTGAAAGTCTTTAAATTTCACCAAAGAATTTGTTATACGTTTTTTAGCATACTTTTGCGCACTAACAATATGTAATGGGTCTGCTGTATATAAAATAGGATCAAATTTATCTCTATTGACTAAATGTAATAAAAAGTATCCACCAGGCATTAACCAGTCATAAACATTATTAATGAATTTTTTCTTATCCTCCATATAATAAATAGTAAAATAGAAACAAGTTACTGTCGAAAAACTATTTCTTGGATATAACATATTATTTAAAGCATCTCCTTCCTTAAATTTACAATCTTTATATTTCTTTTTTGCCTTTTTAACCATAGAAGGGGAAACATCAACACCTTCTGCGTGACATTTAAATTTCTTCATCATAGACACGTGATGTCCGCTTCCACTACCAATGTCTAATATTCTACTTCTTGTTGTTGGTTGAATTAATCGGTTTAATTCACCTATTTCAAAATCATTTTTCACTTCATCATATACTAAATCATCGTATATTTCACTATAAAAATCATCATAACAATTAATACCCTCTTTCATTACAAATTTTTTTTGCTGAACAAAACCTTCTTGGACTGGAATATGTAAATTCATTACTAAACATATTATCAAAATTACTGCTAAAAATAACACACCTTTAGCCCATTTATCTAATTTCATAATTGGTTTTACCATTTTTTTTAACGATTTCATCATTCTATATGTATTAATTAGTTATTTTTTTTATATAAAATATGTATTAATATGAATCAAAATGAAATTAGCGACAAAAGATTAATTAAAGCCTTCAAAGGAATTACATTTTCAAATTTTAAGAAATCAGATGCTAAAAAAGAATTACTAAATAATTTAAGTGCTGGAAAAATAGAACCATCATGTTATTGGGTTGGAGAATTTATATGTGCTGGTCACTTTTTAGATGTTTGGGATATTTTTCTTTTATTTATTGGTAAAAATATTCATATTGGAAATCCAAAATTACCCATTTATATCGATATGAGAATTAATGACTTTAAAAATATATTAAATAATGGATATACTGATAGTTTATTAAAAATGAGAAATAATAATAAAATTAGAAAATTATTTGCTGAAGTTATATGTGTTATTTGTCTTTCCAGAAAAAAACATTCTTTCGACAATATTAAAATAAATAAAGAGGATTTTAATGTTACAAAATTATCTCATAAATTAAAAGCAAAAGACATCTCATATGGAACCAAAATTTTCATGAAAGAAGACCCTAAAGAATTATTTATAGCAGTAAATGAATTTTATTGGAATTTACTTTCTTCTCAAAAAAATGGTACCGAAGCTTGTTATTGGTTAGAATGGATAACCGGATTTGAAGATGCTTGTAAAAAAGAGAAAAAAAAATTCTTTTGTGAAAGGAGAAATGTTCCTGTTGATTCTAAACTTCAAAAAGATATAATTTGGATTATTTGGGATTGTTTATTACTTGAATCGGTCAATAGAAGCAATGGACATCACAAACTAATTAAATCATTACTTAATCTATATTGTTTAAAATTTAAACCAGGTGTTAAAAAAAGGAGAAAATATCTTATTTATTTCGCTATCCATCTTTTAACAGAAACTTTAGATAATTCTATACCTATTATTTCAGATAAAAATATTATACAAAATGTTACTTCAAAAATAAATGTAATTTACAAGCAAATAAAAAAAAATGAGATAAAACCAGATACCGATTATTTATTTAATAATAGTTTTACAAACAATAATTTAGAAAAAACTATTGCTAAATTGGATAAAATGAATGCGTTATCTGGAATGGTTCCTAGAAATAATTAATTTTTTTTCTAACTATAATTATATAAGATGTCAAGTATTAGAAAAAGAAACGCTCTTCACGGATATGCTCCTTCTGCAGATGCAAATAAAACAACAACTTGTAAAATTAATGGCCGTTCATATACAGTATCTAATGGTTCTACTATGAACTTTGGTGGTAACATGAAATTTGGACTTTACCCAACAGTAGGTAAAAGTGTTGCGTTCCTCAACCTTTTAAGCAATTGTTGCCGCAACAAAAATGTTGTTTACAAAGGTGTCGTTATTGATACCAAATGTTAAATATATCAAAAACAATAATAATTATATATTTTTTTTTTCTTAATAAATTATATAATGGCTCGTAAAGCATCCCGTTCTCATAAACGTTCACACAAACGTCGTTCCCGCACGCACAAAAGAAAATCACGCACCCACAAGAGTAAAAGAGGTGGAAAACGCAGAAAGACTATGAAAAAACGTAGTTCTCGTCGCCGTCGCCGTCGTTAAATTTTTTTTGTAAATAATTTTTATAATGAATATTAAAAGTTATTTAATAATTTCTACTCTTGTTGTTGGAATTGACGCAATATTCCTGAACTTAATATCCAATACTTTTAAACATCAAATCAAATCAATACAAGGAACAGAACTTCGTTTAAATATCATATCCACTGTTCTTTGTTATTTAATTATGACTTTAGGCATTTATTATTTTATTGTGGAAAAAAAATTTTCCATAAAAGATATGGCTATTTTAGGAGTTTTTACGTATGGTATATACGAACTTACTAATAAAGCTTTATTTGATAAATGGTATTGGAAAACAGTTGTTCTAGACGGATTATGGGGTGGTATTTTATTCTCACTTATTCACTATTTCTATCATCAAATTGTTTGAAGTCGCTCTCTATTATATTTAATATTATGATCAATACCTATTAATTCTATTTCTTTTCCGTTTATTTTAAAGTTTCCATCTGTTACTTTAAAATTTACCAAATCCTTTAATTTTTTACTTTGTAAATCTTTTAACGTTTTATTTTCCTTCTTTACTTTCTTGCGTAATAATTTTAACATTAACCTACTTATTGTGTTATTTATTGTTTGAAATACTTTTATAATACCACCAGTTATACCTACTATTTCTATTACTGTAAAATGGTCAACTGTCTTATATAACCAATAATCACTTAGAGCCATAACCAATAATGTGTTCGTTATTATCAATACCCATTCCAATACAAGTTGAAAATGGTTTTTAATAGATATAGACACATCATAGTTTGGTAATTTTGACGAGTCTATAAACAAATCCTCATAGTATAAGGGCCTCGATGCTGTATAATATACTATTTTTGGAAAATTCCAAAATAAAATAAACGCCGATACTCCAACTACTAATGGAAAATAATAAAAATTAAATATCTCTGGATGAATTGCTGCTACTGGGGCAAATATTAAAGGTAAAAAATATCTTTTACATTTTATATCCTTACAACTTGATTTCTTACACTCCATATCTAAACACATTAAACACATTTTATAAATAATTATAAAGCATCATTTAAATACTTTATAATTATCTTGAACCTAAAAATTATTTTTTGAATTTTTTGCCCACATTTTTGGAACATCTTTCAAATTCCAAGATAAAGGTGCCTTTGGAGGAATACTTGTTACTATCCTTGTACCCCCTTCACCAAAATTTCCATAATAACATAATTCTCCACCATTAAACCCATCTTCTCTTTTCATATTCCACCAATCCAATATCATACAACAATATAAACTTAGTTTTTCAGGAATATCACGACCTACTTCTCTTAATAGTTTAACAGCAAAATCTGCCTTTATCCACAAATTTTCCTTCCTCATTTCCTTGAATATTTCTAAAACGATTTTTAAGTTATTTTTTTCAGTATGATACATAATCACTTGATAATAATGAGAACTCGTATCTATCGTATGTTCTTCCACATATTTTGATAACTGTCTTTGAAACTCTTGGCTATACCAAGGATATGGTGCTGACGCGATTCCTTTGTAACCACAACAACGAGAACATTTATCATCAAATGTAGGGTGGCTGAAGAATTTTCCACAATCTGGACAATCAGGTTTTTTTTCGGTATGTAGTAAAGAAGTCATTTTAATAAATAAATAATTTTAAATTAAATTAACTTTCAATTTTCTTATTAGCATTCTGAATAGCATCCTTCATTAATATTGTTTCTGCTATTTGACACTTTATTTTCTTATTTTCTCTTACTTTTTCCCTTGGGTCACTTTTTGTAGCAAGTTTTAGTGTATTCTTCTGATATTGTTCCATTACTTCTGGATCTTTTAAGTCTTCGGCAGTTATATTACCTATATCATATGTATTTAGTTTATTACCTACACTAGTTATAACGTGATCTACTGATTCACCATTATCCTTTTTCCATTCTCCCTTTGTTTTTATTAAGAACTTACCACGCTTTTTATCAGTAGAATGAATAGGACGTTGTGTGTCGTCTAAGTTTTCAAGTTGCTTGATTATTACATTAGCGACACCCTTTTGATATCCGTTTTCTAATGCGAAATTATAATCATTTTGATCTAATTTTAATTGCTTAACAAAATCTTCAATATTTAAAGCGTTATTCGCAAGTTTGGATAAAAATGTATTTTGGTCTATAATAATAATATTCTGCGTGACGTTGTTTTGGATATTGTTTGTTACGTGTTGCTGCATATTTTTTAAATTTTTCATTTCCTCCTTCATCGCTTTTAATTCTTCTTTTAATTTTTGGTTTTCTAAATTAGAGCTTTCTTTCGCTTTACATTTCTTTTTATGGTGCCATAATCCACTTCTATCTTTATAACTTTTACCACAATTGCAACAGACATGATTAGTTTTTCCTAAAGTTGAGAATTTTTTCAACGGATTTTCAACACTTTTCAACGTATTTTTCTTATGTTTTTTAGACGACAGATGTTTCTTATAATCACTTTTTCTACTTGATTTATAGTCACAACACTCACAATAATAAATTTGAGAGTTTTTTGAGAAATTTTGAGAATTTTTCAACCTTTTTTCAACATTTTTCAACATATATAATAAATGTCCATTTTATTTTTAAGTATTTTGGGGTAAAATAATTAGCCATAGTGCCTTTTTTTAAGTTATGGTAACAAAAATTTTGTACTACTTTTAAAAAAATCCCTACAAGATGCTCTAAGTCAGAAAATGACCTAAAATTCCGAAAAAAGTTATTTGAAAATTTCAAAAATGGACATTTTTTTTTTGTCCAAAACTGACATATGGATAACTTTTTTATAAAAATTTGTTTCCTATTTTTTATGATATTTTTTTATGATATTTTATTTAAAACCAAATGTAGAAATTAGCAATCAAGCATATAAGATGTACAAGAGTATCGAAACCATATGAACATAACCTTTGTAGTTGTGTTGAGTTTTTACTTTCTACCTCCATAGTAAATATGTATAAATTTTTACGAGAAAACAAAGGCATTAGTAAATACCCAACATGTTGAATAACATGAATAATCATAACCGCTATAGACCACCAAGTCTTTAATTTCATACAAACAACAGTTACTGAAGCTGTTTCAATAACATGATATAAGTTCCATACAGGAGAACGTACCCATACATGATACTTGAAAACTGATGCTAAGTGTATATAAAAACTAAACATCTCAAAAGCAACAAATGATAATGTTATCACATATGTTAAGGGATTTGTAAAATTACCAGAAGTCATATTTGTTACATTTTGTACAATATAAACAAAAAATTCAATTTTACTTACTTCTGAAATATATCAAACACTGATAACACTTGGTAAAATTATATTTCTCTGTTATACGGGGTGTAATTTTAAAATCTTCATCTCTATTTAATAATTTCTTCCAATCCTTTCTATAAATATTCGTTTGATTTTCACCGTCAAACATATAATCTTTTTTATTTAATGTTAGTAAAGCACATATATGACCTTGGTTAATATCACGAATACCTACAGAATCCAATGTATATTCCATTTTTTTTCCAGATGAATCGGTAAAAGTGTATTTCTTCTGCTTTTTGAAATCTTTTACCTTGGCGTATTTTTTATCATTACCATAAAGTTTTCCATTTGCCTGTGTAATTCCCTTTTGTGGGTCACCATCAGTATTATCTATAATAGGAATAATAATAATATGCGGTTTATTTTCAACAATATGATTATATATAGATGAACCAGGAATTTTTAGAAAGCCAAAATTTATATGACCGCGAACACTAAAATTTCTTAAACCAAATCCGTGTGCGTTATGTTGATTATCAAAATAATTAATAATTCCCAAAAACATACTAATAGGATTTCCTGCGTCCCCGGGTTTAGTTATTTCTTGATGTCCTACTATAGCTTTACCACTATATCTTTTTCCTATCTTTTGGTAAATTTCTTTTATAACATCATTTGTATCCATTTCATTCCAAAATCCAGTAGGATCTAATGTTCCTAATAATGCTGCGGTAATCATTTTATTTAACAACCAAAAAGGATATCTAACTTTATCAGGTATTTTTGCTTTTGTAGTTCTAAACTTACCAGTAATCATACTTTCCCTGAATGCTTTAAAGAATTTACGTCCTTTATCAGTAATAAAGAAAAGCATAAAAAAGGTATTAAACCAACAATTAGATCTATTTTGATATGGAGCTCGTATGTTTTTAGCTATGAGTGGTTTTTTACTTTTTAAATTATCTAATAAATATTGCTGAGCTTTTTTAGACTTCCAACCAAAACACTTTTCTTTTCCAGGAACAAATATTTGATTTTCTTTACATTCTTGGTAAAATAACTCTTTATGAGGACTAATTGATAATCGTTCTATTTCTTTATTAATAGTAGGACTGTAAGAGCGCAATCTGCTAATTGTTGGATTGTCTTTTAGTTCTTTTACTAATTTTTTTGTAAGTTTAGTCTTCTTTTTAAGTTTTTTTGTTTTGCTAACAGTTGTTTTCTTTTTCTTCTTAGTTTTTTTTACTTCGGGTTTTTTACACCTTCCAGTATCTGGATTACATACTTTATTTTTTGATTTACATTCTTTTTTTTTTGCCGTATCACATTTAATGTTCTTTTTCTTAATTGTTTTATTTTTTTTAACTTTCTTATGTGTTTTTTTTTTAGTTACCATTTTTTTACATCTACATTTATCTTTATTTAATTTATAACTATTTGGACATTTAGGTAATACAATAGGCATCGTATATATATATTCTAAATAATTTAATATTTATAAAGTGTATATAATGAGCAATACAATACCAGCAATAATGAAATCGATAACACCATCAAAAAGTCCATCAATGATTCAAACTCCTACACCCAGTTTAAGTGAAAAAATAAGCGCATCTATTAATAAAACAAAGTCAAATTTGCCTTCATTGAATAAAAGTTCAAATGACGGTGGTGCGATCTTTATAAAGATAGGATTAATAGTTTTAGCATTAGCATTTTTAGCATACAATGTATATTTATATTACTATGAGGGAACGGATATTTTAGGTAAATTATTTGGTATGGGAATAGTAGGAACGGGTAAAGTAACTCAAGCAACAATAGATGTGGCAGCAGAAGGAACTAAAGGAACAGTAAATATAGCACAAGAAGTTACACGCGATGTAACGGGAACGGTTCAAGAATTAGGAGAAAAGATAGAAAATAGAGCAGATAATAGAGTAGGAAAAGCAATAGAGGGTCCTAATGGTTTAAGTGATGATGATAATACAAGAGCAGACATATCAAGTGAAAGTGAAATACAACAGCCAAAACAATCAGGATATTGTTATATAGGAACAGACAGAACTTTTAGAAGTTGTGTTAAAATGAATTCAGGAGATACGTGTATATCTAAGCAAGTATTTCCAACAAAAGATATTTGTATAAATCCTGCTTTAAGAAGATAAATTACATAGTTTAAATATTTAAAATTATGTAATTATTGTGCACCTGATGCGAGCTGTGGTTTTTTAAAGAACCATCTAAGAGAAAAGTAATATGGGAATATTTTCATAGAATCATTAGGAGTAAGGTCAGGTCCAGCTGCAACAAGGTCATTAATTTGAACACCTGAAAGACCATAACTATAATATCTTAAATTAGATAGATTACCTGCGAAACCACCATTTTGACATACATAAACGTTTCCATAATTTTGTTTCACAGGAGAGCTAAATTTATGACGATTAACGATGGTTCCATTAATATATGTATCCATTTTGTTATGTCTAACTCTAATAGTAAGATTAAACCATTTTTTAACAGGCAAATCTCCAATTGTAACTTCTTCAATGACATTATTGAATGTATTCATATATATAGCAAGTTGATTTGATCCATTTTTTTCATCATTAGCTTTAAAATATACTCCAGGCGCATTATTGGGGAAATTCATTCCAGTTGTATCAATATTGATTCCACCTGCATCGAATGAAGATTTCCCACTTACATTCTGTGACGAGCCTTTATTAAAAATATGTCGTTTAGCTCCTTGATTAATAGAATAATTAGTAACATATAACCATACACTATAAGTAAATTCAATTCCTTCTCTTTCATTAACAGATCTTATAATGGGTTTAGACCCAGTGAGTTTAGGATCCATAACAACTGTTCCAGAAGCCCCAGGGTCTGATGCATCAATAAATCCTTTAACTAAGATGGGATTTTTATCAGTGCTAAGAGCCCACATAATCAACCTAGAACCTAATCTCAAAGCGATAACAAATATAACAATTATTAATATTAAAAAACAAACTTTAGCTACTAAAGAATTGGAATATAAAAAGTCAACTGAACCACCAACTACCTTATTATTCCTAAATTTAGACATGAATCCAGAGGCTTTGTTAGATGCACCACCTAGAGCACTTCCAAAGTTAGCCAGAGGACTTTTATTATAGTTACTTGAAAAACTACCGTAAGACATATTATATATTATTGACAAGATAATTACACAGAGAAACTGTTAATTTCTTCATTATCCTTGAGGAATGACAATTTAATTTTATATTGATTAAGAAGGTCACTTAACCAATTGCTTCCTGGGCCTTCTCTATAAATTTCATATGCTTCGCGAGGATTAATAGTTCGAGAATAATATCTAAATTTGGCTGTTTCTCCATCAAAACCACCATCGGGTGTAAGTAGAATATTAGCATTTTCACTAGTAATAGGAACAGCTGGAAGAGTATGTGTATTAACCAATTTACCATCAATATATGTATCAACTGCCCTGGTAGTTGTGGTAATTGTAATATTGCACCATTTTTGAAGAGGGATATTATTTATTGTCCATGATTCAGAAATTCCAGGTGTTCCTTGAAGACCCATTACAATTGATAAGTCATTTTTAGAACCTGCTAAAGATAATTGAGGAAGCATTGTATTAGGAGCTGGATTTTTATCGGAACTTGAACTTCTGTAAAAAATTTGTTTATTTTGACCGTATCTGTATTGCCAGCTATTTATATAAATCCAAATACTGTAAGTGTATGAAACAGAAGCAGGATTACCTGGTAATTTAGATGCCTTAATTTCTTTGGAATTTTTAGCATTTCCACCGCTATATAAGTTGGTCGATGAACTATCTTTAAAAACATAAATATAAACAAAATATATTATTAAAAGAACGATTACACCTAGTAGGATTTTTTTACTTTCCATGATATAATATAGATTTAGAAATTTATCTAAATGATGGGTGGGTTATTATTTTTTAATAAATTATAATTAGCAATTATTCTCTCCCTTGAAATTGAAACGGGAAAGTATACTACATTACAAATACCTCCTCCCAAGCCTTCATTTTCTCCAACAGTTAATTGGTCGTAAGACATATACGGAAGAACACTTGGAAAAGACCTTAATAATTTACTATTCATAAATATATCTAAATGTCCTCCATCATAATTGATTACAATATTATTCCATTTTTGTAAGCCAGGTCCATCAATAATATATTCAATGTGTTTTTTATTAAGACCATTATTCATTATAACTTTTATTTTATTTAACATGGGATTGTACATAATCTTAGGTTTATTACCATAATTTAATATAACACTATATTTGCTGTATGACTTTTTAAAATTAGGAGGATTAGCTCTTATAAAGAACCAAGAACTAATAGAATAATTGTAATTATATTCAAGATCTATTTTATCAACATTAAAATCTTGAAATCCACCTATATGTTTTTTATTATTAAGATATACAGGTTCTCTAAGCAATACTTTACCCTTATTAAATTGCTTTAAATTTCTCTTTTGATTTTCTAGGTCTTTAATATAAATTTTAATATTTTTCTTTTTGCTTTTTAATGATACTAATTCACTTGTATTAGATTGAATAAAATCTACCATATTATTCATTCGTTTTTCACAATCTTTTGTATCACCTTCACCGCTGTTCATCTTTTGTTTCTCCTTACACATTTCTTTTGTTATATAACCATAATCCGCCAACCAACTTCTTAAATCTTCCTCCTTATCTTTACTATTATAATATTTACTAATGATTGTTTTCCATTGAGATTTTGTAAGTTCTGAACCTTTTCCATCAGATTTATAACTTAATATTTGATTTATTCTTTCTTCTATAACAATTTTATCTTTTTTTGCTGAATTTATTTTATTTTGAATAATAATATCTTTGTTTTCTTTTCCTGGTGTAAAGGTATAAAACCAATTAATAATTTTAGGAATTACGAAATATAAACTAATTAATGCTATTTCTATGCCTAAAATAATATATGCGCTTTTTGGAGTATGTCTAAATTGATTATAAAGGAAACGTGTTATCTCAAAGAAAATACAAGGAATAATAAAAAAAGCATAAAATAAACCTGATATAGCCTTTGAACCATCAATAAACCTCATAAAATTAGGGTTTGTTTTAAGTTTAAAATATGTTAATCCTAATAATACAGCTCCTAATACAACCATTAAAAATGTTGTACCTGTAACAGATGCTATACCACTTGAAAATACAAACAAATACATTAGAAAACATAAAAATGCTAATAGCAATCCAACAGAAATAGTCGTAAATAAATATCTAGATACATTTTTAAATAACCAATTGAATTGACTGTTAGGTTGGTTTCCATCGGGAAATGGTGTTCCAATTCCAAACCGACTTGTACCACTCATAATATCTTTATTAAATAATATAAATAAACCTATAACTCCAGCCATTAATCCAAACATTAACATAAAATTAATTATTCTTGAATAACCTAACATCCATCCAGGTGGATATCTAAAAATTAAATATGAAGCAGCTATTAATAGAGAAACAAATAAAATACCCAAGGTTTTCCATAAATTTTTTGGTCCTTGGTTAGCTCGAGAAGCAGGTCCAGTATATGGTTGTCCATTATTAAGAGAACCGAATGGTAAAATAAGTCTAGGGTCACCGACTACAGGAGGAGAGCCCAATGGTCCTGGAAACATCCAATTATTAAATCTAGTTCTTAATCCAGGAGTAATAGGTAACAACCACCATAAGAAATATAATGGTATTTGTAGAGCAGTAAGTATTTGTTTCATAATTGATATAAATAATCGCCCAGCCGATTGATATTGAGGTGGCCATACACCATCTGTTTTTAATTTATATACACCGTATCCAATAGTAACCAAAACGGATAAAATAATGATAGTTAGTGGTAACCATACAATTATATCAGCTGTTGTTTTTATAGCATTGTGTGTAATACTTGATTCTTTTTGTTTCTTTTCAGTCATTTATATTTTATACATATTAAATATTTATAAATAATTTCGGGCTGTTTTTTCGGCGTGACAATCATTACATAAAGCTTCTAAATTTTCAACATTGTTTGTGCCTCCAAATTGTAAATCAAGTTTATGGTCTACTTGAAATGTGTGTTTAAGTTGTTTAGCACACGTAGCACATTTCCAACTCTGGGATGAAGCAACATATTTTTTTTTTGTTTCACTTACACATCTTTTTGTACTTGTTCCACCTGAGTGAAGCATACGTTTTTGTTGAGGACTAGCATTCATATGAATATTTTGAGTTCTAAAATGATTCATTTTATCTTGTGCGTTTGTAAAATCAAATAGAGGCGTCAATAAATCACTTGTATTTGAATCAACAGGCATATATTTTATAAAATCAGTAGCATTTTTTACTAAATTTCTACTTTGTTGTGGATTTTTATTTATAAATACATACATACTTAATCCAACAAAAGCAAAAGTAGCCATCTTATAATATTTTTTACCTTTTATTATATAGTCTGTAAATTTCCCATCATAATAAGTATTAGCAACAAGAAAGGTTGTAATTAAAAAAATGATAAAATTAATTTTCATATTATATATAATTAATTTTATTAAAATTTCTATTCATCTATAACAGTAACCTTTGTTTTAGGTTTACGTTTTATTCTTAATTCACCCAATACGGATATATTTTCATCATTTAGTTCATATCTTATTCCAATAACCTTAATAACAATATCATCATTTAATTTAACCTTTGAAAAATCAACACTATTGTAATGATGATCTCTTGCTACAAATACTGTAATTGGTGAAATTTGTTCCTTGGAATAAGTTGCTCTAATACCAGCTTTAGTAATATTTTTTACATTAACCTTTATAACTTGACCTTCAACAGGTCTACATATTAAACATTCAAACATTACAACAAATACTACATTATTTGCTTGGATTTCTCCACTGGAATGTGTGAGAGTTGTTATTGATCCATATTTAATATAACCTTCCGGACAACATTTATTGTAAAGTTTTTCTTCTAATTTTTTTTGGATATTTTGATTGATATTACCACCTATACTACTGAAAGGTATTACAATATTACGAGTTAAAACATTTTTCATCCATATACTTTTTCCAGATTTTTTGGATGATTTCTTTTTAAACTTGGATGATATAGAACTCATATGTATATAGTAATATTATATTTGTTTTTAAAATCAATTTTATTTATATTGTTACTTTTAATTTCGATATACCATTTAATTCACTTTCAAAAGAATTGAAAAACCATTTTTTACCATCTTCTTTTTCGTCTAAATACCTAAGTAAAAACTCTTTTTCAATACAAAATTGCGTATCAGTTATAGCTATTGGTTTTCTTTTATGGGCATCTATTTTAAGGTAATCTATACTTTTTCTCGAAAAATGCGAAGTATCATCATATATAGAAACAATTGTTATTTTTGTTCCCGTTGTTGTAGTGTTATATTTTATATCCTTATTTGGAGATACTAATTTATTTAATTTATTTAATGAGAAAATTACACTACTTTTTGGTACACCTGCCGAAGGACATACAATGCCTTTATTAATTCTACCTGATGTTGCTATTTGCTTCGTTTTAAATCCAATTTTATTACCTGTTGTTTTTGTTATAAATCCAATTTCAGTATTAAAATTATTTATTTTATTTGGCTTGGGAACAAGTCCGGTTCCTTTTTTTCCTTGTACAAGTTTTTCTTGTGTAATAACTTTAATAACTATAGGTGATAATAATTCATTTTTCCAATTATTTTCAACAACCCACGAATTACTTTCTTCATTAAACAGTAAAAAAATATAACCTCTTTCGTTTATTGTCTTATTAAAATCGGCCATAACAAATGCCTTGTTATCTTTTTCTTCTACTATAAATGTATCTAATAGTATTTTTTTTACCTTTTCAATAAACGCATCGTCTAAATCCGTTTCACCATATAATGAATTTAATAACTTAATTTTATCTTCTACTTGTAAAATTTCGAATAAATGTAATAAAGCGTAATTCATTAACTTATCTTTATCAATACCATTATAGTTATTAAGGTTATTAATGGTCCATGCAGCATTTTTAATCCATGATTTTTTTGGAGTTTTTTGAGGATTAGATAATCCTTGGTAATTTGTAAATAAATTATTTAATATTTCATCGTTATTTTGGCTTCTTAATTTCTTTTGACCTATTTTTTTCTTTATTTTTGATAAATTAATTTTAATAGAATTATTTTTAACATCAACAGGACGTTTTCTCTGTAAACTTGATATATGTATATCATCTATATTGTTAGGTTGAAAAGCATAAAAATTATCAATATTTACTAAACGACCTATATTACCTAACATATCAACAAGAGTTTCACTTTTATCATTAATTAATGTATCTAATGCTACATCTATTTGTTCTCTTGAATATCGTTTTCCCGTTATTTCTATACTTTTTATCAAAACTTCTTTATCATAAATATAATGTTCTTTAAATAAGTTCCTTATGCGTTGTAAAATTTTTTCCATGTTCATAAGGATAAAATCTTTATTATATGTAGAATTATCAATATCTAGAGAATCTACATCTTCATTATTTGGGCTACAAGAATAATCACAATTCATAAAATCACAAATAATGCTATTATTTTTATGACCTACGTCGAAATCTATTGTTTTATTATCAGATAATGTAAGTTTAACATTTTTATTCATAACGTTTGCGTTGAATTCTTGTTGTGTTTTATTCAAAATACAATCAATTGAATTTTCTTTTAATAATCTAGTAATTTTTCCTATTTTAATCGATTTATGTTCGGCTGATCTATAAACAAATAAATCTATACATTCATCTTGAGTATTAGATAATTTTGTCCCGTATAAAAATATCTCAACTGTTCTTTTTGAAAAAGGCAAAGCACAATGACTTTTATTTCTAACCCCTCTTCCAATAATTTGGTCTATTCTATTAAGATTATACCAAGGTTCTAATATATGAATTTGTCTAATATTTTTGAAATCTAATCCTTCTGAACCTGCTCTTGAAATAATAACGGCTTTTACCTTTTCACCCTGAGTGTTTAATGGACTAGTGACGGCAGATAATTCAACCTCTGTTTTTGGAGATAAATCTTTATCACCTGTAATCATAATATACTTAGCATTTTCTCCATTTATTTTAAAGTTAGAAGTAGGAGGTGTTTTAAATAATGACTTTGTTGAACCATATCTAGTAATTCCTGCTTCTTCTAATGCCAGAGCCATTGGGACACATCCCCCATCAATATAATTTGAATAAATAATAACTATTCCTTCACTTTCTTTTATTTTTTTTATAATTGAATACATTTTGGAGCTATATTTTTTTAAAGGGGATTGTTCTCCACCTTCACTACTAAATATTTTACCAAAATGTTCTAGTGTTGATTTTGAATACCTAAAATTTTTCTTTTTGGAACTTCCTTCCATTATTCTAGTTAATCCTGGTTTTCCGTAAAGATATTTTACAATATCTTCCTTTAATTCTGGATTGTCCTTTAATTTTTTGTGAGGATAAGCCATGTTTAATATTTGTAATGGTCCCTCAATATATTTCATTGGAATTCCTATTCTACCTTCATTTAAACGAGAACGTTTTCTATTTTTATAAGTATTTATAACATAATTATAAATTTTTTCTTGTTCCGGTGAAAGATTTGTAATATACAAATCTAAATATTTCATTCCGTTATTTGAATCAATTGTTCTATTATTCATTTGTTTTACGGGATATTTCCAATCATTATTTTCAATTAAATTTAATAAAGAATTTGGATTATTCGAATATTTTGGAAAAATACGATAAGGAAATGTAAAAGGATTTTCTCCAGATAAATAACTAACATAACCAGTAAGCTTATTAATTAATAATTCTCTACCTCCTTCTATAAATTTACCGTCATCATTAAATACATCTTTAATTTTAATAGGAAATCGTTTATCATTCAAATTCATTAAGTTGGTAAGCCAAATTATTTCTTTAGCATTATTGAACATAGGCGTAGCTGTAAGTAGTAATAACTTCATATTATCAGCGTAAGTAACTAAATCTAAAAAGTTTTTAATAGTTCTTCTACTTTTTATATTATCATTATCCTCTGAACTATTATCCTGTGTTCTAATATTATGAACTTCATCGATAATTATAAGTCTATCTGAAAATTTTTCCTTAATTTTCCTAGATTTTTTTGATTTATTTTCTACAAGATTATTTATTTGATTCGCAAATTCAATATATCCAATAAATTCATATGAACTTTTGATAATTTTTTTTATATGTTTAAGGATTTTTTCCTCAGATATATCTTCAATATTCATTGGATTTATTTCTTTGATAAATTTACTACCGGCACAAGCCTTAATATTCCATAATCCCGTTTTTGATTTTTTTAGTTTTCTTTTATCAAAAAGTTGTAATTCGAAATTTTTTTGAACATTAGGTGTAGCTACAATTAATATTTTTTTGTTTATACCAAGTTGTTTATAATAACTTCTCATTTCTTCAGCTACCCCGATAGCAGAACAAGTTTTACCTGTTCCCAATCCATGAAATACCAATAAACTATTATACGGAGTTTGAAAAGACATGAAATTTTTAATAAACATCTGATGTGGTTCAAGTTCAAATTCAAAATGAGGACTACATAATTTATCGGCTTCTTCTTCTAAATTATCTATAAGATGACTTTTAGAATACATTTTACTATCTGAAAATTCCTTTTTTTGTGTTAATTTTTTACTAAAATTAGGGTCAATAATATTTGGATATAGATGACTATGTTGATCATCTTTTGAGAAGTTTTCTCTATTTTTCGCTTCAATACATTTTGAAATTTTTTGATAATGCACGTTTCTTACTGATTTTTTCTTTAATTTTTCTTTATCTTCGTCTAATAATTGTGAACAGTTTTCCCCGGTTTCTAATTTTTCGGGTGTTTCGCTAATTTCTCTTAATTCTTCTAAATCATCGTCTGTTGAAATTTCTCTTTTAGTAGGAACTTTATCTATTTCTTTTTTTTCAGGTTCTTTTTCTACTTCTTCTTTTTCAGGTTCTTCTTCTTTTTCAGGTTCTTCTTCTTCTTTTTCAGGCTCTTTTTCAGGTTCTTTTGATATTGATTTATCAACTACATTTTCTTTTTTATTTTTTGATAATAAATTTTTAATATTTATTTTATCTTCATCGCTTAAAATATAATTTCCGGATCTTTTTTTTCTTTTTTTTATTAGATAATCAAATTTTATAATATCTTCTTCTCTCCAAAAATCCTTACCTCTATTAAGTTTTCTAGTAATAGGTGAATTTATTGGATTTCTTCTTTGGCGAAGTCTTAACTTATGACCATCCGTACCTAGAAGAACTATACCGTCTATTTTAAATGCTGTCTCGTGAAAGTGGTTTTTTTTTTGGGTTTTATTGTTTCCTGTGCTTTTTTTTAATTTTTTTGTTTTAGGAGGCATTATTAATATATTATGAGATTAAACTATATTTAAGCAAAACATTCTCAATATTCTTTAATAATTGTATTCGTTCTAAATTATAGGGGCGTATTGATTTTATGGATTCATTTATATTTGCCCATTTAAATTGACTGACTTCACTTTTTTGGATATTACAAGGAAGATTTGAATTTTCCATATATCCCATAAAATATCTATGCTTATATGACTTATAATTAGATCCTGTAAATATTTCATCAAAAGGAATGAAATTTTTAACAAGTGTAATATTATTTTTTTGAATACCTGTTTCTTCACTAAATTCTCTCAAAGCGCAAGTAATATCACTTTCTTGATAATTTCTACGACCCTTTGGAAATCCCCATTCAGGTTCTGTCCAACTTGTGTTACTATTTTGGATAAGACTTTCTAAATTAAAAAAATTATCGTCGAACAAATGAATACCTTCCTTAATAGAATTAAATTTATCCCTAGAGTTTTTCTCTTCACTTCTATATTGGATACCACAAAAATTACCCCATAAATCTTTCCATAATGTATCAAAATCTTTTGTAAGTAAATTTGCCTTTTCCTGAACAGTCATTTCATTAATAATATTTTGTATATACTCTTTATTATACAAAGGATATTTCCCTCTTAAAAATTCAACGTATCCTAATGTATCTTTTCTACAAATTAGCAAATATTTTACTGATTTTCCTGATTTAGTAAAAGCTATAACACCATTACTTGTTATAGGTTTAGAACACTGATTATAACTGTGACCTGTTTTCCCACAATTATTACAAAACTGATATGGATGTGATGATGAATAAGAAGTCATTTATATGTTAAAATCATTTTGTTTTTATATCCTTTCGTATATAATGAACTTGAATCCAAACGTGTGGTTGCCCCATATAAAATTTACATTGCAAACAATAGCTATTACTTATCCATCAAATCCAAACGATGTAGCAAAAAAAAAATATTACGATTTTATTTCTAATTTACCTGTATTTATACCTATTGAACCTTTTGGAAAAAATTTTATGGAATTATTAGACAAATATCCAGTTACTCCTTATTTAGACTCGCGGATGTCTATGATGAAATGGGTTCATTTTATATTTAATAAAATTTCTCTCCAATTAGGCCAACCAATAGAAGAATTTTATGATTGTTTAGACAAATATTACAATGAATATAAACCGAAGGAATTTAAAAATCGTGAAATAGCAAAAACACGTAAAAAATATATTGAATTTGCTATAGGAACTATTTTAGTAGGTTTAATAATCTACCTTTATAAAAAATAATGTATAGTTATTGTATAATGGCCCGTAAAACTCGCCGAAGAACTCAAAAAAGAAGTCGTCGTCGCGGTAAATCCGCACGCAAAAAGCGCCGTAGTCGCCAAAGAGGTGGTTCAAAATGCTCTGCTTCGGAAAGCCAGCCTGCTGCCGTTGAAGTGCCTGCACCCGGTGGCGAAGAAGAACCTGTTGCCCCAGCTCAAGATGGAGGCCGTCGTCGCCGTCGCAAAACCGCCAAAAAAGGTAAAAAAGGTAAAAGAAAGATGAATGCGTTCTTTAAAATTATGTTGAAATCTAAGAGAGCAGGTGCTGCTTCATTTCAATACAAAGGTAAAACATACAAAGGTCGCAAACATCATCGTTTAGGTATGGTTTACAAAAGAGACCGTTAAATTTTAAATATATATATTTTATTTGAATAATATATATATATATATGACATCTATTAACCTAAAAGGTGGTGAAAAAAGGAAAAGAAGGAGGGCAATGACGGAAGAACAACTTGTTCCAAGTATAAAAATGCTGCTTGAAAAAGCAGAAAAAGAAAAAGATGCAGAAAACAAATATTTAGAAAAGGTTATAGTTGACTACAAAGGAGAAGAAAAACAACTTAATAATGTTCCAGAAATTAGAGATCAAATTTTAAATCCAGAAATTATGAACTTAACTGGTGCTGAAGATAAAATAGAAGAAGTAATTGATCTGGTTACTAAGAAGAAAGAAACAAAAATTAAACATGGAAAAGCTGAATGGATATACTGTAAAAAAGATTGTGTTAAAAATTTATCAGCACAAATAAAAAAAGAAATAAATTCTACAGCATTTATGTTACGCGTTTTAAGCAATAGTGTAATTGATACAACAGCAAATGATGAAGGTGAAGATGGGTCTTTTCCTTTAAAATTTATTTTTGAAGTAGGTGATGACAAATTGACTGGTGTATGGGAAAACGACCATAAGTATTTTAAATTAAAAGAATTAGATCCTCAATCTCAAAAATCTAGATTGATTATGGGATTAGGTCCTAGTGCTTCTGGTAAAACATTTTGGGCAAAAAATGTTATAAAACTAATGGGAAAGGCAAATACTAATTTTCCACGTTCATTTTTATCTATAGATGGTGGTTTAGTAAGAAAACTGAGTTATGTTTATCAAGATATAATAAAAGCATTAGCAAACCACGATAGAATAAAAGGTTTACATAATTTAGTTAGCTCTGGTTGGGATCCTTTCCATAAAAGTTTATTTAAAGCAGGACATGTAAAGAAAAGTATTCAAGAATATTTAAAAACACAAAAACCATTTAGCGATAGTAAGTTACCGGTTAGTCTTTATGTTCCTGAAACATTAGGTAGTCCTTTTACAGACGGTTTTGAAAAGGGTATAGATAAATATTTAAAAATAACAGGAGATTTTCTTGAATGGATTGGTCTATATATATGGCAAGGTAGAACACCAAAAGAAGATCTCGATTGGGTAAATAAATTTAAAAAAGCAAATCCTCTCCTTGAGAACGAAGAAATAGAGGCTAAGTCTACAACTGTAAGTGGAGAAGAAAGAGAATTAGAAGAAGGGAAAAAGTTTTCGGTCAAAGCTTATAACTATTCCAAGAAACACGGTCTTGAGGCCGTACTGAAAGCTTTTGGTGCAAGAATTATAATACATAATAGTGGTGGTAAACAAACAAATGGTGTATTTAATAAATCGGTTGTGATTGAATTTCCAAATGCGAGTGGGGAGTATCTTTTAAATAAGGAAATGTTAATTGATTTTAATGCCATATACATACGAAAAGAGGGAGAAACATTAGCTGACTACTGGAAGCAAATAGGAGGAAGAAAGACACGTCGTCTTCGTAAAAAATCAAGGAAACGAAAAACAAAACGAAAAGGAAGAAAAAAGAAAAGAAGAAGAACAAAACATAAAAGAAGAAGAAAAAGAAGCAGGAAAAGATAAAAATAAACTTTTACTTAAAAGTATAAATCTTATTTAATTTAAATGGACCCGGGAAAATTAATAGCATTAAAGGATAAAATAGAAAACTTAGAGGCTTTTCATCATAATAAAATTTTAAAAGTATTAATAAAAAACAATATCAAATATAGTGAAAATAGAAATGGTATTTTTGTGAATATGAATTCATTTAATGAAAGTACTATGGAAGAAATAGACAAAACCTTATTGTACATAACAAAACAGGAAAAAAACTTAAAAGACATAGAAACAATAAAGGAAGAAATAAATAAAGATTATTTTGAAAATGATAATAAAGAAAAGAGCACAGTTATATTAAGTCATGGTTCGTAATAGTTTATCAGTAGGTTTTTTAAATTCATGTAAAAAATATGAATTTAATAACGATAATTTAAAAAATATCTTATATAAGAAAAAATTAATAAATAAACCCGAAGAAGATAAAAAGATAAAGGTTCAAGAAAAAAAGGAAGTGAAAAAGGATATATTTATACCTGAAGAAGAAGACACATTATTTTGGTGTTATGTAATTTATAAGTATGGTTATAGTGAATACGAAATAAAACGTGAGAAAAAATATACAAGTCAAACAGATCTTAAAATTAACTTGGTATATACATTAAGGGAAAACAAAGAACTCTTAAAAAAATATAAATTTAAAAAAACAAAACTAGAGGATAATTTAGTGAATGATAAAAAAATAAGCTTAGATTTATTTTTATTTTTAATACGAGTTAACAAGTTAAATATTATTTATTTGGATGAAAATATTTATTTCGAAGAATTGAACAATGATACGAATAAAAAATGTATTATACAATATGATAAAAAAGAAGAAAAATATGGAGTAATGGATGTAAGTGATGAACGATTGGAAGAATTAAAAAAGGCCAAATTACATATATTAAATTTATCTAAGCCAATAAAGGCTATATCAAATTATAAGGTTTTAGAACTAAGGGAAATATGTAAAACATTAAAAATAAATATAATGAAGACTACGACAAAATGCAAGACAAAGAAGGAATTATATCAACTTATACAAGAAAAAATTAATTAAAATTGAAAATATATATAAAATAATATTCATATTTTATATATAATGTCTCAAACTGACGGACCAAAACCACACGAACTATTAAATCTATATATTAACTACTATTTGGGTAAAGAAAAGAGACGAAATGATGAATTTGAAGTTCGTTTTGGAACAAATCGATATAATTCATTAACGAAAATAGATTTTGATAATATTGTAGAAAAATTAAAGTCTTTGAATTTTACTAGTGATAATTCTCAAGGAACATATACTTTAAATATTTCGAATGAATACGATGACCCAAAAACAGGAAGAAAAAAAATGGGAAATATTAGAACAAGTATTAAATCTCTTCCGGCAATAGAAAAATATTGTAAGGATAACAATTTATCAGAAGAAATTATATTTGAACCTATTTATAATGGTAATGTAGAATTTTTACAGAAATTCCGTAAAAAGGTTCAAATAGAAGATGAAGAAAAAGAAGTGTCTCTGGCCCCAATAGATTTTCGTGATTTCGAATTTAGAATAAATTACAAATCGGAAGTAACATTAACAATAGAAAATAAAGGAAGTTTTAAGGTTAAAAACCTATTGAATGATTGGTCAAATCAAAAGAAAACCTTTAGATTAATTAAAAGATATTCATATACATCAGATGAGTTACCTTTTAGAATAGATTGTAGTATTGTAAAAACATCAAAAAAGAGAAAATATTTTATAAGTGAATATACCGTTGAACAATCTGAAGTATTTAATAATCCTGAAAATTATGAAATAGAGATAGAGCTTTTGAATGATAAAGCTCGTAGATATTCAGAAGAAGAATTAACCATAATGTTAAAAAATGTAATTAAAATAATTTTATCTGGTTGGCAACAGTCAAGTTTTCCTATTTCATTTAAAGAACAAAAAAATATTCAAGATGAATATATGAAACTTATTTATGAAGACAAACCATTACCAAAAACAAAAGATGGAGTTAAGAATAGACGTATACGACCAAGTGATTTTATTGGTCCGTCTTCTATAAGTTTAGAAGTAGCAAATATTACCCCAATTGATGGAGATTCAAATATACCAAATATAAATCAAAAATATTCAGTAACAGAAAAGGCAGATGGATTAAGAAAATTATTATTTGTATCAAAAATAGGAAAAATTTATTTGATAGACACAAATATGAATATTCAATTTACAGGAATGGTAACAAAGCATAGAAACGTTTACAATAGTATAATAGATGGTGAACACGTATTATATAATAAAGCAGGAGATTTCATCAATATATATTTAGCATTTGATATTTATTATAGAAATAATGAAAACTATAAAGGCTTTCCATTCATTCAGATGGAAGGGCTTAAATATTTGGATGAAAAATTAGCAAAAGATAAATTTAGATTAAATGGCTTGAATAAATTTGTAAAAGATATAGATACAAATTGTGTTGTTTTAGATTATGATTCCCCTTTGAAAATCCAGACGAAAAAATTTTACACAAATTTGGAAGAAGATACAAGTATATTTGATCAATGTAAGATTATATCTGATGGTGTTGAAGAAGGAATGTTTGAATATGAAACAGACGGTTTAATATTTACGCCGTGTGATAAAAGTGTAGGTTCAAATAATATTGGTGAAATACTACCTCCAAGAAAAGTCACTTGGAGCCATTCTATGAAATGGAAGCCTCCTGCTTTTAACACTGTAGATTTCTTAATTTCAACTGTAAAAGATGGAGGGGATAATGAAGTAATTGGTAATATATTTAAAAATGGTTTAGATGTTACATCTAACAATCAAATTTTACAATATAAAACAGTTATATTACGTGTAGGTTATGATGAAAATAAACATGGTTTTATAAATCCTTGTGCTGATTTAATGGATGGGAAATTTCCAAAATATAATCAAATTAATGAAAGAAATAAATATAAACCAATGCCGTTTATACCTACTCGTTATACGCCAAATTTTCCCATTTATGAATGTCGTTTAATACTTGATAATAAAGGAACTACCAAACAAATGATAACTGAAAATGGAGAAGAAATTATAGAAGATAATACAATTGTAGAATTTAGATATGATCCATCAAGAGATAAATATTATCAATGGATTCCAATAAGAGTCCGTTATGATAAAACAGCCGATTTCAGAAACGGTGGTAAAAATTATGGCAATGCTTTTCATGTTGCTGATAGTGTATGGGAATCTATTAACAATCCTGTTACAGAGGAAATGATAACATCGGGAAACGACATTCCTGATGTATCTGATAGTGAAGTTTACTATAAAAAAATTACTGACCGCCAAGATGTTCGTGGTCTAAGAGATTTTCATAATAGATATGTTAAAAGGAAATTAATAGTTAATGTTAGTTCCAGGGGCGATACGTTAATGGACACGTCGGTAGGAAAAGCTGGTGACTTACAAAAATGGATAGATGCTAGGTTATCATTTGTATTTGGTGTAGATTTATCAAAAGATAATATTGAAAATAGGGTTAATGGGTCTTGTAGTAGATATTTGAAAGCAAAAAAGAAATATAAGGTATTGCCAAGAGCTATGTTTTTACAAGCAAATAGTTCTAAAAATATCAGGGATGGAACAGGATTGTATAGTGAAAAAGCTAAACAAGTAGTAAATGCTATATTAAATAATACAGGAGCTAAAGAAGAATCTTCTTTAGGTAAAACTACTTTTAAATTATATGGTAAGGGAAAGGACGGATTTAATATAATATCTACGCAATTTTCACTTCATTATTTCTTTGAGGGAACAGAATCATTACATGGATATTTAAGAAATGTTAGTGAAAATTGTAAGGTCGGTGGATATTTAATTGGAACTTGTTATGATGGTAAACGACTATTTAAAGCTTTGTCTAGGAAATCTAAAGGTGAAAGTGTATTTGAAATGAATGATAATCTGGAAGGAAAAATGTGGGATATTCGAAAAGATTACGATAATGATGATTTTGAAGATAATGATAGTTGTTTAGGTTATGAAATTAGCGTTTATATGGATACTATTGGTAAAAGATTTACCGAATTCTTGGTAAATTTTGATTATTTAAACCAAATTATGGAAAATTATGGATTTGTTAAAGCACCTGTAAAAGATATAAAAAAAATGGGTTTTGATAAACCTATAGGATCATTTAATGAGTTATTTGATAAAATGGAAGAAGATATTGAAAGTCGTAAAATAAAAAAGGCTGATATTGGTGATGCTTTATTAATAAGCAGTAAAGAAAAAAGACTTTCATTCTTTAATAATTACTTTATTTACAAAAAGGTTCATAGTGTAAATGCTGCTCAAGAAGAAATACATTATACAGCCAAGAATATTCCATCATTAACACAAGATTCTAAAGATAGTAAAAAAGATGATGTAGATACACCTACACCAAAACAGGTGCGTAAAGTTAAAAAATATAAGAAAAAAGTTAAATTACCTAAGTAAATCATTTAAACATAACACAATTATATAATATAAAATATGACTTATTTTACATTACCGCAAATAGAATATGATATAAGGCCTTCAAATTTGAAACTTGTTTGTAAAGAAATAACTAATGATAAAAAAAAAGTTATAAGTTTAAAGAAATATTTAAATAAGATTAAGGGATTAATAGACAAACATATAATCCACTGGGACAATACGAAAAAATTTACAAATCCATATGAATTTATACATACTAATATACCTAATACAAAAAAATCAATTAGTAAAATAAAACCCATCTCTAGGGCTTTTTTTAAGTTGATAGAAATTTACAATACGCATAAATTATTACCCCATAATGATATTCCAATGAAATCATTTCATTTAGCAGAAGGTCCTGGTGGTTTTATAGAAGCTACTACATATTTAAGAAATAATAAAGATGATAACTATTATGGTATGACTTTATTAGAAGATAAAAATATAAATATACCGGGTTGGAATAAGGCTGATTTTTTACTTCAAAAATATCCAAATATTAAAATTGTTTCTGGCGTTGATAAAAAAGGAGACTTGTATAACGAAAAAAATTTAAAATACATTATTGAAAATCATTCAAATAGTATGGATATTGTTACTGCTGATGGGGGTTTTGATTTTTCTACTGATTTTAATAAACAAGAACAAGTGGCTTTTAGATTAATTTTTACACAAGTTTTATATGCTTTGGTTATGCAAAAGAAAGGCGGACATTTTGTATTAAAAATATTTGATATTTTTGAATATGGAACCATTGATATATTGTATTTACTCAGCACATTTTATGAAAAAGTAGTATTGATGAAGCCTTATACAAGTAGATACGCAAATTCAGAAAAATATGTAATCTGTAAAAAATTTAAATATGATAATATTTCAGACTTGCATAAAAAATTTATAGGTATATTATCATTTTTCAATGGATTTGATTTTGATAAATATAAGATAAATTCAATATTAGATGTTCCTATACAAAATTACTATATAAATTCTATAAATGAAATTAATTCTATATTTGGTCATCAACAAATAGAAAATATATTAAATACAATAAAAATAATAACACATAAGGATAAAAAACAAGAAAAAATATATAATTTAAAATGTCAAAATGTTCAAAAATGTATCAATTGGTGTATTAAAAACGAGATACCTTATAGTAAAAGCAATATTTCATCCAATATATTTATTGGGGATAGAACAAATAAAAAATTTCGGTAGATATATATATATACATGAATAGACAAGACTTAGTATATTTACATCATACACTTAAAAATGCTAATACTGAAATAAAAAACATTAGAAGAAAATTTAATAGGGAAAAAAATAAAATACTTAAAAAATCACGAAAAGGGGCTAATAAAACTAGGAAGAAAAAAAGACATTAAAAAACCATTTTTTTCCTCTTCATAAGAGAAGCGAATGTAGGTTGTAGATAGTGGTGCTTTTTTTTCTTTTTTCGTTTTTTTTTATTACGTTTCTTTTTAGTAGATGGAACAATAGTTTTCAAAGATCTATAATTTCTATATACACGCTGTATTAATAATATAGCTTGTTTATGTATTTCAGGTATTTTATCTCCCTTAACCCTAATATACAACTTTTTAGCTTTCACATAATCATCCCAATGTGTTGTTCCCATTTTTCTATTACAAGAAGCACAAATAGGAAGTAGATTACCTAATTCTATTTTACCCCCGTCACTCTCAGACAGTATATGACCTGCTTGAAAAGCATTATAACTTGTAAATGGTGTTATTCTTTTAGATTTACAACAAAAACAAAGAGATTCTATGTGATTACCTACATAAGTTTCCCAGATTTTAAATCTCATTTCAGCTGGTATTTTTTGTTTTGGTGGTTTTTTTATAGAGTCAGCATTCCATCTATTTGCATGTTTATTTATGCATTTTCTCATTCCTACATCAGTTAAAAAAGTCTTACTGCAGTGAGGACACATATATGGTTTGTCGGTATTCATTATTATAATATTTCCAGGCGTTTTTATGTATTTTTTTTTATTTCTTTTTGATTTTTTCTTTTTTATATATTCTCGTAGTGTAAGATCCCCATAAGATATTTAAGAAATCTCTACCGATAGTTATAAAGAATGATACTGGCATATTTACAAGTTCGTAACCGTAATCTAAAGACATAATATAATATATTTTTTATTCAAATATTTATTTCCAATTTTCATTATAATTTAGAGATATCATAATATTTAATTTATATTATGATAAAAGGACATCACTCTTTGATATTAAGACAACTTTTTTCAACATCAAAAAAACATAGAAAAAATATTATTTGTCCAAGAAAAATTATTAATTCTAGTAAAATCTCTCCAGTTAAATGTTACGCAACTGAAAAAGATAAAACATATTGTGCGTGTAAAAGAAGAAGAAAGGATATAGACAAGATAAAAGATTTAACTCTTCAATAATAATATTTACGTGTTTTTCTTTTACGGGATTTTTTTCGTTTGTTTTTTTTCTTTTTCTTTTTCTTTCTTGTTTTTTTACGCCTTCGTTTGCGCGTTTTACGGCGATTAATCTTTCTTCCACCCGCTAAGTCAAGGTATCTATTAGGGTCATTACCGACATATTTTTCCATCGTTGATTCTATAGCATCTTTCAAACTATCTAAAAATTTCATATCTTCAAAGGGTTTTTGACTCAGTATATCTGTTATAGATTTTCGAGTAAATGGTTTAACCCCTATTATAGTATCTCTTGTGCGTGTCAACACATCATACGGTTTATCATCCATAACAATAAAATTGGTATTAGGGTTTATTTTATCAAATTCCTGGTGCTCTTTATTATATAGTTCAATAAGCCGGTCAATACTTTTTTTTGTCTCCCTCTTTTTGTCTGGCACCATAAATTGATAACGGGGTACAACTATGAATAATCCAGGATATAAACCGTTTAATTCTGACATAGTTTTTTCATTATATATTTTTATTTGATTAAAAAAAGCTATAGTACGACTGCTATCATTTGCCGATATTATATAAATACCACCTATTTTACCATCAATATATGCATCTATAGCAATCTTTATTAAATCTTCAGTATTAGGCCGTAGAAATAAAAGAAATTTCATTTGTAATTGTTTATATCTATTCCATTCAGGCTTTAAAATTTGGTCTTTTCCGTGAGATGGGGGATTTTCTAAATATTTTTTAGTTTTATATTTAACTTTTCTTACATCCACAACTTCTTCTCTTAAACCATCTTTCAATTCTTCTACTATATATGTCATTTCTCTCATTAAAGGGTGTTCCGAACGACCCTTTGTTTCATCTTTTGCGTCTGGGAACTTTTTTCTATAATCTTCCCACGAGTATTCTTTTAATAAGCAATCGTCAAGATCTAAACCTAATACTTTAGGACAGTTATAATTTATAACCTTTACCAATTTATCTATATTTATATATTTTTCAAAATATAGGTTTGACTTTAATAGTTTTAGGAAATGTCCTAAAATGTTATTATAAGCTTCTAAAAAAGATTCTTTTTCAGGGAATGAAAGTAAAAACTTATCTGTATTAGAAATATAAAATCGTGTTTGGAAATGTGGGCTCATAATAGAAAAATTAGCATTACCGGTGTCCTTGTCCCAACTTTGACAAAAAGAATTAATACCTAACCCTAATTCTTGAAATTCTTTGAATGTTTTTGTAGCTTGTATTTTTATATTGATTTCATTAAAGACATTTCTAACCGTTATAAACTTCGTCCAAATGGGCTCTTTAATTTTTGGATTTTTTTTGCCCCCAATGTTCTTATTTTCATTCATTCCAATAACATATCTTTCAAAAAGGGACTTATAATTTTTATTTCTAAATTCTATAACGCTTTTTGCTAATTTTCCTACCGATTTTAGACAATCTTTATTTTTAACAGGTGAAAAAAGATTCAGTCTATTGATTCCGCCATTTTTTTCAATACCTTTTATTGTTAGACTAATGTTAGGCCCCAAGGCAAAATTTGTTAATGAATGTGTTCTAGGATTAGAACAGACGAATTCTTCCTTTTTTGATGGAGTGTTCTTTGAAAAAACGGTTTTAAATGGGTTGATTTCACCTATCTCTAGTTTAGTAAATTTTTTTTTATCATTTTTTTCTAATTTTTCTACCATAGTATCCGCAAAATTTTTTTTAATATTTTTTACTGTTTCTCCGTGTTTACAAATATTTTTTATATCGCCAACGGTTAATGATATAGAAATATTTTCAATAATTTCTAATTCTTTTTTAGTTGCTTGTTCATTAGCAGCTTCATTCATTTTTGATTCCATTATATATAACTATATTTTATATCTGTAAAAAAGGATTTATATACAATTTGTCTTATTTTTTATTTCTTTTTTTGTATTTTTTTTTTGTATATCGTCGTAGTGTAAGATGCTCCATGTATGAAGCAGTAGACAGAAATTTTGCCTTTTATTTCCGCCAGTATTCCGTGTTTTGATTTGAAATCATCACATTCTACCTTCAGCTGGAGAAGTCGTTTCCAGTGGTATTTTCGCACCTCTCCATCGTGATGAAATTTTACCCAGTAGTATAGACCGTCGCCTCCCTGGCCCTGTATTTTTATTACTTCACCGCTATAAATAGCGGCACGGGTTCGTTTTTCATCAAACAGAATCTCCATGTGTGCTCCAAAACAATTATTATGGAGGAATCCGTTGCGGGCTCGCGAATTTCGTTCGGCTTCACTTTGGCGCTTGGTGATGAGGTCAGGAACTTCTTGTCCGCACAAAGTAGCAAGTCCAGCTTCGTTGAGGATCCGTGTTGCTATCGCATCAAGGCGGGCAACTGGATATGCCTTTTTGTAGATGTATCCTCGCCAGATAGCCTGAAATCGCGTGACAGAGTGGATGATGCGGTCCATCATCCACTTCTCCTGAGGATATCCGTGTTTTTCCAGAAACTCTTCCATATCATAGTGATTGGTGCGTTGGCGCCATTCATCAAACTCGTACGAAACCTTGGCACCCCAGCCTGTGTAGGCAGAACGGAGAGCGGGAGGAGAATACTCGTTGCTGTCCTCTGCTAGCGAGTCCCAGTAGCAGGGGTTGCACCCGATATGGACCCATGTTCGGGTTCCGGTTTCTGCCAGATAAAAGGCAGTCTCCTCCACAGTGAGACCGTTCCGGGCGTCAGCACCCCTAAACCGGAGCCTCATCCCGTCCCAGCAGGGTGCGGTGCACTTCGTGATCTTGTCCCCACGGTTGATGAACTCTCCACACGAGAAGCACTTGAACTTGAACTGGCTCTTACAGCACTCGTGACGTTCCATAGCCCGCTCTGCCGCAGCTGCTGCCTTGAGAGCCTGTTCGCGAGTAGCGGTAGTGGTGGTGAACATTCTTTAAGGTTTAAGTAGTTTTTGTCGGTTTGCTTTAGGTTTTGTAATAGGGTTCACTATGAAAACAAAGAACTTCAATTTTCTATTTTGTATAATATACTTAAAAGGATAATTAGATTTAATGTATATGACATCAATTAATTACCCATCAAATATAAATTCCTGGCGATTTGTAGAGGTATATGGAACTGACTTTAGACCTTGCCTTATAGATATGGCTAACACTACTAATAGATTAGGACTTTGGGAATGGTTTAGAGATGAAGAGCCTCCAAAGGATTCTGGATATATTTTTTGGGATCATGCTAATGTAAATAAAATCAGTAATGGTTTAGAAGACAATAATCATTCTGGGGCAACCTTTTCTTACTGTATGAGACAAATGCAATATATAGCCATAAATGGCTTTGAAAAATGGAATAATCCACAACAACCTGAATAATTATTTATGCGTTCTATATTTAGCAAAAAAAAAATATACTTATAATGGCTCGTAAAGCACATAGAACTCGCAAAAATCGTCGTGGATCTGGAAGAAAGAAAATTAAAATGACTCGTGGTCGTAAAGCAACTCTTAAAAAGAGATGCAAAAAATACCGCAAACGCGTTAAAAAAACGAATCTGGGTGTCGTAAAAAGGGACCAGCAGCTTGTCGGGGTAAATCTGGTTGTAAATACGCATCAGGTAATAAACGTAGTTTCTGTCGTCGTTCTGGTAAAAACCGTAAGTTATAAATAATATATAGTTAATTATCTAATTATATATTATATGAATAAACAAGGATATTATGTATTATGGGATACAGATGAAGGACTAAGATATTATAAAGCCATAAAGGAAAGCGAAAGTGATAAAAAAATAAAGGTTAACTATGAAGACAATACAGATAGTGAATTTTTTAAAAAGGATCTTTTTACCACTAAAACCAATCGTCTTTTTAATGTTTTAACATCTGAACAATGGGCCGCTTTAACATTATTATCTATGAAAGGAGAGGGGAGTCCAAAAAGAGAAAAAGAAACTCTAGTAGCCAATACACAAGAAGGGTCGGGAAGAAAGCGAAATCTAAAAACAAGAAAACTTAAGGGACGGGGGGGAAAAAAACGTAAAAGGAAAACACGTAGAAAATCTCGTAGAAAACGCCGCGTTAAAAACCGTAGAAAAAAAACACGTAAAAAAAGAGGAAGGGGTATGGGTACTAGCAAAATTGCAAAAGTTGGCGTCGGTGCTTTAGTCACATCATCTGCAATTAGTCAAGGTATGGGACATGGTATTAGCCCTTCTAAGGGTACAAAAGCAGCTGTTAATCATTTTAAGACTGTTGCTTGTAGAGATTTTCACATTAGAGACATGGTTCCACACTCAGAAGATCATGGTATGCCCACAGAACATTATAGACAGGTTCTTCAAGAGGTTCTTAAAAAAAAACGCAGTTGTAAAAGAAAAGGACAACCAATGAGGAATCCCAATACAGGAAAACCAATGTCTAAAAAGAAACAAAATCAAGCGAATAAAAGAAGAAGAGCAAGAGCAAAAGAAAAAGCAAAAACACGAAGTAAAAAAACAGATACGAAAAATGGTAGACAAGGTAAAAAAAAAGCAAAAAATAAAGAATCAAATCTAACACCAGGAGATATTGCTGCTGGAGTTGGACTCATTGGCACTGCTGCTATGGTTGGTGTTGATTACAAACGTGGACGACTCCAAGGAAGAAATAATCGTCGTCCTAGAGATCGAACACCACCACGAGGACAAAGATACACGTAAAACTAAAATCAAAATTTCTCATTCATTAATGCTATAGAAACATCTTCACGTTTGTTAATTGCTAATACCCCTTTAATACGTCTATTAATTTCGGGAAATGGAATATTTACCAGTAACCGTTGACCTTCACTTATATATTCTTTGAACTTCAAGTATAGTTTTTTCACTGGTTCATAAGTAGGATTTAGTTGAAATTGACTAAGTTGCTCTAATATATTTTTTACTTCTTCTTGGCGTTCTTCCTTAGATCTATATTCAGGTGGTTTTTTCTCTTTTTTTGGTTTACGATTTTTCTTACCCATAATAATTAATTATATAGTTTATATTTTAAATATTTTTATACAGAATAGTTTTGTACAAAAATATTTGGAGAGAAAATTTGTTGATAAAAAAAAATAGTTGATTATATTAATAATGTCTATTTTTAATAAACAAACAATAATAGAAGCTATAAAATCTATACATTTACCTCAAGAAGTATTATCCAAAATTATAAAAAAAGTTAATATGTTAAAGCCAGAAGATTTAGAAGAAATACAATTACAATATAAAAATCATGTTGAAAATTGGAAGAAGAAGAAGAAGAAGAAGGAAACCTCAAAAAAAACGATTAAAAACCTTAGATCAAAAATGGGCGGAAGACGAAAAACTATGAAGGTACAAAATGGAGGTGAATTAGACTTTACAATAATTTCTTCATTTTTAATGGTCATTTCTGTTTTTATTTTTATTGGTTTTCAATCAAGTATTAATACATGTTTTCAATCGACAAAAGTAGGAGTTCAAAATTTAATTGATAATAACACGTCCTTTAATGATAAGAGCCAGTGGTGGGAAAATAAAAATTATACAGAACACATGAAGAAAATTCAAGAACAGATAAAAAGAAGAAAAATAGAAAAAAGAATAAAAAAACAAAGTATTTCATTTCCTCGTTTAAAACCCGGTGATAAATTACAATATATTTTGGAATCACGTGGTTATGAGTCGCTTTTGTTAGATAAAAAAAACAAGGCATTCATTAATTATTACAACACAAATTTCGAAAAAAAAACAGGGGCGGAAATCAAACATGAATACAAAGCTTTTTTAAATCCATTTTTTGAAGACACAACGGATAAGAGCTATGCTATTCTGTGGAAAAGTATTATGTATGATTATTTTCTTGACGAATTAATAAAAAAACAAGAAGTGAGAGCCGACAAATTATTGCTAAGTGTTTTTCCCAATATTAGTATTGAAGACAGAAGTAATATATTGAGACTTACGGATAATAATGTAAATGAAGCTATCGATATAATGATGAAAAAGGGGTCTAATCCTCCTACGGAAAATCCTACTGTTCAGCATATATGGACCGAAGATGATTTACACAAACAGGCTATAACCGCAATAAAAGAGTGGTCAGATTTAAATTATCATTTGGACGCGTATGAACATGATGATGGGAGTTCTTTCGACGAAAACTATAGTAACGCTGTATTATCAATTATAGAAATCGTGGAGAACCACAACAAGGAGACCAAGAGTGCCGACCTTGAATATTCTATGTCGGATATAAAAGATTTAAATGTTAACGATGATTTCGATATAATAAATTTAAACCCAACTCGCAATCCTAAAAATCTAGCCATAGCATTCATAAAAATACATAACGACGTAGTAAATATAATAAAAAAAGATTTGAATGATTTATATGGTGATATTGAAAACGCATTCCGTGATGAAACGGTATACTCTCCTCTGTCTGATGATGACGCTAACAATTATTCCCCCTACAGTGCCGATGTTAAAGTTCAACCCGATGGTGGAATAGAAATAACGGAAAAAAAAAACTTTCTTGAGGGTCTTTCTGAGAAAAGCGCTGAACAGGAAAAAGACAGCTTTAAAAATACGATAGCATATGCTAAAGCTTATCAACAAACTTCGGAACTATACGGAAGGGAGAAAATAGAAGCAATAAACGCTTTTGTAGATGCTGAAAGCAGTTGGGAGAACCCAGAAAAAACAGAACAAAAAATGGATAAAAATAATAGAAGAAGGAAAAGGAGTAAAAGTTTGCGACGTCGGGGTGGAAATAGAAGTTGTTTAAAAAAATGTAAATATACTCGTAGATTGCAAAATAAAAAGAAAAAAATTAAAAGGAAAAAAACAGTTAAAAAATAATTTTGGAGAGAAAAAGTTCAAAATATATATAATAAATATTATTTAATAAATAAATAAAACTTTTTTTATAAATTCAGTAAAAATAAATAATAAAATATATATTTCAGGGTCTAACAACATTTTTCTCTCCATTTATTTTTCACAGAAACTTTTTGAGAAAGAAAATAAAATTATTTATGTGATAATCTGCTCCTTCTGGGAATATTAAAATTTACTCTACCTGTTCTGTAATCTCTTTGTAATCTTTCTATTTCTCTTGTAAAAGGGTCTTCATTAAAACTATATCGAGAAGTAACTGTATTTGGTTCTTCTGTTTCTCCTTGTACGGCTCTACACAATGGACATGTATCGTTATCTGTTAACCAAGTATTAATACAACTAGTATGAAAATCGTGATCACAATTTAAGGTTTTTTTTGCCCCACGTTCTATCATTTCCATACATATACTACATTGAACTTCTTCATGATTATGTATTACAGTATTTCTACTATAATTATTAACAACATATCTACTCATAAAACTATTGGAATTAAATCTTCTAACAACTGCAGGAGAACTTAATGGACTTGGATATCCAGGCATTCCTTTTATATGATGCATATCTGCTCTACGGGCAAGTCTTGATTGACCAACGGCTAACATTTTTACTAATTTTTTAGGAGAAAAACAAAATTCTCCATATGATTCTTCATTATGACTTATGTTTCCAGTAAAAACAGGTTGGTTGTAGTCTTTTATACGAAAAAAATAATTACCTGTTGGGAGATAATTACCATTTTCGTCATAGACACTTCTAATAGTTGATATAGCAGTTTTTATTGGTCTTATGGACATATATTTTATAAATTTATTTTATTTTAACATTTTGGAGGCAAATTAAGTTTTTTTAACATAATAGGTTGAGTTAAATATTGAAGAGTATAACCTGTAATTTTTTTTAGGAAACGAAATTTAAGTTTTGCTAAAACAGCGTCTAACTCCTTCATAAAAAGTTCTTCATTTTTATCATTTTTTAGATGGTTAAATACGACTTGATTATAATATCCATCAAATTCCGTAAAAGAACTATGGACCACGAAATTAAGCCCATCATTTTTTAGTGCTTGTGAAATGGGAGGTATAGTCATAGTTTCTCCGCCACATTTAACATGCTTTTCTTTATTGTAATATTTACCCAATGAATAATAAATAATCATTGGAAAGATGAAACAGAAACCATGAACATCCTCTTCTTGGTAATTGATACCTCGAAAGTTGTGTCTGGTTGAGAAATCATAATGAATTGTTTGATTCAGTTGGATATTCATATACTGGACGATTTGGTCCAACACAATGAAATCAACCGGATGTTCAAAAGAGTATTTTTGATTGCGAGTTCGCGTAAGAACACGCTCATATATAAGAGTGGTATTCATCGCTTCTCCGTGATGATTAATATAATACATATCATATCCTGTGCCTTTACGTGGAATCATAAAAGCACACGAACCGTGAGTAGCGTATCTACCCTCCTCCTCATCATCATAACAATAGTTACGTAGAGACAAGTTGAAGAAGATAATCTTACGCTTACTGATATTTTCAGTCAAATAATTTATTAGACTGTCTTCAAACATTTCTTTATTGTTTCCCTCGAAATAATAGACATCAACATTTTTTATCCCCTTCTCAAGGGCTTCTTGATTTCTACGAAGAATGTGGGGTACAATTTGAAGATAGTCAATATCCAATAAAGTATACACCATCTTCCTCTTCATCTTCTTGGAGAAATCCAAGTTTCTGATTTGATTCATGATTTTATGAACACAAGCATCGTCGTTGCTTGAGTCAAACTCATATGCCTCACATTCGTTCATAAGGTCCCTAATTTTAGGGATCGATTTTTTCTGGGAGATTACTTGGTCGAGAGACAACATGATTATTAATATATTGTAGTTATGCTACAGATTATTAATGTAAAAAAGACTTCAATTTTATACCCTATTACCCTTCATTATTTTGATTTGACGTATTATTACTACCACCTAGTTCTTTTAGCATAGGTTTATTGAGATATGAACCTATTATATAACCATCGGGGTGTCTTACTTCCAAATGAATTTGATGATGTGTCCATTGGTTGTTATAATAAGTTGTGCTACTATATAATGAATTTACCGTAGTTGGTAGATCGTCTAGAACAGGGATATTAATATTTCTATTTGGGTTAAGTGTTTCATATGTGTTCCATTTACTTTGTATAGTGTTTCTACTATAATCTGTGACGGCGGCCTCGGCAAAGTTTCTATTAGTAGTTGTATCTAACATATAAATAATTAATGGATTACTTGAACTATCAACTTCTTCGTCAAACTTAAATTGTAAATAATCTGTAAAAGTTTTTCGAGCTGGTGAATTAAAACTTGTTCCTTGCCATAAAGTGGAGGAATTAGCCCAATTGTTGGAAATATCTGTATTAGTGCTTCCTGGTTGAGTAAAAGATGAAAATGTATTTACTGAAATATCTGTAATAGATATTTGATTGTCTCCATTACTAACATGAACACATAAACAGGGTTCACAAAACTGCGGTGAAGCACTTCCCGTTTTTGGGACATCATTCCAAGTTCCATCCCAGTCATGAATATCATCTGTAATTGCTTCGTGACCTATTAGCGTGTTAGATTGATAATTTTTATTAAAAAAGTATTCGTTTCCATTTACTTGGAAATAAATTCTAAGAATACTATCTTTTGGTATTTTATTATAGTAATAATATTTAAACTGTGGAATATCATCTAAGTCAAATCCTCCACTAGGAGTAGGGTCTGGTCCTGCGGGTATTGCACCCCAAATTCCAGAATATGGAGATACTAGTAAATATGAATCGGGCCAATAATTCGCATCGTTATATACCCATTTATATTCATTATTAAAATTATTAAAGCTTAAATCTTGAGAATAATATCCTACTTCATCCTGAACCAACTGATGACCAGATATATCTAAATCAAAATTAGTTGGAGTTCCTCGTTTCATATTAAGATTGAATTGGTTATAGTCATTACCGGGAATTATATCTTCAAATGTTAATATTAAATTTGTATTAGCAGCTATAGTTTCATCATTATCTAGTTTAAATTTCAAGTTTACATTACAATATGGATTAGTATTATTATAATACTTCCAAAATCGACGAGTTTGTGTGTTACCGGACGAGAACATGTTCGGTATATCTATTTCATTGATATAATTTGGGTCATTATAATTACCTGTAACTTCAGTTTCCAATGATGTTGACGATATATCGTAAATGGTTGAATAATTATCAAAATTTCTTAATGAAATGGAATAATTAGAACCATTTAAACTATCATTATTTTCTACTGATAAGTAACTTGAATATGGTCCAACTGTTGAATTAAATAATTCTGCTCCCAATTGTTGTCGATATCCTCCCACGAACTGAGTCCCAACAATCTCATCATTTCCTAGACCATATAAATTGGTTCTTTTAAATGTAATAGAAATACCATCTCCATTAACACCGGATAACGCTTCTTCAATTGTAAATTTAATAGAAAATAACAATCTACTTATCCCAGAACCATCGTAAGTGGCTGCCGGACCTAAATTTGGAGTATTAAAATCTGTTAAACTATATGGATTATCATAGTATCTTCTGGATATTTTATGTTTTGTAACACCATTATCCTCAAAAGTATTATGAGTGACAAAACCCATATAATCTCTAACCGCGGCATGGAATTCTGCCGGAGCTATATTCATAGAAGGAGAATAACGCTGTCTCATTGGAAAAAATGTATACGGCCAATCATTTTGCTGAGAGAGCGGTAATGCTTCAATTGTATTTAATGAAACATCAGGAACAGCATTGAATCTAATTGGTATCATAGCCATATTCGATGGGAGTGGTGGTGGTGGTAAGAAAGTTATTCCACTTTGTGACCCGGTTCCAGTAAAACAATTAAGGTCTAATTCATAATCTATAGAACCACCTTCAACGGGGAGTTGCGTGATATTATTGGTTTCATTAATATTTTCACCTTGTATATTAATTGCCCAATTAGTTCCAGCAGAACCATAATTACCTGTTCCCGACAAAGTGATACTCATTACTTGTATCCACGTTTGATTTGGCGCAGTTCCTGAAACCTGTGTAGCTGAAATAGAAACGCTATCAATCATACCCGGTACTACAGTATTACTGGTTCCTTGTGTAAACCAAATTGCTTTATTACCTGTTGTATTTGAATTTAAAGTAATAGGAGACACATTACTCTCTGTCCAGAATCCACTAACTATATTAACACTATTAGCATCTTGATAATCAACCGTAAGTGTAAGTAATATAATATCACCTCCAACGAGAGGTGTGTTTGTCGATTCAAAGTCAATAGTCACTAATTGTACAAAATCCCCACCTACCACAATATTATTATCAAAATTAATTGCTGAAAAGGATGAATTAGTTATAGAACCATTTCTTCCATAACACGGGTGAGGTAAGAAAGTTATTCCACTTTGTGACCCAGTTCCAGTAAAACAATTGAGGTCTATTTCATAATCTATAGAACCACCTTCAACGGGGAGTTGCGTGATATTATTGGTTTGAGTAATATTTTCACCTTGTATATTAATTGCCCAATTAGTTCCAGCAGAACCATAATTACCTGTTCCAGATAAAGTAATACTCATTACTTGTGACCATGTTTGATTTGCCCCTGTTCCTGAAACCTGTGTAGCTGAAATAGAAACACTATCAATCATACCTGATTCTGGAGTAATACTAGTTCCTTGTGTAAACCAAAGGGCTTTACCTGTTGTATTTGAATTTAAAGTAATAGGAGCAACACTACTGTCTGTCCAAAATCCACTAACTATATTAACACTATTAGCATCTTGATAATCAACAGTAAGTGTAAGTAATATAATATCACCGCCAACGAGAGGTGTGTCTGTCGATTCAAATCCAATAGTCACTAATTGTATAAAATCTCCACCTACCGGAGTATTATTATCAAAATTAATTGCTGAAAAGGATGAATTAGTTAGTGAACCATTTCTTCCATAACACGGATGGGGTGAGAAAGTTATTCCACTTTGTGACCCAGTTCCAATAAAACAACTAAGGTCTAATTCATAATCTATAGAACCACCTTCACTTGGAAGTTGTGTTATATTATTTGTAGCATTATTATTTTCACCTTGTATATTAATTGTCCAATCAGTTCCAGCAGAACCATATTGTTGTGTTCCAGATAAAGTGATACTCATAACTTGTGACCATGTTTGATTTGCCCCAGTTCCCAAAACTTGTGTTTCTGAAATATAAATACTATCAATCATACCTGTTTCTGGTGTAGAACTAGTTCCTTGTGTAAACCAAATGGCTTTGCCCGATGTATTTGAATTTAAAGTAATAGGAGACACATTACTGTCTGTCCAAAATCCACTAATTATATTAACACTATTTTGAGCTTGATAATCAACAGTAAGTGTAAGTAATATAATATCACCACCAACAAGAGGTGCGCTTGTCGATTCAAATCCAATAGTCACTAATTGTATGTAATCTTCTCCTATTACAATATTATTATCAAAATTAATAGCTGAAAGGGATGAATTTGTTATAGAACCCATTCTTCCTCCACAAGGATCTCCATTTGGACACACAAGGGAATCTGGATCAGGTTCAGGTTCCGTTTCGGGTTCAGATTCGGGTTCAGATTCGGGTTCAGGTTCAGGTTCAGGTTCAGGTTCAGGTTCAGGTTCAGGTTCGGGTTCAGGTTCGGGTTCAGATTCGGGTTCAGATTCAGGTTCAGGTTCAGGTTCAGGTTCAGGTTCAGGTTCAGGTTCAGGTTCAGGTTCAGGTTCAGGTTCATTAGAATATTGTGTAAAATTAGGAACAGGACATTCTTGTTTTATACCATTAATACGTTGTGGAATACAAGATTGTTTTGCGGTTTTACCCATAAATAATTTAGTTGTTGGTCCAGGGGTCATATATAAATTACAAAGTTGGCCATTAATACAATTATTATATATATTCCGATTTGCGCCTTGTCCAGCTAATTTAGCTCTAAATTTTTTTCTATGAATATGAGATTTAGAAGAGACGCTACCTGAAGTTCTATGAACAGGATTGGAATATTTTTTAGTTGTAGTATTAAATCTAGATAAAGTAAAAGTTTTGTTTTGTTGTGAAGTTATAATTTCATAACCCAACCGACAATTTTTAATATTTGTATTAGAATTTATATTTTTAACGGTATTATTGAGAGCACCTATTTTATATGTGTGGTCCTTTCCATTAATACTATTTTCAGGTAAAATTCCAAATGTATTTAAATAATAAGTTTTTCCTGTTTGTTGTAAATAACTTTTATAATTTCCATTATTATTTAAATTTTTAATACCATATTTATTTACTTGTCTAGAAATAGCATAATTAACAGGACTACATTCAATAGTATTACAAGATAAATCTTTATTGACTTTTACATTAGGTACACAGTCTGTAATACAGGAACTAACCTTTCTATAATGATTATATGGAACTCGATATGGAGTAGGTCTATCTTTTTTTCTAACCTTTAATTTATCTTGAGTAGTAACCGATTCATTACAAGTATTACAATTTGCCCTATCTACTAATGAGTTGGGAGCACCATTTTTAACCAAATCTCTCAATGTTATTAATGGATTATTAAATTTGGGAACAAAAGTATTATCGAATAAATTATAAGTAAAAAAATCAGGAGCGGGATTTTTAAAAACTTTATTACTATTATCACCACAGGAGCATGAATTTTTAGACATAATTAATATAATATTATATTAAAATATTAAATTAATAACCATTATTAGATTTTGTTGGATTATCGCAGCATATAGTGCTATTTTTAGAGAAATTAGTTTTGGATTTACTAACATTACCACGAACTCTAGCTAAAGCAGAAACTTGTGGATAATTTACTTCACTATGATTAGAATTAAATTTAGCCTTATATTTAACCTTATCATAATCATTTTTTGATGTAGGCCACTCTACTGTAGTAGCGACAGTTTGGGCGTTACCAGGTCTATAAATACCTCTACAACTTTTATCTGTAGTAGTTTTACAACGTCTTCCCGCCTTAACAGTATTTAATTTGAGCCGTGTAATTCTATCACTGGAATCAACAGCACCTTGAACTTTATATTTGTCATTATTAAGTCTATAAATAGTTTGACTGTAACACTTATCATCAGAACAATTACCACCATATCCAGTAGTTATGAAACCATTTTCAGGTTGTATAGTAGGAAGTTTCTTTTCAAACGTAACCTTTCTCCTGTTATTTAGAAGTTCTCTATATGAAAATGAATAAGATTTAGCATTACTGATTCCGCTATTTTGTTGTCCAGCACTATTAGGCTGCATACCACTTCTAATTAATGGTCTTCCGGCTCTAGCAGAAATACCAGATTTTGCTCTTTTGTTAGAAGCACCAGGTTTATTACTTGTGGGCAAAGATGTATAAGAATCTGGACGACATAATCTAAAACAAGAATCGCTATAAGAATCCTTGTAAATTTCTGTAGTAAATAAACAATTTTTATTTTTAGGATCACAATTTATGGTTTTTCTGTATCCTTTAACAGGTTGCCTAAATGGGGCATTATAATGATTTCTTCTTTCTAAATCGAATTCCGAATTAAAACAACCATTTGATGGGCAATAATTAATTTCCGGTTTAACTCTTAGATTGAAATGATTTTTCTTTATACCTTCTTCTTCTAAAATTTGAGAAAGAGTATTTGTACTAACATAATTTTGATTTCCATTTATTCTATTTTTTAATCCATCACGCATTTATATTATTGAAAGAAAAAATAACTAACTAAAATATATATGAAAGATAAATTATTTTTATTAGTTATACTACTATTAAGTTTAGCAATTGGATTAATGTTTCCTGTTATTGAAGGAGCATGTAGTAATAGTAGTTATATATCAAGTGGTTCGGGTTCATCAGGTGCTCCAGTAAAATATAGAAATACAAGTGAACAAAATAATGCGTGTGAAGTGGTAACAGATCATCAAAATAGTGTTAGACTAGGAGATGTAGGTAGTTTATTAGTAAAATTAACAACAAAGACAACAAAAACGTATGGAGATTCATCAAGTCTATCGACAAGAGTCAATAAAATAAAAAACAATTCAAATCAATTAAACAATTTAGCAAACGGTAAAGATACTGATACAAGAGATGCTTGTAAAAAATATCCGGAAGCTTGTTAAAAAATCTCTATTTATATTAATGAGAACACTTATTATTACTTTAAATATATTATTATTAAGTTTAATATTGTATAATATACTTTCAAAAGGAGATAAATTATTAGAAAATTTAGAGAATTGTAGTCCATCGGAGTCAGCAAAACACAATGCTTTAACAGCAGAATTGGACAATAAATTTAATATTTTGGATAGATTAAAAAAAAAGAAAAAAGAAGCGGATGATATGGTCGGGAAATCTATTTCCGATTTAGTATTTAGTGGATTGGTTCAAGGAAAATCAACAACAAAATTAAATTCAAAAAAAGATGAAGAAATTAATAAAATTAATAGAGCGTCATCTGGGCAAGGGAGTGGTGGGTCTTCTGGTTATATAGAACCAGACGGTAAATTAGGCAACGTCTTATCTGGTGTATAATTTAAATATCTATACAATAATTATATGAAAACGGTAATTATTGTAATTAATATATTGTTATTAAGTCTAATTTTATATACATTATTAAATAGTGGGGATAAATTAATAGAAAATATGGCTGGATGTCCTGGTCAAGAAAGTTGGACCAAAAAATGCTATGGGTTTATAAGTGGTAAAGAGGCTTGTAAAAGAGATTTTGGTGCGGGTACGACATTTTTAGGCAAGGAAAAAGCGTGTGAATACGGTGGTTTAGATGCACAATATTTATGTAAAAAAAAAGAAACAGCGGCACAAACAAATAAAAAACTTTTAGACAGATTATACCAAGAAGTTTCTATATTGGATAGCGGTCTCGACGAAACAAACAAAAATATTAAGAAGGGAAATGATTTTGCTGACAGAACGTCTAATAAACAAAAAGCATTTATGCAGGATGTAAATAATCAAAAAAAAGAAGTAGCTGGAAATTTAGGGTCTTTATTAATGATGAAACCTGGAAAAGATATTAATATGAGTAGTATTAGCAAAATAGGTAAATTATTTGATAAAATGTCTTTAAAGGGTTAATTTTGGATTATTATATTTAATGGTTCAATGCGGTCATTATCTTCACTTTCACTACTATCTGTGGTTAAACTTTGATATAATACATTTTCTGTATCAGTAATTACTATATTATTTTCAATCTCATAAACAGGATTATGAACTTGGTAATTTCGAAGAGTTTCAGGATTATTATCATTTAACCATTTTACAACATTATTATGTTTTTTAAGCAATAAATATCCATTTAATGGTTCTACAACACTAAAAAATGATATTATATTTAATAATAGAATAGGAAAATTGTCCTTTAAAATAAAAAAAAATATTAAAAACGAAAATGTAATAGAAATACATCCAATTAAAGTTTCTCGCATTTTTTTAAAATAAATTTTTTTTCTATAAATATTTTTGTTAACTTTGAAAAGAAAGAATATATAAAAGACAAGGTTTTGAATAAAAATTGCAAAAGAAAAATAAAATATTTGCGGAGCAATTGAATCTTGTTTAATGATACTGATTAATTTTGTATCATTTTCAAAGTTTCCAGACATAAATTTTAAAAAAATATAGTCGTTATTATAGTCTTCTATTATCCAAATAAAAGTCCCTAAAGTAGAACTAATTAAATAATTTATACAATATGATTGAATCATCTTTTTACAGCAAAAAAATAATTTTATATTTTCCATTGGAAACTCATTAATTATATCATATTCTCCTCTACATTCCATACAAATATTAAATGCTTCATTATCAGTATTTAATGTTCTCCAACTATTTAAACACGATTTATGAACGTATTTGCTTGTGCCTTTACAATTACAAGGATAAATAAAAGGGTCATCGATGGTTTCTAACTCGAAACATATTCTACATTCATTTTCATTTTCATTTTCATTATTAGACATAGATATAGACATATTTTATAATTATATTATATATATAGATGGCAAATTTCTTTAATAAGATAGCTAATGGTGCTGAAAAAATGCAAGCAGAATTCTTAGGACCAACATATAATTATGCTAAAAATATTGCTTCTCCAAACGATATGGGTATGAGTGGTGAAGGTACTATGGATGCCCTAGGTAAAGATATTACAGGTATTATTGCTTATACTCAACTTTTAGTAGAAGGGAAAGGTGATGCTAATAAATTAGGAAAACCTTTAGGAAATAAATTTTTTTTAAAAACAGGTGGTCAATGTAAATCTCCCGATGGTAATAAACACGATAGATACATATATATAAATAATGTTCCCACTGGGTCATTACCTATTATATCTGATGCTACTGGACAAGCATTTGGAGATTTTAGGGGATTGATACCTGGAACTATTGGTAACGTAGGGGAAATAAACCCATTAGCAATTTTTAAAGGTTTTGTTCAGGGTTCAGTTCCAAAATGTAACAAATTAAATTTAAAAGATGATGATGGTAATCAGGGATTTTATGTAGCAGACTCAGATGTTGCTGATTTAGATCCATGTTTATGGGGAGGAACAAATCCTGTATCAAAAGTAACTTATAATGGATGTGCCTCAGGATTTCAAAATATGAATGATATTGTTAATTCTATTAAAAAAGAAATACCAAAACTACAAAAGAATCCGTTAGCTAACTTATACAATTTAGGTTTTGGTACTTTTATTATTTATTTAATGTTTCAAGTATTAAAAAAAAATGGATTTAATTAAATTAATTCTTGACTAATAAATAATGCTAATACATAAAAAATTGTACCTAAAACTATATGGACAAATTTATTTGGAGGTCTACTATTTGGTATAAAATAATTTAAAATTAAATAATGTGGCGAACCTTCTCCAGATGGATATATGCCCCAAAAAATAGCATTTACTAACAATAATGAAGTTATTATAATTCTTAACATATTAATGTATATTAAGAATTTATTATAGATAATTTACTGCTAAAAATAATTATATTCTACAAGCAATCCAACAAGAAATACCTGTCAACAAAGCAATAATTAATGAACTTGATAAAATTACTTGTTTATGATGAACTAGCATATGCATTATTTGAGATTTAAATGAAAGATTGGATGCTCCATTAGGAGGTTTAATTTCCTTCTTAGATGCTAAAGGAGACAAAGCATATGCTAAAACAACATTCAATAATACACCAATAACAGCCGTTTTTAAAAATAAGGTTTTATCCATATAATATTTGACCAGATAAAAATATTATATTAATTAACGTCTTCTACGCTTTTTGGTTTTCCTTTTTCTTTTTCTTCTTCCACCTTTACGGGTTTTTCTTTTTTTACCACCTGTTAAATATTTACGAATAGCTCTATTTCTTTTTCTACTATTTTTTACTCTAAGCATTTTATTAACGAATGATGTATGTGCTCTACGACGACCCCCCAAACCGATCCATGTTCCTAATCCTAAAAGTCCACCTTTCTTTTCTTTTGATTCTAAATTTCCTACAGGTTTCATAGGATCTTGATAATGTTGTTGTGTTGGTAGTGGGGATTGAAGTGATGAGTTGGATGGATATATTGATGTATGTGACAGGGTAGGTGGTGTATCTAAAACACCTCCTTGAGTAGTTCGAAATCCGTGTTCTATTTGTGCCTTTCCAGCACTCAATCCATCACCTAGTTCTTGTCCTTTTCTTCCCAAATGCTGCACTCCTTCTTTTAATCCAGTAAACCCGTCTCCAATTTTATCCATTACACTCGAACCACCTTTTTTGCTTCTTTTACGTGTTCTTCTTCTATGTTTTCTAGCCATTTCTATATAATATAAATTTATAAAAAAATTATATTATAATTGTTTAACGACGGCGGCGATGACGCTTAGTCTTGCGCTTTCTACGTGACTTTCTGCGCTTTTTGGAACCACGTTTCTTGTGTGATTTCTTGCGTGACTTTCTGCGCGACTTTCTACGTTTCTTAAGTTTTCTCTTGGCTCCTCCAATTTGTTGGAGAACACCACCAAGTTTTGATTTCATAGATTCGAGCATTTTTAATGCTGCTCCTGCTTGTGCTGCTGAAGGTGCTTGATTGGACATTATAATATATAATTAGATAAAATTGTATATTATACGTTATTTAGAGTTTGACGCGTTTGTAAAGTTCTAAAGCGGCTAAACCACCAAGAACCTGTGCTACAATATATGGTGCTAATTCTTTCATTGAAAGTTTTCCAGCCATTGCTAACATAACCGATACAGCAGGATTAAAGTTTCCACCTGAAACTTTTCCTAAAAGAAAGATAACAACCATAAGAGCTAAACCTATTGCTACAGCATCACCGGTTGCTAAAATAACATAAAGAAAAAACATTGTGCCTAAAAATTCTGCTAAAAGTTTATTCATCATTATATAAATAAACAACAGAAAATTTAATTATTTCCATTAGCACTAGCTTGATTAAGAGAAACTCTATCAAATACATTTTTGAAATAAATCACATCACTAGAGTCACCGCCACGTCCAGAAGTTTGACCTGGTACAACTTTACCATAGTTTCCAAATAATTGTGCTCTACGAGATCTAGGATCGGCACCGTTAGTTGCATTTTCAACAGTTGCATGAGCTCCTCTTTGAGTACCGCCAATAGATTGATTTTTATCAATTTTATTTGTTCTAGTGCGAAGTTGTAATTTCTTAATACGAGCGATTCTACTTGATGTATCATTTGTTGGTCCTGGTTTAGCAGTAGCCATTAGAGATTTAGCAGTACTTGAATCAGCACAGTTTCTATTTAAACCATTTTCAACACGAGCGTGTGGACCTCTAAATGTTTTACCCGGGTCTTTACAATCCTGTGTTAAATTATTTGGTACTAAAGTCATTGTTGAACGCCAATCATTTAAATAACCATTCATTCCATTTGAAGCAGACATTATATAATATACTTAAATAAAATAAATTATCCAAAAGTACTTTCTCCATCATATTTAATATATAAAAACCCATCCTCGTCTTTATTTTCATTATATATTTGACTTAATAGTGCTGATGTGGGACATAATTTATCATTAATAAATAAATAAATAGCCTTTTCTGGTTCTAATTTCATTCTTTTTCGTATTACATACATAAAATTAGCTAATGATAAATCGCCAGGACACAAATATTTTTTTCTGTCTAATTCATTAATCCGTTTAGTTATCCTTTCACAAATAACTGGAACTCTATCTGGATATTTTGCTAAAATACGTTCAGATTCCTCTTTCCTTTTTAGAAAAGGATGTTTACTTTGAAATGTTACTGTTTCTATTTGATTTTCTTGCCTATGTTTTAAATAATTGCTTGCTCTCTTCAATAAATCAGTCATTATATAAATATAACGATTGATTTTTTTAAATTATTATAATTTATCTTCTCTTTGTTTTACGTTTCTTTTTTTTACGTTTTCTTTTGGTTTTACGTCTACGTTTAGTCTTTCTTTTACCTTTCTTTTTTCTGCGACGACGAGTTTTTCTTCCTCCAACTAGAGATGGTGCCGGTTTCATATTTATAAGTTCTTCTTCGTCATTGTCGCTCGCTTGGACAAATTGGTCTTCCTGCTCTTTTTTCTTCTTCTTTTTCTTTTTTTTCTTTTTTTTCTTTTTTTTTGCTGGTGCTTCTGCTGCTGCTTTTTTTGCTTTTAGTTTAGCTAGCAAACGAGATCTCATATCTTGAATTTTCCCTTTATTTTTTTCAGCATTACTTAATTCGGCGTGAGCCGTTTTTTCGTCTCTTGTACCCACACCAGCATTTAATTTATCTATATAATCGCTATCTTCTGGAGTTCTTCTTGTTGTTAAACTACTCATATATATTAACTAAACAAAATTAAATATTATTCAATATATTAAAGTATATGGCTGCTGTAGCGAGTTTATTTATTTTCTTTTTAGGATTAGGATTTTGTGTATTGTTATTTGGTAGAGTTTGTTATGAGGGAGATTATGATGATTATGACTAAATTATTTGGCACGCGCCCTCATTTTTCTTCTTTTTCGTTGTAATCTTCTTGTTCGCTTTTTTTTCCACTTCCATCGCATCTTTGCCGTAGATTTCTTAAAAGGACAACCGTGACCCATTATATAAAATTGATTTAAAATTATATCTATATTATTTACTTATAAACTATGGAAAATCCAAACTTCATAATTATTGACGGAAGCTATTTTGTATTCTTTCGTTATTACGCACTACTAAGCTGGTTCAAGTTAGCAAAGAAAGATGAAGAAATGGACGACCCTTTTAAAAATGAAACATTTGTAGAAAAATTCCGTTCTACCTTTATTAGTAAAATGAAGGAAATACCTAAAAAACTTAAAATGAAAAATGCTATTGTTTTAGCTTGTAGAGATTGTCCTCGTAAAACAATATGGCGTATGAAACACATGCCTTCTTATAAGGCAAATAGAGTATATGACGATAGCTTTATGGGAGGTCCATTCTTTAAAATGGCTTATAAAGAAGAGTTGTTTCTAAAAGGAGGAGCTAATATGATGTTTAAATACCCAAAACTAGAAGCAGATGATTGTGCCGCTATACTGACTAAAGATATAGTAAAGAAATATCCAAATGCTAATGTAAAAATTATAACTAGTGATATGGATTATTTACAATTAGCTAGTGAAAACGTTGAACTATATGATTTAAAGTATAAAAAACTGACTGAACGTAAATCTAGTTTCAATAATCCAGAAAAAGACCTATTTGTTAAGATACTTACAGGAGATAAGAGTGATAATATAACTGGTGTATTTAAAAAATGTGGTCCTAAGACAGCTTGTAAATATTTTGACGATAGAGAGTTATTTAAGAAAAAATTGGAATCGACAGAAGGTTCAAATGAAAAATATGAATTAAATAGAAAAATAATTGATTTCAATTATATTCCACTAGAACTAGTTGAAGGATTTAAATGTAAGTATGGAATACTTTAAACAATTATTTACAAAATTTTTTTTCTAGGTCCATAAGTTTCAAATAGACAAATAGGAAGTTTTGAAGAATGAAATGATGCTACTCCGTCAACAGTCCAACTAACTTGAAGTGTAAATATTTCTACCCCATTTATCCATGCCTTCTGAACGGCTTTTCTATAAATGGGGTCAATTAATGAAGGTTGAAATTGTTTCACATCTGTCCGTTGTATAACAAAACATAATATACATCGCATATTTGGTTCTTTTTGTTTTATTTGTTCTAACTCTTGAACGTGTTTTAATGCTCTGGGACTGACTGTATCTTTCAATTTTTTTCTATAACCATCTGGAAAATATGATATTTTTGTATCATATTCTCTATCTGTATAATCTTTTTTCTTTCTTTCCTTAGCATATATATCATCATAATCGGCTAATGGAACAGCTTTTACTTCTAATATAAATGATCTATCATGTTTATCTACACCAATAAAATCAAATCGTGAATTTAATATTTTCTTTTCACGTCCTATTTTTTTGATATATTTTAAATTGTGAAAACAATTATTTAATAAAGCATTTTTTACCAATGTTTCACTAAGTTTTGGATTAATACCTATGTATTGAATGTTATTTTTTTCCGGTTCATTAAATATGGCTAATTGAACTCTGAAGTTTGTCTTAGTTTTTTCAGTTTTTTCCATTAATACTTCAGCACCTTTATCAGCAAGACCACAACATCCCAATGAAGGAGTGTGTGCTAAAAATTCTATATTTTCTATAGTAACATCCGCTACGTATGGAGTTTTTATATGAGCGGATGGTCTTTTGATAATAATACCTTTGTGTAGTTGAGAAATTGTAAATAATATCATGATTACTTAAAATTATAAAAAAAATTTATTATTCAATTTTATCAATTACTTAGCTATGATTCTAGGGGCAATATTCATAGTAATTAATTCTTGGAACAATAATTTACACGCGTAAGGAATTTGAACTCTGTTAAACTTAGTTCTATTATTACATGTTTTACAAATATGTATTTTCTTCTCTGGATTAAATACTGCTATAAGACCACAACTTTTACAAGTATGAACTTCAAATGTATCAGATGAATGATAAATTCTATCTTTAGTAAATCTACTAGCACCGTGTGAAATCATACAGTCACGTTCCATTTCTCCAAATCTTAAACCTCCATCTCTAGCCCTACCTTCAGCTGGTTGTCTTGTTAATACAACCATAGGACCATAACTTCTACAATGTGCTTTATCATTTACCATATGCTTAAGTCTTTGATAAAATGCTGGACCGAAGAATACTTCTGTTTCTACTTGTTCTCCTGTCATACCATTATATAAAATTTCATTTCCATTTCTCTCCATTCCTAATTCGCTCATAAGCTCACGAATTTTACTAATAGGTTGTTCTCCAAAACTAGTTCCATCTCCAAACACCCCAAGTTGAAGAAGAACTTTTCCAAGTAGTGTTTCCTTCAACTGAGCTATAGTCATGCGAGATGGAATAGCATGAGGATTAATAATAATATCAGGTTTAGACCCATCAGCTAGGAATGGCATATTGGCCTCAGGAATCACTAATCCAATAGTACCTTTTTGCCCGTGCCTTGACGAAAATTTGTCTCCAATTACAGGAACTCTATAAGTTCGAGTTTTGACTTTTGCGAATGTATACCCATCACCATTTCTATGCATGTAATTTTTATCGATGTAAGTTTCTTCGTGAGTTCTAAAGACTTTACTTTGGTCTTTATACTTGATTACCTTAGTGTGGTCGTTCCTATTTTCTCTAATTGGAACAACTTTTCCAATAATAATATCTCCATTTTCAACTAATGTATTTTCAGGAATAACACCTTTATCATTTAGTTTATTATAGTTGGCAAATTTCATACCTTTTGTTTTAGTTTTATCTGCTTTACATCTAATTTCTTCATCGCCTTGAATCTTTTTATCTTCATCTTTTTCTGTATGATAAATAGTAGCACTGAATAATCCTCTGTCTAATGAACTTTTATTAAACAATATACTATCTTCCTGATTAAAACCAGAATATGTCATAATAGCAACTTTTACCATACATCCTGAAGGAATTTTATGAAGTTTTAAAATATTCATAATTCGAGTGTCAACTAAGGGTCTCATAGTATATGTTTGAACGTATGCTGTTTTATCCATCCTATGTTTAAAATTAGTAGCATATGTTCCCATTGCTTGTTTCCCCATAGCACATTGATATGTGTTTCTTGGCGACTGATTATGCTCTGGAAATGGAATACAGCTAGCTAATATACCAAATATAGTAGATGGGTGAATTTCTCTATGTGTATATTTATAATATTTCTTAATTTCATTATTAAAATCTCTTTCACGTGTTGCGATTAATGAATAATTCTGTTCGTCTGGATCTATATATTCAATAATAGACTCAGGAACTTCATGATCTACCAAAAGATTATCCCAACTAATTTCCTTATTTAAGATTTTTTTGGATATTTCAGGAGTAATTAATGTTTTTTTATTTTTAACCTTATATACTGGTCTAGTTACACGTCCAGCAGAATTATTAATATAAATATTAGCCTCCTTATAATCAAATACAATACTGGTATAAATATTAATAATACCTTTGTATTTCATATTTTTCATATAGTTAAAATATTCAATTGGTTTATCAACAACTCCAACCCATGCACCATTAATAATAATTTTAACTCTTCCATATAAATCTTCTGGTTCAAAATTTTCTAACGGCTGAATATATTTTTCACTAACTTCATAAATTGGTGAACTAAGACTAGCAATCGTGATATGAGACATATAGCATATATTTTTAACAACACCAACACTAGCACCTTCTGGAGTTTCAGCAGCACACACAAACCCCCATTGTGTGTTATGTAGTTTTCTAGGTGGAATTAATTTTCCACTTTTATCAATGGGTGTATTAATTCTACGCAAATGACTTAAACTAGAAATGTATGTTAATCTACTTAAAACTTGTGCTACACCAACTTTATTTGAGTTTGTATTCTTAATTCCAAAATCACCAGTAGCCAATGCTCTTTTGATACCATTTTCTATTGTAGTAGATTTAATGATTTTATAAATATTAGTATGATTAATAATACCTTTATAATTTTCAGTGGATTTCCACGAACCATTATTAATTTCTCTAACAGTTTGTTTCTGCATATCTTTTACAAGTTTATTGAAATAATTTCTGAATAAATTATTCAACAATGTTCCTGTAAGGTCAATCCTTTTATTTTTGTAAGAATCTCTATCATCTACATTTCTCCATTTAAATTTTGTTCTGAGAAGCTTGTTACACATATACCCCATGAAATATATCTTTTCTTTCATATTTCGACAATGAGGATATAAATCTTTATTTAAAACATTTTCTGTAAATTCTTTTTTCTTTTGCTTTCCTTCTTCTTCGCCCATATTAATAGGTGTAAACATCGCATTATTTACAATATATTGTAAAGCATTTTCTTGGGTATTATATTTTTCAGCTTCAATAATGCTAGCCTTGAGAGCAAATAACATTTTCTTCATATTTTCTTTCTTAATATCTAAAATTATATATTTACATATGTCTTTGTCAGATATAACTCCTAATGCTCTAAATGCGATGAAAAGTGGTATGGGATTTTTAATTCTTGGAATGTGAATATAAATTGCGTGACCTGAGCCATTATTTCTAGTAGCAATTGTAATATTTATTTGTTTTGGAGATATACACTTATCATCTGGAATGGACTTAATTTCTGCTAACCACGACCATTTATTATTATTTTTCTTTACATTAAAACACATAATATTATTTTCTGCTGCCCTCTCCTGTCCTAAACAAGTTTTTTCTGAACCATTAATAATAAAGTATCCTCCACCATCAAATCTACATTCTCCAGTAATTTTTGGGTCCAAGTGATTATATTGTCTTAATACGCATATAGAAGATTTTAACATAATAGGAAGCTTGCCAATGTGAATTTTTGGTAATTTTTCATACATAGTTTCAATATGTTCTAAATTTTCTCCTGTTCTTTTAATAATTTGAATATTAATATCTAAAGTCATTGCTGCTGCGTATGTAAAATTTCGTAAACGGGCTTCTTGAGGAAACATTATTTTCGTAGCTCCATTATTTTCATGAATTTGGGGCCGATAAATTTGAAAGTTGGAAAAGGTAATAACAATTTCCAATGAATATACACCTGTATTTTCATCTTTGTCATGTTCTGACCTTATTGTAACAGGATTAAACATTTCAATTGTCTTTTTTATTTGATTATTTACAAAATGATCGTATGATTCTATTTGATGACGAACCATACGTTCCAAATGTTTATTTCGAAAATAAGATTCAATAACTTTCCAGTCAACTTGAATTCCATTAGTTGGTGTTTGTTTTGATGCCATCTTCCTATTTACTTTCATTATCTATTAAATTAATTAAATCAATTTTATCTCTAAGTTGTTTTTAAATATTAATTATATATATACATACATGAGCGACAATAATAACAATAATATTAATAATAATGATGATGATAATGATAATAATGATGATAATGATAAAAAAAATAATAAAATAGTATTAAAACCAAGACAAATTAAAGATTTAAGTTTAAATAACATAAAATTACCTCCTATAGATTCTTCAAATAATCGTATTTTTAGAAAGTGGAAGATAAATCCTATACTAAACCAGAATTTATTATCACTAGAAAGATGTAAAGAAAAAAATATTTTACTTTCAAAAAAAAGTAATGAAATAATTAATAAAAATCAGTTAAACATAAATCAAGTAAATAATAATAATATGACAATCAATAAAGTTATAGACAATATCAAAGAACGTCGTGAAAAAAATAATAAAGAAAAATTTAACAAATATAGAAATTTTATTAAAGAACTTGATGAAAAAGCAAAACGAGATAAAATGTTATTGTTAGAAGATAAAAAAAAAGAAGAAGAAAACTCAGATAATCTAAAAAGTATTTTAGATATATTAAATAAAAAAGTAGGAGACTTAGAAAGAACAAATACTTTATTTGGAAGTAAAGACGATATATCACTATTTCCAATTGGAAGACATAAAAGAAGAAGTAGTATTTATATACCTTCTTCTAGTATTGAAAAACCAATAGAAATCAAAAAGACAAAGGTAAATATTGAAGTAGAAATAGATTCTTTAGACGATTTATTACAATTAATAGAAGATTATCCATTAAAATATGATGTGGAATACAATATTAATATGAAAGCTATGCATAACATAAAAGAACCATTAACAAATTTAAAAAATATGATAGGAATGAATAAACTTAAAAATAATATAGTAGACCAAATATTGTATTTCATTCAAAATTTACACAAAGGCAATGACAAAAGTCATCAAGACTTCATGCATACTGTAATATATGGACCTCCTGGAACTGGTAAAACGGAAACAGCTAAGATTATGGGTGCTATTTTTGCCAATTTGGGTATATTAAAACGAAAAGTTTTTAAAAAGGCAACGCGTGCTGATTTAATAGCAGGTTATTTAGGTCAAACTGCGATTAAAACAAGAGACATGATTAAAGAATGTCTAGGTGGTGTATTATTT
>Ga0315331_10000002_pt1 | contig 191787 bp, 204 predicted proteins | sample M160m34915metaG_FD_203456 | JGI IMG/M metagenome (GOLD analysis project Ga0315331, IMG submission 203456) | Ammonia-oxidizing marine archaeal communities from Monterey Bay, California, United States - M1 60m 34915 | ecosystem: Environmental > Aquatic > Marine > Intertidal zone | place: USA...
CAACAGAATCGTCAAGTGACGACAGTGGGGGTAGTAGTGGGGGTAGTAGTGGGGGTAGTAGTGGGGGTAGTGGAAGCAGTTCAGGTACCAGTTCCTGCTCCGCTTATTCATGTGAATCGGATAATCCATTTGAGGGATCATCCGGTGACTCCGAATCAAGTGGTTCGGATACAAACACGCAAACAGAATCACCAACCCCAACTTCTTCATCCAGCAACACTTCAACCGAATCACCGACAATTACATTAACACCACCCCCTACACCGACTTCAACTTTAACATCAACTCCGACTTTAGACCCGACCACATCTGCAACTGAAACTCCGAGCTCATCTACAACAGAATCATCAACCCCAACTTCGTCATCCAGCAATACACCAACTGAATCAACAACTGCAACTGAAACTCAATCTGCAACTGAATCAACAACTGCAACTGAAACTCAATCTGCAACTGCAACTTCAACTGTAACCGAAACCCCAACTGCAACCCCAACTGCAACTCCAACTTCAACTGCAACCGAAACACCAACTCCAACCTTAACACCGACTCCAACTCCGGTAGACGATTGCTATTGTCCACAGGAAACCGGATGCCTTGACATGGGAACTGATGGTGATGGTTCAATAACACTATGTACGGCATATGGTTCGAGTTGTGAGTGTATGTACCAAGATGAAGACTTCACCGATGAACGGCCTGGACTAACATACCATAAATTGGTACAAGTCAGAACAATAGAACCCAAGGATTGTTGTACAGACTAATGAAAAGAATTACGATAGTAATTCCAATATTTAGATTATCATCGAACCGATTGGCTAATTTTTTATTTTTATTAAAAAAAATACAATCGGTGGTTAGTGTATGTGATGTAAAGGTTGTTGACCAAGTTTCGGAAAAAACTTATATTCAAACAATAGTACGGATGTATCCAGATATAACTTATATACCCGTGTCAATATCGGATGGTGTATTCAATAAGTCAATATTGATTAACAGAGTTTGCACAGACATAAAGTCAGAATTTATTTGGATAATTGATGCGGATTTTTATACAAATTTTGAACTGGTGGTATCGGAAATTAATAATTTTTCTGATTTTACACGACCTTTCGGTGAAGTTATATTATTAAACGAAACCGAGTCTTCTCAACTAATTGATTCAGATTACGTACAAATTAATAGAGATGAATATGAAAGTTCGTTGGCCAACGGAAAATACTCATTTATAATTAGAACATCGGTTTTTATTGAGTCTGGTATGATGAATGAAAACTTTAAGGGATGGGGGTTTCAGGATCTAGACTTTGTTGAAAATAGGTTGGTAAGTTGTAAAATATCTAACATAGATACACCTGCATTTCATTTGTGGCATACTCCCGCCTCACGGAAGTATGTAAATGAAAATAAACTTATATATGGAAATTTCATAGAACCTAAACACATCACCACGGATCCAGTTCCGATAAAAAAACCAGTTATTCAGCAATCCTGTTCTGTGGACGATACCAACGCAGTTCGGAATATAACAAACATTAAACAAGATACACATAAACATGAACATATAAATCACATTCATGTTACATATGAAAATTCTACTTTTTTTGATAAACACAAACCACACCTTAGTACTATTATAAAGGCACATGTAACGAAAAAGCAGACAAGAACACTCACAGGAACACTAGACGTCAAAAGACTCAAGAAAAACTTTATATATTACTATCTGAAGTTCATAGTAGACAACTATCAAAAGTTAACTGGAACTATATGTTTCTCTAACGATTATTTTTGTAACAATGAAACTATATTTAACCTAAATAATCAGTTGTTGATAGACAACTCGTTCAAATCTGACAATAAGATAACACAGAACTTTGAGTGGGTGACCAAAACTACCAGAGAAAACTCAAAATCGGCCAAACCCACACACAAGATTGAATTTATTTCAAAATCAATATCGGGTGAGGGGTTGGGTGTATATTCAAAACTTGGGATTTTTAAAATAAATTCTGATTTAATAAAAAAGAATCCCATATCGTATTACAAAAAGATACTTGATAACACAGAGTTGTGGTCATCCAGAGAATACGAGTGGTTCTTAATCAACTTACAGAAAATATTCTTGACAAACATCAAGTAAAAATATAATATATATGTATGAATAAATATACAGAAGCTCAATTAGAAGAAAACTACACATCATTTTTAAAATTCATAGAAGACACATTTGAAGGTGAGAGGCAAAAAAAACTATTGTATATGTACGGAACAGATGATGGATGCCTCGGTCTTCGTGCATTAACATCACCTGCAAGTAGTATTGACAGATTTCACAATGCGTATGACGGTGGTTACATTGATCACGTACTTGGTGTTTGTAAAACGGTTCGTGGCGTAAAGGTGCTACTACAAAGTATCGGTGCTAATATTGACTTCACCGATGACGAAATGATGTTCGCTGCACTTAATCACGACCTCGGTAAACTTGGATCGATTGACGGTGAACAATACATTTATAATGAAAGTGAGTGGCATCGGAAAAACCAAGGAAAGTTGTACAACATTAATCCCGACATCCACTGGATGACTGTAACCGATAGAACCATATGGTTATTGCAACACTTTGAAATTAAAACAACCGAAAAAGAACAACTTGGAATTAAGTTATCAGATGGTATGTACGATGAAGCAAACGAACAATACCTAAAAGCATTTTCAAAAGAGGTAGGTCTCATGACAGAACTACCAAGAGTTATTCACTGGGCAGATCATATGACTTGTTTGGCAGAAAAGTCAAATATGGATGATATTATGAAGTTTGAACCGTAATACTTGACATTTTTATACTATTGTAGTATATTTACATTATAGAGCAATGCTCAACTGAGGTTGTTCGGCAAATGCCCAAAACGGGATTTGTAACTAAAAAGAAATAATACAATGAAAAACTACGGATTAAATAAGTCCAACGGAACAGGACTTAATAAACACGTTCCAACAATGCGAGATGAGTTTTTAACTCCATTTGATTCAATATTTGACAAAATGGTCAATCAAGCATTCCCGAACTTCGGACAAGAATTTGGAGTAAACTTCTTCGGAAATAGTTCGTACCCACGTGTAAATGTGGCTGACCACAAAAATGAAATAAGAATTGAAGCAGAAATCGCAGGACTTGACAGAGACGATGTTTCGGTTGAATACGAAGAAGGCCTTCTTACAATCGCTGGAGATAAAAAAACTGAAATTGAAGATCCAGATGTACGATATGTGTATAAGGAACTCAAGAGGTCTTCGTTCAAGAGATCATTTAAGGTTGACGAAACAAGTTTACAAGTAAACAAGATTTCCGCAAAGTTTGACAATGGAATTCTTAATGTAACTATTCCAAAAAAAGAAGTAATTGAAACAAAAGCAAAGAAGGTAAAAATTCTTTAACATTTAACCAAAATACTTTAATATTTTAAGAGGGTAAAAAATTTACCCTCTTTTTTTATAACTATATTATATTTATATGTATAAAGTTGTGATTGAGAAAATAGAACAAGGGGATATGTATTAGTATGAAGATTTTCACTGCTATCATTGGGGGATTGGCACTCGCAGTAGCCGGAACGGCTGCTTTCTTTTCTGTTAGAGGTATCGGTCTTTTATTCGCAGGAGCAGCCATCGCAGCTATGGTAATGGCTGGAGTTTTAGAAGCAGGTAAACTTGCTATGACTTCTTTTTTATATCGTTATTGGGAGAGAATTCCAAGAATGTTGAAGTGGTATTGCACAATCGCAGTTGTTGTTTTGATAGGAATAACTTCTCTTGGTATTTATGGATTTTTAAGTGATGCTTATGATGACACTCGTTCTCGGGTGGAAATGCACGAAAGTAACATTGAAACACTAAACAAAGAAATAGTTGTCATTGAAACAGAGATAGCAACATTACAAAACACAGATGTTACTGTTGAAGGAAAGAAAACAGAAACAATAGCAGGATTTCAAAAAATATACGATGATTATGTAGAAGATAGAAGAGCAAGACAAGATGCATTATCTTCACGCAACAAAACAGACACAGAAGCAAGAACCACACGCAGACAACAATTACTTGATCGTTTATCTGTATTAGATTCCGCAAAAACTGCAATAGAAGCAAAAGGTAGTGGACTATTTTCAAGCAACAAAAAGAAACTTGAAGAGTTAAGAGTTGCTCAACAACCCGAACGAGATTCTATTGCATCTTCACTATCAAACATTTCAGAAGAAGAAAGTTCCGCAACGAAACGATATAACGATTCACTTGCAAAAATAGATGAAGAGATTACAACAGAATACGATAAATTTGTGGAAAAGGTAAATGGTCTTCGTGATACAACAAATGATTTAGATAGTGTATCTGTTATTGAAGACAAATATACCAAGATCAAGTCTAACCAAGCAGAGATATTAAAAGAAAAAGAGGGAATTCGTGCAACTGACATAGGAAGTTTTCGTTTTATTGCAGAATCATTTAATATGCCAGTTGATCAAGTTGTCAAGTGGTTTATTATCGTTATTGTTTTAGTTTTTGATCCTGTTGCAGTCGCACTTGTGCTTGCTTACAATATTATGGTGGGTGGAAGAATGACTCTTGGAGAAGAGTTACCGAAAAAAAAAATTGGATAGATAATTTACCATTTGCCGACAAGCTGCAAAACGAGGGTGACTTTGAAGAAAACGAAGTTGTTGTTTTATTAGAAACTCCTACTCCGACTCCTACTCCCGAGGAAACTCCTACTCCCACTCCAACTCCCGAGGAAACTCCTACTCCCACTCCAACTCCCGAGGAAACTCCTACTCCGACTCCTACTCCCGAGGAAACTCCTACTCCCACTCCAACTCCCGAGGAAACTCCTACTCCCACTCCAACTCCCGAGGAAACTCCTACTCCCACTCCAACTCCCGAGGAAACTCCTACTCCCACTCCAACTCCCGAGGAAACTCCTACTCCCACTCCTACTCCCGAGGAAACTCCTACTCCCACTCCAACTCCCGAGGAAACTCCTACTCCGACTCCAACTCCCGAGGAAACCCCCACCACACATTCAGATGCAATTATCAAAAAAGAAGATGATAATGTGATGTCAACTCCGATGTATGATGTAACTGACGACACAACCCCACCCGAAAATATGGGCCCATATTATGTTCCGTGGAAAAAGAGCACAATGGATTACTATAACAAAATTAAAAACACACAAGTAAACAGTGGATATCTAAGTGGCAGTACACTTGGTAATGTAGGTCTAAATAACGAAAAAAATAATTGACTTATTTAGTTATTCTGTTTTACTATAAGTATGTATTTTATATATTGGACAATAATATCTGCACCAATCTTTCTGATATTGGTGTACGCAATTTTAAATTTGTATAGAAAAATTAAAGTATATGAAGGTTGGATACTTGAAATAAAAAAGGATACAGATAAACTTCAAGAGAGCATAACAGAAGTTGATTCAAAGGATATGTTTGAACGTGATGATGAAGTTGGTGTGGTGTTTGAACAAATAAAAGAACTGGTTGGTTCGTTTAACAAAAAGGTACAAAATTAGTGAAAAAAAGAAGAGCAAAAAAGAAAAAAAATATGTATTTTACTCAAGAAACAGAAGATGCAATAATTGAGTATAATAAAGAAGCAGAAAACATGATTATCCGAAATAGGATTTATGAAGATAGAATTAGGTATGCATTTGAAAAACTCGCAGAGAACATTTTAAACACATTTAAGTTTTCTTATTTTGAGTGTAGTCACGAAGAAGTTCAAATGGAAGTGGTTAGTAATTTGGTTTCTAATATGCACAAATTTAAAGAAGGCAAAGGTAAGGCATTTTCATACTTTAGCATAATTGCTAAAAACTTTTTGATTCTTTATAATAATGGAAATTATAAAAAGTTTAAACGACATACCAGTATCAATGATGAAGAAGTCGTATTTGAACATAAAGAACTTACATATTTTCCAGCAGAAGCTGCAAGAAAAAATGAACTACGTGAATTTATGAAATTGATGGTTGAATACTGGGACGGTCGAGTAGATACACTGTTTAAAAGAAAACCAGAAAGAGATATTGCGTCCGCAGTTATAGAAGTGTTCAGACGATCAGATAACATTGAAAATTTTAATAAAAAAGCCTTATATTTGTATATACGTGAAATGACCAACTGTAAAACTCAAGCAATTACTAAAGTCATTGGCAAAATGAAAAAAACCCAAACTGAGATCCACGAAGAGTATAAAGAAACAGGTGCAATAGCAACAGAATAAAAACTATGTATATGTATATTTATAATTTATGGAAAATGACACAGAAATATTTGACGGAAAGACATTTTCTTCATTGATAAAGGATATATACTTCAACTCTTCCCATAAAAAAGATCAGATAAATCAGCTAATAAAGGACCTACATAAAATGGTCAAGGATTCGGGTAGTGCAACAATAATAGCACCTATGATAAAAGACTATCTTGATGTGGGTATAAAAAACGATGATCAACTAGTAAAGTTGTCTGCGGTTTTACAACGATTTATTTCAGGTGGGTCTTCGGCCGAAACTGACTCCGGTGTGGGGGGTATTTTAAGTGAAGATGAGAAAAAACAATTGTTATCTAATGTTAAAAAAGAAATTAAAACAATAAAGGGTGAAGAAGGAGAGATTAATTTAAATTTAACTAAAATAAAAGATAAGTTTACATCAGATGGCTCACAGTAAATACTATAAACAATCTAATAAACGTGAAATAGAGGTATCGACACTGATGACTCAGCGTCAAATATACAACAAAACACCAGAAGGAATATTGTTTTATGAATTAGAACCAGCGGTTGTTATAGATGTTATACGAGATGAAACCCATCCAGTTTTTAAGGATAAAAAAAATTACCCAAAGGTAAGCACGGAAGAGTGGCCAACAAACTACAACGATCCTGATACACCTGATTACTCGTGGATAGGTAGGATTCGTGCCAGGTTGGTTGTTGAACAAGAAACCACCCCGGTTGAGGAACTTGGGTGGATAATACCTCAGGAAAATACTATACGAGAATATCCACTTGTAAACGAGTTGGTCATCGTATCTACATATATGAATTCTCGTTATTATACACGGAGACTTAATACTAGAAACTTTATAAATACTTCCGCTGATTATAGGTATGAACATAGATACGGAAAAACAAAAGGAATAACATCAACTACTAGTGCTAATTTAGTTGGGGCTAGAAATCCGTCTGATATAAGCAAACAATCAAATAAGTATGGTCAGTATCTGGGTAAGTATTTTAAGGCAAACCATAAAATAAGACCACTTAAACACTATGAGGGTGATACAATAATTGAAAGTAGGTTTGGAAGTAGTATACGGTTCGGTGGATATGAAGACAATCCTGAAATTGATAGGGGTACATCATACGGAGACGGAGAATCATATGATTCAAATTTAGGAAACCCCATGATACTAATACGGAATCGTCAGAGACCTACAGTAGACGAAGAAATAAAGTACCAATACAATATACTAGAAGATGTAAATAGAGACGGTAGTTCAATTCAAATAACTTCTGGAAACACCGTCTCTCAATTTATTTCTACAATCTCACATTCATATGACAATATAGGTTATGGCTGCATAGGATGTCGTTCGGGTGGTTTTGTGGGGTTGTACAGACTTTCCAAATCTGCCATCGGTGCAAAGAAGATTTCCAGTATAGAGCAACCAAATCCGGTTGGTTCACTGAATGGAGTTGCAACACCCAACATATCTGCAATAAAAAACATAGAATCTACAACCAGTGATCAATTAAAAACACCTACATCCGATGTGTTGGGGCAGGTGTCTAGTACGAACCCATATACAAGTATGGCCATGTCGTTGAAAACCGGAGGCCTAGGAGCTGCCGTTGGAACTGGTATAGGAATGGCGGTTGCTGGTCCAATTGGTGGGATGGTTGGTGACCGACTTGGTAAGATCGGAGAATCTTCCCTTAAAAGGTTTGTAAATGCACCCGGCTCTCCAACATCAAATTCCAGAATACAACGAAAAAAGTTTTCAAAAAGTATAGTAAGTGGAAACTTTTCATTAAACCCTGTATATGAACGAGGAATTATAGGTGCAGGAACCAAGGCTAAATCCGTTGCTAAAAATAGTTTGCTTGGTTCACCAGCCGGAAATGCAATTTCGGCCGCAAATTCATTAGGAATCTCAATCCCGTCAGTCAACGATCTTGGTATTTCATCTGATGATAGTCCTATGTTTGCAATATTTAAATTAGCTTCATTTGGTCTAAAATCCATTTGTGCAAGTGTTGACGAAACGAGTGGTGCATCCAAAACAGAAAATAAACTCGGTTGGTTGCTTTCAATTGGAATTGATCTGACATTGCTTGCTTTGTTAATGGGTTTGTTTGATAAACTAAGAAATTTAAAATTTAATTTTGGTGGATTTGGTGGATTTAACCTAGATAACCTACTGTTTGACCTATGTGACTGGGTAAACAAACTTGAATACAAAAACACGTTGGTAGATACTTTCAGAAACGAGGGTAATAAACTTCTTACTGATGCCGAATTAACAAAACAACTAGGTGATACTTTCATGCAAGATGGAACATATAATTCATTTGCAAGAAACAACACAGACTTTGACATGAACTATAAATCATTGGTTGGGGATTTGAGTGAGATACAGGACTCTTCAAAATCATTCGGGCAAACTAATATAGGGTTGACCAAAGATGATAAGAGCATAGCTCAGGTTAAATTTGACCCACTAACTGGATTGTTCCGTGAGAAACAAAAAACAGGTAACCCACAACCCGCTCCTGTGGGTGGAACACTTGCCAATTTGTCTATGGGGGGTCCTAGTATGTCTATTGATGACATTAAAAACTCAACAACGGGATCATTCAGCATAGACCAAAAAGCCACATCAACACCGGGTTCACCAACCCCACCGCCCACGCAGAACATACCCCAGCACTTATTCACAACCCCAACTGAAAAAAATAATTTAACTAAATTATTGAGTCGTGAAGTAACTCCTGTTTCTGATCAGGCTACCGAGACAACTTCCTTTCTATCTGGTGAGAAAATAACACGGGATTCGTTACGTGGAACTGTGCTAGAAACCGCAGACCTAAACGCAGTATCATTGCTTGATAAAGAAGACTTAGATACTTTAAAAAATACAGATGAAGTTGATGCAGCTATAGCAAAAGCAGCCAGTTTATATAAAGAAGAGTTTGACAAAGAACTTGAAAAAACGGAAAAACGTATCTTAAAAAAAAGTGATTCTGGATCAATTTTCGGAAAACAACTACCTGAGTTAAAGGGGAACCAGATATTGTTAAACTCAGAACGCGTGCTAATTTCATCAAAAACACAGGAAACTGGAATTTTTTCTAAAAAAAAGTTCTTTGTGACAACGGATGACGAAATAACAATGGACGCAAAAAGTCGTATCGTATTACGCAGTGACTCTCACATATCATTGGCTACTCCAAGTATTCACCTTGGGAGCTATACATCAGAGTGCCATCCGACTTTAAAGGGTGATTGTACAACTGCTTGGTTAAATGACTTGTGTGGTTGGTTATCTTCTCACGTTCACCATGACCCCTATATAACAACATCAAGACCAGCCCAACAGGGTCAACTTGCAAGTTTACGTGCAAGATTACCTACATTATTAAGTGAACGGATATTTATATCTGGATAAGTTATATATTTATATTTATTAAAGTTATGAAAAAATCAGAATTAGTTGAAATAATAAGAGTCGCAGTTCGCAAGGAACTGAAGAGTACTATACCGGTTATGTTAAAAGAATATATTGGTTCTGCCGATGTTTCAAATCCAACCGAAGATATTGTTGAGGTTGCTAGAAACAAAATAAGTGTATCTAGAAAAAAACAACCAACAAAACCACAAAAACACTATACGAACAACCTCGCTATAAATAAAATTTTAAACGAAACTGTCGGAGGTGTTCCACAAGAGGGTAGTGTGGTGGGAGGGGGTCCTCAGCAAATTAATGAATTTACTGATCATACAGGTAATAATATTGACATCAACAAACTACCTGACCATGTTTCAAATGCGTTAACACGAAATTACTCAGATGTAATGAAGTTGGTCAGTTCAAAAAGGGGTGGGGATTCTTGATGGAGGATAAAATTCCAGTTGGGATTGTTATGCCTTATCGCAGAGGGGTTTCTGGTTTTTTTAAACAGACATATTCTGACATGGAACGTGCTATCAACAATTTAAAAATGTTACTGATGACGGCAAAAGGAGAACGGCCCATGATGCCAACATACGGAAGTGATTTACGAGAAATAATATTTGAAAATAACACAGAAGGTCTTGCTGATGATTTACTAGAAGATGCGGTAAAATCTGCCGCGGCAACGTGGATGCCAGAGGTTTATATAAAATCAGTTATAACTGAACGTGACTTAAGAAACCAACCAGAGAGTGTAGTTTTAAAAATAAAGTTTTTTATAGCTAATATTCCGGATTCCGACCAAGAATTAACCATTTCAATTTAGATATGACAGACGTAGGAAACATTGAAAAAATAAAGACAACCTCCCGAGATATAGATTACTTAGGAAAGGATTTTAATTCATTTAGAGCCAACTTAATCGAGTACACAAAATCATATTTCCCAAAGACATATAAAGACTTTAGTGAAAATTCAACAGGAATGATGTTCATTGAAATGGCAAGTTATGTGGGTGATGTTTTATCATATTATATAGATTATCAGTTTAAGGAGGGGTTTATTCAACACGCAGAAGAGCGTAAAAACGTAGTTACTCTTGCAAACTACCTTGGGTATCAACCAAAACCAGCATCAGCTGCGTTTGTAGAACTTGAAGTTTTTCAACTTGTTCCTTCTGTATTAGATCAAGAAACAAGTAGGGTGGTTCCTGATTTTAGATTCTCAATGAACATACTAGCTGGCATGGAAGTCCAATCGTCGGAGGCCACACCAACTACATTCAGAACACTGCAGGCCGTAAGTTTTATGGAGGATACAAAAGAGAGTCCACGTGAAGTTTCTGTTTTTCAACGAGATCCAGATACCAGTGAACCAACTTTTTATTTGTTAAAAAAGAAAACTATGGCGTCCGCTGGAACTAGAAAAGTTCGTGAGGTTATGGTTGGCCCTGCCGAGGAATATTATGAAATCGAGTTAATAGAACCCGATGTACTTGAAATAGTCAATGTTGAAGATGACCGAAAAAACAAGTACTATCAAGTACCAACATTAGCCAATGACACAATTTTCTTACAAGATGAAAATACCCAAAAAAGAAACCCATTTTATTCAGAGTATGCAGAATCTGTACCATATGTGTTAAAACTACTAAGAACCTCCCGCAGATTTATAACCAGAGTAAATTCTGATAATACGACTACTATTGAATTCGGTCAGGGACGAGATAAACTCGATGATGAAATAATAATTCCAAATTTAAATAATGTGGGTCGGGTCATTGAAACTGATCGTGTATTTGAGGTTGCATACGATCCATCGAACTTTCTTAAGACAAAGAGTTACGGAGAGGCTCCTGCCAACACAAAACTTACAATTGAATACTACGTGGGTGGTGGTACTCAATCAAACATAGCATCGAATACACTTAACACTATAACAAGAATTGAATACGGTGATTCGGTCGAATATTTAGATGAGTCCGATAGAAATATATTAAATCAATTAAAATCAAGTATTCGTGTTAATAACCCCAAACCAGCGTTGGGTGGCAGAGGCCCGGAGACAACCGATGAAATTAGAAAAAACGCACTTTCTTATTTTTCTGCACAGAACCGAGCAGTTACCCGTGAGGATTATGTTGTTAGAACATATTCAATGCCAACAAAATTCGGTGCTATAGCTAAGGCGTATGTTTCACCTGACGGAATACTAGACACCCGAACTCAGTTTGAGTTTATTAACAATTTGGGAGAATCCACATCAAAGTTGTCTACCACAGGTTTAACAAATGCATATGGTGAAATTAACAATCCGTATGCCATTAATTTATATGTTCTGAGTTATGACAAAAACAAAAACTTAGTTTCTCCAAATGAGTTGGTCTATAAAAATTTAAGAACATACCTAAATCAGTACAAACTCTTAACTGATGGAATAAATATAACCGATGCGTTTGTAGTTAATATTGGAGTTGGTCTAGAGATTGCGGTTTTTAAAACATACAATAAAATAGAAGTTTTAGACGAAGTTTTATCTGCCGTAAAGTCTTATTTTAATATAGAAAAGTGGAGCATCGGCCAGTCAATAGAACTTAGTGAATTGGAACTTGAAATAAGTAAAGTTAGGGGTGTTAAATCAGCGGTAAATATTAGAATATACAATAAAACTATTAACGATGGAAACTACTCCGACAACGAATATGATTTAAACTCGGCAACATATAATAAAGTTATATATCCATCAGTTGATCCTTGTATTTTTGAATTGAAGTTTCCTGATCGCGATGTAGTTGGGAGGGTGGTGGAATGAACACATTCATATACACAAGTTCGGACGCAACAATATACAAGCATAAAAATAACGAGAATCTAAACACGGGTTTTGATGAAATCTTAGAACTGACGAATGAGTTTTCTGAAGAACGTGGACATCATGTTAGTCGGTTGGTACTAAACCACAATATAGATTTTACCAGTGTTTCCAAAACCCCCCTGATAGACTCTGAGTTCTACCTAAACTTAAAAATAACAGAATCCAAGGAACTTGTTGGAGATTCCGAAATCGAAGTGTTTCCTCTGAAGAGATCCTGGGAAGAAGGTCATGGTAGAAAATATGACGGAATTAACACAGGAGTCACATGGAATCTTACATCAGATGCGGATAGTTGGTCAACTCCCGGAGGAGATTTTTACGAAGCAGATGAGTTGTATGATAATTACGGAATAGAAAAAATACCCACATTTGTGTTCAAACAAAGAACATCAGATGTAGTCTTAAACATAACAGAATATGTTAAGTTGTGGATTTCTGGTTTTGTCGATAATAATGGTATATTAGTAAAATTTAAAAACGAAACAATTTCGTCGTGTGGTGGTGTTAGTTTTTTCTCAAAAGATACGAATACGATATATGCTCCGTATATTAAAACTTCTTATTATGATTATATATTTGACCCGTGTGGGTGTGAAAAAATCCCAACTATAAAGTGCTTGTATGACTCATCTACATCTGATTTGGTTATCAATACAAGTGGTTCTTTGAATGAATTAAGTGAAACATTAGGTTGCATAAGTGGTACGCACGATACAAGTGGTTCTGTGGAACTGAGTCACACTATGGAGTATTCATTTGTAACAAAAAAACCAAGTATATCATACATTTCACATGATAATCTGTCGGTATCTTTGGTTGGGTTGAAATCAAAAATTTCCACAAAAGAGCAACTTAGAATCAAAGTGGCGGTCAGAGACAAATATCCAGTAAAAACATTTAAACCAAGTTCATGTTACACACACGACAATTTTGTTGATTTTCCAATTTATTATTCTGTTATAGACGCAGATACACTTGAACGAGTTTTGGATTTCAACAAATATTCTAGAGTCAGTTGTAACCACACCGGTCATTATTTTGACTTTGATTTTGGGTGTCTTGCCGTAGGCCGAGTTTATTATTTTGAAATTAGAGTCGAGAGTACAAATCAAACAAAAATATATACCAACAAAATAAAGTTTGTTATAGAACGATGAAAAAAAACTTAGATTTTTTAGAAAAGTATGATTTCAACCTAGAATCATATAATGAGTATATTTCAAAAAAAATATCCAAAGATTTGCTGGATGATTTTGGTAATTTAATACTAAGTGCAAATATAGAAGAATCAAATATTACCGAAGTTGAAAAATTCATCTTGAAAGTTCCTGCGAAAAAGAAAAAGTTAAAGAAAACACAAGTTGAACTTTTTATGGATACTCATGTAACTGAGTTCACAGACGTGGAAGACGAGGGGGATGTGGTATCTGACTCCGAGGGGCCGATAGTCGACTTAGCAGATGAAATTGACAACGAGGTTAGATCACAACTCGATCAAGAACGTATATTACAGACTCAAATCGATGAAATGTCAGATATTCTAGATTCCGAAATTGAAAAGGGAGTTCACTTTCAAGAGAAATCTTCAGAAAACTTCACCGCCGCAAAAAATATTATAATATCACAAAGGATTTCTGCTGGTGAGGGAAGTTCTCCATCAGACTTTAGTAACAAGTTTCCCTTTTTACCTTTGGGTGAAACAACCGAATCCGAAGTGGATACATTTCCGTTTTTATCCGAGTAAATGAGATATGAGTGAATATATAAAAATGGTTAAACAAGCACCCTCTAATCAAGAATTTGATTTTCCAAGATCATCGTTGGTTTCGGAAGATTTGTACAGAATTGTGGTAAGTGACAGTGATGATAGTCCTGTGTACGACTTCGGCCGAAATCCAAAGGATATAGCAGAGTTTTCAATTTACTCAAATGATAACAAAGTAATAAAGACAAAAGTAATTAAACCAGTTGATTCGTTTAAACGAAAAACTTTTGATTTTACTGATTATGGTGGAGTAAGACGAGCAGGATCGTTATCACTGTTCGACACAAAGTATGAGGTCACAGAAGATAATGAACTCGTATTATCTCCCACACACGAACTAAGAGAACTCGGAGAACAAGGTGGTTCTTTCTTGGTGGGTGTATCTATGAAGCAGGAATTAATAGGATCATATGAGTCCACTTCTAAACTTCTGATTCAGGACATTTCACCGAGTAGAACTGAAATTAAGATAATACCAAGTTCACTAAAAACAAGTCTCAGACCACTCGATGTGGCTCTTAATGTAGAATATTTAAATTATTTTAACAAAAAAATTCCAGTTTCTCATATTTTTTATGAAATACCCTCGTTACTTAGTGAAATTGGAACTAGAGTGCAGGTCGAAAATTTAATTGCAAATGGGTATCTTGTAGAAAACTTAAAAGAACGACTCTATGAGTTAGTAGACTTTTATAATTTTGCATCCTTAGATAGTTTTTCACATGATTGTGATGGGGTGTATAATGAAATAAAATCTTTGTACTTAAATACATTCTTATACAACTACAATAGTACATATACCCGTGGAGAAATTTCCAACGAATACGAAAAGTGCATAGACTATATATTAAATAAAACACCTAAGTTTAAAAATACCTCAGATAAATTACATACTAAGTATAAATCACTATATAAAGAGGTTCTTATGACGATGTTCAATTTTAATAGATTGGGTAATCTGTTTGATGAAAAATTCGAATCATATCTATCGACCAGCATGGTATTTGAAACAGGCGAGCAAGTTTCTGTATTATCGACAGCTCGCAGTACAGACAACATTTCTGATCCAGTTAAACACAGACCGTTGCTATTTAAACTTCAACAACCACTGTCACATGACATTAAAGTTGGTGCATCATTTCATTTGCTTGGTTTATTTTATTCCGACGACATTATACAAAGAACTATTTTGTATAAAAAGGTAAAACCAAAATTATATAAACTTAGAAATCCTGATTTAAGTGGTATTGCTTCGCAGGGTACCAGAAGCTATACATCAGAGCAGTTAAATAAAAATAAATCACAAATAGAAAAAGAGTCTTTATTAAATCTCAATTCTACTGATCCTGGTATATTAGAGAAAATAAAAGAAGTTGAAACTGAGTGGAGAGAAGAGGTATTCGGATCACCAATAAAAATCACAGAAGAAATATCAAATTATTTTAACAATCAAACTGAGGACTATTATCTGTCCGTTGATTATTCTGATTTTAAAAATTTCATAAGATATTCGTCTGCCCGTAAACGACTAGATGTTTTTATTTTAAAATTAACTAAAATTTCAAAATATGACAGAGAGTTAGAGGAAATACGAAAATCATATAGGGCTAGTACACCCGAGAAGTTTGGTAGACTCTCATATGACACGGAGATTGAACGATTAAACAAAGAAAAAGTACAAATTTTAAATTCACTGGACGGATACGAGAGGTTTTTATATTTTGAGGATATAACCGAACTGACCGACTCAGCTACAAAAATAAAAATACGAATAGATGAACTAATGCAAAAAAAGATCTCACACGGAGATTCTTCGGGTGAACTTGACTCTAAAATAAAAGAATTAGAAGCAGACTTACTATACACTTATATAAGTTGGCCAAGAGCAGAATTTAATTGTGATAGTGTAAATGATTGGAGTCCAAATGCATTTGATTACAAAGAACACGATGCTGTGTATATGGAAGACCACATTTATATACTAACAGGACCCGATCCAGTTAACTCACTTGATATACCCGGTGTCAGTGATAGGTGGTCGTTATTTTGCAGTTGTGATGAGTGTGTTGGAAAAAAAATTCCACTAAATACAACATCTTATTCATTCTTAACATCACGTGACTATTATCGCCCTATGCCAATACCGGAGGATATGGAAGATTTCTCAAAAACAACAGGATATACTTGGTATTCTGAGAAGGCTCGTGAAGCTGAAGCATATGATAAGCAAAACGACAATTCTTTTGCCAATAACACACCTGAATTTATTGTCCGTGATCCTGACAATGAAGAATATTTTGAATTTTTATCATTTATTGGTCACCAATTCGATTTAATACATTTGTATGTAGAGGGAGTTGGTAATATTAAAAAACCTCTTAACAATCCCGATAAGGGAATTCCAAACGAATTGGTCTCTCATATGCTTGGATATTTTGGTGGGAGTTTTGAGGGGTATGATGAAGGAGAAATAAATTCACTGGCACGTGACATCAAGACAGATGAAGAACTTGCGTTTGTTAAGAAGTTTAAGCAAAAAAAACACTTAGTGTGGAGACGTATACTAAATAATTTACCATATATTTTAAAAACAAAAGGAACAGAAAAATCCATTCGTGCTTTGTTTAGGTGTTATGGAGTACCAGATTATTTATTTAAAATACGAGAATTTGGGGGGATTGAATATAACACCGAAACCAGTGATAAGGTATTGTATACATTTGATTCGTTTGATTATTTTCTTAAACTTGAAAGAGACAATCAGTATATAGAACTTGACTGGAAAACTGAAACTTATCAATCAAGGTGTGTGGAATTAAAATTTTCATTTAATGAAGATCTGTGTGACATAACATCTGATATAGAAATTCTAGCATCAAAAAAGGATCTGACAAACGACCAATTAGATTCCACAAATTGGAGCTTTGGGTTCGCGTCCGAACCAACAAAAAATCACACCACCACGGGAGGATATGGTTGGGGTAAGTTTTATATTAAAATCGGTCAATTTATTACATATTTGGCAGATATAGATGGTAATGAACAAGTATATGGATTTTCGTCAAAAGAATTTAATGTACTGATTCAGGTAGTTGAATCTGAGCGGTGGACTGATTCTGGAGTAGAAGTTTTTGTAAAGAGATACTCCGATGAAGATTTAGTTTACAACGGATATTCTAAAATAGCTCTACCCCGTGCAGATATAAATAATTTTTTAGGTTCACCAAAACTCATTTTCGGAAACTATTATGGTTCTAATTTTTTCGGAACACTTGATAGATTGCGAATATATACAAAACCAATTAAAGAAGCTCGGTTTGAAAACCACATAAAGTTCAATCAATCGTATGATGTAGATGATCCACATGAACTGGAAGACATCTTAGTGTTTAAGGCTAATTTTGATTTTCCATATAAACTAAATGATTTATTGGGCAACTGGGACGGAACAAAAACCGACTACATATTTGGTGACAAGGTTTTATATGATGAGAGTGTTTTTGTTTACGTGGGGGACGATGATAACAATACCAACGACCAACCGAATGAATCTCCTGCGTGGGAGGTGGACCAATCTGGAGTGGAGTCTCATATACAAAACACATCATTTAGAAAAGACTCACCTGAGTGGGCAACTGTGTATAATTTTACTAGTGTTGAATATCCATATGACTTCGGTGGAAGTAACAAGAGAAACTTTGCCAAACTTCCTGCATACGGTTCACAGGTTTTTAATAATAGTAAAATTAGAATTGAGACTCAGATACTCGAAACTCAGTTGTCTGTGTCAAAGAGAAGTACTAAAAAAAGTGGTGATCGGTTAACAATTGATACCAACAAACTTGGAGTTTACTTTAGTCCATCTGATTTAATTAATCATGAAATTTTAAGATTTTTTGGTGATTTCGATCTCGGAGACTATATAGGAGACCCGTCTGAGTTGTACAATAAAACTTATAGTGGGTTTAATGAAATCAAAAATTTATTTTTTAAAAACGGGTTCGGTAGAATTGATTTTTCTTATTATCTATCCATTTTAGAATCATATTTGGACCCGTCTTTATTTAAAAATATAGAAAAAATAATTCCGGCCCGTACACTGTTAGTTTCTGGCCTGGTAGTAGAACCATCTTTACTTGAACGAAGTAAAATTCAAAGACGGCCAATTGATAACGAGTTGGTGGTCTATGACGATATCCACATCAATGTGGGTATTAAAAACAAAAATATAACAGACCTGGCTAATAATAGATCTTATTATAATCTAAACAATGAAAACGCACATTGTCTGAAATTAAATATAGCACATACAACACAGACTTCAAATACATATCCATCTGAGTTTAATTCTAATGTATATGAAAATATTCCAGATGATTTAATGTATGGAATTAGTTCGTATCGTGGTACATTTTCTAATCACATCGCATCGTTTGACAATAAGTCATATGAACGATATGTAAAAATAGATAAACAATCACGAAAATACAATTCACTGAGAATATACGGAAGTGTGCTTAAGAATTCAAACTTAAATTGTCAAATTTTCGGATCGGTTGGGGGTTCACACAATCCTTCGTTTTATGTTCATAAAGATGTTACATTAAATGGAATTGCATTATATGACAATCTTATATCATCGGAACTGTATATAAACGACTATGCTCTTTTTTCATTTTCATTTTCTGGACACATCATATCGGGCCGTGTCCACGGTTGGGCCAACGTAACTATCCAAAATGGAACAATTAAAAACTTTATTGTAAATGGAAGGTTTGGTGGTACATTGTTTTCTGAGTGTGATTTAAGACTTACAACATCTCAATTCTCAGATGATATTGATAGAATAATTTATAAAAAACAACTATCGGGAGCTCCGACAAAAAGTACATCGGGAGGATCGGACTCTGTGTACACTAAGATAATTTCAAACAAGACAACCTCCGAAATAAATTTAATTAAAATTCCAGATACAATATCTCACAGATTTTCTCTTAATATAGATAATAATACATTTTTTACATTAAAAAATAATTCAGGAAAGTATATAACCGCAGACGGATTGTATAGATGTAGGATAAATATGTTTGTTGCAAGTGAACTAATCCCACCCCCAATTTGTACATTTAACATCAGCTGGACACGAATAGATGACCAAACAAATAAAACGAATGATGTTTTGAATTTCAAAAAGTCTGCCTACGATTATGTACATAATTTACAGCTATCTGAATCAACTGATTTATCTAAAATTAAAAGTGCATTTGAACTTCCTGAGTTGGTGGTGACGGACACAACAAAACTAACTACTTCCTATAAAAAAACTGAAGCAGAATATTCATGTGAAGATAGACTGGGTAGGTATGAAGTTCCTGAAATTATTAATCGCACGAGGATTACGTCTGAATCTAATACACTGGATGCTTATCTGGGTGAGGTGATCTACCGAAAATCATATAAAATTCCCTTTAATTTTAATCAATCACTAAAAACTGACAAAGACACACATGAATCTGACCTCAAGTTGGCCGTAAACTATGACGGAGTTATGTTAAACCTTGAAGTCACAGATTCAAATGAAATTGTGTATAAAACCAATAGTGTGCAGTATAAATTAACCGACTTACAAAATTTAACTAACATAAATTTTAGTGAAGGTGTGTTGAGTGTTGTTACTGTAGACAACTTCTCCGCAATAGTCGGTGATGTAGTTTTATTAACAGATTCAGTTTGGTCTGCTGAGAGTGGTTTGTTATTTAACTTAAATGAAACCTATTATACATTTATACGTACAGAAGATGTTGGTGGAACGCATAAACGAATTATACTTTCCATACCAGACTATATGAAAAACTGGCCAAATTCTGTTGAATATGTAGGTGGTGGGATATTACATAAGTTGCCGTCTGAGGTAGATTACTATCATAAAATCGGAGGGGTTTCGTATAAACTAACCACATCGTGTTCGTATCATAACGATCCGGTCAGAGTTTCTATTCCAAAAAAAGTAACGACCACACCTGACGTAGGGGATACGATAAATTGTGTTTTTCGTGAAGGTGCGTTTTTATGGAAAGAGTTCGGCCTGCGTGTATTAACTAACGCGGTGGTACTGAAAGTATCTCAGATAAACGACATATACGATAAACAACACGGAGAGACGTTGATTAGAGTAGAAACAGAAGAGACCATAAATGGAAATCGGTATGTTGAATTTGTACCATCTGCGGAATATGTATATGCATTTTCTGTCATACCCACCGATAACCAAAACAGACCAAACTATCAAGTAGAACTCTCGACAAAATATAATATTCAACTTGGGCCATCCCCCTCACCCATTTCTATTCAGAAAATTTATCACAATATTTTAATAGATAACATAATTGAACTTGAATCTCCATTTGACTATTTTAATATAGTAGATGTGGTCCCTTCTGGGAAAAAAATATTAAACGGAAACTTAAAAACTCATCGGCGATATTTTTCAACTACCAATAAACAAGAATCTAGAAAATTATCTAGATTACACTGCCGACGATCAAGCAGTAATTTAAATAATACTATATCTCCAGACGGAATCACCAACAACTCTCCACCGATAGTGCGTACTCGTAGGTCATCTCTAAAAGACGGAATGGGCGATTCGTTTTGGTATTTAGAAGACAAGACATACTCGGTTGTGTTGCCGTGTGGAGTTGGTGATCGGGATGTTTCCGAAACACCTACCCCAACCACTACACTAGAAGTAATGGACGGTTCTAATTTAAATTCAGATTCTTTGGTTTTTTATTACACATTTGAGAATGTAAATTCTGATGAGACACTTGTATATGACCTATCCGGAAATGAACGTGATGGTAATATTAATTTAGGTTTAGTTAAAACCGGTGGCCTCGGTCGACAATATAAAAAAGTAATGTCACTTGATAATAATATAAAACCAAATCAGAATAATACAAATGCGTATATAGAGATTCCGACAAATTCCGATGTTAAAACCGATAAATGCACCATAAGTTTTTGGATAAAACCTATTGGTGAAAGTGCAGATAACTCCGGGATAGTATTTAATAATTCCACGGAGCCAACTAACCGTCATGGTGTGGTTATAAATCCCAATGGAAATAAGTTTTCACTTGGATACACTTGGACTTCCTCTGTTGATTCATATTTGGTCGATTTAAATGTAAAGTTAGAAGAAGATGCTTGGAATCATGTTTCTATTATTATATATAAAAATGGAATTACCCGTGTGTTTTTAAACAAAACGTATGTTAAAATGTATGATTTGGGGGTTTATCACGACATGGTAAATTTTGATAAACTTGAGGTGGGTAGATTTTCTGGTATGATAGATGACATACGATTTTATACCGACGAACTTTCATTTGGTGAAGTTGAATTGAAGACGAGTGCCAGTGGTCAAGTTGCAGAGTTGTATGACACAACTCGTGATTCGAGTAATTTTACAACCGAACCATCAATCGAGTGTCAAGAGTTCCCCTTTTTGCGATTTTTTGAATTTGATTATTATCAAGACAGACATTTCACCGAGGCCTCGATTTGGTACAGTGAGAATGTCCATCGTAAAGAAGACATATCACTCGAACCTGAACTCGCAGCTAGAATGAAACACGCAATTTCTGGTGGACCAAATGAGGGTATGAGAAAATTTGCATCTGTAGAATTTATGGGAAATTTGTGTGGTCGTGTAAAAGAAGCAAGTTAATTTAATAAATATTTCACTTATATAAATATTTATATACTAAAACTTATCAAAAAATATATATATTAGTAATGGGCTATTTAAATAATGAAACAATCACCGTAGAGGCGGTGCTAACAAAACGAGGTCGTGAGTTGCTTGCATCTGATCGTGGGTTAAGTATTACAAGCTTTGCACTGGCCGATGATGAAATTGATTATACACTATACGACCCGGATCATCCCGATGGTTCACAATACTTTGATTTGGCACTTAGAAACACACCTGTGTTTGAACCACTTACAGACGAAACTCAATCATTGAAATATAAGTTGGTAACATTGCCTCCTGGAACACAACACATACCTGTTATTAAACTAGGTCAGCAGAGTATTACTCTTGATAAAGACTATAATGGAGTTGTTACACTGAATCCTACTACAAACCCGGTGTATAATACCCAACTTGGGTATACTGCTGTATTATCTAATCGTGAAGTGGGTACGATTGTTGGTTCGGGGGTAGATGAGTCGGTTGGTGAGAATACTTCCATATTTTTAGGAGACACAGCAAGCACATTTGCTCAGACAACTGTAGGGTTAACTTTTGATTTTAGAGTAAACCCGTCCATAACTAAAAATGTGGGGGCAAATTTAACAATTATAGGTAACGAAAGTGGTGGGTCGATAACAATACCAGTTAACGTACTCGCAGAACCACTTGAAGGAATATCAGAGTCTGGTAATATAGGATACTAATATGGCCATTTTTAAAGAATTAGATGAAACTGATAAGGTGGCTGGTAGAGTTACATCTGTACATGATGGTTTGTTTAGTGGGGATAACCCATCCGAGTTGGTAAATTTCTTCTATGATGAAGAATCACACGAAACTCCGCTGGCCATGGCGTCGTCAGTAAAAGACATAGAAGATAACTGGATCTCACCAAGGAAAGAGGATTATTATACTGATATATATCACGAAGAAGTATATGTAGCTGGACTTTTAAACCAAAATACAGAACAACAATTTTCAATATCATACGGTCATGTCAATGGATTTGGTAGTCCGATTAAAGCTGCATTCAATAATAAAACCCCACAGATAACAAAAACTGTATATAGTCAGTACAAAAATATATTATTGAATCCTGATGATAAACGATTTACATTTACCCGTAGGGTTGATAACTCTTTTGTTGGATATGACGCTGACAGTATTCATATTATAAATTTTAGCACGGCCCGGATGAAAGAAAGAATAGACGAGGGTAATTTTTTATTTTCCCTTGGGGTATCTGTGGACGATGATATAAATTATAAAGTATCTTTTCAAGATGCAAGTGTATTTGGAACACGACTTAGTTTTGTTGCATCATCACCACAATTTGGTCGTGTATTTGATTTAGTTAAAGTCGGAGAATCCGACCGGTATAACAACGATGATTCGGATGTCATAAAAATGACAACAGAGCCAGAAAGTTCGACTGATTCATCAGGTTTTGATATTAAATATTCACCTGTTAGCAATCTTGGATTTGGGTTAGTGTACCCAGACCTTGGTATTATTGTAATAAACACCGTAGCCATTTCTGAACAATTGTGTGAAGGTTTAGATGTTTCTGTTAAAAAATACGAAAAATTAAAAAATACAAGACCAACTGGTTATGTTAAAGAAGAAAATGAAGGTGCTAGATTTGCCTGGCATGGGAATGTATCTCCTTTTTATTCTACAACTTCTGGTGAACTAACCAGTGTAAACGAACTTGGTGTAGAAGACACAAATCGTGCAGAGAGTAATAATATTCACAATCCAAATACATGGTTAACGACAGACTCTGGTCAGAGTCTGCTAAAACGGGCAGGTGGAGATAAAAACTATCAAAACTTTTTGAAATTTGCCACAGCTCTAAAAAAAGGAAGAAAGTTTGAATGCAGAAGTACAGAAATGATACCATCTAAGCATTATTTTATCCGAATTAAAAACACGGATTTTAATTACAGTAACAATCCATCATTTGTATACCAGGGGTACGAGGCCCGAACACTTGCCACTCGTGCAAATGCAGAGTTGGATAATTACTTAGGAAGAATCAGATTCGACTCTTTTGTAGAAGACCCACGTGTGTATATTACAACTGTTGGTTTATATAATGATGACAATGAATTAGTGGCGGTGGCAAAACTAAGTCGACCAATTTTAAAAACTTTTGACTCAGAGGCTCTTATTAAAGTAAAATTAGATTTTTAAATTTTTTGTATTTTTTAACAAAAAATATATTTATATTTTATGATCAAGAGACTCAAAAGTTCTGATAAAACTATTAGGCCGTTTACAACCTTTAAGTCGTGGAAACATTCAACTGTTGACAATCTTGATTCACTTGTGCTTGAGCAGCCATTATATGACTTAAAAACTCCGTCTGGTGATATTATCTATTCAAGTAAAACTTGCTTACAAATTAGTGATATATTAAAGAACGAATACGGGTTGGAGTTGGATGCTTGCAAACACCCAACCATAGACTTAGAGTCTGTCAAACTTGAAAAAAAAATTCATAGTAATGTTAATTATGAAAATGGTATAGTGGTTTCTCCTGAAGAGATTAACACCTCAGACAGAGATGCGTTCCCTATCAAAAAAACAAACGGAAAAAAAACAAATGGAACATTTTATCCATCTGATCATCCGAGGTTTGATAAAACACATGAGTTATTGAATTGGGACGGAAGTTATCAGAGATTGGTGTACAATAATATAAAGCATTTATTTTATAATGATTATTTTGTTGAGCATTTTGATTATACTAGAAATAAAAAGTTAAATATAAAAAACCCACGAATGTTGTTTGGGGTCGAGAGTGCAGAATACCACGACCCCACCGTGCTAGAAGATATTGACCAGGGAGAATCATATACAGGTCTAAAACTTGAACGTCGTGTTATTGAAGACGAAATAACTGTAGTTGAAATTTCTCAAAAAACTTTTGGTGATAAAATAAAACCTGGTTCGGTTCAAATACGAGATAACAGTTCAATGTATGATACCATTGATGTGGTGGATGACGGTTATACTAATTTAGTTACAAATACATTTACATTTTCCGACATTAACACAATTGAATTTGATGACACTGTCTGTGGGTTGCATGAAAGTCATCAGTCCAACTCGTTTTCCTTTGGAAAATCAACAGCTGCGTATAAAGACTATTTACTCGTTGGAGCTCCTGTGAGTGTAGACACACCAGACGAATCGCAATCTGGGTTGGTTGTTTTATATAAAAAAGATCAAGCAACAAACAATTTTAGGTGTATTCGTAGTTTTATGTGTCCGTTTACTCAAAATGGTTTGGCACTGGAGCAGCGTCAAGACCACAATGATCTATTGTTCAGTGAATTAAGTGGGGTACTTCTTGGTAAGGACTACTCGTTAAATGACCAGTTTGGTAATGCGTTGGAACTAACAGAGACTACCTGTGTAATTGGCTCACCACAGACACACATTCGGGGTACCACATCCGAGTCAAGAACCGGTCACGTATTTGTTTACGATAAAAACAAAGGTGGTGTTGATAATTGGGGGTTGGTAAATATTATCGAGGGGGTCCCTGAAACTGAGTTCGGGTACTCGGTATCCGTCTACAATGAAAAAATGGCAATTGGAGCTCCTGGTGCTATGAATGGTCGTGGTGTTGTGTATATTTTTGAAAAGAAAATACGAACAGAGGATAGTCCGTGGATTCGTCTGACCGATGTACCTGAAGGTTATGAATTCAACCAGGAGCAGAATACGAGGGTTGGATATCCATCTGGTGAAGAGTTGATAAAAGTAAATAAAGATACAACCAGGTGGAAAATTAATAGCGTTATACCACCGGGATCGCAACTTGGGTGTTTTTATTCTTCTGAATCAATTAACATAGATTCAATATGCGACTCCGGTAGTTATCTATCTGGTGAAACTATAACTAAAAAAACAGATGATATAATAAAACGGTATAGAAGACCGGGAACATGGATCTCAGGAAGTAATGTGTCTGGAACATACGAATCCGGATGCGTTGTTAATCCGGTAATTGAGTCTGGTAACTTTCTATCTGGTTGCATTGAGTCTGGTAACTTTCTATCTGGTTGCATTGAGTCTGGTAACTTTCTATCTGGTTGCATTGAGTCTGGTAACTTTATATCAGGTTGCATTGAGTCTGGTAACTTTATATCAGGTTGCATTGAGTCCGGAACAAATGTACACCCCACCACGATAGATTGGAGGGAGTTTATATCTGGATGTATGGTCGAAGATATACTACCTGGAGTAGAAATAACATCAGGAAACTTAGAACCAGTTTATTATAGTAGTTGTATATCAGGAAGTAACGAGTTCGTGAGTGGAAGTGTTTGTCCATGTGAAGTGTATACTTTTTCAGATGAAAAAATTATAGTAGAATCTTCTATAGTTGATGAAGAACTAGACTTTGATTCCGGATACGAACCACATGAGTACACAAATACCCCTAAGTTTGCCATAGGTGACTTTACGTGGGAACTTACTGATGTCATTTATGGAGACCAAACCCAGACAAATATCACCCCACCACACCCGTCTACGGAAACACCAAACTCAAATGCTAAGTGTGAAAGATTTGGTGAGGTTGTAAAATTGCACGAAAATTATTTATATGTATCAACTCCGTCTTCTGAAAAACAAATAGTATATGTTCATAAATACACGCATGGAGGGTGTCCAACGGAGTGGGGTGTTGTAAACAAGATAACACGTGAGTATTTATGGTCATCTGAAGGTAGTGAGTTCTCGTATTTCGGTACTGATTCACGGGATGGTTCGGTTTTATACCCATATATTTACGAAAAACCAACAGATGTTTCGGGTAAGGCAGTACACAACTTTGGAATTTCACTTGATGTAAATGATAGATTTCTTGTCATAGGTGATTCCAGAGATCGTGTGTATAAAAACAATTTAATTGAAAATGAGGGTGGGGTTGTATTTGTATTTTCTTCTAATGAAAATTTACATTTCAAATATAAGATATTTTCACAAGAAGATAAAGAAGAACCAGATACATTTAGATTTGGTCAGTCTATTTCGTTATATGAAACAAGCTTGGTAGTTGGGTCACCTTCAATAGAAACTAGTAATATAACAATAGATGATACTGGTAATTTACACGCAGATGACTATTTTTTTGGAGTATCAACGTCAAATCAAGAGTTTATAGAATTTGGAGATACTCAAATGAATACAGTTCAGGGAAAAACTTATTATTTTGATTTATTAGATAGTAAATACGAATCGCTAAAGACGGTAACATCCACAAAAGAGAAGATGTCAATACGAAAACAATATGGTTATTCAGTTTCAATTACATCTGAGTTTATTTATGTAGGCTCCCCCATACTTGGGACATTTCCACAATATGGGTTGGCTACATTTGACGAAATTGATATAGGTGTGGGTAAATCACAAGCATTATTTTCATATTATGATAAAACTTTATATAGTTCAAGTTTTTCTCATACGAACTTATCTGGATTGGTTGGTTTGGTAATGACATACGATTCAATTACAATAACCAATAAAAAACAACTTCAAGTAGGAAATATATTTTATAAGAACGGAATAATCGTTTTATCTGGAATAAAGTCTGGATACATGAAAGACTTTATGCAGAAAAGTGGCTACTCGGGTTATGAAATCAAATTCAAAGGTATGCATACCCTACATGAAACTGAAATTTTATGTAAAGTCGAACCGAACGAGTTTAATATGAGTACTAACCCAACCTCTGTGGTACGTGATAAAATTTTATATGACATTAATGGGGACGGTAAATTTGATATTTTTGATTTGATTTTTATATTCAAGTTTCTAACCGATACATCACCTGTATCCACGCAAACTCAAGTAGAATTCACCGACACCGAACTTGAAACGGGTATATCGGTGGAACAAGATACAATGTGGCCTAACTCAGATATAATACTAACTGAGTCTGAAGATGCCATACTTAAATTTTTTGTAAACGAGTCATCTAATGTAAAAATGGACGAATATTCACTATATTTGCCATATTTGCGACTTTTAAAAGAACAGGGCCACTTTGACATAAATAACGACGGTTTGTCAAACAGAACAGACGCAAAAATTATACTTCGTTACTTCCGTGGAAACTCTGGAGTAGATTTGGTCGGTGGGTTGTTAACACCTGGTTCAAAGAGAAGAGTTGCTGTAGACATTATTAAGTTTTTAGACGAACGAACAGGAAAGTTTAATGGGGTAGAGATTTTAAAAGATTTTGAGTCATTTAGTGATTTAAGAAAACTTATAAAAAACGGAAAAAATTTAGATTCATTGAAACCACACGCAACTACAATCGGCCTATACGATGGTCTTTCTTTGGTTGGTGTTGCTAAACTCGGCCGTCCAATCAAAATAACTAATAGTTATCCAATAAATTTTTTAGTAAAATATGACGGTTAGTTCAATGTATCTTATATTTATATTAAAATTCATACACCGGAGAAAATAAATTATGGCAAAAGAAACAATAGGTTTTAATAGTGGTGCTGATCGCGCATCAATACAAATGGGTCTTGAAGAACGATTCGCAACAGGTAGTTTGATGTTGAGTGGAGGAGGAGCGGCAAATGGACTAACATTTGAAGCACAACGAGATCAAGGTACTAACTTCTTCAGTTATGGAGGAACCAGAGGGAGTTCTGGTGGAGGAGCATACGAGGGGGGTAGTCTTGATAATACTATAAAAGTGGGTGACACCACCGGAGCATATGGTAAAGGAGAACCTGTGCGTAACAACATAAAACACGCATCTAATCAAGCAGGTGTGACGATATACAGAAAAGGTCCCAACGGCCGGGTAGCTGATGCCAAAGCAGACCGAACATCAATAATTCAAAATTTTATGGACGATACAGCTGCAAAGGGTACAGCTGGTTTTAGAATTGGAATAGACCGAGGAAATTTTACAACAGGAATGCCGTCAGCAAATAAAGAACCAACTGAGTATAATGCAGATAAAACCGTATTTAGACAATCTCAGTCAAGTGGGGGATACACCGTTCCTGGAGTAGATTCCAGTCTTGGCAAAGGTCCTGGATCAAACTTTATGAGCGATTCACCGACAGAGGGGGTCACACTTAAAGGATTTACTCGTAGATTTGATGACGGGTTAAGATACACATATTCAGATTACGGAGGAGGCAACCCCGGCACAGTAACCGGTCCAACGGCAGATAATAGTGCATTCCGACGTAACATGGATACTGTTTTATACGAAACTTCATTTACTGGTAAGGAAATATCATCCGAAGTAAACAATGGTCGTGGTGTACTTTAATAGTTGATTTTTTTCTTTAATTGATATACCATACAAGGTATGTCAGAAAATAAAATTTCTCTTGGACTTGATATTAGTTCAACTGTTGTAGGATATTGTGCATCTATTTCCAAGGAGGTGGTAATTGATGCGGGGTATGTTGATATACACAAAGAATCTAGTATTAAGAATAAAGCACATGCACTTGCAGGATATCTTGACCCCCGTTCAGTTGACCCACATACTATAATAGTTGAAGATTCTTTGAGTGGATTTGGAGGAGGTCGGACGAGTCAACAAACGATTGTAAAACTCGCAAAGTGCAACGCAGTAATAAGTTATGTAATAGAGGCTATGTATGATGTCGAAGTCAATCATGTAAATGTATCAACTTTACGTAAAGCAGTATTCGGAAAAAGTCGTGAACAAGGAGTTGATAGTAAAACTTTTGTACGTGAACAACTTGAAAAAAAGATTGATTTAAATGAGTTTATCGTCTATAATAGTAGAAAAAATTATGATAAAAGAAACTACGATATGTTGGACGCAACGGTAGCATCACTGTATCATTGGTATACTATTGACAATTAATGGGGATTTCCGAGCAAAAGTTATATGCCTTGTTGCAGAAGGTGCTAGGTGAAGGTAAAATCGTCTCTAAAGACGAAGCAATGTTTGTGTGTCCGTTTTCTCATCACCGTAAACCAAAGTTGGCAGTTAATCTTACAACGCAACGTTGGCAAAGTTGGATTGATACAAATGCCAAAGGTCGTAGCATTTTTTCGTTATTTAAAAGAATGCAGGTTCCAAGCAATTATTTTGCAGAGTTATCCAAGATTGTCAAACTTCCAAAAAATACCAAACTTGCAGATACCGAGGAGCAATTTGTATCGTTGCCTTATGAATTTAAAAGATTGACCGAAACGCATACTGATTTTTTTTATTCTAAAGCAATGAAGTATTTAAAAAATCGTGGAATTCAATCATACGATATTGAAAGATACGATATAGGATATTGTGATAAAGGGGATTATGCTGGACGAATCATTGTTCCTTCATTTGATGCAGACAACAAATTAAATTACTTTTTAGCAAGAGATTTTACAGGTAATGCTTATTTGAAGTATAAAAATCCACCAGTAAGCAAAGATGTAGTTGTATTTGAAAATCAAATAGATTTCTCTGAACCATTAATTTTGTGCGAAGGTGTTTTTGATGCAATTGCGATTCGTAGAAATGCAATTGCTTTACTCGGAAAAAATATTCCAAGCAAACTTAAAATGCGTTTGGTAGAACATGGTGTAAAAGAAGTTAGCATTGTATTAGATAATGATGCGTATAAAAACGCATTATATATATCAGAAACTTTAATGAACGATGATATAAAAGTAAAATTGGTCAGAATGGGAAATGAAGATGCAGCCGATTTAGGATTTAACAAAATTATTCATAGAATCAGAGAAACCAATCTTCTTGATTTTAGTGAATTGATGAAGCAAAAGTTATGCATGAATTAAAAACTAATTTAAAAAATATTGAAAAAGTTTATCATTTGGCAGATATTCATATAAGAAATGTAAAACGACACACAGAATACTCGTTGGTGTTTGAAAACTTCTATAAACAGGTAAAAGAAGACAACTATGACAATGCAATAATTTTTATAGGTGGGGATATTGCTCATGCCAAAACCGAAATGAGTCCTGAGCTAATTCATCAGATATCTTCATTTTTAAGAGAGTGCTCAAAACTTCATCCAACAATAGTAATTGCAGGTAATCACGATTGTAATTTAAACAATCCAGACCGTCTTGATGTATTATCTCCGATTATGGATATGATGGACGATAAAAATTTGTTTTACCTAAAAAACAGTGGAGTATATAAACTAGGTGACGTTGCGGTGGGTGTATTCAGTATATTAGACGAACCTGAGAATTATATCTCAGGTCTTGATATAAACGATCCAAGTATTAAAACCAAAATTGCAGTTTATCATGGTGCAGTAAAACGTAGTATGACAGACATTGGGTATGTTGTTATGGGTGGTGACATTGAACTTCCTATGTTCAATGGGTATGATATTGTTATGTTAGGTGACATTCACAAACATCAAGTATTACAGGAATATCAATCAGAGCATAAATTTATTCCAGAAGATAAAGTAGATGAGTATAAACTAAAGGGGTGGTGTCTAGCAGATGACTAATATATTAATCAGATGCAGAAACATTCATATTGGTGATGTTATTTTTTGCAGTAGTGTCGCAAAAAAGTTAAAAGAAAAAAATCCCAATTGTGTTGTTCACTTTGATGTTAATTATCTACAACCTATAGAGTTGTTGACAAATAACCCACATATTGATGGAGTCTTTTATAAAGAAAATGCGAATATAGATTATGATGTTGTGCATGATATAATGAATGCAGATGTATCTACACTTTGTCCATATGAGTCAGCGGTATCTCAGTTTCAACGCATGTGTGGAATTGAAAATTTCGACGATACCTTTGAAGTTTTTACAAATCATCAACTTGACTATTCAATACAAAGAAGTATAGAGGAGTTGACAAACATGGGAGATTGGGAAACTGACTTAGTTAAAATAGGTTATCAAGTTGACTGGGATAGAAAAAGTTTTTTGTTTACTGAAGATCAGTATAATCGGTCAGAGGGTGGTGAAGATGGAACTGGATATGGAAATGGTAAAAGAAATATTTTTGATATAATAAAGTGTATGGAACTTTCACCAAAAGTTATGTTGTTTGCACTTGGTATAGAAGATACTATATCAAAAAGTTATCCATGTTTAAACTCGACAAGTAAATTCTCATTTACCACAAGTTTAATGAAAAACTGCGATTATGTTGTAGGTGGTGAAGGGTGTCTTACTAATATATCTTCTGCTCTTGGTACAAATACAATAATAACTACTGATTATATCCATCAAATGTTCGGACCAAAAGGAATATTGTGGCAACAAAGTGGGGGTGATGTAAATAACCTAGAAACAAGAATTCCGTATTTGGGACCTTGTAAATATTTTCCAAATGATAACCATGTTCACCTGAATCCGTTTTTAACTGATTTCGAAGTAGGAGAACAAATTTTAGAAACTGCATTAAATGGACGAAGTTAAAGAAAAATATGTAAAGATAAAAAGGCACAACCAGAATAAACCAATCGTAGTTTATTCCGGAAGTATGATTCAACAAAACCACGGTGAAAAACCATATGGTCATGGTTATGCATTGTGGGATTTACCAACCCGTGAACACACCCACCACGAAGTCCATAATGATTATGGATATTATACAATTGAAGTGCGTGATGGAGAGTGTGTCAGTGATTTGAGTAAGTTGCCAAAAAAAGCAAGACTTCGTGTAAAGGTATACAATACAACAGCAACCGAAACAAAAGAAATAATTGCAGACATTCGCAAACGAACAAGTATAAGTGATTTAAATGTAACAAGATGTGATGCAATATCAGAAGCAAAGAAATATGATCGTGACAATAAATTTGATTTTGGTGACATATCACTAATTCAAGTTCAAAATGATTTAATAGAAGATTATCTTCGTAGAAATTTTGTAGTTGATGATGATCAAATAAAAACTGCACTAGATATAAATAAAGAAATAAATGATAAACTTGTAGTAAAAGAAGTTCTTAGAAATTGTATTTGGAAACCCAAGAAATTTGAGTTTGGAAATATGTTTAGTTACGGAGATGGTAACATTGTAGATTTTTCAAACATGAAAAGTGTCATGGGATTATTTGCTTCAAATGCAAGTGGAAAGAGTAGTGTTATGAGTGCATTAAGTTTTTGTCTGTTTGATAAATGCGACAGAGCATTTAAAGCAGCTCATGTACTGAACACCCAAACAGAATCTTTTTATTGTAAATTAAATTTTGAAATATCGGGAGTAAACTATTTCATAGACAGAACTGCAACTACCAAAAAGAATGGTGATGTAACTGTTGTAGTTGACTTTTGGAAGTTAGATGATGATGGCCAACAACTATCATTAAACGGAGAACAAAGAGCAGGAACAAACGCAGCTATCCGTGACCATGTAGGTTCATATGATGATTTTGTTTTAACTGCACTTAGTTTGCAAAACAACAATGCTATTTTTATAGATAAAAGTCAAAGTGAACGAAAAGATTTACTTGCTCAGTTTATGGGCATTGATACATTTGATCAATTACATACAACTGCATCTGAAGACATCAAAGAAATTAATGCTCTGTTGAAAAGATTTAACCGTGACGAGTTTGATAAAACTTTATCTGAAACTCAAGAAAGTCTTGGTGGTGTTAAAAAACAATATGCTGAACAAGATAGTAAAACTAATATAGCACTTCTTGAGCAAAAGAGATTCAATAAGCAATTGGCAGATAAAAATTCCCAATTTAAGAATTGTTCTTTTGATGAGTCATCTGTGGATATAGATAAACTTGAATTTGATAAAAAGAATTTACAAGAACGTTTAATTGTGACCGAAGAAAATAGAGACATAGAATCAGATAGAAAAAAACAATTAGTAACAAATCGTAAAAACAAATCAACGGAATTATCTTTATTGGATGGAACTAACGAAAAATATGTTGAAGTTCTAAAAATACGTGAAGAAATAACAAAGGTCGAAAAAGACTTAGCAGTTCTTCGTACATCCGTAAATGCCAAGTTAGATAAACTAAAACACTATGATAGTCACAAATACGATCCTAAATGTAAGTTCTGCGTAAACAATTCAAAAAATCTTATAGAAAGTGCTTCGCAGACAAAAGAAGAACTTGATAAAGATAAAGCAGCTGCTGATGATCTGGTAACACAAAAAAATGAATTGTCAAAAATACTAGATGAATATAAAGATGTTGAATCTAATTATGAAAAGTTAGGTGAACTAAAATCTACAACAACCCAACTTACTTATGAAATTAATGAAGCAGATTCTAAAGTTCTTGCTTTATCAAGTATGTTAGAGTCGTTGGGTAAAGACATAGTATTAAATGATAAAAACATTAAAGCATACTATGAATGCAAAGATATTATAGAGTTTAATAAAAAACTACAATTAGATGTAAATGAAATTGAATCTAAGTTAATTACGATAAATAACTTAGCAGATACAGAAACTGAGAAACTTCAAACTTTATTTGGTGAAGTTAAAATTATTGAAAAAGAATATGAAGATATTGTTGCGTCAATTGAAGAGGCAAAAACCTACGAAAGAAAAAAACGTGGTTATGAACTTTATTTAGACGCAGTAAAACGTGATGGTATTTCGTATGAACTTATTTCCAAAACAATTCCTAGTATTGAAAGTGAAGTTAATAATATTCTTTCTCAGATTGTTGATTTCGGTATGCAGTTAGAAATGGATGGAAAACATATCTATTCAAAGATTACATACGAAGATCGTCATTGGCCTTTAGAAATGTGCAGTGGAATGGAACGATTCATTAGTAGTATCGCAATGAGAGTCGCACTTATCAACGTAAGCAGTTTACCACGTTCTAATTTCCTTGTTATTGACGAAGGATGGGGTTCGTTGGACGGAGACAACATAAGTAGTGTATTTAATCTGTTCACCTATTTAAAGGGGCAGTTTGAGTTCGTAATGGTTATAAGTCATTTGGACGTAATGAGAGATATGGTGGACGAAATTATTGAAATTCAAAAAGAAGGTTCTTTTAGTAAGATAAAATACACATCATAAAACATATTTAGATATATATTTATTATGTACCTGAAGTGTATTTATGAGCAATTCCGAAGAAAATCAAGAAGTCCAAGAAGAAAGTCTTATCAAGGCCGGACTTCGTAAGGGGTATTTTACACTCGTTGAGGGTGTATATGATCCTGGTATTTTAAAAGCAGTGTTTTTAGCGGGTGGTCCTGGTGCAGGTAAATCAGCAGTTGTAGATACCGTTTTTAATACAACACCCGAAGTAAAGTCATTAACTTCAACTGGATTAAAAATAGTAAATAGTGATAGTTCGTTTGAACATTTGTTGAAAAAAGCAGGACATAGTTTAGATTTAGGTTCTTTAGACGATGTTGTGTTTCAACAAATAACAAGTGATGATCCGAATTCAATTCGTTCACGTGCCAAGAACATCATGCTTAAACAATACGAGAATTACAAGAACGGTAGATTAGGTGTTATTGTTGATGGAACTGGTGATGATTATGCTAAGATATCAAAACAAAAGAAAGAGTTGGAAAAACTTGGATACGATTGTTATATGGTATTTGTTAATACAACACTTGAAGTTGCACAACAAAGAAATGCGTTTCGTGCAAGAAAACTTCCACGTAAAATTGTGGATGTTATATGGAAAGATGTTCAAAAGAATATGGGGAAATTCCAGAGTTCATTCAAGCAGAATTTCACGATCATTGATAACTCTGAAGATTTAAGAAGCAAAACAAAACCAGGTAAACTCAATCTTGCTCCTTTTATATTAAAAGCAACTGCAAAATTTATCGGAAAACCAATTCGCAATCCTATTGGTAAACAGTGGATTACTTTAATGATGAAACACGATAGCATGACCAAAAGTGGTGACAAACGAAATCGTGTTAATGAAGAACTTGATATGATATCAATGGAGAGTGTGATTCTTCCTATGGATTTAGAACGACATTTAAGTCGTTCAATTCACGTTATCAACAAGTTCAAGTTAAATGAAAAAAGAAATTTGGCGGTGCTAACAAGGTTAATCGAAAGTCTTAATTTAAATAGAAATCAAATAAACAAGTATTTTCATCAACTTAGAACTTTAAAATTTAGAGGAGAGAAATAGTGTTTGATAAACTTATAGATGAACTTATTTCAGAAGATAAGTTGGGAGAAACTTGGAAACTTGAAATGGCCCCCATTCATGCTCGGTATAGTTTTTCATCCGCTAAATCGGGTAATGAAAATTGGGCAAAAAAACTTGCAAATAACTTAACGCAAAAAGAAAAAGAAGATTTCAAATTCATAGGAATTTATAGTGAAGGTGATTCAACTGAAGGTCCTATCGTAGACGGTTATATATTTCATTGTACTGAGGAGTATTTGAATAAAGCACCTTATATGCATCGTGATAAGCGCAAGGCCTGCAAACGACATCTTAAAACAGGAAAAATAGAAGAATATTTAGAGGATTGATAATGAGCATCAAAGAATACAAACAATATAAAGATGATCCGTTTTGGATGAAATCAAAATATGATGGAGTGTCTGGTGAACAAAGATTACCTGTTCAACGTAGATTGCGTAAAGGTGAAGTAAAATTTAAGAAGGGTGATGAAATACTTTATTATCCAAAAGGAAAAGTAATATTAGTAGGAAAAAAAGCAGAGCAAGCATATCGTGATTTTCAAGCAGCTGCTCAAGATGAAGACTTTTATATGTCCCAATACGAGGAGTCAAAAATGGAAAACACAAATGAAATTAAAATAACAAGTAAAGAGTATAAGAAGGCAATTGACTTTATGTCTGATATGCACTCTAGCATTTTAAAAGCAAAGGATAAAGTAATTAGATTTTTACAAAGAAAGGGGTTTGATGATATGGCAGACGAATTGTCCGATATGTCAAGTGGTCAGTTTAATTCGTTTGTAACAAGTAAGGTACATGAACAAAAACTTAGAAATCAAATTAGAACAATCCTCACGGAGTTACTTAAAAAGTAAATGAAAAAAGTTCCCACAGAGTTTTATGCAAACGATTTAACGGAGTTTATGCTGAGTGACTTGTTGCATGAAAAATCCAATGTTAAAAAAGTAATCGGAATATATCCTGGTAGGTTTCAACCCGCTGGTCTACATCACTATAAAACTTACAAGTGGTTAGATGGTAAATTTGACAAAGCATATGTAGCTACGAGTAACAAAACTAATGCTACTAACAGCCCATTGAATTTCAAAGAAAAGAACATGATATGGAAAAAACATAAAGTTAAGAATGTAGTTGAAGTTAAAAATCCATATGTGTGTGCAGAGATATTAGACAATTATGATCCCAAAACAACCGCTGTAGTTTATATATTCGGTGAAAAGGACGCAGGTAGATTAAAAACAAAAAAAGCAGATGGTTCACCTGCATATTATCAATCTTATGATAAAAATAAAAATAATTTAGTACCATATGCAGAGCATGGATATTTTATCGTTGCACCTCATGTACGCATCAAGGTTCTTGGTAAAGAAGTAAACGGAACATATATCCGTGAACTTCTAGGAAGTCCGAAATATACAGATGAACAACGCATAGAAGCATTTGAAGAGTTATTTGGTTGGTATGACGAAAAGATATATGTTTATTTAAAAAAGAAGTTTGGTACTTTGTTTGAAAATGAAGAAATCTTTGAGGGGTTTTTACACACATATCCTAAACTTGAGCAATTAGTTGAATCATTTCCAAGTCTATTAAATGAAATAAGTTCAATATCTGCAATGGGTGCTTCACTTGTAGATGATGGTCCAGCTGGATACTTTCCCGGAGATTCATATGAAACTCACACTAAAAATCGTGCCGAGCAACTTGGATATGAACTACTTGATTATGTTGTCGGAAAATCTGAAAATACAAGAAACTCGGATTACAGACATTGGGGTGATTATGCCGGACCAGTACCCTCAGTTTCCTTTTATCCTGCGGGTGACATTGATGTAGGAACTCCTACTAATCAAATTAATACAGAAAAAAGTCTCTCTGCACATGATCAATACACAAACTTTATTTCTAAAGTTGCAGAAACTGCGGGGTATAAATTGGTAGACTTTGTAGGTTCAGAGAAGTCAATTAGAAAACAGGATAAACAAGGAGACGAAGAACTAACGGGTGGTCATACAATCGATGTAGAAAAAACAGAAGATGGAGAAACAGAAATAGACAAAGGGGTTGAGGGGCATGCGGTTAAAGAGTCGTTTGAGACGATACTCAATGAATATGCAGAATTATTGATTGAAGGAGGTGCAGCTGGTCATATGAGTCATCCGTTTGATGATAAAGATTTAACTTTTGCTGATTTAAAAGAAATGATTCGTAGGTCTTTGGCAGGAGAACTTAATGTTGAAAAAGAAGTTACCGAAAAATTAGATGGTCAAAATTTAATGTTTTCTTGGAAAGACGGAAAGTTGGTCTCGGCGAGAAATCAAGGTCATTTAAAAAACGCAGGTGCAAATGCTCCTGATGTAACTGCATTTGAAAACATTTTTGCGGATCGTCCTGAAAACATTCGTGACGCATTTGTAAGTGCAGTAAAAGATTTAGAGTCGGCAATTTCAAAGTTATCCGATGCACAAAAGAACAAGGTGTTTAAAGAAGGTGAGCGGTTTATGAACATAGAGGTTATGACACCTGCAACACAGAATGTTATTCCTCAAAATGTAGATATGCTCGTATTCCACGGAACTCAGGCATACAATTCCGCAGGAAAACCAGTTTCAGAAGATTCGGATGGAAGCGATATAACAGGTGAATTAAAAGATTCTGCTCGTATGTTAAGTGGAATGCTCAAACAAATCAATGCAGATGTTCAAAGTCGGTATTCGTTGAACGCACCTATTGTCGTGGAACTTCCTAAAAGTAAAACATTTGGCGATTCTTTTAAAAAATATTCTGCGATGCTTGATAAACTTAAAAAAGAATTTAAATTAAAAGACAATGATAAAGTAATGAAGTATCACGATGCTTGGTGGAGAACTCTTTTAAATAAACAACAAAGCAAATTAAAAGAGATATTTCCTGCAAAAGTGTATGAAGCACTTATAGGTCGTTGGGCATACAATGATAAATCAAATAAGATCACAACGATTCGTATGGATTTATCCGAGCAACCCAAACTTAAAGATTGGGTAAACAAATTTGAAAAAGAAGATATCGTAAAACAATTTGAAAAGAATATGTGGCCATTTCAATTCATCTTTTTGAAACTTGGAGCAGAAGTTCTGCAAAATGTTAAAGGATTTGTGGCTGCTGGTGGAAGTGATGATATAGCAAAAGCACTCGATGCACACACTAAAACTTTAAAAGCAAAAAAGATTAGTTCGGTGGAATCACCTGATAAGTTTAAAAAAGATATAGCAAAACTTTTCAAAAATCTTGATAGATTAACTGCGATTGGTGGAACGAAAGTAATCGCACCCAGTGAAGGAGTTGTATTTCAATACAAAGGTGGAACATATAAACTTACTGGTACATTTGCTCCTATAAATCAAATTATGGGAATAATGAGGTTCTAACATGAACTTAGTAGAACGAAACTTATCAAGAACTGCACGTAGAAAAATGGCACACCGTGCTAAAAAAACAGCAAAAAAACGTGCCATTAAACGAAAAGCAAGAGCAAAACGGATGAAAACCCGTGGTCAATTAACTTCCGCGGCAGAGAAGTTAGCAAAGAATATTTTAGTTAAGAAAATGACTGGTGGTAAAAAGTATGGTCAACTTTCTATCGGACAAAAAGAGATGGTTGATAAAAAGTTAGCAAAAAAACCAGGATTAATAAAAAAAGTAGCAAGAAAAGTTTTTCCAAAAATTAAAGCAAAAGAAAAAGATAGAATCCAAAAAGCAAGAGCATCTGTAACCGAAACTTCAAATGAAAACCACGGAGTATTTACAATGAATCGTGGGGGTGGGGAATTTAAACTATCTGCCAGATATGTCGATGGAAAACTAACTCCGTATCGTTTCACTAAAGAATCATCCGCAAAAAAACATTCTGACAAAGTCGGTGGAAAGGTTTTTGAAACTCCAAGTGGGGGAGTTTTTTATGTAGAGTTCACTAAGTTAGATGGACCTATAAATGAAAAAGCAACATCTAAATCTCAACAAAGATTATTTGGAATGGTTCACGCATATAACAATGGTGACTTAGAAAAATCGGATGTAGATGACTCCTTATATTCTAAAATTGAAAAGATCGCAGGTGGTATGTCTAAAAAAGATGCAAAGAAACTCGCTAAAACAGATCATACTGATTTACCAGAGAAGGCATCTGTGAACGAAGATGTTCAATACAAAAATGCAAATGAAATAAAGAAACAGTGGAAAAGGGAATACCCCAGCGATAAATTTACTTTCAAAAAAGTTCGTGCCAAAGGAAACGAATTCTTGATGGTATTATCTCCAAAGGGTATTGAACTTGAAAAATATCAATTTGTACCAAAAACAGGATGGACTGAAATGAACGAAAACACAGATAACGAAGAAGATTTGAAAAGTTTGAAAAGTATGTTGGATATAGCACAATTACTTAGTGATCAGAGTCCATATTTCAAAGGACGTGGTGGCAAGAAAGAATACATCAAGATGTTATTACACAAAATTAAAAAGTTGTCCGAGAGTCACGAACAATTTCTTGAAATAATTAAAGTACCAATTGAAATCGGTGATACGATTCTTGGTGGAAAATTTAAAAACAAAAAGATCGTTGTAAAAAGTATAGGTAAAAACGAAAAGGGTGACATAACTATCAACAAAAAACCTTTACTAAAATTTCGTATAACTAAACAAACTGAAAGTAAATCTAAAAAGAAAACCCCAATTTCAAAAATGGATGCTTACAAGAAAGTGCGTAAGTCAACAATGCCCAAAAGTAGACCTATGAAAAGTAAAAAAGCATACGATAGAAAAGATTTTAAAAAGGGTAAATATGATTAAACTCATGGATGCAGTTATTGGAACGGTGAGTGACAAAGTAACCATTTCTGTTCAAATCAATAAAACGAAACACGCAGGTGATCGTCAATCAAGGCACGATCATACTCAAATATCTGAAAAGGATATAATGGATGTCGCCGATAAAGCAATACCTGCTATATCAAAAGCATTGTTGTTTGATAGAATTGATGTGGGTGATTATATCCATGTAAAAGATAAAAAAAGTGCATTAAATTTGATCGGAATCCTTCAAGAGAAGTCTTCGTACAATCTTATGTTTGTGGTGATGACTGTTATGGTAAAATCAAACTTCGTAGCAAAACAAGGAACATATACGATTGTTGTGTAGGTAGGTGTAACATGATCAAGTTAAATGGTAACATTTATTTGGATGAGATGGAAATAGACCGAGTTGTCGGTGATACATCAAACCGGTTCAGAACATCACATCGTGCAATTCTTCCACGTCAAATAACATACCTTGATCGTGAGTTCGTTGAAGCAATTAACGATGAAGCAAAAAACGCATCGTTATGTGCTTATTACTTGTATGGTTACGGAGAACAATATGCATCTGTTTGCAATATAATAAAAGCAATTTCGGATAGATTCAGAAAAAAAGAAGAGTGTTGTAACAAGTTATATTTTATGCAGTATGACTTAACAGATGCCCAACGGAAGAAGCATAGAACTCAATACGAAAACTTTTTAATAAATGTTTTCCTTGAAGAATGTATATTAAATTTAAAAAAGTTATCATAGTATTTGACAAAACACTAAAAGAATGGAATAATAAAGTTATGGCTAAAATGGATAAAGAAGATTTAAAGTATGTTATAAAGCGTTCTAAAAAATTATTTAAAGGTGAAGAAATACCCAAAGTTCACGGGTATGAAGGAGAAGTTGAAGAACTTGTAATCCGTCAACCGGGTGAAGTCTGGACAGATAAAGATGGAAAAGAATGGAAACAGGTCGGTACAAACACAAAAACAAGGACCGAAACGGTAATGGACAAAATCAGAAAACTATCACGATCAGCACCAAATTGTCCCAAAGAAGTTTGCACGTGCGACACCACTAAGTTTCTTGATAAACGTATGGTAGCAATGAAAGGGTTGTGTTTTGATTGTGTGCAGGAAAAAGAGCAGAAGTTAAAAGACGAAGGAAAATATGATGCGTATGAAAAAAAGACTATGCTTGAAAATGAGAAAAGTTTTTTACTGGATGCCAAGATTAAAATGGCAGAATCAAAGCATTACATTGAAAATGATCCTCAATTTTTAAACGAAGATGGTTCACTTGAAAAGTGGAATATACCGGAAAAAGGTAAGTTGATGGAAGATTTAAACTCGGATATTAAAGAAGTCGAAGATAGAATTGGTGGAATTGAAAAAGAACTTGAAGAGTTTGTTGATATAAAATTTTAAAAGTTTCAACGATACCTTGAAACTTTTTATATTATAAAAAATTAAATACATATATATTTATCCTTAATGGCAGACGGACAGAAAATGCCCTTAAGGGAAATAATAAAACAGGAATATACTGAGTGTTTGAAATCACCTTCGTACTTTATGAAAAAGTACTGCAAAATTCAACACCCGACTTTGGGTACAATCCCGTTTGCTTTATACGATTTCCAAGATAAAACATTAGAAAGTTTTCGTGATGAACAATTCAATATAGTTCTCAAAGCAAGGCAAATGGGAATTTCTACATTAGTATCTGGATATGCGTTGTGGTTAATGACATTTTTCACAGACAAATCTATTTTATGTATTGCTATTAACCAAGAAACTGCAAAGAATGTTGTTACTAAGGTAACTCATATGTCTGAGAATTTACCAAGTTGGTTGCGAAGTGAGAGTACTGAAAAAAATAAACTCAGTATGAAATTTAAAAACGGAAGCAGTATTCGGGCTGCTCCTGCAACCGCGGATGCTTCTCGTTCGTCATCTTTGAGTTTACTCATTGTGGACGAGTGTGCGTTTATTCAGAATATGGAAGATATATGGACTGCATCTCAGTCTACAATTACTACAGGTGGTTGTTCTATATTGTTATCGACTCCAAACGGAATCGGTAATTTCTTTCACAAAACATGGGTGGGTTCAATGGACGGATCAAACGAGTTTAATCCGATTAAACTTCACTGGAACTTACACCCAGATCGCGATCAAACGTGGAGAGATGCCCAAACTAAACTTCTTGGTGAACGTGAAGCCGAACAAGAGTGCGATTGCGACTTTATTAGCAGTGGCCGTTCGGTAGTTGATGCAACTTTAATTGAATGGTACAAAGAAAATTTAGTAAGAGAGCCTGTTGAAAAACGTGGATCAAACAAAGAATATTGGATATGGGAGTACCCAAATCACACTAAAGATTATGTAATAGCAGCTGATGTTGCCAGAGGTGACGGCCGTGATAAAAGTGCGTTTCATGTATTTGACGTGGAGAGTGTACGGCAAGTTGCTGAATTTAAAGGAGAAGTAGAAACCAAAGACTTCGGTAATCTTCTTGTTGCAGTTGCAAGTGAATTCAACGGAGCATTGCTTGTAGTAGAAAATGCTAATATCGGTTGGGCCGTACTTCAACAAATCATAGATAAGGGGTACAACAACTTATATTACACACAGAGAGACTATCAATATATAGATGAATTTTCTCAGCACACTAACAAACTTAGTCGTGTGGAGAAAAACCAAGTTCCTGGATTTACTACATCCATAAAAACACGTCCTTTGATTATAAGCAAAATGGAAAGTTATCTACGTGAAAAGGAAGTAGAAATATTATCGGAACGAACTATGGAGGAGTTATTCACATTTGTGTGGAGTGGTCAAAAAGCAGAAGCAATGCAAGGATACAATGATGATTTGGTTATGAGTTTGTGTATTGCATTATGGGTTCGTGATACTGCTTTAAGATTTCGTTCCGAAAATATAGAGACACAAAAATCTTTATTTGACTACATGGGAAGTACAACAAACATGAATGCCGGAGCAAACTACAGACAATCCGGATTAAATACAAATCCGTACGAAATGAAGAATCCACATGGTGGAACAGAAAATTTAGACTGGTTACTTGAATAATTAACAAGGAGACAAACACAATGAAAACGCAAAATATACTCATATCAATAGGATTACTATTTTTTACAGGAGGTTGTGCAACACAATCATTACTACCTACCCGTGGAGTATACACGGAGTCTTCTTTTGAAACTTATGTACAGGTAGAAAGTGTGGTTGATAAAATTGCAGTCGGAGAAACCAGATACTCAGATTTGGTTAATATGGGTCTTGATTTGGAAAACATACCTAATGTTAAAAAACTTACATACCTTGATGTAATGAGTAAGTTTAAATTGGATAGTCCGTCACGATTTACTTTGTTTAATAAAATAGAGTTGCCAAGTGGTGTTCTCAAAACTTTGGCTGCGAGAGAAGGTGGACTTGCATATGAAATAAATCTGGAAAGACTTAAAAATAAACGTGAAGGGAGTGTATTTTTAGATATGCTTAATTTTAGAAAAACGGTTCATACGACAGGTTGGAATATAAGTGTGTTGATTTTGATCGTAGAGGACACCGTTGAATATGTTTTGTATTCTGGTGAAAAAAATATTGATCGTTTGGAAAAGGAAAAAAATCCATTAGGACCATTTCAGGGATTTGATGGTGGGGATATCATTGGGGCTGCAAGTGAGTTACAATAATATAAATTAGTTGACATATACATATATATTTCATACAATCATACACTTATAAATTTATATTATGGCAGACGACCCAACACAACAAAACAAATTCTTCGGTGCATTAAAACGACTTTTCTCAAGTGGAGTAGTTGTTCGTAATGTAGGTGGTAAGAAACTAAAAGTAGCAGATACTGACAATTTACAATATTCAAAAAGAACTCGTGATAAGTATCAACGGATGCATACTATGTATAGTGATTATGCAAGTGGTTTCAATAATTTAGGGTTTCAGGCAGCTAGATTAGAACTGTTCAGTGACTATGAAGTAATGGATACTGATCCAATTCTTTCAAGTGCATTAGACATTTACGCGGATGAATCAACGACTAAAAGTGAATTTGGAGAAATACTTAAAATTTCAAGTTCTGATTCAAATGTTAAGGGTATCCTTGAAAATTTATTTTACGATATATTGAATGTAGAATTTAATTTGTGGGGTTGGATTAGGAATATGTGTAAATATGGAGACTTTTATTTGCATTTGGAAATTGAACCTGAATACGGAGTGCTAAATGTTAAACCAATTTCAACCTATGAGATGACTCGTATTGAAGATATGGATCCTGATAACCCACAACTCGTAATGTTCAAACAAGAAGGTAACACCAAAGCACAATACGACAACTATGAAATAGCACACTTTCGGTTGTTAGGTGACACCAACTATCTGCCATATGGAAAAAGTATGGTAGAAGCGGCAAGACGACCGTGGAAACAACTTCAACTTATGGAAGATGCTATGCTTATTCATCGAATAATGAGAGCACCCGAAAAAAGAATGTTTTACATTGATATTGGTAATATTCCACCAAACGAAGTTGATAACTTTATGCAAAAGGTGATCAATAAAATGAAAAAAGTTCCATTCGTTGATGAAAAAACGGGTGACTATAATCTCAAGTTCAATTTACAAAATATGACTGAAGACTTCTTTATGCCAGTTCGGGGAGGTGATAGTGGCACACGAATTGAAAATCTTGGTGCTATGACTTATGATGGAACAGAAGATATTGAGTATGTTAAACACAAAATGATGGCTGCACTGAAAGTCCCAAAAGCATTTTTGGGATATGATGAAAGTATAACAGGCAAAGCAACTTTAGCCGCAGAAGATATTCGTTTCGCACGAACCATTGAAAGATTGCAACGAATTACCGTAAGTGAACTTACGAAGATTGCGATTGTTCATCTATATTCACAAGGATACAAAGACGCAAAATTGGTGGATTTTAGTTTAAAGTTAACTAACCCATCTACAATTTTTGAAGAAGAACGAGTTAGAATTTTGTCAGAAAAATTAAGTACTGCCCGTGATATGGTAGATGCAAAAATGTTTTCTAAAGATTGGGTATACGATAAAATATTTGGTCTTGCTGAAGATGAAGTCAACGAAATTAGAAGTAATTTTGTTGATGATGCAAAAGAATATTATAGATTAGAAAGCATTCAAAACGAAGGAAACGATCCTGCTGACCCAAATCAACCAGATGAAGGAGGAGGAGATGATGAAGGTTGGGGATTTGGTGAGTTTGATAAAATGACAGACGAAGAAAAAAAAGCAGTTCATAAACGAAAAAAAGAAGAAAAGAAACACAAAAATGCAGGAAATAAATATGATCACCCGGATGACAAGCCGTTCGGCCGTGATTCCCTTGGGGCAGATGAACGAAGAAATAACGGCCGGGATTGGGGAGATAGTCCTTTAAAATTAGAAACGGATTTGTCAAAACTTGACAAATTTCTTACAAACAAGCAAAAAGTTTCATATAAAAAGCCTACCGAAATGACTAAATTAATCTGCGAAGACGATCTAAGTGCAAATGCATCTTCAACCAAAACTACACCAAGTTATTTAGACGATACAAACATAATAGAAAAATAATTAGTTAAAATCTATTTTATATTTATATTTATACTCGTATATATACATAAGCAAGCATTAGTGTGAAAAAATTAAAACATAGTAAATACAAAAATACTGGAATATTATTTGAGTTATTGGTACGACAAATAACGGCTGACGTACTCGATGGCAATGATACGACATCTGCGAATAAATTGTTAAAAAAACATTTTGCAGAAAATACAAGTTTAGGAAAAGAACAAAGACTATATCAGTTATTGGTTGAAGAAACTACATCTGATAAATCTCGTGCCGAGTCTTTACTGGATGCAGTTACTCGTAATTATAAAAAGTTATCAACAAAAGAACTTGCTTCTGCTAGATATGAGTTGGTAAAAGATATAAAAGAATCATATCCAATAAATGATTTATTTCGTGCCAAAATTAAAAACTACAAAACATATGCAAGTATTTTTAAATTGTTTGAAAGTTATAATCCAACTGTATATTGTGATCCTACGGAGATAATAGAGTCAACTGATACTATAATTGGAAACTTATGTACCTCTCAGTCAAACAAAAATGAAGTAGCTGATGTAAACGAGTACGAAAAGCAAAACGAAGATCTCAGGTTAATCACATATAAGTTGCTCGTAGATAATTTTAATAAAAAATATAGTGCATTGAATGAATCTCAACAAACACTTCTTAAAAACTACATCAATAACATTTCAAATACAAACAGTTTACGAGAATATATAAACAACCAAGTTCCGTTAATTAAAACAGAGATTGAAAAATATTCTAAATTTGTAGATGATGATGTTGTAAAAATTAAGTTAAATGAAGTAGTTTCTCAGTTAGATAAAACAACCGAAGGTAAAGTTGTCAAAGATTCACAGGTATCCACGTTGTTAATGAGTTATGAGTTAGTCAAGGAACTTAAACGACATGCAGACATTGGAAAATAAACTTAGGTCTGTAATTAGAGATATTCTCCGAGAAATTATAGAAGAATACTCAGACATCACTGAAATAAACACAACTGCCAATATAGATGGATATCAAACTCCACACGCGTTTAGTGGTGATGATGATGACGAAGAATCTCACACAAAAAAAATAAAATCAAGAGCAGAGGTATTTGATTTTAAATCTATTAAAAATAAAAAAGAAAATACGGTAAGTATTTCGGAAGGTAAAAGTTTATTTCATCTGTATCGTGATTCAAGTGATTACACATCCGAGCAAAAACTTGGCATCACCGTACGTGAAATAAATAAACTTTTGAGTGAGATAGATAAACTCGCTACCGTTTCATCACGATTCAAGTTGGAAAAAAACGTAAATAATGAAAAAATGTGGAAAACAACCAACCGATATTTAATGAAACTTGATGAAAAAATAAAAAGAATTTCAACTAAAATAAAAGAACTGAGGTAACCGTTATGAAAAATTGTACACGACTAGATGTAGTAACTGCTAATATTAGAGAAGAAGATGATAATATAAAACCAAAACCACCTTCGCAAAAAAGGTCAGATCATATCTGGAATCTTAGAAAAAACTCCATGCCAAGTGAAGAGTGGTATGTCTCAGATCAATCCTTGAAAATATCAGAAAGTATAGGAGGTGGTGAGTCAAACTTAGATGTCAGTATAGTTTATGAAAAGAAAATACAAAAATTCATAAGTAAAATAGAGTTTGATTTAAATCAGACTGGAGAAAAGCAGCCAAGTAAACTGTCTGATAAGGTAATATCAGAGTTAAATGATTTATCGTCTGCGGCCAGTGAACTTGCCCGTAGGTTATCTAAGACGAATACTTCAGGTGATTCGGTAGAAGATGTTCATGTAGAACTACCCTCTGAAATTTCTGATGAGTGATCCGAGTATAGAAAAATATAAGTCTGCACTTACAAACCTCGGTGTGGCAGTTAAGTCTGCACACAAAACGAAAGAAGGAAAACAATTGTCTTCTGATTACTGGATGGATGTCATTAAGATGTTAAAAAAAGCAAAACTCGGAATATCAATGATGGAACTTGGAATTGATGATGAATCAGAAATATCAACTACACATGATACCTCACCTGATTCCGAGTCTAACGCAGATGATCCGAATACACCTTCAGAATCTCCACCTGATGCTACTGACAATTCCGATAAGAACACCGATTCAAAGTTGGCTGCAATTGGTTTAAAGAACGAATCGCATCAAAACAAACAATTTTATGACACAATGAACCACCTTGGTATATTATTATCAGAGCAGTTTGGTGAAATTAAAAAAGACGGTGCCAAATATAGTGTGGACATTGATAGTCGTAAGTTTACAATAAAGTTTGACGATAAGTTTTTTATGGTCACCGAAGACTATAATTTTGAACTAGGTGGTACGGAAGATATTCAGAAAGTGGTTGATACATTCACTAAATTATCGTTAGTATCACATGAAGAACTCGTAAGTGAATACAACAAAGACTTGGTTTAAGGGTTATTTCATTAAAAAAAATAAATAAATCAGGATACATATATACTTATTTATATTAACATGGCAAAAAAAGTAATAGTATCCACCCTACCCTTCGAATTTAGTCCTGAGCAGATAAATGAAAGCATAGAAAAAAATTCTGGAAAACTGGTTGTAAGAGGAATTCTTCAGAAAGCAGTGGAACAAAACCAAAACGGAAGAGTTTACACACGATCTTTATTAGAACGAGAGGCGGGTAAATATCAGGAACTGATTGATGATCGTAGAGCTCTAGGAGAACTCGACCATCCCGAAAGTAGTGTTGTTAACTTGCAAAATGTAAGTCATAATGTTACTAAAATGTGGTGGGAGGGTGATGATTTAATTGGAAATGTAGAAGTATTGGGAACTCCGTCTGGTAATATTTTAAAAGAATTATTTAAGTCTGGCATCACACTTGGTATAAGTTCACGTGGAATGGGAACAACTCGCGAGAGTGAAGGAAAAACACTTGTAAACGATGATTTTGAATTGGTGGCATTTGATTTTGTTAGCAATCCGTCAACACGAGGTGCATTTCTTGAACCAGTTAATTTAAATGAATCAGTTTCATACGACAAAAAAATTGTAACATCTGGTCGTGTTTGTACACAATATTGTAAAGTAGAAGGAATTGTTCACGAAATATTAGGTGAAATCGGAGAAATGTAATGGACAAAGATATTTCTAAGTTAATAAAATCAACCATTTTAGAAGTTCTAAAAGAAGAGAAGCAAAAGCAACTTAATGAATTCAATTCATCAACGGGTAGGTTTGAGGATGAAGGTCTGTCATCTGAGCAAAAAAAGTTAACATCTGAAAAAATTTCTAAATTTGGAAATTATCAATCATATATCACCCACGAAGCAAAAGATACGGACATAGCAGAGGATATATGCAATATCGTTGAAAATGCGTCTAAGTATATTCTCAATGAAACAGATGATTGGTTTGATGCAATGAGTGTAAAACGTAATCTAAAAGAAATCAAAACTCTTGCTAAAGAATTTCACAAAACTGCAAACGAAAGACAAGTATACACACAACGTATGCAAAGTTTGTATGAAGATATGGGCAATATCCTAAACAGATACTTTGAAATAAACGGAGAAATTACCGATGAACAGAAGTGAACTTAAAAAATATGTAACAAAGATTCTGCTTGAAAAACTAAACCAGACACCAAGTGTACATGGTAAACTTGTTAAAAAAACACTTAGCTATCGTGGTGTGGTGAGAGAATGTGTTGTAAGTGGAACAATCGAAGATGCAAACTCATATGCAAATGAACACAATTTATCATTTAGTATTTCCGAAGATTCTCATTTTGGGGGTCATTATATAGATGAAATGACTTCATATGAATTTCAGCCAAATCCTGAGTTTTATGGAGAAATGATGGAGACATCTATGTCGGCACGAGAACAACTTTCCAGAATTTGTGGAACAAACGATCAAGTACTTACAGAAGTTGATGCACAAAATACAGAAAAGTTAGTTGAGTTTATTTATACAAATGAATCTTTTTATAAAGAACGAACAAATTTGGTATTTGAGTTGATTGAAACCAAAGTTGAAAATAGATTACACGACAGAACTCAATTTAAAAAGTTATTCGAGTATTTGGTAAAACAATCATGTTTATTGTATACAGATGATAACATTGAATTATCTGAATCAGAACTTGAATATGCCACTAATCTAATATCTAAACGATTTTTTGACAATTATGCATCGGGTAACGAGACCGAGGTTGAAGAAAACACTATATGTGGAAAAAAAACATTTAAAACAGGAAGTGCATTTGAGAATATGCAAAGAATAGTATCAGGACACAATATGTTCCTATAAGGAAATCTAAATATGAAAATTACAAAAAAAGAACTAAGAGAAGTTATTCAAGAGGTCGCAGACGAACTTGGGTTATTTGAAGGTTTAACTAAAGCACAAGAAAAACTACCAGAACCACTTAAAAAAGCAATTCTTAAAAAACAAGAGCAAGACGGAGTTTCTGATGATTCGGATGACGAAAATATCACTGAAGGAAATGCATGGGGTCTCGCAATTAAAAAAGCAAGAGAAGAAAATCTCAAGGAATTTGAATTCAAAGGAAAGAAATACAAATTAACTGAAAAGAAAAAGAAAGTTAACGAAGAAACTGAATCCGAAGATACTGATGAGTTTGTGGGTGATGTTGAAGACGAAGTGGAAGAAGGAAACACATTCGGTGCAGCTGTCACAAAAGCAAAAGAAGACGGAGAAAAAGAATTCGAAGTTGACGGAAAAACTTACAAGGTGACTGAAGATTGGTCAAAAATAACAGAAGTAGAATGCTCAAACTGTGGCCAAGACCCGTGTGTAGATGAATCAAGTTGCTCGGAAGAGATTGAGGACGAAGACGAAGTAGAAGAAGGAAACGCATTCGGTGCAGCTGTCACAAAAGCAAAAGAAGACGGAGAAAAAGAATTCGAAGTTGATGGAAAAACTTACAAAGTGACCGAAGATTGGTCGAAGGTAACATTAGCAGAGAAACTTGATAGAATTCTTGGAAATAAACGAGTTTTGTAAAAAAATAAACTTAAAAACAACTTAAAATACAAAAAAAAGGAAGATTTCTTCCTTTTTTTTATAAATTTTTATATATTTTAGGATATAAGTATATATTTATTATTCAAAATGTTTTCACTTTATTGAAAACCATATTAAAGGTTTTAATTATTTGAAGTCCCACTAAAATGACTTTACCAAACTAAACATAAGAAGGATAATTAACCATGAGTAAATTACTTAAAGAAGCTATTGCCGATGCGAAAGCAGTTCGCGAGACAGCTCTTGCCAATGCAAGACTTGCACTCGAAGAAGCATTCGCACCACGTTTGCAAAGTATGCTTACCAAGAAACTCAAGGAAGAAGAACTTGACTTAGAAGACGAAGAATTAGAAGATGAAGTTTCTGATGAAGTTGAAGAAGGTTCTTACTCCGAGGATGACGAGGAAGTAGACGATGTAGTTGCTGACGAAGAAACTGATGCTGAAGAAGCACCGGTAGAAGAACCAGCAGAAGACGAAGATGAAATTGCCACCGAGGATGATCTTGAAGCAGACGTGTCTGCTGATGAAGAAGACTTGGGTGCTGACCTTGATGTAGATGTATCTGCTGACGAGGATGAAGTTACCGCTGAGGATGATCTTGAAGCGGAATTGTCACTTGATGACGAGGAAGAAGAAATTGAAGAAGATTCATTTGATTTAGAGTCTATCATAAAAGAACTTGAACAAGAACTTGATGAAGACATTGAAGATGAATCTGAAGAATCTGAAGAATCTGAAGAACTTGAAGAAAAAGTAGATTGCTATTCGGAAGAAGATGCAGAAGACTATGAAGAAGTTTCTGAAGAAAAAACTGAAGAAGTTGACGAAGATATTGATTTAGAAATCGTTGAAGATAACGAAGAAGAACCAGTAGCAGAAACAACTGAAGAAGAACCGGTAGCAGAAGAAGAATCAATTGAGGAAGATGAAGAAATCAACCTTGAAGAAATTCTTAAAGAACTTGAAGAGGAATCTTCAATTGAAGAAGAAGAAACATCGGAATTGGCAGAACTTAAAACTGCAAACGAACAGCTTCAAAAAGAAAATGATGAATACCGCAAAGTTTACAAATTTTTGCGAGGTAAGTTAAATGAAGTTAATCTTCTTAATGCAAAACTGCTTTATACAAATAAATTGTTCAAAGCACACGTATTAAACGAAGATCAAAAGTTAAAAGTCGTAGAAAGTTTTGACCTCACGAAGAATGTTCGTGAAGCAAAATTGGTATACGCAACCCTTGGTGAGAGTTTTTCAACTCGGACACCCAAAGTAAAGGAAGAAATCAAGTCTGCTCCTAAAAAAGCAAAAACTGAAAAGAATCCTCTTACAGAAGGAATTGCATCCAAGGCAATCAAATCAACAAAACCCTCCAAGAAGATTTTATCAGAAGGCAACGATCTTGCTGACCGATTCAAGAAACTTGCAGGTATACAATCATAACAAAATCTAAAATATAGGAAAACTTATAATGAGTGAAATTAGTAAATTATTAAAGGAAAGTCACAATCCTCAACAACGTCTTATGGCAGAAACCCGTGGTTTGGTAACAAAATGGGAAAAAACCGGACTTCTTGAAGGAATTTCGACTGACACAGAAAAGAGTGGTATGTCCATTCTTTTAGAAAATCAAGCAAAGCAATTGATCGATGAAGCATCACGCACAGGAATCGATAGTGGTTCTGAAGAATGGAGTGGAGTAGCACTTCCTCTTGTACGTCGTGTGTTCGCAGAAATCGCATCAAAGGAATTCGTTTCCGTTCAACCAATGAATCTTCCATCCGGATTGATCTTTTACTTAGACTTTAAGTATGGAACAGGTCAATCACTTCAAGGATCAGGAAGTCTTTTCGGTGGAACTGGAGACACAAAGTCAACTGACGAAGCAACAGGTGGTCTTTATGGTGAAGGTCGTCATGGTTATTCAATCAATGATGTTAAAGTTTCCATTTCCAGTGGTGCAACTTGGCAATCAGTCGCCGTAGATTCAGCTGGTGCAGTTGACGGAGATCCAGACGGAGTTCGTGCATTTAAAGTTGTAGGTGCATCTCCTGCAAAAGAAGCTCTTGATGCTGACGGAAAAGCACAACAAGCCGGAACATTGCATTACCACAGAGCAACAACTGCTACAACACGTGGTGACTTTGAAGCAGCTGCTGATGCTACCTCAGGTGCAGTTACAGGATCGCAAGATGCTGGAATTCCAGAAGTCAACTTGGAACTCAAAAGTGAACCAATCGTTGCAAAGACACGTAAGTTGAAAGCAGTATGGACACCAGAGTTGGCACAAGACCTTAACGCATATCATAGTATTGACGCAGAAGCAGAATTGACTTCTCTTCTTTCCGAGTACGTTTCAATGGAAATTGATTTGGAAATTCTCGATATGCTTCTTACACAAGCAGGAACAATTGATCCAATCGCCTTTAAGGCAAACAACACTGGTGCAGATGCCGTTGCTTTGACAGGTGGTGAAACGCAGGGATCATACTTCCAACGTCTCGGCACGAAGATCCAAAAGATGAGTAACAAAATTCATCAATTGACACTTCGTGGTGGTGCAAACTTCTTGGTTTGTTCTCCATCAGTTGCTACAATTCTTGAAAGTATCCCAGGATACGCAGCTGACACAGACGGAAATCAGTCTCAGTTCGCAATGGGTGTTACCAAGGTTGGTGCATTAAACAATCGTTTCCAAGTTTACAAGAACCCATACATGACAAGTGGTGACGTTCTCGTTGGATTCCGTGGAACAAACTTCCTTGAAACAGGTGCAGTTTATTCTCCGTACATTCCGTTGATCCAAACTCCTTTGGTATACGATCCGGTCAACTTTACTCCACGTCGTGGTGTAATGACCCGTTATGCCAAGAAGATGGTTCGTCCAGAATTCTACGGAAAAATCTCCGTTACAGGTGCTGATCTTATCTAATCTGATCGGAATAACACAAAATTTAAGAGGGGTTCTTTTGAACCCCTCTTTTATTTTATAACGATTAGTGACACAACAATATATTTATAGACATGGTAGACGAAGAAAACGATAATAACAGTGAACTTGAAAGAGTTAGATGGGAAGGTGAAGTATCATCTCCAGTTGGAAAAACTCCTTTTGGTTTTTTTGACACAGACACAGACTTTGTTTCTTTTGCTCCACGAGCAGCTGATTGGGCTGCGAGACGATTGGGATATCCAATTGTTGATATAGAAATGATTGATATGCAGTTTTATGCTTGTTTAGAAGAATCAGTTTCTGAATATAGTGCTCAAATAAATCAGTTCTCTATAAAACAAAATATGTACAGTTTAAAAGGAACTTCAACCAGTGTTAATTTAACTACATCAATACTTCAAACACAACCTCTTCCGTTTTATTTAAAACTATCAGAGGCATACGGTGCAGAAGTAGGTGCTGGTGGAAATGTAGATTGGAGAAAGGCCAGTTTACAAATAAAATCAGGAGTGCAAACATATGACTTACAAGGTTTATTTAATCAATATTATATTGATCCAAAAACTGGTGAGAAAAAAATAGAAAGAATTGAAGTTAAACGAATTTGGCACAACCCACCACCTGCACTAAATAGAATTTACGACCCGATGTCAAATTCTGGTATGTCACATTCAAATTTATTAAATGAGTTTAATTGGGGAGGAATGTCTCCGATAGGAACTCAATTTTTACTTCGTCCGGTAAACGAAGATTTAATGAGGTTGCAGGCAATTGAATTTAATGAAATGGTGCGAAAAAGTGCGTATGGATTTGAAGTGATAAATAATAAATTGACTATATTACCAGTTCCACAAAAAGATTTTACGTTGTGGTTTGATTATGTATATAAACGAGAACGAGATATAGCAGCGGTTCAAGGATATGTAGATGCCGATGAATTCAATACAATGCCAAAAACACAAACCCAAGTTTCGGAAGAAACCACACAGCAGGTTGTATCAACCGAAACTACAAACGGTCTCAATGACGGAACTCCGAAGAATGTAAATGATGATACAGAATCAGATGCATTCCCCAAACGACCGTATGGAGGTTCACAGACATCCGTGACCGATGTAAGTAATGTTCCGTATCAATTTCATAGTTTCTCTACAATTAACGATGTGGGTAAACGTTGGATTATGAAATACTATTTGTCGTTGTGTAAAGAATTACTTGGGGCTATTCGATCAAAATACCAAAGTATTCCTATTCCAGGAGGAGAAACATCATTGGACGGAGATGCATTGCGTTCAGAGGCACAACAAGAAAAAGAGCAACTTGTTACTGAGTTAAGAGAAGATTTAGAGGTCACGAGTCGCAGTACAACGAGTGAACAACTAAATCAAGTATCTGACAATTTACAAGAAAACTTGAGAAAGGTCCCAAATTTCTTATACGTAGGTTAAGATGGATTCATTCGGAAGATATTACAGCAGACGTGATGTTAGACTTATGAATAGTATCAATGGAGAGTTGATGCGTGATATAATTGAACAAACGGTTGTTATATATAAAATAAATCCAAACGAAACCCAAACCAATGTTTACGATGAGGCAATAACAAAGTATTATTACTCAGGAGTAGAAACAACTTGCTTAGTAGAAACCGACCCACAAAGTACTTTATACGAAGGATTTGGTCCTGATGTTAAAAAGGGAACACTATTTAGATTTCATCAAAAATTATGTGAGATAAAAGAAGTTTATCCCGAGGTGGGTGATATAGTTGCATGGGAACGTGCATACTTTGAATTGTCAAATATAGTTGAAAATCAATTTTTAGGTGGTCAACCAGAGAAAAATTATAGTTTAATTTGCAACGCACATATGACTCGTTTGAGTAAACTCAACATTACAGAGAGGCAACGATAGTGGACTATAAAAATGTAAGCAATCCGTTTATTACTCTTAAAAAATTAGGTGGAGATGGGATTGAAAAAGAATTCAAGGCACAACTTAACACAGTACCACCTGGTATAGATTATGATGATTCTAGGTCTGGTATGAAAAAACCTGATCACGCTTTAAAGTCTGATAATCGTGCTTTGAAAACAAAGGCCAGTGATAATGATGGTTCATTTAAAAAATATTCGGTTACGTTGACCGATGTAGATAATGTATTGTATGAGTATTTTACTAAAGTAATTGACCCACAAGTAGTTGGTCCGGACGGGGATGCGATTCAAGTTCCGGTGCGACACGCTTCTCCGGAAAGATGGGCAGCTATACAGCGAGATGGAGTGTTGAGAGATAGAAAGGGTCAGTTACAAAGACCCATGATTATATTCACTCGGTCAGGATTAGAAAAAAACAATGAACTTGTTACATTTAATAAATACTTGACAATGCCATTCGTTAAAAAGTTTGATAAGTATAATATGTACGACAAGTTTAGTGCAATGTCAGGAATTAAACCATCATACGAAATTCATAATATAACATTTCCTGACCACGTTGTGCTATCATATGAATTTACTATAATTACAGAATTTGTAGAGCAAATGAACTCGGTTGTTGAAACAATAAACTTCGCAAGTGATGATTACTGGGGTGACCCAAAAAGATTTAAATTTAGAGCATCAGTTCAGAATTTTTCAAATACAATTGAAGTACCAAGTGACGATGACAGAATCGTGAGTACCTCATTTTCACTAACTGTAAATGCACATTTACTTCCTGAAATATTTGATAGTAAGACGACTACTCAGCGGGGTTTAAGCAAACGAAAGGCTGTATTCAACTGGGAAGGTGTCAGTGAGTCCACGGATGGTCATATAGAAAAACTACCGTGTTCACTAAATTCTTTTATACTGCACAGAAAGCAGAGAATTTTATATTTAAATGATTCTTCTGTAAATTATAGAATAGAAACTTGGAACGATGAAAGTTATTACGAAATTTCTTTGCTGGACGAAGAGTTTTGTATTTCATTTGAGGTATCTGATGAGGGAGACGAATATATTATGTGGGATATAAAAAATAAACCACATAGACTGAATTGTGGTGATACGTTTGAAGTGCAGTTATCTGGTAAACACAATGCAATATTAAAGGTCAGTGAACATACTTCTATGTTATTGGAAATATATTTTACGAAATAAATTGATTTATCTTTAAAATAAGTGTATCATTTATTTATGAAAAAAGAAAACAACTTAACAGACGATGAACTGTCAGAAATATCCAAACTCAATAGAGAGTATCAATCTGTTGTATTTTCCATAGGAGAACTTGGATTAAAGAAAACACAATTGCAAAAAGAACTGAATCGAATTAACGAAGATGAATCAGAACTATTAGATATATTTGATACGATGAAAACAAAAGAATCTGATTTTATAACTAGACTTGAATCAAAATATGGTTCAGGTAGTTTAGATGCCACATCCGGAAAATATATTTCAGTTTAATTCCAAAAAAAAATAGTAAATATAAGTTTTTGAGATTTTTTTCTAATATTTATGAAAAAAGTCAACAACAAGATTTTTCGTATATTATAACCCATAAATTAAAAATAGGAGACAACCCAAGATGGCAGAAAGAGTAGTAAGCCCAGCAGTATTTACCAACGAGGTAGATCAATCGTTCCTTGCCCAAGGAATATCCCAGATAGGTGGAGCAATTGTAGGTCCGTTTGATCGAGGCCCGGCATTTTCCCCAACCGTAGTAAGATCTCAAGCACAACTTGAAGATTTATTCGGAGCACCTGACGGAAAATATTATCAACCTTGGGTGGCACGTGAGTATTTAAAGCACCAAGGTGTAGTTACCATCGTAAGAGTTGGTTCACTTGGAGGTTATGTTCAGGACAATCCGGCCGTAATTAAAGCAACGGTTCAGGTTGATTCCGGTACATATGAAGCAGGTGATGAATTTGTCATCGGTATTCTTGCGAATACATACAGAAACACCGATTCCGATGTTAAATATGACGGATTTCCGAATGCAGTCATCACAGATGGCACTATTGGAGTCGACAAATCGACTGCAACAATTTCAATCGATGATTCGGATTCAACGGAGATGCTATCCAATGAGTTTTCAATTGATCCGTCGAGTCCGGATAGCATTCACAATATATTTGGCAGAGCAGCTCAGAAAAATTCCAAAAGTGCATATCTGTACTCATATTTTGAAGATACAGCTCGTGAAGTTTACGAGGCAGCCGAAGGAGGTTTGGAGTTTCAACTTAGTATAGATGCTTCAAGCACAGGTGACGATTCTCCGATGAACTTTGACGAAGTAGAAATTTCAGAAGCTACTACACCTATGATACAATCTCAACTCATAAGTGGTGCTAGGTATGATTTGTTTAAAGTTGTTACACGCAACATGGGAACACTTGCAAATAAAGAAATTAAAATTGGTATGTATAATATCAAAACTCCTGGATCACTACAAGGTACAGACTATGGAACATTCAGTTTGATCGTAAGACGATTTGGTGACAACGATAAAAACCAAGAAGTTTTGGAAAATTATGACAACCTTACTTTAGACCCAACGAGTCCTCAGTACCTCCCACGTGTCATTGGTGATCGTAGAGTTGAAGTTAATTCTGCCGGTAAAATCATAGAACATGGTGACTATGGAAATCAAAGTAATTGGATTCGTATTCAGATGCCAGAAGATGCATATGCACCTGCAAACGCAATGCCATATGGTTACGGTCCTTATATGTCTCCACTTTCTGGTATTAATGTTCCAGAACCTGCATGGAGTTATGCTTCCCACTATAAGAAGAATTCAGGTCGTTATTTCAACGGAACTGTTTTCAACGAAGAAAGTCCAGACGGTTTGTTAAAAGTACCTCAATCGTCACGGAACACAATGGAATTGTTTAAACCGATTCCACCGAGAGCAGGTACTGCTGGAAATGGGTTCTTTTTGGACGAATCAGGTACATATACAAGTCTTGATCCAATTCCTGGACTAGAAGAGTCAGATTATGTAGCTCATAGTACACCGGGTATTGATTCTCATATGGGTAATTCAAGTGACTATGATAATGTTCGTAAACGAAGATTTCTAGTTGGTTTTCAGGGTGGATTTGACGGAAAGTCACCAACTCACCCAATTCGTTTAGGTGCAGATATAACAAACACGAATGTCCAAGGTCTCAATTGCAGTGATCCTGCAAGTGAGGGTACTCAGGGTTACATTAAAGCATTCTCTGCTCTTAGTAACCAAGATGAGTTTGACATCAACTTACTTGTAACTCCTGGATTGTCATTGGATTTACACAGAAATGTTATAAATCGTGGTGTTGACCTATGTGAGACACGTGAAGATACATTCTACATTCTTGATGCTGTAGGTGCGGCCAAGAATCCTGGTGGAGTTAGTTCTGCCGTAACTGAAGTATCTACACTTGATTCTAACTATGCGGCCACATACTATCCGTGGGTCAAGGTCATTGATCCTGCCACAAATAGAATTATGCCATTCCCACCAAGTGCGGTTATGCCAGCAGTATTCGCTGCAAACGATAAGGTTTCGGCCGAGTGGTTTGCACCTGCAGGATTGAATCGTGGTGGAATAGAAAAGGCCGTTGGTGTTATGGATCGTCTTAACTTCGCAGAAAGAGATGAACTTTATGAAGGTAAGGTAAATCCGATTGCCGCTTTTCCTGGTCAAGGAATTGTTGCGTTTGGTCAGAAAACTCTTCAACGTCGTTCATCAGCACTTGACAGAATCAATGTACGTCGTTTGATGATTGCTCTTAAGAAGTTTATTGCAAGTACCGCAAGGTTCTTGATCTTCGAACAAAACGTAACTGCTACGAGAAATCGTTTTCTTGGTATAGTAAACCCATACCTTGAAAGTGTTCAACAAAGAAATGGTTTGTATGCTTATCGTGTAGTAATGGACGAATCAAATAATACACCTGATCTTATCGACAGAAACATTCTGTATGGTCAAGTGTTCTTGCAACCTGCAAAGGCAATTGAGTTTGTTATTCTTGATTTCAATCTTACACCAACTGGTGCAAGTTTTGAGGGGTAACTCACAAAAAATTGTTTAAATTTAAAAGACCCTCACTTTGGTGGGGGTCTTTTTTGCATTGGTATATATTTATTAAAGGTATGCCGGAAATAAAATTAACAGAGATATTAATTGAACTTCAATACGATGAGTTTGTTTCATTTGTTAACAGGTACAAGTTAAACGAACAATATCATGTTGTAAACGAAATTGTTATACCATCAAGACTCAAAAAGATTTGGGGGTTCATTAAAGAACTTGGTAAAAAAGTATCTTTAAAGATGGTTGATCTAGTAAAACTATTTTTGAATAAAACAGTATTCAAGTTTTTTGCTAAAATAAAGTTTAGCATGGAATGGTTGTTTAAACTCGTTAAGAAGGGATTTAAAGCATATAAAGATGTAATAAAGGCAATTGGTGAATATCTCGCAAGTACCAAGGTAGGAAAGTGGACGGAAGATAAACTTAAAGATTTAGATGCATTTTTGGCCAAGCATCCTAAGACTAAAAGAATTGCAGGTATGGCAGTTGCTGGTGTATTGATTTACATTTGGTTAAATATGACATTCACGGGTAACGCAGACTACGACTTTGACATGACTGATATGATTCTTGCCCTTGGTGGTGGGTTTACTTTATCAACATTATTTGCAGGACCTGAAGGAATGGCACTATTAACATTGTTCGCAACTGGTGTCATTGGATTATCGTTTCCTTGGCCCGGTCCACAACATTTCCAGTTTATAGGAGCTGTGTTATATGGTTCGGCAAAATTGGTAGGAAAAAAATTAAGGAAAGATAAATAAATATATTTTTTAATGTGTTGTATATTTATTAAGGTTAGACGACCACATTTTTTTAAAAAAAAAGATTTTTTGGAAATTTAAAAACATATTTATGACAAGATAAACTTAATAAAACTGGAGACAATAATACTATGGCAGACTTAATCAACGCAAATGAAATGTTCTTTACTGCATTTGAACCGAAGACTTCTAATCGCTTCATTATGTATGTAGACGGAATTCCCGCTTATTTGGTAAAGGGTATGTCCCGACCAACATTAGCAATCGATGTTAACACACTCGATCACATTAATATCAAACGCAAAGTTCGTGCTGGTAAAGCAGAATGGCAAGATATTACAATGACACTTTACGATCCAGTTGTACCAAGTGCGGCTCAAGCAACAATGGAATGGGTTCGTCTTTCACATGAATCAGTTACCGGAAGAAACGGATATGCTGACTTCTATAAGAAAGACCTTGTTTTCAATATGCTTGGTCCTGTTGGAGACAAAGTTGAAGAGTGGAAAATCAAAGGTGCATTCATTAACAATGCAACATTTGGTACTCTTGACTGGTCAACTGGTGATCCAATGACCGTTGAATTGACACTTTCTTACGATTACGCAATTCTCCAGTACTAATCAATTAGTTCCAGTTTTTAAAAAAAAAAACTTCCTCCGGGAAGTTTTTTTTTGTTTGTATATATTTATCAATATAATGAAGTCTGAAAAATTAAAAACACAAATACTTGATATTTTTGAAGAAATACAAACGGATAAGCAAGTAGAACTACAACTTGAGGGATTGAGTGGTGCATACGCAAAACTTGCCAAATTTTTGCTTCAGCAAGTAAAAGTTGGAAAGTTTCTAAGAAACTACGACATAGACGATTCATCGGGTAGAATGGTATTCCAAACCGGAAGTGGTAAGAAAATAGTTTTCAATGACATGAAACTTGGTGTTACTGCAAATAAGACTTGGAAAGGAAGAAAAGACAACGAGTTTTTTGATTATACGGATCACAAAAAAATATTAAGTTTTTCTCTTGCAGATATTTAATAAATAAAATATCACAATTATTGAAATAAAATATTTGACATCAAATATATATTTATATACATTATATGTGTATATTAAAATTTAAAAAGTTACAACTATGGCAGAAGACAATCCACAATTACCACCAGAAGTGCAACAAGCACTTAAAAATGATGCAGCTAAGTCAGCATCAACTCAAAAAACGCAACGGACTCAGCAAGAACCAACTGCGTCTCATCAAACTGATCAAGTTCAGACTGTTCAGTATCCAAGTGAGGTGGTGGATCTCCCAAGTCAGGGTTGGTTTTACGACCCCACTTCTCCACTTGCAAGTGGTAAAGTTGATATTAAGTACATGACTGCAAAAGAAGAAGATATTCTAACAAGTCAAAATTTGATTAAGAAAGGTGTCGTACTTGATAAGTTGCTTGAGCAACTCATTGTATCACCTGGTGTAAAACTTGATGATATTCTCACCGGTGATAAAAATGCAATTTTTATCGCTGCTCGTATTCTTGCATATGGTAAAGACTACAAAATAAAATTTAAAGACCCATCGAATAACGAAGATGTAGAAGATATTGTTGATCTAACAAAATTAGAAAATAAAGAATTTGACTTTGATGCGTATGATCGTGGTCAAAATTTGTTTGAATTTGAACTTCCGTTCAGTAAGAGAAAGATACATTGGAGTATGCTTACCCATGCAGATGAACGAACCATCGACCAAGAGTTAAAGTCAATGAAAAAGTTTTCACGTGACAAAAATCAATCAAGTGAGGTTACAACTCGTTTAAAGTATGTAATTAAAGCACTTGACGGAAACGAAGATAAAGCTGCGATCAAGAAGTTTGTAGATACAGAACTACTTGCAAGAGATAGTCTTGCATTTAGAAATTACGTTAAGAAAAATACTCCTGACATTGATTTAACTTTTAACTTTGAATCGGAAGAAACCGGATATACCGAAAGGATGAATCTACCCCTTGGGGTAGACTTTTTTTACCCTTCCGCCCGAGTATAAAGTCTCTTTGCACGAAGAGATTTTTAATCTCTCTTATTACAGTCAAGGAGCATTTTCTCAGGATATTGTATATAACCTACCAATTTATCTGCGTAGGTTTTATGCAAGAAAACTTGTAGACGTAAAAAACAAAGAAAACGAACAAGTGAAGAAAGCACGACAAGACGCAAAGACAAAGTCTGCAAGTAAACCTTCAAAACGGTCTTACAAATAAACAAGTTTTTCGGTTTAAATATAACAACTAATATAAATTAGTTGTGAAGCAAAATCATGTTAATTCATATTTATATGCGTATATCTGTATATAAAGGAATTTTACATTATGAAAAAAACAATCAAGAACAATGAATCTAAGAAACTTGTAACTGAATTTATTGCCAAGTTTGCAAAGGCACTGATGGGTAGTAAAGCAAAAACTCTTGCTAAAACTATGTCCAAAGATCCTGGATTAAAAGATGCGTTTGAACGATACGCAAGAGAATCGTTAAGATTTCAAAAGCATATTGAAAAAGATTACGGAGCAACTGATCCAGACGAGCTTGTAAAAAACTTGGAAAGATCACGAAAAAAATATTCAGAGGAATAAGAAATGCCTCCTGAATCACCAGTTAATGAAGATGAATTAAATGAGCTTCTTGAGCAATTCAAAGAAGCAAATGGTACTCTGTACCAAGAACTCATTTCAATAACAGGAGCGAATTCAGAAACTCTAAAAAACTTTATATCACACATCGCAAAAAACGAAAATCTAAATGCCGAAGCAATAAAAAAGATTTTAACTGCAAATTCTGACTCTGATCAAGACTTACAAAACTATTTAGATAACTTTTTAAGTGGATTTGAAAAAGTAACGAATAGTTCACACGATCAAGTAAACAACATTATTTCTGGATTTTCTTCTCAATCTGCGATGTTTCAAAAAAATCTTGAAAAGATCCAAGCAAAAACTCAAGAACTTGGAAAAGCAACTGAACTTGGTATTGGTAACATACACAAGTTAATGACGAGTTTAACAAGCACATACGCAGCTATGGCACAAGCACAAGGTGATGTGATGAACACGGCTGTATATGATTCATCTGCTATGGATGGCAGAAGTGTTGAAGGTGAGTTGTTGGTAGAGTTATCGAATGTATCGGAATTTGACGGAGCAATAAATAAGTTCCAAGGCCAAATTCAAGATTTAAGTGGAGAACTTTTAAATGCAGGAAAATATTTGTCTGCTGTACAACGTACTCGTATTGAGAACACACGAAAAGAACTTTCTCTTGAACAAGGAATTCTCGAAGCAAGAAAATTATCAGCCGCAGTAACACAAGATGCGAATGGTAATTTCTTAGATTTAGAAAAAACCCTTGATAAAGCAACAAAACTTTCCGAAGAATTTAATAAGAATTTACGAGAAGGAAACTCACATTTAAATCGTCAACTTGACATAGGTAAAGAACTCGCAGTCTCACAACAACAGACATTTTCTGCTCAATATCTTTCAGGTGACCAAATAAGTAATAATGTTAAATCACTCCAACAGGTGAATAAAGAACTTGACGATAGATTATCCATTGCTGGTAAGACCATGTATCTGCAAAAAGAAATCGCTCAACAACAAAAATTTCAAGCAGAAAATGCACATAAGGTTGCAAAAGCACAAGAAGACCTTCCAAATTTACTAAATCGTCAAAAGCAAATAATGGATGAAATAGCAACTACATCTGATGTTACGAAAAAACTTGAATTAGAAAGTAATTTGTCGGATGTGCGAAATGATATACAAGGTGTAAATGCTTTGGTTGGTGAAATGGATGCGAGTAAGAAGGTGACCGTCCAACTTGAAGCACATACAAGAACGGTCGGAGAGACACGTGAGTCTACCCTAAGAGTTGGTGAACGAGAAGCACATAAAGTTGATATAACAGGAGAAATAGATGCTCTTAAAAAAGCAAACGAAGAACTTGAAAAAATTAAGACAGAAGGAACTACGAAGGATATTATTTCAAATGTATCTGGTGGAGCTTCAGGAATAGGAACTAGTCACATATCCACAGAACAACTGGAAGTACTTGAAAAAATTTCAGATAAACAAGATGTAGTTGCTCAGTTATCAGATATACAACGACAAAATCTTGAAAAAATAAAAGCACACCAAGAAGAAATTGCAAAAACTGATCAATTTATTACAGATGAAAAACAACATCAAGTTGCTCTTGCTGAAAAATCTGCTGGTTTAGCAAAAGAAGCAGCTGATGATAACGCAAAAAATTTACAAACTGCGGAAAAATTAACAGATCAACTTGCATCTGCACAAGAAGCACAGATTAAATCTAATACATTTGGAGTTTACTCAAACTCTGCGATAAAAGCATTAGACGGAATTGAAGAAAAAATATTAAGTACTGTTGATAAAATTCCGTTTTTTGGAAGTGCAATTAAAAGTCATCTTGAAAAACCACTACGAGATGTAAAAGATCAAATTGCTGAAGAATTTACAAATACATTCAATAGTGTTGCGGGTGAAATTCGTGATATTGCGGAAAAACAAGAACTTCAGATGCTTGTGCAAACAGAGACAGACCCAAGTAAACTTGATCAAATGAACAAACGTCTTTCGGAGTTGGACGATGTGGAAATAAAAACTCCATTTGAAGTAATGAGTGCTGGATTTGGTGATTTGGCAGGAAAAATACAAAATATTGCAGGTAGTTTAAAAACATTATTTAATCCTGCTATAATTGGTTTGGTTGCAATTGGTGGGTTATTATTGGCTGCTTTTAAAAGATTTACAAGTTTGGAGGGAGCAGCCGAAGACTTTAGAAGAGAAGTGGGTCTTGGTAGTGATCAAACTGCTGAAGTGGAAGCAATCGCAAGAAATGTAAACGCAGAGTTTCAAAAATTCGGAGTAAGTCTTGAAAAGTCGTTTGCAGCTGCGTCTGCGTTAACTGAGCAATTTGGAACATTGGTGGGTGCTACCCGTGAAAATGTTGAAATGGTTGGATTGATGTCTGCAAATCTTGGTGTTTCTGAAGCAAATGCGGCTGGTGCATTAGATATATTTACGCAAATAGGTGACGGAACAAGTGAAACTGCAAGAAACTCAATGGCACTTGCAACGGGAATGGCAAAAGCAGCGGGAGTTCCACTTGACAAAGTAATGGAAGATGTTGCGGGTGCATCAGACGAAACATTATCGTTGATACGAGGAAGCACAACCGAACTGATAAAGGCTGCGGTTGAAGCACGAAGATTAGGAACTAATTTAGAAACTTTAAGTGGAGCTGCAAGTAAGTTCCTTGATTTTGAAAGTAGTATAAATGCAGAAATGGAAGCATCTGTATTTGCAGGAAAAGCATTGAATTTTCAAAAAGCACGACAACTTGCTTTTGAAGGTGATTTGGTGGGAATGCAAAAAGAAGCAATGAATGTTATCAAGTCTGCTGGTGAATTTACGGAAATGAGTTATCATCAACAACAAAAACTTGCCGAAGCTGCTGGTATGACCGTTGGTGAAATTAACAAACAACTTACACGTGAACAACAACTTGAAGCAATGAAGCATGGAACTGCCGAGCAACAAGCAACATATAATCGTTATCTTGAAATGCAAAAAGAACTTGAAGATGGAAATACCAAGTCACTTGCCGATCAGGGAATGGAAATGATGAAACAAGAGTTAATGCAAAGTAAGTTAACTCAGATGAAAGAACGATTCAATGCGTTAATGGTACAACTTGGAGAAAAACTTCTTCCACTTGTTGAAATTGGATTTAGTATTCTTGTTCCGATTGTAAAGGTTCTATTTGAAGTTGCCAACTTATTGTTAATGCCATTTACATTATTGTCCGACGTGGTTCGTGCATTAACTGGAGATTTCAGTGGATTATCAGAAAGATTCGGTTCGTTTGGTAGTGTTGCTCATACCGTATTGGGTCTAATTCTTGGTGGCATATTATTGATTAAAACCAACTTCTTGGGACTCGGTGGGGCTATTAGTAGTGTAGGTTCTATGGTTAGTGGTTTATGGGGAACTATATCAGGAGGAGTTTCATCATTAGGACCTGCTTTGAGTGGAATGTTCTCCGGTGCATCAAGTGGAGTAAGTACACTAATGGAAGGAACAAAAAAGTTTTTTACATCTGCGATGGAAGGTGCATCGAGTCTTGGATCAAAATTAAAAGACTCACTTGGCAATTTATTTGGTGGTGGGGGAGGAGCAGGTCCTGGTGTAGATGACATCACAGATGTGGTACCTGATATAGATACACCCGATATTGACACGGGATCATTAGATCAAACTGGTGGTATTATAGATAAGTTTAATAAAATTGACATGATGCAAGCAATAAAAGGTGCAGGTGCTTTATTGATATTAGCAGGAGCATTGTGGGTATCTGCAAAAGCATTTCAAGAATTTGGCAAGGTAACGTGGGACGGGGTATTAAAGGGAGTGGTTGCACTTGGAGTTTTGGTGGGTGGACTTTATGCAATTGGAAAGGTAATGGATCAAAATGCAGATAAAATTCTCAAGGGTTCACTTGCACTTGCCGCTATAGGAGCTGCGTTGCTTCCCGCTGCGTATGCATTTAATATGTTCAGTGATGTTGACTGGGGTGGAGTACTTGTAGGTACGGTGGCTCTTGGTGCTTTGGTTGGTGCGGTATTAATACTTGGTAAAATAATGATGAGCAAGGTCGGCACGATTGCAATACTTGCTGGTGCAGCTGCTCTTGCAATTCTCGGTGTGGCACTTGTGCCTGCGGCTTATGCAATGAATATTATGTCCGAAGCTTTCGCAACATTTACAGGTGCGTTAAATACTTTAGAATGGGAATCAATTGCAAAAGTAATTGCATTGCAAGTTGCCTTTGCGGGTATAGGCATACTTGCTCCTTTGATTATGCTTGGTGCGTATGCCACCCTGTTTCTCGGAGGAGCTGTGGCGGTGTTGGCAGTTGGTGCATGGATTCTGTCAGATGCACTTGGTAAGTTGGGCCCTGCAATAACATCACTTGGAGATAGTGCCGGAAGTTTGGCCTTATTCGCAGCTGCCATTGCGTACATTGGTTTAATCTCTCCTCTTCTTATTTTTGGAGCAGGTGCACTTGCGATACTGGGTCTTGCGATGATCCCTGTAGCAGCTGCGAGTATTCTAATAGGTGCTGGATTTAGTTTAATGGCAAAATCAATCTCCGAAGTGGGTGACGCCAATTTAGTCGGAATTGTTTTGCAGATGGGAGCTGCATTTGCACTGCTTGCTTTGATGTCTCCTATACTTGTTTTAGGTGCAGCTGCGTTGACAATAATGACAGCTGCACTTATACCGTTTTCACTTGCACTTGTGGTAGCTGGTGCAGGAGCTGCATTGTTTGGTCTTGGTATGCAAATGACAATGGATGCATTGAAGGATGCTCCCGAAGCAGCGACAGGTTTACTTGCATTTGCAGGTGCAGTTGCTATAGTCGGAATAATGGCTCCGTTGATAGTCTTTGGAGCACTTGCTCTTGGAATTTTGGGAGTGGGACTTGCACTACTTGCAGTTCCGTTGCTTGTGGTATCGGCTGCTATGTATGTAATGGGAGCTGCTATGAAATTAATGGCAGATGCAATTGAATCAATGGCCGATGCAGGTGCAATCGGAATAATATTTGGATTAGGAGCAGCTTTTATGTTTCTTGCATTCACCTTTCCTTTAATTGCTCTTGGTGCATTGTCAATGACCTTAATGACGATGTCGTTACTTCCATTGTCCGCTGCAATGTTTATGGCGGGAATGGGCATGAAAATGCTTACACAGGGAATTCAGAATTTAAAACCTGCACTTGAAGAATTATCCGGTTCTGGCCCTGCACTTGATGAGTTTCTTGAAATGATGACAAAAATAGGATTATCTGCTCCTATGTTTTTATTTGCGGGTATCGCAATGAGTTTCGCTGCGATTGGTGCTACACTACTCGGTGGTGCATTGATGGTACTTGGTTTGGGTATGGAAATGATAGCACCTCCTCTTGAGTCTATTACGGATAGCTTAGGAGGTTTGGTGAGTGATTTAACTGAACTCGGAGCTGTGGGTCCTGGACTTATAGCAGCTGCCTTCGGTATTGGTGCGATTGGAGTTGCGTTACTTGCGTTATCAGCAGGTCGTGTTGTAAACGGAATTGCTAGTTTGTTTGATTTTGGTGGTGATCCAATAGAGCAATTTGTTCGTCTTGGCAAGCAAGGTCCTAAATTAGAAAAAGCAGGCAAAGCAATTAAATCGTTTGCAGATGCATCACGTGGTATGGGAAACATGGAAGATATGCTTGAAGATGTAGCAGATGGTCTTGAAGATTTATTTGATATAATGGATGATGCACCACGGGGTATCAACGAAACAATGAAGTCAGTTGGTGAGGGAATGAAAGGATTATTGGATGGATTTTCTGGAGTAAGTTTGAGTGCCGATGTTGATTACGCAGATGCACTTGAAGGAATTGCCGATGGAATTGATGAAATATTCGGAGTGCTTGAAGATGTAGATGTGTCAATTGCACCGAATCTTTCAATCATAGGTGATGGAATGAAATCATTATTACCTGCGTTTGCGGGTGACATTGTTGGTAATATAAGTGAGGATATAGACGATATATTAGAAGCAGTTGGTGACGGCCTTGAAGAATTTTTCTCAAGTATGGAAGATATTGATCCAGTTGTTCTTCCAATATTACCACAAATAGGTCCAAGTGTATCTCAGTTGTTAACTGCACTTGGTTCGGGAGACATTGCCGACTTTGATGCAGACTTAGATGATATTTTTGAAGACCTCGGTGATGGACTTGTTGAGTTTATGACAAGTATATCAGATATTGATCCTGCTCAAATGGAAGGAATGGGTGGTATCGGTTCTGCTATTAATGATATTCTTTCTGGTATAGGAGAAATTGGTGAAATCAATTTTGATTCTGATGATCTTGCTGACATTTTTGAAGATATGGGTCCTGCGATTGACGCATTTCTACAACCACTAAAGAAAGTTGATGATAAAGTTCTTGAAGCAGCTGCTTCGGTTGGACAAGCACTTGGTGCGGTGTTTGGTAGTTTGGGTGCAGTAGGAGAAAATGCAGATCTTGACTGGGAAGATGTATTAGAAGGTTTTGGAGATGGAGTTGAAGAACTTTTTGATGAACTTGCAGATATTGATCCAGATACATTCGGTCAAGCAATATTAGTTGGTGATGTAATGGCACAAGTATTTGCTTCTATTAAGGATGTCAAGTTAGATGAAGACTTTGGAGATGCAATCGGTTATCTTGGTGAAGGAATTGAAGACTTTTTTGATTATGTAGAAGAGGTAGATATGGAAACTGCACCACAAGTATTGGAAGTGACCCGACTTATAGGTAGAACTATAAGTTACTTACCAATGGATAAACTTGGTGCAATACCTGAAAATATTGATGATATGCTGGACGATCTAGGAGTGGGTATAGAGGATTTCATGGATTCAGTAGAAGAAATTGATGTAATTGAAAAAGAAACTATGGCCACAATAGCACTCGGTATCCGGGAAATTGTTCCGATTGTAAGTGGAGATGCAATACTTAATATTCCCGATGACATAGACGATATTCTTGATAATGTAGGGGTTGCTGTGATGGATATGTTTGACTCTCTTGAAGAAATTGATATGTCAATTGCGATACCAATGGGAGATGTACTTGGTGGAATGGGAACATTCTTCCAGGGTCTGGCAGATATGTCGGACAGTTTCGTTGATGTAGGTGTGATAAAAGACATGGGTGTTGCATTCTCAGAGATAATGAAAACTATGACAAATATGAACTCGGGTGATGTTGATGCCGATGCAATGGCATCTAGATTTCAATCACTCGGTGATGGTATGAAGAATATAATGGAATCGTTTGGGGAAATGGATTTATCTGCATTTGCTGGTATAGATATAGGAGGTCTACTAGGTGGAGTTGCAAGTGGAATTGGTGCAATGGTTGATTTGGTGGATGGTGACAATGGTATATTCGGAATGTTCGGTGATAGTGGTGTATCTGAACAAGAACAAACTCAACTATTTGAAGAATTTTCAAAACGAATGAAATCACTTGGTGACGGTGTGTCTAGCATCATAGGTTCATTTAACACAGATCAGTTATCTGCACTTGGTGATATTGAACTTGATGATATAATGTACGATATGAAGTATGGTATCAAGGGTATTATGAGTTTAGTTGATGTTGATGTTTGGTGGGGTGGAGATGATTCTGAGGTAGATGCAACAACTAGATTTGAAGAAATGTCTAAACGAATGAAATCACTTGGTGATGGTATGTCTAGCATCATAGGTTCATTTAACACAGATCAGTTATCTGCACTTGGTGATATTGAACTTGATGATATAATGTACGATATGGCAGACGGAATTTCAAGTTTAATGAATTTGGTGGACTTTGATAGTATGTTTGATGGATTTGATTCTGAAGAAGAAGAATCTGCTTATTTTGAAGAAATATCCAAACGAATGCAAGATATGGGAACGGGAATCAATAGTTTGATGACTGCATTTCCAGATGTAAGTGTTATTCAGTCACTTGGTAATGTTGATATAGAAGACGTTTCTGAGAATATGGCAGAAGGAATCGATGAGTTATTTGATGAAATGTCAGACATAGATGCTTCTGATGTAGATTTAAAAGTGGTTGATAAGTTTGTTAAAATTACGGATGCAATGAATTTAGTTGCAGATGTAGGTCCTCAAATGAATCTTACACTCGGAGGATTGCAATCAATTGCCTCTCAAGAATTTGTAGAAGGAATGGCAAATGCTACCAATGCAATACACGATTTTGCACTTGCGGTTCAGGGACTTTCTGAGATTGACGGATTATCTGCGATTGAAGTTGCAACAAACATGGACGGAATTCCAAAAGAAGAACAACTTTCGTCAAGTGAATTTTCAGATTTCACGTTACCGACATTAGATATGTCAACTCCTGCTGACTCCACTCCAATTATAATTGAAACAACTCCAATGGCAACTACCACGACACCAACAAGTGGTTCAGGAAATGTAGAAGCAAAACTAGATACATTAATTTCATTAATGAAATCAGGAGGAATCGCCGTAAATCTTGACGGAAAGAAAGTGAGCAAAACACTTGCACAATCAATTGAGTCTAATTGATATTAAAAATATTTTATATTCGTATTTATATATATGGCACTTTTTGATGAAGCAACTGCAAAGGACCCATTTGGATTTCTTGGTACAAAAAATCAATCTGCTAAGTCTTCTATATTAGAGGAGGGTGGTGGGTATGATGTGAGTAGCAATTCAACTGCAAAAATAACGGATATAAATCCACGAATAAGTATCCCTGATGATAATAATATAAATCGTGATTCGGTTAATAATACAACTGATAACGGCATACTTGAGAAAAAAATAAAAGAACGAGAACAAACTGTACATAGACCATCTTCTATTTTACCAAATATAAATGAATCAAAACTGACACAAACTATATCCGATAGAAAAAATAAACCATATCGTTCCTCCGATGCAGTATCTGACCGAGAAAAACTCCATATAGAGAAAACTCACGAGAAAACAAAGTATAGTGGTCCAGTCCCACCAACAGCTGAATCGGGTAAACTTGAACAGGATGTCCTTGATTTTAAAGAACAATACAATACTGCATTAAAAAATTTAGATGTGGAACGGGATACATCTATGTTAAATAATATCAAAGAAAAAAGTGTATTGTCTGCTCTTGCGGGTGGAGAAACTTCTAAGCTATCAAATCTAGCAAAAAAACCAAGTAAAAATATGTCTGATGCCGAACTCATGGAAATTGAACAGGAGAGAAGATATTACGATGAACTAGGAAAAAAATACGAAGACAAGTATGCAGACGATAAAAATGCACTAAAAAAGAAAAAATTACCTGACTATTCATCGGTTGATCAGGAAACAAGAACCGACCGATTCAATAGACAAGGTGTCGTTGACAATAATATTAGAAGTGAATACTCTCTCGCAGAAGATGATTTAATCCCACTTTATTTTCATGATTTGGTAAATAAAAAGTTTATTCCATTTAGAGCATTTTTGACCGATGTAAGTGAATCGTCGGACGCAAACTGGTCCGAAGTAAGATATTTAGGTCGTGCAGATGCTGTGCAAATTTATTCTGGATTCACACGAACACTTTCGGTGGGATTCAATGTACAGGCATTTAGCATAGAAGAATTGCACCCTATGTGGCAGAGGATAAATCATTTAGTTGGTCTTACCAAACCAGCCACATATTCAGGTGACATATCGGGTCAATCTTCAAAATTAAATTCTTTCATAATACCACCTTTTGTAAAATTTAGATTAGGAGACATATATAGAAATCAACCTGTAATTATAACTACAGTTGGAACAAATATTCCATCTGAAGCAAGTTGGGAGTTAATTTCAAACGATAGAGGTGAAGACCGAAGTTATGAATATTTAAATGGAACAATAAAACGAAATAATGTTAAAACGGCCCAGTATCCAAATATGGTAACATTAAATGTAGGAATGACCCTACTTGAAAAAAGAGCTCCTCAAACAATTGCAAGGCATTTCGGTGACTCAAATGTCGAACGTGATAATGGACTCGATGATGTTTCAATTGAAGGTGGAGATTTTAACCATCAACTTATTCATTAATATGAGATATAAAACCACAAAAATTAAACAACATCCGTCTGGTAACAAAACTCTAACCACTACATTGTATCCACGAATAAAAGTTCGTTCAACTGATACATTTTTAATAGTTACGGAAAAAACGAGACTAGATCATCTAGCATTTAAGTTTTATGAAAATCCAAATTATTGGTGGGTTATTGGTGTAGCGAATAGTATAAAAGGAACTTTATATGTCGAACCTGGTACACAAGTCAGAATACCTAGAGAAATATCAGGAATAATTCAAGACTTTAATAAAATTAACAAAAGATAAAAAACGAAAGTTATGTATAATGGGATTTTTAGATGATCAACTCGATGAATTAAAAAACAAACTACCTGGAGCATTTAATCCGTTTGAAGAAAGTTCCGGGGGGTTGGGAAATCTACTTGGCAATGCACTTGGTGGAGTGGTTGATACGCTTGATAATGTATTTGACTCTGTGTCTGGGATATTTAAACCACAATTTGAATCAAAGCAAGAGGCCGAAGATTCGTTGTTCAATTCTCAACCAGAACCTGTGCCTAGAGGCACTATATACGAAAGCAGTATACAAGATGCAGATAAAATGCGTAGTCCTAATGATCCACTGCACATAAGAAATTTTGTAAGACAAGAGTTTACAAATCGTGAACATGATTTTGGTTTATATTACACACACGGAACGAATGGAGAAGCAATAAACGGTCAAATGCCAGAAAATGCTATGGATTATAGTGGTGAAATATATAGAGGTCCTAGAACTGCTTGGAGTAGGATGACTTCAAATGCAGTTTACACGGATGCAAAAACTGGTCGTTCATATGAGGGATTTGTAATGAACGGAGTTAGTGGGTTTGAAGATACGTATGGATTCAACGATACACTGCGTGAAGATTCAACTAGTGTTATGGGATACGACGTACACGGGATTCCACATGTTATGGAAGAGCCTAGATTCAAGCATAGACCGTGTCCTGGTATCACTGGAGTAGAATCATCGTTAGTTGACATGATGGCAAACGGCCGCACCACTACGGTAAATTTCGTATGCTGGTCGAGAGCTCAACTTGATTACCTTGAACCTTATTTTTTCGCACCCAAAATGACAATAGTGTTAGAATGGGGTTGGAATAATTATCCAAGGACGGCACTTACCGATTTAACAGATATAGGAAAATCAAAAGTTTCATCAGGATGGTTGGGTCAACTATCAGGTGAAGAATCATCCGGATTAGTTGCGTTATACTCAGATCCGGAATACGGTTCCAAAGTAATTGAAGAGGGTAAGGGTAATTACTATGCAATGGTTGGTATGATTACAAAGTTTGAGTATTCAATTCGTGATGACGGTGGGTATGATTGTACAATAAACGTGGTGAATATTGGTGGAACTGCAATGGATCAAACTACAAAAAATGGAAAAGTTTCATGTGGCAATGAAGTTACAAAAGAAACTAATAGTGAAACCAAGGATGACTTAGATCAAAAAACCTACGATTTTAAAGATTTTATCAACGATGAAATAACATCATATTTAGAGGGGGGCATGATGACAGATGATACATATGATGCTTCATTGTTTAGTGATGTTGAATATTTAAAAGGTGGAAAAAAGATATTCACTGCAGGAAGGTATTTTATACCAGATACCAAAGCAACTAAAAAAGAATACGAAGTTGGATATAGTGGCACGGATTATTACATAACATTTGGTTTGTTTATAGATTTTGTAAATGATTTTTTTGCTCGTGAAGTATATTCTTCAACCGGTACTAATACAGACCTTTTTAAATTTACTTGCGAGGATACAAGAATTACTGCACATCCAAATATAAAGTCAAATGACGGTTCTGTTTTATTGATTCCAAATTCTACGTCTCCACGAAAAAACTCTGGTCTTGACGGTTCAACTGCGGTAGAGAGTAACATTCTATCTTCTAGTAGGGGTGTATCTAGTGATGAAATTAAATCTGCATTAATAAAAGATTCAGGGCAAAATCCTGTCGGTAATTTAGCAGACGCATTAGCATACTATCCACGTGATGACTTATATGAAATTCTAGCAGCTAGTGCAATTGAGCAAGGTAATTCTAGGATATACCAATCTTGGAAGGTAAATTCTACTACGGGTGAAAGTCGTCGTGCATTCATCCGAGATAAGTCGGTAAAACCATTCCCGGATTATGTAGAGGGAACTGGTGGTTATTCCGGCCGTCTGAAAGATTTATATGTAAATATTGAAACGATAAGAGCAGCGGTCAGTTCATCAAATACAGTGAAGGACTTTACACTAAACATACTAAAAAAAATGTCAGAATCAGTTGGTGGGATATGGGACTTCTCTTTTACAGCAGAGGATAAGTCTAGTCCTAATTGTCCGATCACGGCAATTGTAGACAATAATTATGGTGGTCCTGTATCTGTGGCAGAGATTGAAAGAACAGGTCAGACTTATATATTTAAATCCCATCAAAAAAATAGTATAATTAAAAGTCTAAATTTGAATGTGTCTCTGACAGGAGAAGTTGCAACTGAGGTACTTGGAAATGCAGGAGCTTCAGATGCCTCAAAAGAAACTAGAATGTTTGAACACGGACTTGCCGAAGACCGTGTTTTCCAGAAAGTACCAAGAAATACAAGATGTCGTGATGCGAATGCAACCAGAAAAAATTTAAAAAAATCGGACATTGAAGATCCAGAGAAGTATATTGTTAGAAAAAAGATTGAAGTTCCTGGATTATTTAATGATAAGGAGTATTTGATTGAAATGGCAGATTCACAATTACAACGAATATTATCTGACATGAGAACTGATAAAAATCCAAAAAATAATGTTAATTTCAACGGTCCTGTTCCTGGAATTGAAATTGAAATAGAGTTGCTTGGTATTGCCGGCATAAGAGCAATGGAATGTTTTCAATGTACCGGTATACCTACCTCTTATTACGAACGGGGTCACTTTAGAGTAAAAAATATAAAAGATTCGTTATCCGATGGTAACTGGACAACCACACTAACTGGATACTACTATCCAAATTCAGCTGAGGGAAGATAATGAGTAATGAAGATGTAGATGTGTATACATTACTAAATCGTGGCAATATTGGCATTTTCACAAACACACCTAGTATGTATTATCCAATATTAACACCAACTGAGTATGGTGTTGGGCAATTTAATCGTTATTTTGTGAGGAGTGCAAACGATAAAAATGCAAATATAATAGAAATTGATGAAGCAGAATATCGTTCTTTCCAAAAAAATCCATTTTATATAAAAACTTCTATTTCATGGAAAATTAAAGGTCCGATTGAAGACATAATAAAAGATGGAATTTTATTAGAGTCGGGTGTATCGAAACATAATTTTGAACAACTAACACTTGCAGAATCTAATTTTCCTGGATTGATTGAGAAGTTAACTGATTTGTTTGAATTTTATAAAGCAGATTGACAAACTATAATAACTAACGTATAGTGTATCTATGCGATTTATTGAAACTGGGAAAGATGTAGGTGAACTTCTTGATTTGCTGAAATCAGGTGAATGCTTTATTCATGTATTTGACAGATTCAATGTACATCCTATTAAAAACGAACCACTTGTAGCAATGATTCGTCATTTTGACAAAGACGAAGTTTATGTAATTTCGTTTTCTCATCCTGATAGTATTCCGACAAAAATTGAAACACTTGAACTTATTGCAAACTCCGAGTGTAAGAAATATGTATTAAACAGAAAAAATCTGTTGCATTATGTGACAATGAAAAATTGCGTGGACATAGGATGGTGTATTTACTCGGAAACTTTGAATACAATTGAAGTAGAAAAGTTTCGCTGTAAAGATACAAGGTCTGTGCCGATTATGCAAATGATAAAAAGTTTCAAGGATACCTTCAAACTTTTTTATTCGTCTGTACAAGCAATGGATTTTCACATGAGTCAGTATGAAACTGAATTCTCTGAAGTGTTGTGTGAACTTGAAAAAGGTGGATTGTATGTAAACAACTTTGAATTGGGTGATGTGTCTTTGGTAGATGAAAATCAATGCGTTTATACTCAATACAATTTACACACTCCCACATCCCGTCCAAGTAATCGTTTTGGAAATGTCAACTATGCGGCCTTGAACAAAAAGACCGGTGATAGAGATTGCTTTGTAAGTCGTTATGGAAAAGACGGTGCAATTGTGATGATGGACTATGAAAGTTATCATCTTCGTTTGTTTGGCAATCATGTAAAGTTTGATTTACCCAACGAATCGTTGCATGGTTATTTGGGTAAATTGTATCATGGCAAAAATGAACTTACTGAAGAAGAGTACGATTTGTCAAAGAAGATTACATTTAATTTGATATACGGAGGTATAACAGACGATGTCCGTGACAATGTTCCGTTTATGGCAAGAATTGCAGAATTCGTAGACGAAACATGGAATTCATATAAACAAAATGGATACATTGAAACTTGGTTTTACAATAGAAAACTCAAGTCTTCTATTTTTGATGATAAAACAAATTCATACAAAGTTTTTAATTATCTTCTTCAGTCCGCCGAGACCGAACGGAATTGCAAGATTCTGAAAAATATATTTGAATATTTAAACGACAAAACTACAAAATGTGTACTTTATACATACGATGCATTTTTATTTGATGTACCCAGAGAAGAGTTTTCATTGGTTGTTGATTTAAAGAAAACAATGAATCCAACCGGAGATTATCCCATACGAACTTATGTGGGTGCTAGTTACGGAGATTTGCGTGAAGTGAGTGTTTGAGATAATAATCATATATTTATCTGTAAATAATGGTTACATTAATATGAAAACACAATTACTTTGCACTTTTACAGATATAAATAACTATTCAAACGCAATTGACGGAGTAACGAAATTTTACGATGTCGTTTTTGGAAAAGTATATTTGTTGCAAAATAAAGACAATGTTAACGAAATACTATTGACATACAATATTAATGTAGATAATATAAATGTTAAAAGTTTTTATCCGAACACTATAAGTGTTCATAGAAAAAAAGACTCTAACACACTATATACAATAAACTCATTGAACGAACTAATTAAACAACTCAATAATGGTATATTAGATACCAGATATTCTGTTGATTGGAGAAATTACGAGAACTCGGTATTATTAACAGATCCTGTAACGGGTATAAAATTAATCCCAACAAAACTATATCAAATTATTAAAATTTGATTTATTATTTGACTCACTAACAAAAAAAATATAAGGTAATGGTTATGGAAAATAAAAAACGACAAAAACAAAATAAGGAAAAAAGAGCAAGCACCCTCGAATCCTTGATAAAGTCTGATAACAATGAGGCTGTAAGTACATATGAGTCTTTAAATTGGACCGGTACATTTTGGGACTATATCTCAATGATAGAACAAGACTCAAGTGTTGCTAGAAACTCATATCAACGATTGTATGATATGGTTATATCACACGGTACAGAAGAATTTACATATTGTAAACGTAAACACATCAAATATAAGTTCTTTGAAGGCCTCGGTGACATTTCTATTTATGGTCTTGAAGAAAACTTGATGGAGTTTATGGATATTTTAAAAAGTGCAAGTCGTCACTATGGCCCTGAACGTCGTGTTATTCTTTTACATGGCCCTGTTGGTAGCAGTAAGTCAACAATCGTAACTGCTCTTAAAAAAGGTCTTGAGGCATACACACAAACAGACGAAGGTGCTTTGTATTCGTTTAGTTGGAAACTTACAGACAAAGATGGAAATGATACCATCGTTCCATGTCCTATGAATGAAGAACCATTAAAACTTCTTCCTGACGATGTTCGCAATCAAATAATTAGTAATCTTAACGCATCAAGAGATGCAGATGACTATAAGTTAAAATTAGATGGTGCTTTAAACCCTGTAAATGAGTTTTACTATAACCAACTCATGGAAATGCATGGAGGTGATTACAGAAAAGTATTAGACCACGTTATCATACGTCGTGTAACTTTGTCGGAAAAAAATCGTGTCGGTATTGGTACGTTTCAACCAAAAGACGAAAAATCACAAGATGCAACCGAACTTACAGGTGACATCAATTATCGTAAGTTGGCAGAATATGGAAGTGAAAGTGATCCACGTGCATTTGATTTTGACGGAGAATTCTTGGTTTCTAATCGTGGATTGATTGAATTCCAAGAAATCCTTAAACTCCAAACCGAGTTCTTGTATGATCTTCTTGGAGCAACTCAAGAACATCGTGTTAAACCACGTCGTTTCAATCAAGTTCCAATTGATGAAGTGATTCTTGGTCATACCAACAATGCTGAGTTTGAAAAGTTAACCAACAATAAATTCATGGAAGCACTTCGTGATAGAACAATCAAGATTGATATTCCATATCTGTTGAAGATTGACGAAGAGAAAAAGATTTATGATCACTTCTACAATACACATACCGTCAACAAACACATTGCTCCTCATACAACTTATTTGGCTGCATTATTCGCAGTAGTAAGTCGTTTAGAAGAAAGTTCCAAGCAAGATATGGGTATTATTCAAAAAGCAAAACTTTACAATGGTCAAAGTGTACATGGATTCACAGACGAACACGTTAAAGAAATGCAAGATGAATCACCAAAAGAAGGATTGTATGGTGGAGTATCTGCACGATTTATTCAGAATCAATTTTCCAACGCAATTGTAAATCCAAGAATGGGTGCTAAAAGTTTAAATCCATTTATGTTGTTTGCACAAATTCGTGAAGGACTTAAAAGTTATAGCGGATTTAATAGTGAAGATGACAAAAAGAATTTGATGGAACGTCTTGAAGCAGTTGAAAAAGAATATGACAGAATTGTGAAACGAGAAGTACAACAAGCACTTAGTAGTAGTGAAGAGGCAATAAAAGCAACTTGCACTAACTATATTGATAACATTGTTGCGTATATCCAAGACGAAAAAGTTACCAACCAAGTCACAGGTAAAGAAGAAGTTGCAAACGAACAACTTATGCGTAGCATTGAAGAAAAAATTGGCATTTCCAATGGCATGAAGGATGATTTCCGTAGAGAAATTATGAACTATATGGGTGGACTTGCCGCTAAGGGTAAAGAGTTCAAATACGACTCTAATGAGCAGTTATACAAAGCACTTGAAAAGAAGTTGTTTGAAGATACCAAAGATAGCATCAAGTTATCTGCTCTTGCACAAGATACTGCAACTGTAGTTGACAAAGAACTTCTTGAAAAGATTGACGCATTAAAGCAACGATTGATTACATCATTTGGATATGATGAAGATAGTGCTTCGGATGTTCTTACCTATGTTGGAAGTATTTTTGCAAGGGGTGATGCAGACGAAGACGAAGATTAATAGTCAACGAATACATCATTATGCCATCACGTAGAATACGAGAAGACCACGGTGAATACAGAGATATCGTCAAAGGAAACGTTGACGAAAAACTCAAAAAGCACATTAAAGGTGGTCAACGAGTTACACGAAGAGGAAAAGACTTTGTAGTAGTTCGTGTTCCTCATGTAGAACTTCCAAGTTTTCGTTACGGACAACCTTCTGATGGAGGTGGTATCGGCAACGGAGAAGCAGAAGTAGGAGACGAAGTTGGAGAAGGTCCTCCAGAAGGTCAAGGTCAAGGTGGTCAACCAGGTGAAGGAGGAGAAGGTGAAGGAGAAGGTCACGAAATTGATGTAGGAATCAGTATGGATGCTTACTTTGATATGATCGGTGAAGAACTTCAATTACCAAATCTGCTTCCTAAAGAAAATGGAGAAATGGTCAAAGAAAAAATCAAGTGGAATCGTATTGCCAAAGTAGGAAACAATAGTTTGCTTCATAAACGTAAAACCCTCAAGAATGCTTTCAAACGATTGATTTCATCGGAAGATTACAATCCAGAAGATTTATCCAACTTCTACCCAATTAAAGATGATAAAGAATTCAGAAGTTGGAGTTCAGTAGAAGTACCTGATACAAACGCCGCAATCTTTTTTGTGTCGGACATATCTGCAAGTATGGACGAACCAAAACGTGCATTGATTCGTGAGTTGTGTTGGTATCTTGATAACTGGGTTCAACGATTTTATCAAGAAACACAAGTAAAGTATATTGTACACGATCATCATGCACAAGAAGTAGATCAAGAAAAATTCTACAAATATAAAAGTGGTGGTGGAACACAAATTAGTAGTGCATTTCATTTAGTCAACGATATTGTAGAAAAAGCATTTCCATTGAACGAATGGAACATTTATGTATTTTATTTAAGTGACGGAGAAAACTTTGGTTCTGATAATGATTTATGTGTTGACTATTTAACAAAAATGCAAACATATGCAAACTTAATCGGCATCACCGAAGTAAAAGCAATTAGAAGTTGGGCAACATTTTTGCCACACATTCAATCTAAATTATCAAGTGGAGAACTTGATCCAAAAACAATAGTAACTGCGTCAATGGACTCGCAAGCAGATGTGTTTAAAACACTACAAAAACTGCTGACACCTGCTGGCGAAGAAGTACCTTTTTAATATTATGGGAATTGCATGGGAAGTAGATAGTTTAAACGAAGGAGTGTGTTCAGAGTTGGCAGCTCTTATACCTGAATGTTTAAAGGCGTGTTATGATAATGGACTTGATCCATATCCGTTAGTAATTGAAGAATTTGATGCAGACGAAATAGTTGAGATTGCGGCGTATGGTGGATTTCCTGTTCGTTATCCACATTTTAATTTCGGACAACAATTTGAGCAGTTACATCATCAGTATCACTCTGGTATGGGCAAGATTTACGAAATGGTTGTAAATACTGATCCAACTTATATGTACCTTCAGCGAAACAATCCTATCGTTGATAATTTGACCGTTGTTGCACACGCAACTGCACATAGTGATTTCTTTAAGAATAACATTATGTTCAAACACACAAATCGTAACATGATGAATGTGATGGCAAATCATAGTGATAAAATTCGTATGTATATGGATCGTTTTGGTCGCAAGAAAGTGAAAGACTTTTTGAATGCGGCTCTTGCAATTGATGATTTAATTGATCCATCACTTTGTTATCGTGAAAGTAATCTAAAGAAAGCAACTAAATTCAACTTTGAAGACCGTCAACCACGTGAACACGTTTCTCGTTTAGATACCAAAGAGTACATGGACAAATATGTCAATCCTCCTCATTATATTGAAAAGCAAAGACGAGATAGAGAAGAACGTACAAAGTTAGCAGAAAACAAATTCCCTTTACGACCTGAACGTGATATTATGTTGATGATTATCAATCATTGTCGTTTAGAACCTTGGCAACAAAATATTCTTAGTATGATTCGTGATGAATCTATTTACTATCGTCCACAGGGAATGACCAAAGTTCTCAACGAAGGTTGGGCAAGTTATTGGGATTCATTTATTATGGCAAGTTGTAACTTTGCAGGAGACGAAGGAATTTTTGATTATGCAAAACACCACGCAGGAGTTCTTGGTGGAAAGTACAATATGAACAATCCATATAAACTTGGGAACACTTTGTTGCGTGATATTGAAGATCGTTGGAACAAAGGAAAGTTTGGTAAAGAATATGAAAATTGCGACAATGGAGATGAAAAAAGATATTGGAATAAACATCTTGGTCTTGGTCGTGAAAAACTTTTTGAAGTTCGTGAATTGTACAATGATGTAACATTTCTTAATGAATTTTTTACACGTGACTTTTGTGAAAAGTATGAATATTTTGAATATGCACTTGATAAATCAACTAACAAATATGTAGTTGTAAGTAAAGATCATAAAAAGATAAAAGAAAAATTAGTTGAACGTCATGTAAACATGGGACGACCCGTAATTTATATGGAAAACATGAAATACAAAAATACAGAAATTTTACTTAGACATGATTTTGATGGTAGACCACTTGATGTTAAATACGCAACAGGTACGATGGCATATCTCCATGAAATTATGAAAAAACCAATTAATATTCTTACATACGATGTAGAAACTGAGGGTTATGGTGAAGAAAGAGAAACTATTGAAGTTGAAGTTCGTTATCGTTACCTTAATGGAGAAATGAAACGATACGAAGGTGGTAAAGTTTGATTTGTGAAACCAAAAAATAACCAAGTTTATATTTTAGATAATTTAGAGTTACTTGGTAGATTAGATACCGAGTCTATAAATTTAATTTATTGTGATATTTTATATGGAACAGGAAAAAAGTTTAAAGATTACCAAGATCTACCCGCTGATCGCCATGTAATAGATGATCATTATATTCCTCGTTTACATGAAATGAAACGAGTATTAAAATCAAACGGAACAATTTATTTGCAAATGGATTTACGTATAGTTCACTGGATACGAGTTTTGATGGATAGTGTGTTTGGATACAACCATTTCAGAAATCAGATTGTAGTAAAATTTAATATCGGTGGAAGGGGTAAACGAGAGTTTGCGAAAAAGCACGATTACATTATAGTGTATACAAAATCCGACGAATTTGTTTTTAATGATCTTGATATACGTGTTCCGTATAAATCTGTCATAAGTAAAAAACAAGATAGACCAAACATCACCGAGGAAAAACTAAAAATTGGAACGATACCTACAAATGTTTGGGATGACATTCCGTCTGGATTAAAAGTTAAGAAATCAACAAACTATTACAGTGAGAAACATCCTAAGATTTTGGAAAGAATAATTAAAGCAAGTAGCAATGAAAATGATGTAGTTGCTGATTTCTATTGTGGAAGTGGTACTACATTTGCAGTTGCAAAGTCTTTGAATCGTAACTATATAGGGTGTGATATTAATGCAGCTGCAGTGAGAATTTGCAACAAACGATTAAGCAAAAAATAGTTGATTTTTTTGTCTTGAAAACGACATAAAATTAAGTTAAAATATATTTATATATAAGCATTAATTCGTTAATGTTTATCACACACAAACACACAAAAATCTAATAAAAAATGACTAATAACAATAATAACTTAAATGCCTACGGCATTCGATTAGAAGTACTAAAAAACGCAAAAGAGATGGTATGGGATGCTTGGCATCAAGAAACTGATGAAGTGAAAAATAGAGCAGTACTTGAAAACGCTCCATACGACTTACCACCACTTCCAACTACGCAGGATGTTTTAACAACTGCATCTGAATTTTACGATTTCGTACAAAATCACGGAAAAAATTCTTAATAAATATAATTCTTATTGACGAATGTCGTGTAGAGTAGTATTATATTAAGAATATTATTAAACAATAAAAACAATAAAAACTAAGGAATAAAAAATGGCAATTGACCTAGACAAAATCAAAGCAAAACTTACGAACCTCTCTCAGAGTAACAATCGTAAGAACTATCAATGGAAACCCCAACCTGGCAAGCAACAGGTTCGTATTGTGCCTTATAAGCATCAACCAGATAATCCGTTTATCGAGTTGTTTTTCCACTATGGAATCAACAATCGGACTTATCTTTCCCCTAAGTCGTTTGGTCGTCCTGACCCAATCGTAGAGTTTGCAGAAAAGTTGACTCGCAGTGGAGACAAGGATGATTATCGCATGGGACGTTCTTTAATGCCAAAGATGAGAACTTTCGTTCCTGTCATCGTTCGTGGTGAAGAAGCAGAAGGAGTTCGTTTTTGGGGATTTGGTAAAGAGGTTTACCAAGAACTACTAGGTGTCATCGCAGACCCCGATTATGGAGACATTACCGACCCAACCAACGGAAGAGACATTACAATTGAATTTCTTTCTGCTGAAGAGGCTGGTCGTTCATTTCCAAAGACTAACATTCGTGTTAAACCCAACACATCACCTGTATCCGACAATAAAAATATTGTGGAAGGAGTTGCTAACAATCAAGCAGAAATTACAGAAATCTACCAAGAACTCAGTTATGATGACTTGAAAGAAGCACTTGAAAAGTGGGTAAGTGGAGAATCTGAAGAAGATGCTCCTCCAGCTGAATCAGTTGATTCCGCCGAAAAAGTTGTTGTTGAGTCAACTCAAACTGAAGTTAAACAACCAAAAGTTGCAAGTGCAACTTCTGAACAAAGCAAACCAAACGCAACTTCTACGGAAGATGTTGAGGCTGCTTTTGAAGAGTTGTTTAAGTCTTAAAGAAGTAAAAAGAACTATATGTGTGGTGAGGGAAAGTCCCTCACCACATAAGTTCACAAACTAAAAATTATTAAATATGGCAAAGAAAAAAGAAGTAAAAACAACAAGCAAATCTGATGATTTAGCAAGTGTGCTTGCAGATAGTTTAAATACTGCATATAAAGATGAAGGTAAAGTTGCCTTCTTTTTAAGTGAAGGTGACGATCCGTCACTTATATCTGATTGGATTTCAACTGGTAGTAGTCTTCTTGATCTTGCCATTTCAAATCGTCCTAACGGTGGAATCCCAACAGGACGAATTACAGAACTAACTGGACTTGAACAAAGTGGAAAAAGTTTAGTATCTGGACACATTCTTGCGGAAACTCAAAAGAAAGGGGGTGTTGCGGTATTAATAGATACCGAGACAAGTGTATCCATTGAGTATCTAAAAGCAATTGGTGTTGATACTGAAAAGTTATTGTATGTCCATGTTGATACGGTAGAAGATATTTTTGCAACCATTGACAATATCATCGCAACTGTACGTAAAAGCAACAAAGATAAACTTGTAACGATTGTAACAGATAGTGTATCCGCTGCATCAACCAAAATTGAGATGGCGGCAGATTATGCAAAAGATGGTTACGCAACTACCAAAGCAATTTTAATTAGTAAAGCAATGCGTAAGTTGACTTCAACAATTGGAAGACAAAAAATCGCATTGGTATTCACAAACCAACTTCGTCAAAAGATGGGAGTTATGTTTGGTGATCCGTGGACAACAAGTGGTGGTAAAGCAATTGCGTTTCACGCGAGTGTTCGTATTCGTCTGAAAAGTATGGGTCAAATTAAAAAAGGTGCAACCACAGAAGTTATCGGTGGAAAGTGTGAAGCAACCATTGTAAAAAACAGAATGGGTCCCCCACAACGAAAGGCTTCATTTGAAATCTATTTTAATCGTGGAATTGATGATGTTGGAAGTTGGATAACCACATTAAAAACATATAAGATTTTAAAGCAAGGTGGTGCTTATTATTCATTCACCGATTCTAACGGAAAAGACTATAAGTTTATGGCTAAAGAATTTCCTGAGATGTTAAGAGATGTAGAATTGAAAAAAGAATTGTATCAACATATATGTGATAACATTGTAATGGAATATGAATCTGCAAATAGTGTAGTAGATGATGATGTTGAATTCACCGATAATGCCGAACTCGAAGAAACAGAATTAGCATCGGTATCAAATGAGTGATAAAAGTAAAATATTTAGTTTATTTCAAGAATTCTCAGAAGAGCAAAGGGCAGACTTAGACGCAGACCGCACAATAAATTCTGATACACTTTTAATTGACGGCATGAACACATTCATGCGTGTTTGGAGTATGTACCCAACCACGAACGACAATGGTGATCATATCGGTGGGTATACCGGATTTCTAAAAAGTATAGGTCACGCAATCCGTTTACGTAAACCAACACGATGTATCGTTGTATTTGACGGAAAGGGTGGAAGTGCAAGACGTCGTAAGATATTTCCTGATTACAAAATGAAAAAAAATGTTCGGTTTCGTGTAAATCGTGCATTAAGCTTGGATTTGGATCAAACAGAAGAATCAAGTTCAATGAAGTATCAAATAGTTAAATTGATACAATATTTAAATATGCTCCCAGTTACTACTATATGCATGGATAGTGTAGAAGCAGACGATGTTATGGCATTATTAGCAAGATCATATTTCAGTGGTCTTGGTAAGAAGTGTACTATAATGAGCACAGATAAGGATTTTCTTCAGTTGGTAGATAACGATGTAACTGTTTATAGTCCTACTAAACGAACAGTTTATACTCCTGATAAAGTTTCGTTGGAGTACGGAATTCATCCAAATAATTTTCTATTATACAGAACCATTGACGGTGATCGTGGAGATAACATAGATGGAATGAAAGGTGTTGGTGAAAAGAAACTCAAAACTGCGTTTCCTGAACTTGCAGAAGCCACTCAATTGAACAGAGAAGACTTAATAAAAATTTCAGAAGATAAACTCAAAGAAATGCCTTTGTATAAAAACTTTTTAAAAGAGGATAACCAACAATTGTTAAAACGAAATTATGATTTAATGCAGTTAAAAGATAGTATTCTTCCTGCGAGTATGCAAACAAAAATATTTGATCACGTAGATTCTCCGGTAACTGAACTTAATAAATTTGAATTTAGTAAAAAGTTCGCAGAAGACCAATTATGGGCTGCGTTTCCTAATCACCATAACTGGCTTATGGAAACTTGGACCATTTTGAACAACTATGCAATTACAAGTAATTCGTAGTTTTTTTATAAATAGACTTGATTCATTTAGAATCATCTGATAAAGTTTATTAAATATGACGGAGACTAATAATAATAATGTGGATACCTTACAAAAGTTTGGAACTGCATTTCAAAGTAAAACAATTCGTGCTTTAATTGATGATAAAAAATTCTTGGACAGAACCCATGATATCATTGAAACAGAGTATTGGGAAAGTGAAGCACACCAATGGATTGTTGATGAAATTTTAACGCATCATCAAAAATACAAAAAGACTGCAACATTAGATGTATTTAAAATTAAGTGCGATGATGTAGGAATTGATTCATTAAAAGCTGCAATTGTAGATCAACTAAGAAATATATTTACACAAGTTGATTTAAATGATACCGAGTTTGTTAAAAACGAATTTTTAGACTTTTGTAAAAATCAAAAGTTGAAAAATGCAATTATGCAAAGTGTTGACTTTCTTAAAGGTGGCCAATACGATTCAATCAAACGAGTTGTTGATGATGCATTAAAAGCAGGAACTGCACGTGATATGGGTCACGATTATGCACGTGACATTGAACTTAGAATGTCAGAAACTGCACGTGACACGATAGGCACTGGATGGGAAGTCATTGATGATTTAACAAATGGAGGTCTTGGACCAGGAGAACTTGGTGTTATTATTTCAAGTGCCGGTGGAGGAAAAAGTTGGTGTTTGGCATCACTTGGAAAATCAGCAATGAAGGCAGGTAAAAATGTTTTACATTACACAATGGAACTTAACGAGTGTTATGTGGGTCTTCGTTATGATAGTTGTTTTACAGGTATTCCGTTTCAAGATATTATTGAACACGAAGAAACTGTAAAAAATGTTGTAGCAAACATCAAAGGAAAACTTCTTATTAAAGAATATCCAACAAAAAGTGTAGGAGTGAGTACAATTCTTGCTCATGCAAGTTTAGCAAATACAATGGGATATCCTGTTGATATGGTTGTGATTGATTATGCAGATATTTTATCTCCTGGTAATCACGGAAATAATGCCAACAGTTATGTTGAGCAAGGAGGAATTTATGAGGATCTCCGAGGCCTTGCGGGCGAACTCGGAGTACCTGTGTGGACTGCATCACAAGCAAGTCGTTCATCGTTGGAAGATAATATTATTGAAGCACAAAAAGTTGCAGATAGTTATCGGAAAATAATGACGGCAGATTTCGTGATAAGTTTATCTAGAAAAGCAGCTGACAAAGTCAGTAACACAGGTAGATTTCATGTCATTAAAAATCGGTTTGGACCCGATGGTTTGACATTTCCAAGTAGAGTTGACACGTCTTCGGGTGTTATTGAAATATATGATGAAAAAAGTACAAAGGGTGCGGAAATAATGGTGGAAATGAATGATTCTGATAATGGTGCAAAGAATCTTCTTAAATCCAAGTACGACCAAATGAACAACAAAAAATCATATAATAACGAAGATGTGTCGGATATTGGGTAAAAAATTCTGTATATATAGTATGTATTTTTACGATGAATTTCGTGAATGCATTTATATAATTAAATTATAATGTTAATATAAAATTCTAACAAAAAGGTTACAAGTGAAAGTAAAAAAACGCAACGGAAGATTAGAAAATTTCAATGTTGATAAAATCAACGAATGTGCCGAACGAGCATCAAAGAATCTTGCTAATGTAAGTGCAAGTGAAGTGCTTATTGATGCAAAAATCAAATTGTACGATAAAGTTACAACAACTGAAATAGACAAATCACTTATTATGAGTGCGAGGTCTAAAATTGAATTTGAACCCAATTATGCTTATATGGCTGCAAGAATGCTTCTTAATACAATTTATAAAGAAGTATTCGGTGAAGGAGTAGATAGTGATGCGTTTGAACTTCAGTATCGTAAAAGTTTTATTACTAATATGCGTAGATTAGTCCGAGAAGAAATTCTCAATGAAGAACTTCTTGAAAGTTTTGATTTACGTGAATTGAGTGCTAAATTGAATATTGAACGAGAAAAGGACTGGAAGTATCTTGGTATTCAAACAATTTATGACCGTTATCTTTTGCATATAGAAGGCCGCAGAATGGAAACTCCACAAGCAATGTGGATGCGTATCGCAATGGGATTGGCATTAAACGAAAAACCCGAAGACCGACAAGAATATGCTTTGAAGTTTTATGAAACATTGAGTCAGTTTGACGTAGTAAGTTCTACACCAACTTTGTTCAATAGTGGAACAACTCATAGTCAACTTAGTAGTTGCTATTTAAATACCTTTGATGATTCTATTGATGGAATTTTTGATGGCATTTGGCAAGAAGCAAGAAAAAGCAAATTCGCAGGTGGTCTTGGTTTTGACATCTCAAACTTTCGTGCAAGAGGTAGTTATATCAAAGGAACAAACGGAATCAATCAAGGACCTGTATACTTTTGGAAACTTTACAATGATATGCTCGTTGCAGTAAACCAAGGTGGAAAACGGAAAGGTGCAGGATGTGCATATCTTGAAACATGGCATTCTGATATTGAAGACTTTTTGGCACTACGAAAAACCGTAGGTGATGACAGAATGCGTTGTCACGATATGAATACTGCAAATTGGATTCCTGATTTGTTTATGAAACAAGTTGAAGCAGATGGTCCATGGTATTTATTTAGTCCAAATGAAGTTCCTGAATTACATGAAATCTTTGGTGAAGAATTTGAAACAAAGTATTGGGAATATGTTAAAAAAGGTCAAGACGGAGAATTAAATGTTTTTCGTGAACTCAAAGCAAAAGACCTTTGGAAGAAAATGTTGAAAAGTATTTTTGAAACAGGTCATCCGTGGGTAACCTTCAAAGACCCAAGTAATATTCGGTATAGCAATCAGCACGTAGGAACGGTGCATAGTAGTAATTTGTGTACAGAGATTCTTCTTCATACCAAACCCACTATTCACGCAGATGATGGCACACGCACCGTTAAAGAATACGGAGAAACTGCAACTTGCAATTTAGCAAGCATCAATTTGAAACGACACGTAGGTGTAGATAAAAATGGTGAAAAATTTATTGATTATGATAAATTAGAAAAAAGCACCAAAATGGCAATGCGTATGTTAGATAATGTTATTGATCTAAATTATTATCCAACCGAAGAAGCACGTAAAAGTAATATGACTCATCGTCCTGTTGGATTAGGAACAATGGGTTGGCATGATATGTTTTATGAGTTTAGTGTCAACTACGGAAGTGATGATGCAATTCGTATTAGTGATGAAATTTATGAAAACATTTCTTATTTCGCAATTGAATCTTCGTCTGATATGGCAGTAGAAAAAGAAACTTACGAATCATACACAGGAAGTCTTTGGAGCAAAGGAACATTTCCGATTGATACTTGGAAAGAGGTTATGAAACTTCGTGGAAATTCTGACGAAGTGAATCTTAGAAAAAATTGGGACAAACTTAAAAAGAAAGTTGCCAAACAAGGAATGCGTAATTCCAATACAATGGCAATTGCTCCAACTGCAACAATTAGTTACATTGCAGGATGCTCACAGAGTATTGAACCAAACTTTGGAGTTATTTTTGTATATTCTACTTTAAGTGGTGAGTTTACAATGATGAACGAATACTTTGTTAATGATATGAAAGCAGAAGGAATTTGGACAAAAGAACTTGCCAACTTGGTTAAAACCGTTGATGGTGATCTTGGCAAACTCAATGGTTCAATTCCTCAGTGGATAAAAGAAAAGTATGTTACTGCGTTTCAACAAGATCAATTCAAATTAATTGATTGTGCAGCTGCTCGTCAAAAGTGGATTGATCAAGGTCAAAGTTTGAATCTTTACAACGACAAAAGTAGTATGAAGTTCTTGAACGACATTTATACCCACGCATGGAAAAGTGGATTGAAAACAACTTACTATTTGCGTAATCTGGCGGCAAGTTCAATTGAAAAGTCAACGGGATCGAATGTAGAAGAACACAATGCAGATAATTCAGATGCAGAAACTCCACAAGAATCAACCGAACCATCGTTGTGTAGTTTAGAAGCAAAAATGCGTGGTGAGATATGTGAAAGTTGTCAATAGACAATAAAGTTTGACCCAAAAGTGCGTTTGGGTTAATATATATAGATATATTATTAATCTCAAACCCAGGGGGGTATCATCCATGAACGCAATCAAACTTTTAGTAGTAGTGGCCATTACGGCATTTTCGGTAAACATTTCAACAGGAGCTCCGAGTGCTAAACAAGTACGAGAAGTTGCGGATCATTTACAAGATGTATCGGTTACTATAAAAGCAAAAGCAAAGTATAGTAGTTCAGAAGGTTCTGGAGCAATGATCATCCGTGAGGTAGACGGAAAAAAAGTTACTTTTGTTTGGACGGCTGCACACGTCGTTGATAATCTTCGTAAAGTTCGTAGTGTCATTGAGGGAGGGAGTCCAGTTAAACTTGTAGAATTTGATGATGCGTCTATTGTTAAAGAACTTGTAGAAAAAGGTAGACGAGTGGGTGAAATGAAAATGGATGCAAAAGTAATCAAATACTCAGATTACAAAGATGGCCACGATTTGGCACTTCTTATGGTACGTGCTACTGATTATGCAAAAGAAGGAGTTGAGTTTAATTTAAGTGACGCTAATGATGGCATTGTGCCAATCGGAACGAGTTTATTTCATGTTGGTTCGTTGCTTGGGCAAATGGGTGCAAACTCAATGACAACTGGTATCATTTCTCAAGTAGGAAGAACACTTGACAAATACGAATATGATCAAACCACTGTTACTGCATTTCCAGGAAGTTCAGGTGGAGGAGTTTATTTGCAAAACGGAAAGTATGTCGGAATGATTGTTCGTGGAGCAGGAGAAGGATTCAACTTAATGGTACCTGTTCGTAGAATGAAAGAGTGGGCAAAAAAGAATGATATTATGTGGGCAATTGATCCAAAAGAAGATATGCCAAGTATGGATGATATTCTCGGAATGCAAATTGAAGACTCGGGAGTAATTCGCAGTGCAGATGAAGATGATGACGATGAAAAATCAATTCAGAAGCATTTTCCTTTTCGTATAAAAGTTCTTCCTAATCATAGAGAACGAAATCCTGAACGAGTATTAAGACAATTGCCTCTTGAAGATTTCACTCCTAAATTTGAGTTGAAATATTGAGACTCGTTAGGTCTATTTTAAAGGTTACATTTTTATTTTTTTTATCACCCTTGGTGCTTTATTGTACCAAGGGTGATGGGTTTATAAACAACGGTGAATCTTGGTTAGATGCGATTGATCAAAGATTACAAGCATCATACGAAGCATACGAAAAAGAAAAACGAGAAAAAGCAAAGTTTTCTAAAGATATTGCAAAACTTGCAACATTAACAAAAAATAAATTAAATTTAGCAGTAATGATTCATCAATACGATTTGAAAGGACCTCATTACGATCCTGATAAATTTGATGAATATACCAAGTGGATGCGAATATACGAAAAAGAAACTTCAATAGCAATGACCAACTATGATGCAAATGCTTATGTTTTCTTTTTCGAGGAATTTGTAAAACTTACATTTAAACGAGCAGGTATGATAAATCCTAATTGTAAAATAAAAGATTGCGAATGTAGAGATTATAAAGATTAAATTTAATATTTATAAAAATGGAATGTTTGAAAAAAATGATATATAAAATTAAATGCTTTTTTGTTAAATGTTGCAAAGACAACAAATGTGATTGTATTTGCCACACCAAGAAATAATTTAATTACTTTACATACACAATAAAATATGGTATATTGTTCTTCTAAATAAAGGAGAATTATATATGAAACATTTATTGATATTACTATGCATAACTACACTTGTATCGTGTGGTATTAAAAACAAGTTCCTAAACTCGTCTGGTGGAACATTCGGAGTACCCAAACAACCAACGGAAGTTACAAACCCAGTAGTCGCGAATATAGATGTTTCTCAGACAACGCAGACAACGCAATCTTCATTAGACAAAAATGAATCAACTCCAACGAACACATCAAATGAATCGTTTGTTAACTGGTATTATGTATTACCATGCGTTGGTCTTGCTATTCTTGGACTACTTGTGTATCGTTTAAAACAACAAAATTTGAAATCTTTATAAACTTTTTTAAAACTTAAATCGTTATATATATTATGAAAACTGGAGAACTACTAGGAAAAGAATCAGAGGGAGTAAATCAAATCCTTCCACATAAACACAAATGGGCATGGGATCTATATGAACAAGGTGTCAAGAATAACTGGGTACCAACGGATGTGCCGATGACAAAAGATGTTCAAAATTGGAAATCCTCACCTGATGATGCATTGAGTGAAGATGAACGATTGGTAATCAAGAGATGTCTTGGTTTCTTTGCAGGAAGTGAAAGTTTGGTTGCAAATAACCTTATGACATTATCTCAGTATATTACTGATCCTGAATGTAGACAATATATGGCAAGACAGATGTATGAAGAGTGCTTGCACAATCATACTGTAGTTTATATCTGTGATAGTTTAGACTTGGATATAGGTGAGGTATATGAAGCATATAAAACGGTTCCGTCTATCAAAGCAAAGGATGATTTTCTTATACAAGTAACAGGTGGATTAAATGAAGCAAATATTGATACATCCACCGTTGAAGGAAAACGAGAGTTGTACAAGGCCGCATTCACATATTGGGTTGTGTGCGAAGGAACATTCTTTTTCAGTGGATTCGCAATGTTACTTGCACTAAGTGACAAGATACCTGGTATCGCAGAACAAATTCAATATACACTTCGTGATGAAAGTATTCACATTAAATTTGGAACAACTTTGTTGAATAAAATCAGAGAACAAAATCCCGATTTAATGACCGACAAATTTGAAACTGAGTTGACAGAAGTTCTAAAACAAGCAGTTGAATTGGAAATTTCATATGCACAGGATGTATTACCAAGAGGTATTCTCGGATTAAATTCTGAAATGTTTGTTGAGTATATGCAGTTTATTGCGAATCGCAGACTAGAAAATCTAAATATGAAATATCGTTATGATAGTGATAACAATCCATTTCCTTGGTTGAGTGAAGTTATTGATATTCGCAAACAAAAGAACTTTTTTGAAACAAGAGTTATTGATTATCAAGATGAATCTGCATTAGTTGACGATTTTTAATTGATCCGTACATATATATAGTTAGTGGAATACGACCAAGAACTATACGAAAGAAGTTTATATTATCGTCACGTTGTGGATGAAACTAACGAAATCAACAAACACAAGTGGATTGAGTCCGAAAAAGTCGGTGAAGATATAGGCAAAGACAAAGCAAGATGGTCGTGGATAACAAATCATAAAAACAGTTGGCATTCTCATTGGATTTCGGAAAATCTTGATAGTTTAAACAATAAAACAGAATAGTTTTTATATTTATTCTGTATGGAGAACGATGAAAACATAACAGAACCTTCTGACGAAAAAAGGTTTCTTAGATTTTTACCAACCAATCCATTAAGGCATCTTAAACTACTGATTGTAGTCTTACTACATTGGGCAGTTGTGATTGGTAACTTTAGTGCATTTTTTATACTTGCGTTTCAGGGATTAACACCATTTGGTTATCCGTGGTATATATGTTTACCTTTATGTTCGTTTATTATATTAATTTCTTTTTCAAGAGTATTAGATTGTCCAATGACTCGTTATGAAAACAAATTAAGAGTGCAAATAGGTAAACCAACTATTAAGGGATTTATTGGTCATTATTTTCTGAAACCTTATATGCGTAGGAAAATCAAAAAAGCACGTGCAGTCAGAAAATCAAAAGAACAAAATGAAAATAAAACTTAAAGATGCAATTGAATTTGCGAAGTGGGTATTTGAAAAAAATAAAGTACCAAGCAAATATTCAAGTGTATGTGCTGATGTATTATTAAGTGCAGATGAACTTGGTTTCAAGTCCCACGGATTAAGCAGACTTAAATATTATGTAAAAAGAATTAAAGATGGTGTAATTGATGTAAATGCTACACCTGAAATTGTGCGTGACAACAAGGCTTGCGTAACTATTGATGGTCACAATGCTCTTGGTCAGATTGTCGGTAAGTATGCAATGAATCAAGCAATTGAAAAAACGCACGAACATGGAATCAGTTGCGTTGCAGTTAAAAATTCTTCACATTACGGAATCGCAAGTTATTATAGTCGGTATGCAACTCAGCATAATTTAGTGGGAATGAGTTTTACAAACGCACGGCCTGCAGTTGCTCCACACGGAGGTGTAGAACCAAAAATGGGTACAAATCCATACGCAATAGCATTTCCGTCCGATGAAAAATATCCATTTAGTATTGATTGTGCAACATCAGTTTATCAAAGAGGTGACTTGGAAGTAATGGCAAGAAAAACACCAGACAATTATGTTCCTAATTGTGCGATAGTTTCTGAAAATCAAAATCTAACATTTGAAAGATCACTGCGTTGGTTAAAACAAGGAATAGCAGCCTTGACACCAGTCGGAGGACACAAAGGTTCTGGTTTAAGTATTGCAATAGAACTTATGTGTTCTGCTTTTCAAAGTGGGGCATATATGAGTAAGTTGAGTGGATTGTATGAAGGAAATGACAAGAACCCAAATTATGATATTGGTCATTTCTTTATTTGCATTGATCCAGAAAACTTTGCAGACTTAGATGATTTCAAAAAAAATGTTGGTGATGTGATGCGTGAAATAAAATCAAGCAAATGCAAACGAGGTGATGAAATTTTAGTTCCAGGAGAAACTGAATATAATACATCTATTGAGGTTCATAAAAACGGAATTGAAATTTCAGATGTGTTGCTTGAAGAATTAAATAGTCTTGGATTTAATAAGTGGCAGAAACAACACACAACAAACAATTCGAAATAGTCATTGCGATTCTTGGAATGATAGGAGGTGGAATACTTCCGTTTCCTGAATTAATCGGATGGGGATTTGTTGTTTTTGCGATTGTTAATTTTTTGAGTATCATATTTTTTGTCGGCAGAAAGATGTATTGGTTGGCTGCTCTTGCGTTTTATTTTGTGGTCGTGGATTCAATCGGAATATGGATTCATTTGCTTTCAAAGTTTTTTTCATAAATTAATATAAACCATTTATGTATATTGTTCGTTATATAGTTGACGATATGTATAAAATTGTGTTATATATAATGTAACGGTTATGAATAAAAATGTATATCTTGTAGATGGTACTCGTACTCCTTTTTGTAAAATGGGTACGACCTTTGCTAAAACATCAGCTGCAGACCTCGGAGTTTCTGCAACAAAAGCATTGTTTGCAAAGATGGATTTGAATCCCGATGTAATTGACGAAAGTGTAATGGGTTGCGTATGTCAACCAGCAGACACCGCAAACATCACACGTGTAATTGCACTTAAATCGGGAGTACCCAAGAGTGTTCCTGCTTATACGGTTCATCGTAATTGTGCAAGTGGTTTTGAATCAATTACACAAGCATCTGATAAAATTAATGCTGATCGTGGAAGTGTTTATTTAAGTGGTGGAACAGAGAATATGACACAAGCACCATTTTTATACAGGTCAAGTGCAGTTGACAAATTTACCAAGTTGAGTAAGTGTAGAACATTTCGTGATCGTCTTCATACGATTTTGAGTTTCCGACCAAAAGACTTCGCACCTATAATCAGTTTGCGACTAGGATTAAGTGATATTACGGTTGGAATGAATATGGGAGAAACTGCTGAATTGATCGCAAGAGAAAGTGGAGTAACACGATATCATCAAGACAAATTTGCATTAGAATCTCATTTGAAAGCATTTGTGGCAATAGAAAAAATGTCATCTGAGATTTCTCCATTTTATTTCGCAGACGGAACATTTGTTGGTGCAGACAATGGTATTCGTGGTGAACAAAGTATGGGTGCGTTGGAAAAACTTAAACCTGTATTTGATCGCAAACAAGGAACGGTAACTGCCGGTAATGCTTCGCAAATTACAGACGGAGCAGTTTCGTTGTTGATAGCAGATGAAAAGGCAGTTAAACAAAACAATTGGAATCCATTGGGTAGAATTTCGGCATACGCATATGCAGGATGTGATCCTGAAAGAATGGGTCTTGGTCCAGTTTATGCAATTGAAAAAGTGTGTAAAGAAACTGGATATAAACTTGATGACTTTGATTTAATTGAAATCAACGAAGCATTCGCTGCACAAGTTCTTGCAGTTTGTAAACAACTTAAAAAAACCACAGACTTGGGTGAAGTTGATGATTCAATACTGAATGTCAATGGAGGAGCAATTGCTCTTGGTCATCCAGTTGGATCAAGTGGATCACGCATTGCACTTACTACTTTAAAGGAACTTGAACGTCGTGGTGGTAAACGAGCATTAATTTCACTTTGTATCGGTGGTGGTCAAGGTGGGGCAATCATTTTAGAAAGAGATTAATATGAGCAACTCAATTAAACGAGAACAACATGATGAAGTCGTTACTATCATTTTCGACCAAGAAAACTCAAGTGCAAATGTATTCAATGAAGATATGTTTGCAGAACTTGATGAACAATTAACATTTATTGAAAATAATCAAAAAGATTTTCGTGGTGTTATTTTCAAAAGTGCTAAACCAAGTATTTTTATCGCAGGTGCCGACTTAAAATCATTTGCAGATGATCCTACACCTGAACGTATTTCATATTTGATTAAACTAGGTCAACAAATTTTTGATAGAATTGAAAATCTGTGTATACCAACTGTGGCTGCAATAAATGGTGCGTGTGTTGGTGGTGGATATGAACTTGCTCTTGCGTGTGATCATCGTGTAGCAACTTTAGATTCAAGTACAAAGATAGGTCTACCTGAAACGATGCTTGGTATTCTTCCTGCGTGGGGTGGTTCAACTCGTTTACCACGAATGATTGGAATTGCGAATGCTATGAATATCATTCTCGGTGGAAAGGTTGTCGTACCAAAATTGGCATACAAATATAAAATGGTGGACAAACTTGTGTATAAAGAATATTTAGATTCGGCAGCTAAATCGTTATTACACAACGGAAAAAAGAAATACAAAAAACATACACTAAATCGTTTTCCATTAAAGTATATTGCAAAATCAAAAGCAATTAAGAATGTAATGAAATTAACAGGTGGTGTTTATCCTGCTCCATTAAAAGCAATTGACGTTATGATCAATGGTTTGAGTGTAAGTCACCAAGAGTCTTTGAAACTTGAAGAGCAAGCATTCGCAGAACTTCTTACTTCTGATGTAGCAAACAACTTGGTTAATATTTTCTTTTTACAAGAAAGAAGCAAGAAAACCAAAAGTGACAAGGATTTCAAAGTTACTAATACGGCAGTTATAGGTGCTGGAGTTATGGGTGCTGGAATCGCACAATGGATTAGTTCACGTGGAATTAAAGTATTGCTCAAGGATATTAAACCAGAGTTTGTAGCAAAAGGTATTGCAAGCATAAACAAGTTGTACTCAGCAGCTGTTAAGAAACGAGTAATGACCAAAGCAGAAGCATCAAGTAAATTAGATAATGTTACACCAATCACAGAGTCAATGCCAATGAAGAACATTGACTTGGTGGTAGAAGCTGCGATTGAGCAACTTGAAATCAAGCAGGATTTATTTGTGGAACTTGAAACACTTGTTCGTGATGATACAATTTTAGCAACAAATACATCAGCATTAAGTATTGTTGATATTGCTGATAAAATGCAACACAAAGAACGAGTGGTTGGAATACATTATTTTAATCCTGTTCACAAAATGAAGTTGGTGGAAGTGGTTCGTGGAGAATGTACAAGTGAAGAAACGATTCTTAAAGCAACTCAGTTTGTAAAGAAAACAGGTAAACTTCCTGTGATCGTAAAAGATTCACCTGGTTTTTTGGTAAATCGTATTTTGATGCCTTATTTAATTGAAGCAGTAAATTTAGCAAATCACGGAGTTAACATAGAACACACCGACAAACTTCTTCGTAAATTCGGAATGCCAATGGGACCATTTCGTTTGATTGACGAAGTGGGTGGTGATGTATGTCAGCACGTTGCAGACGACTTATTAAATCGTCTTGAAACGAAGTTTCCAAATAGTAATCTTCTTAGACGAATGATTGAAGAAGGAAATCTTGGAAAGAAAACAGGACAAGGATTTTACAAATACAACAAAGGAAAATCCAACGGAGTATGTGATGTTCCTGTAAGTGATAACTTTAACATCAATTGTGAAAACGAAGAAATTGTTGATAGATTAATTTTAATTATGGTCAATGAAGCAATTCGTTGTTTACAAGAAAAAGTTGTGGAAAGCCCAAAAGATGTTGATTTTGGTATGATAATGGGAACGGGATGGGCTCCTTTTCGTGGAGGACCTATTTCGTATTGTGATAATCTTGGTGCAGATGAAGTTGTTAAAAAACTTAATAAACTTGCAACAAAAAGCAAATACTTTGAACCATGCGAATTGTTGATTGAACACGCAAACAAAAATAAAAAATTCTACGGAGAAAAATAATTATGAGTGAAATAGATACGTCAAAAATGTCCAAGGGTAAAGCAGATGCCTTGGAAGCAGCCGAAGCTGCAAGAGATAAAGGTAAAAAGGGTGTAAAAAGTTTTAGTGGTGGATTGTTCACAGGAGAAGCAAACTACGATTTAATTTATCCGTTTCCAAAACAAAAGTCAGAAGACAAAGCAAAAGGAGATGATTTTCTTGGTCAACTAAATGAAGTAATAGATAAACACGTTGATGCAGATGCAATTGATCGTGAAGGAGAAATTCCTGACAAAGTATTTGAAGAACTCGCAAAGATTGGTGCATTTGCAATTAAAATTCCAACTGAATATGGTGGTCGTGGATTGTCGCAGACCAACTACTCAAGAGCTGCAATGAGATTAGGAGAAGTGTGTGGTAATATCACTGCATTGGTATCAGCACATCAAAGTATCGGTGTTCCTCAACCACTATTGCTTTTCGGAACAGATGAACAAAAAAAGAAACATCTTCCTCGTTTTGGTAAAGGTGAAATTAGTGCGTTTGCATTAACGGAAGAAACCGTAGGTTCTGATCCTGCTCAAATGAATGTTTATGCAGAATTGTCGGAAGATAAAACTCATTATGTATTAAACGGAGAAAAACTTTGGTGTACCAACGGAGTTAAAGCAAGTGTTATTATTGTGATGGCAAGAACACCTGATACAGAAATCAAAGGCAAAATGCGAAAAAGTATTTCAGCATTCATTCTTGATATGGATACACCTGGTGTAGAAGTTGTTAATCGTTGTCGTTTTATGGGTCTTAAAGCATTGTATAATGGTGTTGTAAGATTCACCGATGTAAAGATACCTGTGGAGAATTTAGTAGCAGGAGAAGGCAAAGGACTCAAAGTAGCACTTAGCACTTTGAATACAGGTCGTCTTACGTTACCAGCTGCTTGTGTGGGACTTATGCGTAGTTGTTTAAAGATTTCACGTGAATGGGGATCAACCCGTGAACAATGGGGATGTGTTATTGGTAAGCACCAAGCAATCGCAGATAAAATTGCAAAGATTGCAGCCAAAAGTTTTGCAACTGAAAGTATTGTTTTATTTACATCAAGTTTAGTGGATGGCAAGAAAGCAGATATTCGTGTTGAATCTGCAATGTGCAAAATGTGGGGAACAGAAGAAGCATGGAAAGTTGCCGATGAAACGATGCAACTTCGTGGTGGTCGTGGTTATGAAACTGCTGACTCACTTCGTGATCGTGGAGCAGACCCAATTCCTGTGGAAAGATATTTGCGTGATTGTCGTATCAATATGATTTTTGAAGGTTCAAGTGAAATTATGCGTCTGCTTTTAGCACGTGAAGCACTTGATCCACACCTCAAAGCAGCCGGAGCAGTTCTTGATTCACGTTTACCTTTGATGGTGCGTTTAAAAGCAGCTATAGGAGCAGGACTACATTACGCAACTTGGTATCCAAAACAATGGTTACCAACTTTCAATTCAGGTCCGTCTGGAGTAAATGGGGCAGTTAAAAAGTATCTTCGTTATGTTTCAAGAACAAGCAAGAAATTAAGCAGAAAACTTTTTCATTCAATGGCACGATATGGTCCAGCATTAGACAAACAACAAATGCTTCTTGGTCGTTTGACTGAAATCGGAACAGAATTGTTTGTAATATCTGCGTGTGCATTGCGTATTGATAGCATGATCAAAGATGATCCCGAAAAAGCAGCTGAATATCTTGAGTTGATGGATGTGGTTTTTAGTGAAGCAAAAATCAAAATCAAAAACAACTTCGGTGGGATGAGCAACAATAACGATAAAAAGAATTATTCTTTCGCAAAGAAAATTCTTGGTGGTACATTCAAGTTTCTTGAATAATGTATAGTGTTCTTGACTTTTTCAAAATTGGAATAGGTCCTTCAAGTTCACACACCACAGGTCCTATCCAAGCATCAAGAAAGTTTGTTTCTTTTTTGAAACACAAAAAAGTATTTGGTGAAGTCGATTCAATCAAAATTGAGTTGTTTGGTTCACTTGCATTAACAGGTGAAGGTCACGGAACTCCGATTGCAATTCAACTCGGTTTATTGAATTATGCACCGGATCAAGTAAAACAACAACAATTAAATGAAGTTGATTCTCTTGACGGAGAAATAAAACTCGGTGGTATTCGTAAAATTAAATTCACGCACAATGATATTATTTTTAACAAAAAGAAAAAACTTCCTTATCATCCCAATGGAATAAAGTTTTATGCTTATACAAAAAACAAAGAAGTTGCTACGAGAATGTATTATAGCATTGGTGGTGGTTTTGTGGTAACAGAAAGTAACGCAAAAAAGAATAAAGTCAAAACTTCCAAACGAAAACTTACCAATGAATTTTCTTGTGCGGAAGAATTATTTACTATCGCAGAAAATCGTAATTTGAAAATATCTGATGTGGTGTTGGAAAACGAAAAGTGTTTCAGAAAAGAAAAAACAACCAAAACAGAATTACGCAGAATATGGAGAATAATGCAAGAATGTGTAGATAGAGGATTAACAACTCAAGGTATGCTTCCTGGTACAATAAATGTAGAACGAAGAGCTGCGATTATGTACGAAAACTTTCTTAAAAACAATGAACTTGATAATCAAGCATTTCTTGATTATTCAAGCATTTGTGCGATTGCGGTTAACGAAGAAAACGCAGCTATGAATCGTGTTGTTACTGCTCCCACTAACGGAGCATCTGGTATCATTCCTGCGACAATGATGTATATCAATGAATACATTTCAGACAAACCCAAAAATTGGGAAATCAAGTTTTTATTAACTGCTGGAGTAATTGCTATGTTATACAAAATGAATGCAAGTTTATCAGGTGCAGAAGTAGGATGCCAAGGAGAAGTGGGAGTTGCTTGTAGTATGGCTGCCGGTGCATTAACTGAACTTGTTGGTGGAACTTTAAAGCAAGTAGAAAATGCGACGGAAATCGCAATGGAACATCATCTTGGTTTAACTTGCGACCCTGTGGGTGGATATGTACAAATACCTTGCATTGAACGAAATGCGATGGGAGTTGGTAAAGCAATTAATGCCAGTCGTATGGCGATGCTAAATGACGCAGACACAAAGATTTCATTGGATGCTGTAATAAAAACAATGAAAGCAACAGGTGAGGATATGAAGTCTGCATATAAAGAAACGAGTCTTGGTGGATTGGCTGTAAATGTAACTGAGTGTTAATTTTTAAGTTTGACTAAATTTACCATTTATATAATATTAGATTTATGTTTATTGAAGAATTTAGAGATTATATAAAAGATCAATGTACAGACGAGCATGGTAATGTAAGCAAACCTTACTATGAAATTGATTCAGTAAATTGGTCACGATTAAAAGAAAAGTACGACAAGGATGACATAAAAGAAACTCTTGCTGAAATTCTAATGGAATATGAACCACCATATATGGATATTGATATAGACGAAGCAGAAAAAGATTTTTACGGATTAGAGAGATTTACATACAAACAACTAAACGAATACAAAGAAGAAACAAAAAATGTAAATACAACTTTTTTTGAGTCATTTGAAATGACCGATGAGCAAAAAGAAAAACACGAAAAAAGTTCTAATGTAATTAAAAAACAAAGACAGGATTCTTTGTTTACCGAAACACCTTGGTTTGCTCGTTCCGAATATGATTGGGAGTTAAGTAATCGTGTTTTGAAAAGAAACAATAAAGGTAATAAAGCAAGTAACTTTTTCCAACAGAAAAATCGTTGGAGTGTAGATGGAAGTGTTTCTCCTGGTCCTCTGCGTACTTGGAGCAATAAAGATTTTATGACAAGTTTGATGGGGAGTTTGTTTACTTTAAAGGCAGAGAAGATAGATAAATCTGCACTACGAACAAGCATAGGATTGCGTAAATACATTTGTAGTCAGTTCAAACCAAATGTTGCTAAATTAATTTATGACTTTTATGTTGATTCACTTCCACAGGAATTTGGTGATAAAGCAAACAAAGTTGAAACCGTACTTGACTTCAGCATGGGTTGGGGCGACCGTTTATGTGGGTTTTATGCAAGTAACGCAACAAAATATATTGGACTTGATCCTCGTACAGAAAATCACCCAATATACAATCAGCAAAAAGAATTTTACGAAACATGGATGGGTAAGAAAAAAGAAACTGATTTTATTGAATCACCCGCGGAAGATGCAGATTTGACTAAACACAAAGATTCTGTTGATTTGATTTTCACAAGTCCACCTTATTTTTCCGTGGAACGATATAGTTACGATGACACACAAAGTTGGGTTCGTCATAAAAACATTGATCGTTGGAACGAAGACTTTTTACACAAAGCATTAAATAATGTGTTGACAACATTAAAAAGTGGTGGTTTGTTGATGGTAAATATAAGTGATGTAAACGCATCTAGTCAAGGAACAAAAGGTGGAAAGCAATGGTTAAAGATTTGTGATCCAATGAATGAGTATTTAAAAAGCAGGGGTGATATGAAATATGTAGAGTGTTTTGGAATGGAGATGGCAAAACGACCAAACTGCCTTGGAATAGGAACTGCGGACGATATTGATGATAGTAATATGGACGCAGAATATCACGAACGAGAAGGAAGTTTTGGAGAACCCGTGTGGGTTTGGCAAAAGAACTGAATATATATAGAAAGGTACAATGACAATGGACGATTTAATATTTGAAATGGAACAACCGAACGAGATACTTTCTTGTCCGGAGTGGACCGAATGGTGGGCAATAGATGATACCGGCCTTCATTTAGAGTATGCTCCGGGATACGAACCACGAAGTTATGAAACGGAAACTTGTACAGATGATACAGAAAGTATTTACATTGATGTCAATCTTGAATACGACAATAAGATGCAGTACATTCAGGACCGATACGAAGATGTATTTGGTAAGTTAGATGAAAATTTTGCAAATAATATGTACATCGAAAATGATATAGATTTATTTTCAGATAAACCAAGGCAACCATTTCCAATCACAAAAACTTCAGTTGATTACGATGCATGGCCAAGTGATTATCTTGAGCATCTGCGTGATATTATAGATGAATACAATGGAGAAGATGTAGATTGGAGAACTCGTATATCAAGACACGATACAGACGAACCAAAAACTGATCCAGAAGAACGAGTGGTTAATGTTCCGTCAACGGATGGTTTGATTCTACCAAATTAAAGTGTTGTGCTAGTTTTAATGAAACGTAGGGGTAAACGGAAAAACTATCCAAAACGTCACACATACAAAATAAATGAGGTGGTCGTTTTTGTATTTGCTGGATCAAAACGAATCGGTAGAGTTATAGAACGTACCTGGGAAGAAGTTGGTGTAACTTCAAAAGGACACGCAACATATGTAATAGTTGCAAACGGTAGGCAATATCCATGTGTAGGTGTTGACGGAAGTAAAGAGTTTGGAAACATAATTTCAAATGATACCAAAGAAGGTAAAATATCAAGAGCATCAGATAAACCTCAGTTTGGTATGAGTGATCAAGACGAAAGGGGGTATAAACACCTACAACTTCCTAAACTAAAAGAAATGTGCAAAAAACACAAATTAAAAGTCGGCGGAACAAAAAAAGAATTAGTAGAAAGACTTGAAAAGTGGTATTACGAAACATCTCAGTGTGGAGTTTCCAACGAAACAAAAATCAACGATTCCTTTTTTGCTTAATTAGTTCTTGTAAATTTTAACTTTATTGTATATATTTATATACAGTAAAAAATATGGAAACTATAAACACAGAAGAAAACATAGATGCCAAAAATAATAAATGGTATACATTAAAAGTATTGTCTAATTTCGAGCAAAAGGCACAAAAACTTATAGAAAAAAAGTTGGAACAAGAGCCTGAAAGCAAAGAATTTTTTCACGAAGTTTTAATGCCATCCGAAATCGTTACATCTGTAAAGCAAGGAAAGAAATCAGTCCGTGTGAGAAAATTGTATCCTGGGTATCTATTTGTGCGAATGAATATTTACGATGAGGAAAATCCCACAGAATTGAATGCCAAAGCATATTATTTTATTAACTCTATAAACGGAGTAACTGACTTCATAGGTGGTAAGTCTCCAGTTCAGTTATCTAAACGTGAAATTGATACAATCAAAGAACATATAGCAAAGTATCAAGATGAAGAAGTACCCAAATCTTATTACGATGTAGGTCAGCAAGTCACTATTTTAGATGGTCCATTTCTTGGATTACAGGGAGCAATTTCAGAGGTTGATACAGAACATCAAAAGTTAAAAGTGCTTGTTAGTATATTTGGTCGTGAGACACCAGTTGAATTAGAAAGTTGGCAAGTAGAACGAGTGGAAGCAGAATAAAATGAACTTTGATGATTATTTTAAGAAAATGTGTGGAAGTCCAGAAGATGGCCCAACATCCGGTTTCAAAGTAAACGGGTCTACAACTCCGTTTAATAAAAAAGAACTTCGTTGGCTAAAAGAGCAAATAGAAAGTTGCATAGAATGGTGTGATAAAAAAGACGAAAGTGATTATATGTATAAGAATATGCTTAAAAAGGTAAAGGAAAGATTAGAACTCTTATGAAAATTAAAAAATTATTTGATGATATGTGGACATCATATGCCAAACTAAATCCACAGGTTGTGAAGGTCAGAGATTTAATGGAAAACCACGAAGGTAGTCCTGTAAAAAATGATCACATAGCAATCAGAACTTTTAATCATCCCCGTGTAAATCGTCATATACTTGCCAAATCTTTTTTGGATAGTGGGTATAAAAAAGTAGAAGACTTGGTATTTGATAAAAAGAAACTCGATGCAACATATTATCTACACGATGATGAAGATTTGACCCGTGTGTTTATTAGTGAATTGAGACTTGAAGATTTTTCAGAAGGATTGCAAAAAGTTGTCAATGATTTAGTAGATCAAATTCCAGATAATGCAAATGAGCAATTTGACTTTTGCAACTCTGGTACACCTTGGAACATGATTACAAAAGAAACATACGACATTCTTAAAGAAGAAAGTGAGTATGCGGCCTGGGTTGCTACCTTTGGTTTTATTGTAAATCATTTTACTATTAGTGTTACCGAATGCGATTCATTTGACAACCTTGAGCAGGTTAATTCTTATCTCAAGAAAAACGGATACAGAATAAACGACTCGGGTGGAGAAATCAAAGGATCTGCTGACCAGGGTCTTGAGCAGTCGAGTATCATGGCAGAAGATGTAAACATTGATTTTTCTACAAGTACATCTAAGATACCTGGATGCTATTACGAATTTGCTCTTCGTCATAACGAATTTGATGGTTTTATTGCAAGTTCGGCCGATAAGATATTTGAAAGTACTGATAATAAATTAAATACTCCTATAGAAGAACACTTCCATCCAGATGGATCATTAAATATTCTTGATCATAGTAAAATTACTAAAGAAGACTACGATAACCACTGGTAAAAATGCGTTCAAAAAACGAAATCAACGACAAGTTTAAGAATGCCAAAATAGGATTTGATAGTTGGAGAAAAACTACAATCCAACATCGTAAAAGCATTCTTAGAAAATACAAAAAGTTATTAGAGGCGAATTCTGATACAATCGCCGAGACCATCTCAAAAGAACACGGAAAACCTTTATGGGATTCCAAATCTGAAGTGGGTGCGATGGTTGGAAAAATTGACGTAACATTTGAATCTTACAATGATCGTCTTAATGCACTTAGATCGGTTCATGCTGATATTGGAATACAAGCACGATTCAAACCGTTTGGTGTGTTTGCAGTTATAGGACCTTTCAACTTTCCTGGACATCTTCCAAACGGACATATTGTTCCATTGCTCTTAGCAGGCAACTCTGTTGTATTCAAACCAAGTTCATTGACACCCAACACAGGAAGAAAAATGGTGGAACTTTTGCATCAAGCAGGGGTACCTGAAGATGTAGTTATTTTATGCGAAGGAAACGGAGCAGATGTAATTGATAATTCATTATTAGATGGAGTGTTTTTTACAGGAAGTACTAAAGTCGGTCATAGCATTTACAAAGCATTAAGTGATTATCCAGAAAAGATTGTTGCACTAGAAATGGGTGGAAACAATGCAACAATTGTAGAAGAAGCAGGAGGTCTTAATACTGCTACAAACATTCTTGTTCAATCTGCATTTATTTCAACTGGTCAACGATGCACCTGTACACGAAGATTGATTGTAAACAAAGGATTAACTGCGTGTGAAGGTGATCGTATAATTCGTAACTTAGTTGATGCGGCTGATAAACTTTTAATAGGTGAATACACGGATACACCAGAACCATTTATGGGACCTATGATCTCCGTGAATGCAGTCAACGGAATTTTAGATGCTCAAAAACATTTGGTAAGTTTAGGTGGAACTATATTAAAAGAATTTAAACAAATCGGTGGAGCAACAAGTCGGTTAGTTGAACCTGGTATTATTGATGTAACTGATATAAAGAATTTACCAGACGAAGAATACTTTGGTCCGTTGCTTCAAGTTATTCGTAGCAATACTTTTGAACACGCAATTGAAATTGCGAACGATACAAAATACGGATTAGTATCAGGTGTTATCACCAAGAACAAGAATTTATTTTGGAAAGCAGAAGCAGAACTCAAAACAGGAATCGTAAATTGGAATCGTCCTACCACAGGTTGTGCAAGTGTTGTTCCTTTCGGTGGGATGGGTTGGAGTGGTTGCAATCGTCCAAGTGGTTATACAACTATTGAACATTGTGGCCACCCAACTGCCTTGCATCTTACTGAAGTTCCTGAGTTACCAAGCACATTGTTACCTGGTATTAATTTATGAAGTTTCTTGAACTGATTGATAATCGGTTTGATGAAATGCTTGAACGTCTCGAATCGTTCGCAAATTTAAATACTCATACATATAATTTGAAAAATCTTGATGTTGCGATTGATCAACTTCAAGAAATGTTTTCAGAACTTGAACCAGATGAAATCAATCAATACGAGTTATCTCCAATTGATTCAATAAATTTTAACGGAGAAATAACGCAATTAAATCACGGAAAAGTTCTTCGTTTGCGTAAACGACAAACTGCTGAAACAAGAATTTTATTGTGTGGGCATTATGATACCGTATATCCAAAAGACCATGATTTTCAGAATGTTACAATAGACGGAAACAAAATGATGGGTCCTGGTGTGCTTGATATGAAAGGTGGTTTGATGACTATGTTGTATGCTTTGCTTGTATATGAAAATAGTGATATTAAAAACAAAATAGGTTGGGAAGTTTTGATTGTATCCGATGAAGAAGTTGGAAGTATTGCTTCATCTTCATATTTAGAAACTTCCGCAAGAAACAATGATTTTGGATTGTTGTATGAACCGGCATTACCTGACGGAAGCATCGTTAAATCACGTAAAGGAGTAGGAAGTTATACAATGGTATTCCGAGGAGTATCTGCACACGCAGGTCGTTGCTTTAACGATGGATTAAACGCATTTTACGGAGTATCTGATTTTATCAATTGGTCAACGAATATGATGGAAATCAATAAAGACTTAATTATCAATCTTGGTAAAGTAGAAGGTGGAGGACCAAATAATGTTGTACCTGATTTAGCAATCGCAAGATTCAATGCAAGAGTGTCCACGAAAAAACAAAGAACCGAGTTTGAAAATCAGTTGGAAATTTTTAATCGTAGAATGAGAAAAAAGTATCCTGGTACAGAACTTCACGGAAAATTTACAAGTCCACCGAAACCATATTCTACAAAAGCAAAACAAATTGTAGATGGTTTGCAGAAATGTGCAAAGCAGTTAAATATGCCAAAAATAAAATTGGTTGCAACTGGTGGAGCAAGTGATGGAAATAAATTAAATGGATTTGGATTGCCTAATATAGATTCATTGGGACCTATCGGAGATGGAATGCATAGTCGTGATGAATATGTGCTTATAGATTCAATAAAACAACGAACAAAGTTATCTGCGTTATATTTATATAATATAACAAAGGAGTAATATTATGTGGTACAACGATTTTTTTACAGACAAAAACGCAAATGATGCAAAGCAGAAGTTAATCAAAGAATATCTAAAGTCAGTAAAAAAGTTAAAACCCAAACCACCCTCAACTCCTAAAGAAGTCACCGAAGATTTACTGAATCGTTTCAAAGAAGTTCGTGGTGGTGGATTGGTATTTCCTTATGTCGGAACAGGAAAAGGATATGGTGCATTAGTAGAACTTACCGATGGATCAGTTAAATACGACATGATAGGTGGAATTGGTGTAAATTATTTTGGACACGGAAACGAGAAGATTGTAGAAGCATCATTAAATTCTGCGTTTAGTGATTGTGTTATGCAAGGCAATCTTCAGCAAAACGAAGAATCGTTGATTGTAATGGAAAAGTTCAAACAAGTTGCAAATTTACATGGAGCAAAACTTGATCATGTATTTTTAACAACAAGTGGAGCAATGGCAGTTGAAAACGGAATCAAAATGGCATTTCAAAAAAAGTTTCCTGCTGATCGTATTCTTGCATTCGCAAATTGTTTCCACGGAAGAACAACAGGTGTTTCACAAATCACAGATAAACCATATTATCGTGAAGGATTACCTGATACACTTAAAGTTGATTATATCCCGTTCAATGCAGAATCAGCAGTAAAGCATCTTGAAAAACATATTGCAAGACATCCTGGTAAACATTCGTGTATGGTCGCAGAACTTATTCAAGGAGAAGGTGGATTCAATGTTGGAGATAAAAAGATTCTTCAAGATATTGCAAAATGTCTTAAAAAACACGATATACTTTTCTTTGTAGATGAAGTACAAAGTTTTGCACGAACATATAAACCATTTGCATTTCAAATGTTTGAATTAGATGAATATGTTGATTTGGTTTGTGTAGGAAAAAGCACACAAGTATGTGCTACGATTTTTAAAGAAGATGTCAAACCAAGACCAGGGTTGGTGTCGCAAACTTTCACAGGAGCAACTTCATCGTTGTTCGCAGCCGATGTAGTTTTAACAGAGATTCTTAAAGGTAAGTTTTACGACAAGAAAGACAAAACAGGTCCTGAGTTGTATAAAATCGGCAAGAATCACAAATACTTTAATTTGTTTGAAAGTGGATTGAAAAACTCTGAGTTTGTTTCAAACATTGGGGGCATCGGTGCGATGTTTGCTTTTCAAGTGTTTGATGGGTCTCCTGATGTCACAATGAAGTTTGTCCACGAATTATTTAAAAACGGAGTGATTTCGTTCATCGCAGGAAAAAATCCAACGAAAGTAAGATTTTTATTTCCGACACCTGTAATGAGTAAAAAAGATATTGATGAAGTTGTTAAAATTACTCTTGATACTTTAATTCAGTTTGATCATGATCGTTCGTCAGATAAATAAGAATGATTTAAGTGGACTGCAAAAACTTGCAAAAAAAGCAGGAACTGGTATAACAACTTTGCAGAACGATAAATCTCTGCTTCAAAAAAGACTTGAACATACACTTTACTCGTTCAACAAAACCGTTGATAATCCAGAGGGTGAAAGTTATTTGTTTGTTATGGAAGATAACAACGAGTTGGTAGGAATTTGTGGTATCATCAGCAAGGTCGGTGGATTTGAACCATTTTATACGTATGTCACCGATACTGAAGTGCATGAAAGCAAAGAACTTAAAATCAAAACTTCAAACGAAGTATTGCGGTTAGACAAAAAGCATTCTGGTCCTACTGAAATTGGAACTCTTTATCTGCTTCCAAATGCAAGAAAAGGAAACGGAAAGTTGTTGAGTTATTCACGATTTCTTTTTATTGCAGAATATCTTGATCGTTTTGAAAATGAAGTAATCGCAGAAATGCGTGGTGTTGTAACAACAAGAGGTCATTCACCATTTTACGAATATTGTATGAAGCATTTTCTAAAGATAGATTATATGAATGCGGATTATCTTAGTATGAAAAACAAGCAGTTTATAGAAGACCTTATGCCGAGTCATCCTATTTACGTTAATCTTCTTCCGAAACACGTTCGTGATGTTCTTGGTAAAGTCCACAAAAATACGGAACCTGCAAAGGGAATGTTACAGAAACAGAACTTCAAGTTCAACGGAGAGATTGATATTTTTGAAGCAGGACCAACTTATTCGTGTGAAACTGAAAACATTCGTGCGATTAACCAAAGCAAGGTGGGTAAATTAACAGGGAATTTCGTGGAAGACCCAAAAGATACTTTGATTGCAACTTATGAACCATTTCGTTGTTGTCGTGGAAAAGCAGAATATTGGAATAATCAAGAAATCCACGTAGATGCAGAAAGCATTAAAAAATTACAACTTAAAATAAATGACAAAATTCGTGTATATTTTATTTAAAACATAAATACTTATATATATCCACAAAATTTATCTATGAAAAAATCACATTTAAAGCAAATTATTAAATCAACTATTCGTGAACTCGTTGCAGAAGATGCACCACTTGATAAACTTCTTCATATGAAAATTAAGAATCCTGAAACAGGAAATGATATTGAACTGAAAAGTGCGTTGGGATACGAAAAAGAATCACCAGTATACAAAGCAGCTAAAGTTGCACATGACAAAGGAATCAAGATTCTTAAAAAAGATGCAGACAAAAAATTTAAAGATGATCCTGGTGCAGGTTCATTTAACTACGACAAGGCTAGTGCTGATGCAGTGGGTTGGGAAAAAAAGAAACAAGCACAAAAATCTGCACCTACCAAAGAACCTAAGTGGAACGAAATGAAAAAATCAAAAGGCAATGAAGTTCCAAGTTTTTGGTCAAATGGAGGAGCAGACGTAAGTGAAAATCCATCTCACAAAGAAATGGCAGCTGCCCAAGAAACCTGGTTGACTTCGGATGCCGCTGATGATCAAGGTGAAGCAATTTGGAGTCATTTCAACGATGCGATAACAAGCAATGACGCGGCTCGTCAAGAAGGAGCAATGTCGGCAATGGCAAAAAATATGCTTAAAACAGATGACTTTGATGCAGATAACTTAGAAGATTTCGTAGTTGATTCTTCGGACGGTGATGATGTTTCTTTTGCAGAAGATGCACGAAATAAATTTGTAAAGGATTTGGCATCGGGTGCCAAGAAAACTTTCAAAACCATACCAGGTGGATCAGAAGACGAACCAACTGAAACCCAACCACATTCTGGCTACGGAGATACTGCTAAAGAGCAATCCAAATCATTTGAGAATATGGCTGCAAAAGCTGCACAACGATCAAAAGATGCTCTTGCAGGTGGTGATAAAGAACTTGCAAAGTCATTTAAAAATACTGCAAAAACTGCCCTCGGTGTTTCAAAATTTTTATCAGCAGATTTTGCAAAAGTAAAACAAGACTACGAATCTCAGTGGGATGAAAACACAGGTTATTTAAAACTCAAAGATTTGATTGTAAAAGAATCAACCTGGAAAAAACCGAAATCATATTTTGTAGCACCAAAAAATGCAAAGTATAAAGACGAAAAAGAAGTTGAAAAAAAATTTAAAAGAATTCCACGTCAATTGAAGAAATTCTTTACAACGACATCAACCGGAATTGAAATAAATAAAAAGTTCCATGACGATGCCGAAGAAGTAGATGATAATATTGATGACGGAACAGAGTTTTTTCTTGATGATCACATTGTTATTCTTGATAAAAGAGGTGGTAAAAATCTAATGGGTGTTAAAGAATTCCGTGTAGATGATTATCCGGAGTTTGCTTTAAATGCTGGTATATTTTCTGGCAGAAGGTATTGATTGATGGCAAAAAATATAATGAAAAAAACAGAACTACAATCAATTATCCGTGAAGAAATTCAAAACTTACTAAACGAAGCATTCAGCAACTGGGAAGTAAAATTCACTAAAAGTGCAAAAGTTGATGGTGTTGACATCAAAAAAGGTCACACCGAAACTGTAAAAGCAAGAGGAACTTCCGAGGCAATTAAAAAGGCGTGTAAGCAAGCAGGATGTGAAGATGCTTGGATGCACGTTGATGTTGATGTGGTTAAAAAATGATTTCGGAAGAATTGTACAAGCAAATGTTGCTTAATCTACCAATTTTATGCGTAGATTTGATAATACAAAATAGTAAAGGTGAATTTCTACTCGTTAAACGAGATAATCATCCGATCAAAGGATATGACTGGGTTCCTGGTGGAAGGATGCTTAAAAATGTGGATGTTCCTACAAACGCATATAAAAAATGTAAACAAGAGTTGGGAATTGAAATAACTGATTGGAGAGTTGTTGGAATATACGATGATCAATTTGATACAAATGCGTTTGATCTTGATACCAAAATTCACACAACATCTATATTGTGCAGAACCAATGTCATAGTTGAACATACTGAAGTAAAATTAGATGAACAATCATCTGATATAACATATTCAAAGTTACTTCCTGAGTTGTTACGACAAAAATACGAAGTGTTTGAGAGCGATTTAATTGCTCAAAAATTATAAAAACTCTACAACCCCCATATTTATTGTTATGGGAAATAAGTTTGAAAGTTTTGAAGAATACTATCAGTTTTACTTAAGTAAGCACACAAAACCAATCAACAAGTTTTTTCATTTGCTTGGAAACGTCGCAACGGTTGCATTTGTTGTATCTGTGTTTGTTTTCAATCTTAGTTTATTTTGGTTGTTGCTAACTCCGTTTGTGGTTTATCCACTTGCGGTTGTGGGTCATCTTCTTTTTGAAGGAAATATGCCTGCGTTTTTGTCAAGCAATCCAATTTATGCTAAGATGGCAGATTGGAGAATGATGTTTGAATGGTTGACTGGTAAGATTAAGTAATCTATAATAATACCATGTCGTTTGAAGTAAACTTCGATGGATTGGTTGGTCCGACTCACAATTATGCTGGTCTTGCTCACGGAAATGTACATTCTACAAACAACAAAAGCAAACCGAGCAATCCACGTGAAGCTGCATTGCAAGGTTTAGACAAAATGAAAATGATGCATGATCTTGGGTATAAACAAGCAATCATACCACCTCAAGAACGACCTTTGATCAACGATTATGATGATTATTGTAACATAGCAATTAATTCATCTGCAAGTAGTATGTGGGTTGCTAACTCATCTACCGTTGTTCCAAGTACAGATTCCAAGAATGGGAAGTTAAATTTATTGACTGCAAATTTAAACTTTACTCATCATCGTAGAATAGAAGCACCACAAACGTTTATCACGTTAAATAAAATTTTCAACGATACCTCTAAATTTTTAATTCATCCTCCAATAGATAGTGACGGAGCATTGGATGATGAGGGTGCAGCCAACCACACACGATTTTGTAATTCATACGAAGAAGAAGGATTGCATTTTTTTGTATATGGTCGGTCATCAAATTCTTCAGAAGAAACTCCGTCAAAATATCCTGCACGACAAACATTGGAAGCATCTAAGAAAGTTGCGGAAATTATGCAAATCAAGAATGCAGTATTCGCACAACAATCCACGGAAAGTATAGATGCTGGTGTATTTCATCACGACGTTATTGGTGTCGGAAACAAGAACTTGTATTTTTATCATGAAAATGCATTATCCGAAGAAGCAGAAACAATTACAAAACTACAAGATTCGTTCAATGGCAAACTGAATTTTCTGTGCGTGAAGGAACATCAAGTTCCAATGGGTTTAGCAGTAGACACATATTTGTTTAATAGTCAGTTAGTTGAACATGAAGGTGGTCATATGCTGATAGCACCCATAAGATGTCGTAGAAACGCATTGGTACGCAAATACCTACAGAGTATTACTGGTAGGCACAAACCTATTAAGAAGGTACGATATGTTAATTTAGAGCAAAGTTTACATAATGGTGGGGGTCCTGCGTGTCTTAGGTTGCGTGTTGCGATGACCAAACCCGAGTATTCTGCGTTGCATTCTGGTGTAATTTTCACCGATACACTTCATCTAAGATTGAGAAAGTGGGTAAAGCAGTATTATATGGGAAATCTCATATATGAAGATTTGTTCGTGCCGAGTTATATAAAACGGTGTAGAGATGCTTTATCGGAATTAACTGATATACTAGATTTGGGTGATATATACCCGTTCCAAACAAAATAAATCTCAATTTACCTATTTATATTTGTGTTTTATGATTCAAAACTTTATTTTTGGTTGATGTTAGAGTGGATGTTTTTTGTTTTCATAATTTTACACACAGAGTCTTCTAACATAAAAATAATGAAAGAAACTCAAATTCAAGATCAAGTTCAATTGCAAGAGTTTATGCAGGATATAAAACAAAATCCACAAAAACTTAGTGAGTTTATTGAATTAAGAAAAAAAAGTGAGAAATAAATGTTGACATAAAAAATTAAAATGTCATAATTATATCTCATTATGAAAACATTAGTTAAAATAATCGCAACCATCGCCGTACTTGGCGGAGGGTTTTTTGCATATCAATCCGTTAACGCAGCCGACATCACAGGCAACGCAGGAGTATCCTATTCAGATACCCGCACTTTCCGTGGTGTTAAGCAAGCAGACGATACTCTTGGAGTAAATGTCGGTCTTGCAACTTCACTTGCTGAGAAAGTATCATTGGGAGTTTCCCTTGATTCATTCAACGCACTTGAAGCAGGTCAAACCAACGAACTTCGTACAGGAGTTTCTCTTGGTTATGATGTCTCTGAGACAATTGGACTGAATGTAGGATACACCAACTATGATTATCAAAGTGCTACAAGCAACAATGAAATCGGATTAGGTGTTTCTGTGAAAACCCTTCTCAATCCAAGTATTCTGTATGCAATGGATTCAGACAATGATTCCGATGTCGCAGAACTCTCGGTGAGTCATACCATCTCTCTTAACGAGCAGTTTGGTTTGACTCTTGGTGGTTCATTGGGCAATGTTGACGCAGTGGCAGACTATAATTACCATAGTCTTGGTGCTACGATCAACACATCCGTAGGAGGTGCTGACACCTTTGTTGGAATTGCCCTTGTTGACAATGATAACGCAGGAAGTGACTCTGAAACCGTATTCTCGGTTGGATTGTCACTTTCCTTCTAACTTAAAAAACCGAAAGGAGGTGTTTTTACACCTAAAACTTTATTTTTAGAGTTTTAAGACTTCCGTAAGGAAGTCTTTTTTTTTGTATTTTTTCCAAAGAACTTTAATTTTTTTTCAAAAAGGTTGTAGTTATATGAACAATGGCAAAAAAGAAACAAGAAGAATTTGATTTTGAACTCGATGCTGACGATAAAATTGATCAATACGCATCTGAAGTGAATTTAATATTAACGATTCTTGGAAAAATCGATCAAGACCTTGCATCTTCGGTACTTACCAATACAAGTAAATTTGAAGATTTTGATTTAACTGACGAAGAGTTAGATGAGGTCATCACCGATTTGGGATTTGTAGTAAAAAATGAAAATAACATCATTGACATTGCCAAGAAAATGCGTGATAATGCGTGAATGGAAAAAACACTAATTATTATCAAACCCGATGCGATTGAAGCAAAATGTGTCGGAAAAATTATTGATATATTTGAAACGCAAAAGTTTGATATTATTCAAACTGAGATGATGTCGTTGTCAGACGATATGCTGAATGACCATTATTGTCATTTAACTGACAAACCATTTTTTCCAGAGATTGTAGAATTTATGCAAAGTTTACCTGTGATTGTAATGACATTACAAGGTGAGAATGCAGTAGCAAGAGTACGTGACCTTGTAGGAGTCACAGACCCGTCTGAGGCAGACGATGGAACTATTCGTAAGCAGTTTGGTACAGATGTAATGAAAAACGTTGTTCATGCATCTGATTCTGTTGAAAATGCAGAAGCAGAAATTGAACGATTTTTTGGTTAATCTTAGGCCGAGTGGCGGAATTGGTAGACGCTGTCGACTTAAAATCGATTTTCTGTAAAGAAGTGTGGGTTCAAGTCCCGCCTTGGCCACCATTATTTATCAATAGAATCCTGAACTCTTTTCATAAAGTTATTTAATGCATCTTTTTCTTCTGCACCATCTTTAATAAGTTTAGATACTTCAATTGCACCATATAAGTTGGATATAATTTCTCCGATAACATCAAGTTCTTCGTCTTTTAGACTTTCAACTTCGGTAATGTCTTCCAATACTTCTATTGCTTCTATTACGAAATCTTCATCGTTTTCCTGAACAAATTTTGTAATGTGTTTAATTAGAGGCAATCTCATCGATGAATCCTGCAAGAATGGTTGCTTTATTTGTTTGAACTTGATTTACTAATTTACCACCTTTAAATGCAGCGAATGTTGGTAGATTGTCGACATTTGCCAACTTTCTTGACTCAACAAATTTTTCTGCATCTACTAAAACGAAAAGAATATTTTCGTGTAATGTAGAAAACTTTTTGAATTTGGGTTTCATTATACGGCAATTACCACACCATCCTGCTGAAAATTGAACACATACTAAATCGTGTTCTGAAATTAAGTCGGATAAATTGTCTTCTGTTAGTTCTTGTATTTCTTTCATGTTGATAAATATTAGTTTGTATAGCATACTTGACAAAAATATAATATTATAGTACATTATAGTATGAGTACAAAAATATCATTGGATAACGGAAACAAGCAAATTGAATTATCCAAAGAAGGAAAAACTTATCGTATGAAAATAAGTTACAAAAAGAAAGCAACTTGGAATCCGTTTCAGAAACAAGAAACTGACATAGTTTTAGAACAAGACCAACTTGAACAACTCGCAGGATTTCTGAATCTTCATAATAATAGTTATCCGTCTTCAACCAATAATATAGATTTCGGAACATCTATGGAATAAGTAAACCTTACCACTTGGTAAGCATTAACCTTTTTTATAATCTTTTGTTTTTCCAAAATTTTTGGTATTCTTCTTGTATGTGTTACGAAGAAGACTACGAACCTTATGATCATTATGAAAACCACAATCCTCTGCAAGCAGAAGCAGAAACGAATCATTATCGTTTGAAGAATGGAACGTGTAATCAATCAAATAGAATTGTAATTCACTATGAACTTCCACTTGATCGTGATATGGAGAATTGCGATGAAAGGGGTCATCCTTTTTATGGAGTAGATTGGCAACGATTATATTATCGTTTTGAATTCCGTGAAGACAAACATGATCTTCACAATGTTTATTTGGTAGATAAAGAGGGTTACATACATTTTGTACGAAACGGAAGAAATGGAGAAGCAGAGTCACCCAAAGATGCCGACAATGAAAAAGGAAGTTGGAAGTTAAATGATATGGACTATTGGAGAACTTGTTTAAGTAGTAATCGTGATGAAGAAGAAAAATTCTACACAGGATGTATAACTGCAACCAAGTATTTTTTAGGTAGTCGTGAATTTAGAAGAGACTTGCGTGTTGATTTTCATTTAACATTCAAAGATGGAAAAATACTTGAAATTAATCCAGAAGTTAATTACATTTGTAATATTGCCCGATATAAATTAATTGAGTATCGTGAAAATTGGAAAAAGTGGGAAGAATCCGACAAATACAAAGCATTGAAAAAATATTATTGGATACCTCTTGATAATACAGAAAAAAAATTGTATAATGCAGTAGAAAAAGTATCTGAATTTATTAATAAAATAATCATCCGAGTGTGTGCTTGGTGTCGTTTTCAAAAATCAAGATATCCTGAACATTGGTAAAAATATTATTTGACTTTCTATAAAAAGTCTGTCAATATAATAAACAATGAATAAAGAAAAAGAAATGTTTGAAGAATTGACTTTCATTCCCCATAGAAATTCCAGAAGTGCTATATCAGCAAAAAAAGAATTTGACAACGGATGCTTAATATCCGTTGTTACTGGTGAAGGATTGTATGGTGATTTAGATGCTACTGAATTTTATGATTCTACTTTTGAAGTGGCAGTATTTGATGCCAACGGAGATTTCATTCGTTTAACTCCACACGATGACGTAATTGGTCATCAAACTATAAAAGAAGTATCACATATAATGACTCAGTTGCAGAATGATCCCGAATCTCTGCGAGTAGATGAGTTCACCGATTATTGATTCAAGTAAGTGGACTCCGAGTGCAAGTTGGTCAGAAAATCTTACCAACAACACAAAGCATCTATTGCAAAATAAACACGGAGAAACAATTTGGAAACCTTACTTTAATCCGTTCGCAAATAAACTTCCGAGTTACGAACTTGATTTTGGTAGTAACCAAATCTTTGATTATATAAAAGGTCTTGATCCTTGGGGAAGACCTTTCGTAAAAAGCATTTTCTTTTTTGATGACGATGCTAAAAAACCTCAACGAACTGCATTATGGAAAATACAATGTGGAGCAGGTGTACCAAACTATTTGGAAATTGCATTTAATAAATCAAGAGTATACAGAAACTTTAGATTAATTGGATTCACTACTGTAAATGGTGAGGTAGTAAGATTGTATATTACAAATGTGAATAGTGATTCACTTGATAAAATGGCAAGTTCATTTAGTAAAACGAGTAATTTTATAGAATATAAGAAAGCAAACTACATTGATAAAACCGTTGATGATGAACGACCTGTGCCTTTGTGGATTGTATGAACTTGACGAAACCGAAACCATTTGATAATATATAATATAATTTTAATATAACCAAATACACATATGAATCTTAAACCAAATCACTTTGATTTCTGGATTGAAAACAATCTTAACGTTTTGCTTCGTGGTAAGCACGGAGTTGGAAAAACTGCTATGGTAGTTGATGCGTTTGAACGCAAAAACTTAAAGTACAAATACTTTAGTGCAAGTACAATGGACCCTTGGGTTGACTTTATTGGAGTTCCTAAAGAACAAACTGATGAAAACGGAAACTCTTATTTAGGATTAATTCGTCCACAAGAATTCCAAGACGATCAAGTTGAAGCAATTTTTATGGACGAATTTTCAAGAGCACATAAAAAAGTTCGTAATGCGGTAATGGAACTTATTCAGTTCAAAAGCATCAATGGTCGCAAGTTCAAGAATCTTAAAATTGTATGGGCTGCAATTAATCCTGATGATGACGAAGAATTCAATTATGATGTAGATGCACTCGATCCTGCTCAAGAAGATCGTTTTCATGTTCAAGTGGATGTTCCGTATAAACCAGATGTAACTTGGTTCAGAGACACATTTGGAAAGCAACTTGCTAACTCAGCAGTATCTTGGTGGAATGAACTTCCACCTAAAGTTCAAAATCACGTTACACCAAGACGTCTTGAATATGCACTTAAAGTTTATGGTGCAAAAGGTAATCTTCGTCATGTTCTGCCCACTTCAAGCAATGTAAGTAAGTTGATGCGTGTGTTGTCAGATGGACCGGTTGAAGAAAAGTTGGTAGCATTGGCAGCTCGTAAGAAGTTGGTGGAAGCACGTGACTTCATTCGTGTAGAAAACAATTATCGTGATGGCCTTCCTTATATTGTGAAAAGCAAGAAACTTCGTGAGTTTTTTGTTCCATTGTTTGGCAAAGAAAAGTTGTCTAATTTAATGGCAACCGAAAATGAAGTATATAAACTTGCAGTAGACCAAATTACCAAGAAAGATACAAAGTTCACGGAAATCGCAAAAGAAATTGTTACTGCAAATCAAAACAAAAAGTTGGCAAAACAACTTACTAAAGATTTGCATCATATTCTTCACGTAACAGATATGAGTGAACTTAAAGTTGCTCCTCAAAAAGCAACAGGCAATTCAGCAACCGACAATGTTACCTTCAAGCAAGTGATTAAAGGTTTAAGTCAACGCACTGTTAAAACAACTGCACACAGAAAAGAATTGATGTCTGATTTGGTGGGAAATATTCCTTCGCACGGACTTACCAAAGAAACTGCATTAGTTACAATATCAATGATAGATGCAGTTGCTGAACGTTCACATTCTTATACAATTGCTTCACCTGAAATAGTTGGAGCAATAAACAATTGCATTCATGTGGTGTGTGGTACTAAAATGAATTGGTCAGATTTTATTCGTGAACACGGATCACTAATTGCTAATTTTCTTCAAAAAATGCGTGATAGCAATCGTGAAAAAAAGATTTACCAACCGGGTAGATACGGAGATTCCGAGCAAAAATTTGCCGATGAAATGTTTTCTAATTTTGAACCATCCACCGATGATGTGGTTGATATACCACCACCTGTACCACAAAACCTCTCAGATGGATGTGTAAGAACATCAGATGGTGCGATTACTGGTGATTGGAACGGATGACCTGCTTTTATTCAATGGTGGGAATAGACGATTCTTGTGTACAGAGTCTTATTCAAGAAAATTCTTCATTTCAAAACTTTTTGAACAAAATAAATGGTCGGTCAAGTTATGATAAACTAAACTTTACATTTAAAGCAGGAAAAACCGACAGGCCACTGAAATATAGAATAACCGAAAATCATAGAGATTACATTGTTGCCCACGACTCAGAGGTCTTTTACTTTACATCAAGTGGTGATTCTATATACGAAGAGCAAGTTGTCTTGAATACCACATGGTGTGTTGCTAATAAACTTAGGAATAAAAAATATGTAAGATTAAAATGGACAACAAAAGATTTTAATTCATTTGACCCAAAAAAAAAGTCTTGCTATCCGGTTCATAAGTTTCCCTCTAAAAAACCAACGACTGAAATTAACCAAGTTCTTTTGAAAAAAATTACCACTTCTTTAAAAACTCAATTTGAAAAGGCATTCATCAACAGGAAAAAGACTGATCAATTTATGTCTCTAACCAAATTATATAAAGATCAGTTAGAAAAGTTTTATTCGAATATTCTAAGAGAAACTGAATACGAAAAAATTTATACAAAGTATCAACCTTTGCATAAAAATACAATTCATAAATACACAAAATGAAAAATCTGCCACTACAACAATTTGAAGAAATTGCATTCAAGTTAGAATCACATCATTCTATTTTCTACAAGTTGTGGGAAATGGGTGAAATGGTTTTTGATGAAGATATTCCAACCGCAGCTGTTAAATTTGATCGTGCCGGTAATTATGTTTCGTTTCATTTTAATCCTGAGTTTTGGGAATCCAAGACTTCGTATGAACGATTGTTTATCATTTGCCACGAATGTCTACACGTTTGGTTGAACCACGGACTTCGTACAAAGAACGCAAAGTATCCTCAGATGGTTAATACTGCATTAGACGTAGTAATCAATCATATGTTGGTAGAAAACTTCGGATTTCAACGACACAAAATTTCTGACAACAAAGAGTTGTGTTGGATTGATACCGTGTATGGTGAAGAAGATGGTGATATAGAATCAGAAGAAACATTTGAATATTATTACAACAAACTCATTGAAAGTCCCAACACCAAGTTCATTGATTTAAAGTTGGTTGATTCTCACGATCATTTAGAAGAAGTAGATTTTGATAAAATCGTGGACAACCTCGGTGAAGATTTATCTGAACAAGAAAAAAAAGATATTGCCAAGACAATAGATAAACATCGTGAAAAAGCATCATCGTTTGGTCGTGGTGATAGAGCAATGGCAGAATGGGAAACAATGACGGTTCCTAACACCATCAAAAGAAAACGTGCTTGGTTTGAACTTATTAAAAAATGGGCAACTCACAAAGGACAAACTGATGCAGATGCAGATCAATGGGTAAGAAAAAATCGCAGACTTGCATTTCTTGAAAGTAATACAGGTAGTCAACTTATGCTTCCATCAGAAAACGAAGATTGTGCATATGATGATGACAAAGTTGAAATGTGGTTGTATCTTGATGTAAGTGGTTCGTGCTATAACCTCAGAAACGATTTCTTTTGTGCATCATTAACGATTCCACAAGATAGAATCAAAATGCGTACTTTCTGCTTCGATACAAAAATAACGGAAGTCAATTTAAAAGATCGTCAACTTATTAGTGGTGGTGGAACTTCATTTTCAATTATAGAACAACACATTCAAAAAGAACTTAAACCAGGAAAAAAGCATCCTGTAATTTTTGTATTTACAGATGGATACGGAGATTCGGTGCATATCAATGAACCAAAAAAGTGGCATTGGTTTATAGAAGGAAGTTGGGGAATAGAACAAGCAAAACATTTAACCGATTCAAAATGTAATTTTTATCCTATGGAAGATTTTAAGTAGGATTGACAAAACACAAAACAAACTATATAGTATAATCATGATTAAAGTAAAAGTAAGAGAAGGTGAACCCATTGATCGGGCATTAAAACGACTTAAAAAGCAACTCAAAGATGAAGGAGTATTAGACGCAGTTAGACAACGCCGATATTTTACTCCAAAGTCTGAGAAACGAAAAAAAGCAAAGCAAAAAGCATATTATGCTCAGTTGATGCAAGAATACAAAAATCAATAAAATGCAAATTGCTCACGATATAACTGACTCTGAACGAGATGCAGTTAAACGACATCTTACATCAAAGAAAGACAGATTGTCTCCTAAAATCATAGATAAGATGTTGTCTAGATATGAAGTGAGTTTGCAAAACAAATCAAAACAAATTGCTCATCTTAAAATGGATTTAGATGATCGTGATATTGCAGTTGATTTGTTTTTTCGTAAAAAGTTAAAAGCAACTGATATTAAAAATCTAATTAAAAAAGATAATGAACGATAGAACCATATCCATTTTTGAAGAATATTGTGACTCGGTAAAACAATTACCAGAAGGAGATTCGGTGGAAGTAAAAGTTCAAGGAAAATATTTTACTGAATTGTATACACGAGTTATGCTACACGGGTGGACCTGCTTGTCAATAATATCAGATGAAAACGATAATCATATTGCAATGTTTGTTGAAAATGGAGCACTTGGTTTGTTTGAAAATATGATGGGTGACGGATTTGATATGAATGAAATGTTTGGTGATGACTTTAAAGACGATGAAAGTGATTGGTGGAAGCACTAATGTTAATTTCTGATAAGTATATACTTATACAATAGTGTGATACCACTTAAATAAAAAAGTTAAAATTATGAAAAACGAAAAGAAGAAAGCAAAATATTTCACAGCTGCTTGGTGTGGTCCATGTAGAATGTATGCCCCTGTTGTAGAAGAACTTGTAACAGAAGGATACGACATTGAAAAAATTAATGTTGATGTGGAAATGGATATGGCACAACAATATGGAATAATGTCAGTTCCCACCATAGTTGTAGAAAACTCCGAGGGTGTGGTTGATGTTTTGATGGGGGTGTATCCAAAAGAAGAAATTGCACAAAGATTGTCTTAGTGGGTGACAAATTTAAGAAGTTAGGATGTTACGCAAAAAAAGTTGTTATTGATAAAATCAATGACGATACCCTTAAAATTTGCGTGGAAGATGAACACGGAGATGAACACACTATTAATGTGGGTGTGATTATAGAAAATCTACAAAATGTAGATACATTCGGTGACAAGCAAGGGCATATGATTGATGTACCTGCATTGAATATAGATTATACAATAAAGAAAACCGAAAAAATAAAATCAACTGACATTTCTATGAAATGGGATCATAGTAAAAAACCATCGGTGTTTGAAGTTAGAAACAAAGACGAAGTTGCATTCTCAGGATCATATACAGACGCAATGGAGTGGGTTAAAAAGAATGTTACAGAATGCAATCAGCACATTGTAAAAAAGTCCCGTCACTAGACACAAGAGCAAGGGCAATATTTTGTTGTATTTGGTTTGGTACAATGCCGTGGAGATTATACGAAAAGAAGAAGCATTATCGTAGAAGTTACTTGCTTCATCTAAAACTCAATTGGAGAATGGTGTTGGTGTGGTTGGCATCTTGGAAAGTTGATACAGAAGAGATTGAATTTGAACAAGAAGTTAATCCAAGTTGGCAATGTGTATTTAATAGTATGTGTGGGGGACTAAGATAGTTTGACATTTTTGTTTAAGTGAGATACTATATATTTTTATGAACGACGCAGAACGAGCAGAGCATATAAAGAGTGCCATTGAGCAAAAATTAATTGAACTTTCAGAGTATTGCGACTCGGTTCAAATTCTTGCTTCGTGGAACGGAATGGATGAACCAGACAATACCCATTCTGCATTCCGTGGTTTCGGAAATTGGTATGCAAGAGTTGGTATGGTCAACAGATTTGTGGAAGAGGAATCTGCAAAGATTCAAAATCAGACCTGGGACGAATCTGACGATTGTTCTGAGTAAGTAATATTTATAGGTGCGTGAAGTGCGTATCAGTCATATTATTATCGTTATGTTTAAGTGGATGTGGATTGTTTCATAAACAATCTGCAAAAGAAGAAGTATGGTCTAAATTAGGAATAGATTCATTGCATTTCAAATCATGTGGACCACAATCACTAAGTGAAATGCATCAACATTTCAACGAATATGTAACAATGCAAATGGTATCAATTCATTTACAAGAAAATCGTGGTGTTAATATTTTCAAAGGCCTTGGTATGATTCACACCAAGTTTCGTCATATAACGTGTCCTCCTGAACTTCGTGCATATTTAAAACGAAATAATTTTGAGTATGAAAAGATAAAGTACACAGATTTAAAAGACGGAGATTTTGCTATTGTGCTACTAAAAGGATACGATGATATACACGAATGGCACTGGGCAACATGGCCAAATGACGAGGTAAGTATTTTAACTTTTTTCGGTGATTACACAAAAATTGTTACAACCTATAAAATAACCAAGAAAATGTAAACATACTCAACTAATCATTTGACTTTTTATATAAAGAATGTCATATTATTAATGTGAAATCAATAATAAGTCTTATATTAATTACAATATTATCTGGATGTCAGTCCACGAAAAAAGTTTCACATTCTCCTTCCGACACCAAGTTACACAAAACTTGGTCAAATGTTTATCTAGTGGAAATGGGAAACGCAATTGTTCACGGTGACTTTAAGACATATGCGTTTTATATGAGTGAGTATGAAGAAGAATTAAAAATAGAATCCAACAGACGTATTTTGCACGAAGATGAACTTTCAACACGATATGGTGATCCTGATCACGAATATTATGTTCAAACCACTATGAAGATGGCAGAAGGTGATTCTGCTTCTGCTTACTTTTATCTTATACGATATATGGATGTTATGCGAAATCGTTTTTTGTATAACATGGATTGGAAACCAATTCCAGATTATGCGAAATAATTTCTTGTGTTTCTATAAAAAGTAGTATAATATAATATTCATGTTAAAACCAAGATTAAGTAAAACGGTAAAGTTTGATACTTGGAACGACACGACTGGATTAAGCATTGCAGTAGATGCAATTGACAAAGCAATTCGTGAGTTACCACATATCAATAGTTCGCAATTAAAAACAGGATATCACTACGACCCAGATGGAAGTGTTGATCCTTATGATGAACATGAAGAAGTCGCAGAATATATGCGGAATCTTTATGAAGTAAAAAACAAACTAGAAAGTGTAATAAAGGAAAACTAAAATGGCAAATCAACGATACTACGGAGAAAAGTTCAAACCAACAAAAGGTGCGTTTGGAAACAAAAGCAAATATCAAAAAAGTTTAGAACGACAAGCAGAACTCAGAAAGCAAATTGCTGAATTTGAAAAAAAGCAAAAGCAAGAAGAAGCAAAAAAAGCAGAAGCAACTGAAAAGAAACCTGAGACAAAAAAAGTAACTGCAAAGAAAACGGGAACAAAAAAGACCGAAACAGAGAATGTCAGTACTGCAACTGAGTAAAGATCAGTCTTCTGCATTCAATGATATAACTGATTGGTACGTTTACCACCAAAAGTCTGTTCCATTTTTAACGATGGGTGGATATGCAGGTACCGGTAAAACTACTTTGATGTCATTGTTACAAGATAAACTGAACAACGCAACAATTGCATATTGTGCTTATACAGGTAAAGCTGCAAGTGTTCTTCGCAAAAAATTAAACGAACATAATCAAGATATCGAAAATAATTGTTCGGTGTCTACGATTCATTCGTTGATATACAAACCAAAACTTGACGAACATGGTCAGGTAAAAGGTTGGGACAAAAAACCAAATATTGATGCGGATATTGTTGTAGTTGATGAAGCAAGTATGATAGGTCAAAGTGTTCACGAAGATTTGCTAAGTTATGGAGTTCCTTTGTTGTATGTGGGAGACCACGGACAACTACCTCCAATCAACGAAAGTTTTAATTTGATGCAAGACCCTATGCTTCGTTTAGAAACACCACATAGGTTCTCAGAGAACTCTCCGTTGATCAAGTTAAGTATGCTTGCTCGTCTTGAAGGAAAAATTCCATTCGGAGAATTTTCAGATAAAGTGAAAAAACTTCCAAAATCAGAAATCTCAAAAAACAACGGTGACATTTCCAAGTTTGTGAAAAGCAAAAGTTTGTTGAATGGTTCTGCGGTAATTGTGTGTGGGTTCAATAAAACAAGAATCGGACTAAATGCTAAGATTCGTGATCACAACGAGTTTACAGAACATACACCAATGATTGGTGACCGTGTTATTTGTTTGAAAAATAATAAACGAAGCAATGTTCCGTTGTATAATGGAGCACACGGAACTATTCGTCATATTACAAAAAATCCACATCTTGATTATGCACGAAGTGTAATAGAAATGGACGGAGTCAACGAAGATATGTTTCGTGGGAAAATGTTGTATGGTGCATTTGCCAAAGAAAAATTCAATTCATACGAAACTAATCCTGGTAAAGAAGTATTTGATTATGGATATGCTATCACCGCACACAAAAGTCAAGGTAGTGAATTTGAAAAGGTAATGGTTATTGAAGAAGGCAAATACGTTTGGCGAGAAAATTGGAACAAGTGGTTGTATACAGCAGTTACACGAAGTTCTGATCAGTTGCTAATCGTTGGTTGACATTTGTTAACAATTTCTTTATATTAATACAATGTCTACAACTTTAAATTATGATGCATTAAGTTCCTTCGTGGACGTAGATGATGTAGATGCAGAATTTCATTCAATTATTGAAAACGAGTTTGACGGAGATTATGAAAATCAAGAAACTATAAATGCGATTTTTAAATATTATCGTAAACATGGATTTCCATATTACAAATTTACCGAACAAGAAAAAATAAACGAAATGCGTAGATTACGCAAAGTGCAATGCGAACAATATATTTCAGATGATATAGTTCGTCAAACAATGCACGGACTTGGATTAGCATGGAGTTACTTTCCTCATAGTTGGAATGTTCGTTGCAACGATAAAAAAAGTCCAATGGATGCTTTTAAAGATGATGAATCTTTTAAAAAGGTTATTCGTAAGTGTTTGATGTTTCGTACAAAGTATGACGGAAAACTTATTAGTGATATGTATCTTCGTAAGATTCTCAAGATAGCAACTGGTGTACAAGGAGTCAGCAACTTTCGTCCAACCGCTGCAGCTGCCATTTACGAAAAGTTTGGTGGAAATGGAGTTACTTGGGATATGAGTTGTGGATGGGGTGGTCGTTTATTGGGTGCTTTGATGAGCAAACGAATTCACACCTACATCGGAACTGATCCAAGCACATTAACTTATCGTGGTCTTGGAAAAATGCGTGATGATTTTAGTTATCTTGGAAAGAAAGTTGAACTACATTGTTTAGGAAGTGAAGCATATTTACCTCAACCAAACTCTATTGATTTGTGTTTTACAAGTCCACCATATTTTGATACTGAAAGATACAGTGACGAAGATACTCAAAGTTATTTGAAATTTCCTGCATATGAGAATTGGTCAAACGGATTTCTTCAACAAACATTGCGTCATGTAAATCGTGGATTAAAGAAGGGTGGTCATCTGCTTCTTAATATTGCCAATGCAGGAAAATTTCCAATTGAAGAAGATGCAGTTAATCTTGCAAAAAAAGTCGGACTCACTTACAAAGGTGAATTAAAGTTATCATTAAGTGCGTTGAACGCAGGTGGATTCAAATATGAACCTATCTTCATATTTATTAAAGAACAATAATATTTATATTCATGGCAAATAAAAAGAAAAAAGAAAATAGTCCGTTTGCAGAAAAACCGGTAGTTAAAAAAGTACAAAAAGTTCAAATTGTAAAACCAGGTGAAATTGCGTCCGATGGAGAAAAAAAACCAATTTCGGTGAGAACCGAACGATTTTTTGATCGTCACAATCACAAAATGGAGTTTTTAAGAACATTGTTTGGATTTGTTACTATTTCATTACAAATTGTTATTCTTGCAAAGATATTTGGTTTGATGTAAATTTGTATGTATTTACCGAATTACAATGTCGTGAAAACGAGTAACTACAAAAAAACCCACTGTCAGAGTTTGAAACATTTGAAGCAGAACAATCAGAAATGCCTGATTTTACTTGTCCACACATTGACAATGTAAATGATTGGTTACACAAAGCAAGTGAATAAATAGAACTGTTGCGAAATATGAATTTTAAACTAAGAGACAACGCAGAATTTTGGAAAGAATACTGCGAACAAACACAAAATAAATTAAACGAAATGCGAGATTTGCAAGAAAATTTACGAAATATCGCAAACCAAGACATTTAATAAACAAATACTTTATTAAAAGAATTCTCAGAAAATATATATTTATAGAAGTAAGTTATGGCAAATAGAAAAACTTTTAACGATTTCAAAGAAGAATTACCACAACTAAGTGACTATGTAGTTGGGTATTCCGATCCAGTCCCACACGGTGAGCGTAAGTTCCGTCTTGCGGATTTAAAAGGTTTCGTGCGAGCTACCGAGGTAGTGAAAATTTTTGGGGATTGTGAGTTTCCTGATACAAGTATACATGGTAAATTTTACCACCTGTATGATGAAGTGGTCGATGGTAAAGATTGTGAAGTCACACTACCAGAGAATCCGGATATGTTCATGCAGTTTGGGATTGTCAATATGACCGATCACAAGTCAGTTATTTTAAAAACCAAGACTGGAACTATAATGTCACGTGGAACTGTTCTTAGAAAAAAATATGATACTGCAATTGTCTATTGGTCTGGTAGTAGTTGGAGTGCATATGGAGACTTGACATCCGATGGAGGTATGAGCATAAAAACATTGAGTGAGAACTATACATTTGAAAGAAAAGACGCAGATTGCATAATGCATATAGTATCCGAATCAGATTTGAATATTGTACTTCCTGATCCAAAATCCATAAATTTAATATCCGGAACCCAATTTTATATTTATAATTTATCTAGTTTCAAGGTAAAATTAAAACCCAATGCAGGAGTTGAACTTCACGCACGATCACACAGTCTTCGTAGAAAGTTTGACGATGTATTGGTATATACTGATGGTGCAAAGTGGTTTGCAACAGGTGACTTAACCTAAAACAAGTTTAACTTTTAAAAAAGTTTGTCAAAAGGCTTGACGAATCGTAATAAATAAACTATATTATATTACATGATTAAAAAAGGCATATCCAGCAAACCAAACTTAATACATGAAATAAGAAATGGTTCGTCAACGAAAGTGAACATTACGCAGTGCCTTGTTGATTTTAATCATAAATGGTTATGACAAGTTGACGAATCGCAAATATTAGAAAGGTGCATACAGCAATCAAAAAAAATAAATGAACTACAAAAAACGCACCTTGACCCTTTTATTAAAAATTAAATATTAAAAATTAAAACACTTAACAATTAAAAAATTAAATTATGGAAAATATCATTTTACCTGAAAGTCACGAACGCAACAACGATAATACCAATTTGGTAAACGAACTTGAGAAATCAACGAATGTTGCTTATACTGCAAATGGTGCTATTTCAAATCGCACCTCACTTGATGCAGTATTAGACTTTTTTGCATCTGCTGGTGCAATGCGGTATAGTGAAGATAGTAAAATTTTTGATTTGTTTCACAAAGCATTTATTCAAGATAATCTTCTTGCATTAAAATGTCTTTTTTACTTCCGTGATATTCGTGGTGGTCAAGGTGAACGAAAAGCATTTCGTGTAATTTTTAAGAAACTCGGAAATCTACATCCCGAGAAAGTTAATCGCAATCTTGAAAACGTTGTTAAATATGGTCGTTGGGATGATTTGTTTTGTCTTGAAAATACCAAAGCATGGTTTCAGGCATCCAAGTTCATTCAAAAACAATTTGAAACGGACGTCGTAAATGAAAACACAGGATTAAATTCTGTATCATTGCTTGCAAAATGGTTGCCAAGTGTTAATGCATCTTCTCAAATCACCAAGAAGCGTGGAAAGTATTTCGCAAAGTTTTTTGGAATGCAACAATCCGAATATCGTAAAACTCTTGCAAAACTCAGAACTGCAATTGGTGTTCTTGAAAAGAAGATGACCACCAAGCAATGGTCTGAAATTGATTACCAAAAAGTTCCAAGTGTTGCCGGACTTAAATATCGTGGAGCATTTTCTCGGAATGACGAAAAACGATATGTAAAGTATCTTGAAGATGTTGCTAGTGGCAAAAAGAAAATTAATGCTTCTACTTTGTATCCTTACGATATCGTATCAAAACTTTTTGATGGGTGTGGTATGAAACGAGTTGGTGAACAAGAAGTTCAGGCTCTTGACGCAATGTGGAATAATCTTCCCAACTATCTTGCAGATCAACCTCATCGTGGTTTGGTTGTGTGTGATACAAGTGGAAGTATGTATGGTGGATGTGGAAGTGTATCACCTATTGATGTATCTGTTTCTTTGGCAATTTATCTTGCTGAACGAAATGATGATCCAACTTTTGGAAATGCGTTTCTTACATTTTCTTCACATCCTCAACTTCAAAGAATTGCCAAAGGTAATATTCTTGAAAAAATTTCTGCTATTTCACGTGCAGATTGGGGATATAACACAGACCTTCAAGCAGTTTTTGATGTTATTCTTGAAACTGCCAAAAATAAGAATCTCGGAAACGACAATCTTCCTGAGAAAGTTTATATCGTTAGTGATATGCAGTTTGATAGTGCGTGTGAAAATGATGAAAATTCAAATTACACCACCATCAAAAAGAAATTTGAAGCAGAAGGTTTCAAATGTCCAGAACTTATCTTTTGGAATGTCAATGCAGAAGGTTGTCAATTACCTGTGACCAAAGACGATCATGGAACTTGTATGGTAAGTGGTTGCTCACCTGCAATTCTTACTGCAATTCTTAGTGGTGAAGAAATTGATCCAATTCAAGTTATGCTTGATGCGATTGATATTGACCGATACTCTTCGGTTGTTGTTTAATTCTACTGCAACTAAAAGCACTTGGTGCTTGACTTTTTATAAGTTTCTTGGTAGTATATAGGTATGATGATGAGAATAGCACTTGGTTTTTTATGGTTCGTTTCTTCTTTGAATGCAGATTTTGTATCTGATTGGAGTAGATATTATCAAACTTCTTTAAATTCTTCCAAAGAAAATCGTGCAAGATTGGTAATTTCCAACGGATACAATATTCCGACATCTGCACAAAATGCAATTGAAATTGCCGCCGACATCTTTGATGGTGATGAAGGCAAAACCAAAAAACAACTGATAAAATATCTTTCTCATACAGGTGCAGTAGAAAGTTTATATAAAACCAAGATTCAATATGGTAATGGTCCTGCTCGTAGTTATTGGCAAGTTGAACCTAAAACCGCAATGGATGTAGTTAAAAACTCTAGTGCTTATTTCGGAAAGAAGTTTCATGCTAAGTATGGCAAGAATGCTTTAAGAAAGTTACAATCATTGAACGAAGCACAATGGGCAGATGTTCTTGAGAAGTACGATGAAATTGGTGCTATTATGGCAACTGCAAAATGGTTAGCAACTAGTTGGTAATTATAATTTATTATAAAAAGACTTGACTTTTTATAATAATTTGAGTAGTATATAGGAATGATAGAAGATAATAACATGAAAAATAAAAATGTAGATGCAGATGATGAAAATATATTATATAATGATGATCCCTTGTATACCTGGCTTACCATAGTGTTTTTTGGAGTTTACTATTATATAGTACTTGCAAATATTAGTGATGTTGCAAGATATCTTAGTTCTAACATATTTGATGTTTCCTTTGATGTATGTGTAACTGCATTGTTTTCATTAGCATTATTTGGCCATCTTTTAGTTTTTTGTTATTTGACTAGAACTTTCAAGTAGAAATAGTAAGCATATATATACTTATATGTGTGAAGCAAACAAATAACCACAAAAGTAATATACTTGGAGCAAAAGAAGTCACCCGTAAACTTGGTGGTTTTGCTAGTCGAAAGATAGTCCAAAAGAATGTTTTTAAGGCAGGTAAGAAGAATTCGTTTGATGTTGCAAAAACCGGTTATATATACTCTGGTTTAAAAAAATATTCCAAGCAACCTCACTGGAGATTAAGTGGCCCTGGTGGATGGCACGTTGATCAGGAATACTTCGATTCTTTGAAATGGTGTGGACCTGCACATGGCCCATATGCCAGTAAATATCTTAGTTTGAAAAAAAAATATGGTGATGACATCGAATGGGGTGGGTATTTTCATTCGTCTGGTCAAAGCAGATCTACGGTAATTTTTGATTATATAGCAGAGTTGTTACCTGACGGATACGAAACATTCATAGATGATGATTTAATGCCAATTCCATCCTATACGTGGCAGAGGGAAGAGGATGACAGATACCATGAACCGATCATGGGGGATAATTATGATCATTTAGGAGCAATGTCTTACGGAGCTCCTATCAACGTTGAACCAATGTGGATGGGAACACATAAAATTTTAATCTTGGATATTGAAAATCCAATATGGGACTATGATGATTTAGGTGTAGAGGTTGCATATGTTCCAATTACTTTAAATCCACATTTAGAGGGCAGCCAACATCCCACTAAGTTCAGCTCATTTTGGGATTCTGGAATGACCACTCATTTAGATGGTTTTTTTAATGTAGTTTCGTGGAATGAAACAGAAAAAACAAATACATTAAACGGCAGAGAACCATCGTCACCAGGTTACCCAGGAGGTTATTGGTATCAGGAATTACACAAGCAAGACGACTGGATGCAAAAAGCTTGTTTAAAAACTGGTCGTGTGTGGTATGATAGACGAATCGGAAGATATCGTCATGTGTTTGATAAATACGAAAACAGAAAATACATCCAACGACACGCATTTCCATATCAAGGTATGCGTCATAAAATGGCAGACCGACTCATCAGTGAAACTCAGTCAGGTAAATCAGATCTGGGGTTGTTGTTGGAATATATACCAAACTATGATATCAGTGAGTCGGAACCGTATGTATATGAAGTTGTTGATGTTACAATGAAGGACGGTCAGGTATGTGCAGTAATTTATGACTTAAAAAATTTATTTCTTGGTAATGAGTATCATTCAAATGTATGGGATGCAGGGGGTGGGGCTGGATATGATTATTCTACAGCTCGCACAATAAAAATTTATTGTGGAAGTTTGGATCTAATGTGTTCTGATTTATCTATAAACTCTTCATCACGACAATCTGTTGACGATGGAAGTTTTAGTCTGTCTTTTAGTGATACAAATACTTCTAAAATTAACGAGTCATCACATGAGGGTATTTTCGCAGGTCTCGACACTCCAAGTTGGAAAAAAATTAGAACGACTCATACATCGGAAAAACTTAGTTCAGACACTTTTTTAAATAAATTTAAAATGGTGTCTCCGACTGGATTTCAAGATGATTCAGTAATTAAAATAGGATATGACTGGATAACCGAAGCAGATAAAGAACATAGATTTAAGAGTTTTCCGATTAGTAAAAAAACTGAATTGTGGACAGGTGAGGTAATATCTGGTAATGCAGAACAAGTTATAGATGAAACTTATAGTAAAAATAACAGTTTGCCAAGTTTTACCAAAGAAGATGTGGTATATACTGCCAGTTATCAACAAAAAGTATCCGAATTAAATGTATCATCATATGATCAATATACATTTTTAACAAACTTTGTTCATGTTAAACGAGATCTAAGTGCAAATACTCTCGGAGACGATAAGATAAAAATACAACTAGATTCAGTGTGCGAACATTCCGATGAATTTGAAATAGGAATTAATGTAAATATAGTTTCTCAAAAACTTGATATTATTATACAACTTCGTTCAGACGGAAAATATCACTCAACACGCAGACTTGGTGGCATACGGGGTCGCAAGTATATAACTACGACCGTAAAAAAGAAGAAAAATGATCTAACTAATATATCGTTTAGAGCTATTTTAGTAAAACAATCTCGGTATCCAAACGAATCTTCTCAAGTAATTTCCGATCATGAAGCGGAAGCTATATTATGCACAGATTATAGTAATCAGTTAATAAGTCTTAATTCAAATTCCATAAAAATAGAAAGTAATGATACTCATTTAGTCATTAAAAACGATACTTCAAAAATATTTGAGTATCAAGTAAACGATGGAGATGTATATAATCTTGCCTTGGCCAAAGATACAGACAACAACGGACTGCGTGTATATATAAATGGTATTAACGAGTTTACGATTGAGTTCTCTGGTGGCCATATAAATTATGATATAAATAAAAAGCATATAAGTGATTTTCTTGTATTTGGTGTATTTGTGGATAACACAACAATCCAACAATCACATGAGTATCTTAGAAGTGTGGACCGAGATGAGTATAATACCTGGTATTTAGAATACAAACGGGGCAATAAAACTACATATGAATTTACATCTCCGTGTGAAGTAAATCTAGAAAATGCGAATCCAGTGATGGAATACGGAAATCCGAATATTTCATTTGATGGCAATGATTTAACTGGTATGTTGCTTAAGAGAAAAAATTCAAATTATGCATTTTCAGAAAAATTTGATGGACATGAAATAAAAGAAATTTTAGGTGAAGGTAAAAACTCGGCACTATTTTCTAAAATAGCAAATGGGGAAGAACTTACTGATATAGAAAATGAACTTGTTACAAAAACACTAGCAGATGCTATACTTGCCTCAACTGTACCATATAGCATGGCAATGGGATATTCAGTAGGTGCGTGGGGAGAGTTCGGTAGTTATGCTTTAGATTTTACCTTTTTTATATTAGATGTAATAGACGTGATGACACTTGGTTTATCGGCACTTACTATTGGTGTTGTAAAATTTACATTTAGACACGGAATTGTTATGTCTACTAGACAGTTACCACCGGCAACAATACTAGGTGCGTTTAGTAGTGCAAGTAAGTATATTCAAGATAATGTTTGGAGAAATGAATACTTTTTAATTATATCAAGATTTATACGAGCAAACGCAAATAAGTTTGCAAACATCCAGGTGCATAGATATTTACCAGTTCCTATGTATAATGATGCCGGAATAAGAACTGGATTCAGATGGCCACTTAGTTCTCACAGAACTATTACCGAAAGGGCAGCTGGAGATATTAACGAGGCCGTAGGTTCTCACCCATTTAATATATGGCAAAACCATAAAGGGCATACCCAGTCTCCAACTCATGGCACGGTGGTAGAGGGTCAAGCAAATTTAGCAGATGATTTCTGTGCTAGGTGGAACGGTGCAAACTCCATTGCAAATAATCCAAAATACCCATCACCTCCAAGCACCATCGACCATGTGGGCGATTCACAAAGATTACTTGATAAAATTAGATTTGGCTCTGTTGATATCAAAATTCCCGTTGATCCGGAGGTAACGAAAAAAATGAACGCACTCACGCCTGACTCAATAAAAGTCTGGAGTAAAAAAGGTAACTCGACAACAAGAAAGATGGTATTAACTAATCTTAAGTCTAATTTGTGGGCATATGACAAAGTTAAGCAGAGTATCTTAAACCCTAAAAATTATAAGGTTCTTACAAAACAATTGGTTGCACAAAGTACAAAAAATGGTGATTTATTTGTAGATATTGACTGGATTACAAGAATGAGAACCGAACTTGTTCAACGTGGAGCAGATGCTTCGCAAATTGAAGAGGCTTTGAAATCGAGTTTTATATCAGAAATATCACGAAATGTAGGTGAGGAAGGTTTATCACAATCGCAAATTGATGCATTTACTAAATTATTAGACGAGTCTGCTCCACCAAATACGATTTCATCTGCTTCCAAAAAATTGAATGCGATAACTGATGCACATATTGATAATGCTGTAGATATTACAAATACAGAACACATTGGAAAATTTTTATTTGAGTCATTTCTTACAACTAATATGCCAGCATTGAAAATTTGGAATATGAGTGATACATTTTCATCTTCTTTGATACTAAAAGAACTTGCTGATAAAGGAGATGGAGGAGAGGCATTCTTAAAATTAGCAAGTATATTACAAGACTCTAGTTTTAACAAACGAGCTTTGGCATCCGGTGATAATATTTTTGAAGAAGCAAGAGAACCCTTCGGAGTTCTTGATGGTGCGGCCGCATCATCAGAGTCGTCAATTATACGAGAGGGAGGTCGTACAGATGGAATCGGAAAAAATGGATGTATTCCATTAGGACACGTAAAATTCACAACCGCACTATCAAAAGTTAAGGCAGGTGAAACAAATATCGCAAATTTACATAAAAAATCCCCAATCAGTCGAGGAATGAATAACGAGGTAACCGAGTTACTTAATACATACACAGAACTTGGTGATATATTTGATCAGATAGCAAAAGGCAATATTCTTTCTGTTGAAGCAATCGATCAATCGTTGTTAAAATTGTGTCCTGCGTTAAAGCAAATTGTTCCAATGGAATCTGGTTATGTAAAAGACGAACTAACTTATGCGATCTGGAATGCTATCGAAGCACGAAAGTCTGAGTATCAAAAAATAGCTGATACTGCGAAACCGCTAGGAGCGAGTACACTACCAACTGCATCTGTAGACCGAAAACTTTCTTATTTTGAATCAGGAGTTTCGTGTAAAGCATTTTATGAAGAAGGTGAACTTGTATTGTCTGCCACTCGTATGCAAATTACAGATGAAGTCGTTGGTAAAAATACACTGGTTCAAAAGTTATTTTGTAATGCTGATACATTGGCTAGAGCAAAAAGTGGAAATTTGACTTTAGATGATGATGTAGTTGTATTGGCATCGGGAATCGCAGATACCGCAAATTGGCCAGGTGGTTCTCAGATGGATGATTTTTTACAGGGTGTTAGTGAACTTGATTCATTTCGTCCCGCTACACAACAAACTTCATTTGGAAATCTCGCAAATAAAGAGTCGGCTAGGGCTGCACTTGAGATAGTCGCAAACGCAACAGAAGGAGTAGGTGATTTGATGGGAAAATCGACCCGGCCGGGTAATCAACAAAATGAAGTTTTTGAAGAAGGCCTTGGCCACATTACATCCAGTTCCAAGACCGATGAAATGGCAAGAACAGGTCAATCTATTTTAAACGATAATGCAACAAAATATTATAACAGATCAAATCCAAACATGGGGCCCCGTGTTCATAAGGCCTGGGGAGCTGCACAATCTGCAAGAAAAGTAGTACCTGGGCATAGATTGAAAAGTGATGTCATAAAAGCTTTCAAACCTGGGGATAAATTGTATGATGAGATTGTAGGAAGATTAACCAACTCTAATGTGACAAAAGAACAATGGAACAAAGCAGGTGTTCGTTGGACCGGACCTGATCCAGACACCAATGAAATTCTTGTAGTGTGTAATGGAGGTTTTGGTCCTAATATTACTAATCCAGGGTATACAAAAGTAGCCGACCAAGACGAAGCAGGTGATGTGCTTTGGGAAATTCAGGGAGACCAGGTGGACAAATATATAGGAAACTGGTTAAAAGGTGAGCATTCTGTGATAGATAATGTAGATAGTTACAATAGACTGAGTGATGAAGTAAAGCAAATGGATTTAAATATTGTTGAAAAAATTGCTCAAGCAGTTGATCCTTATTTTGCTCCTAATGTTACTGTTAGAGAACTTAATAGTGTGAATGCAGCTAGAGGTGGACCACTGAGCATGATACAGGATCCTGGAATTCAAGTTGATCTAGGTGCTATTAGTTCTGCGTTTGACGGAGCAACTGCAATGGTAATTCCACCTGTTAATTCAGTAGCAACGGATATAGCAAAATGGGAAGATGTGCTTAATGCACCGGTTTCTTTAGTAGAGTCAGAAATGGCCCCAATATTGTACGCCGCAAGGGCGCAAAAAGAAACACTTGAGCAAATTCGAAAAAATACACCTCCAGTCGCACCCACTCCACCGAAATTTGTTAATACGGACACAGGTATAAAGTATACTAAACCAATAAGACAGGCTAAAGGAGCCGCACTGAAACACGCATCTTCGGTTAGGAACTGGCCTGGATTGGCATCGGTGATTGGATCAGTTGCATCAACAATTAAACTATTTGATGGTATCATCAAGAAGGGTTCAAAAAAGCAATCAATTACATCATCTGCAACTAACGAATTATCTTCAATTCAAGCAACTACTAGTGATTACTCCACCGCACTTGGCCAAGCAATTGATGCTCCGGGAGGAAATCCCCCCAACACGGATCAATATTATGCTTATTATAACAAAGACAATGTATTTGGAGCAGAAGGTTCAGTCGAACTCAGAAAAACGAGAACCCATGAAGTCGTTATGAAAATGTATTTTACCGAGGTTATGGCACTTAAAGGTGTAACTATCGGAGAAGACTCATCTGGATCAGGTCCAGTTCAAGAATTAATCGACACAGACCCAAAATATAAGTGCGTGAGTTTAGTACAATACAAATCAGCACAAGGAAACGAGGTCAGTGAGTGGCAGTGGGAGGCCGATTGTCATCCGGAACAGGCAGGTTTTCTAGGAGAATTGGATGGACCAGGATCACCTCAATTGGGATCAACTCCACCAAACGCTCTTGGCCAGGGTTGGACTAGACTTTTTGGTGTTACACCCAAACAACCAAGACCCAAGATAGGCCTATTCGTTAACTACCGCAAGCAGCTCCCAGTGCCACCAAAAAGTTACTATTTATCACCCGATGGCAGGATATATTCTTCACCACCACCGTTCGTATGGTAAGCCACCTTTATCTAAGAAAGATTTTTAAATGGAAACATTATTATATATAAATTCAAATATCGATACCCACACGGATTATACTAAAACCCGTGTAGCTGACCAAACCGGAAACTTTATTATAAACGGACAACATGAGTATAGTTCCGAATATAAATTTAGAACAGGAAAAAAGACAACAGGTAGCAGTTTAAAATTTCCATCCAACGAAGACTTGCATATAGCTGATCATTATAATGTATTTAATTTCGGCCCACGTGATTTTTCAATTAGAACTTGGGTAAAGTTTGACGATTCGTTAAACAGCTCTGATTCTTTGTTTTCTAAAAATGTAATTTTATCTAAGTGGTCAGATGATTTCACAGAAACTGAAACAAATAAAGTATTTCGGTTTTCTTATGTCCGTGATAATACAAATCCTGAAAAAAGTTACTTATCATTTGAGTACGCAGGTCCCAAGGGATATGCAAATGAAAATTTTCCCACACTTAATTTAATAGGTACAGACGCAGGAATGTATGACGGAACATATAATAAAGTTGACATAGAGTCAGTTCATGCTGACTTTAAGAGAGACTATCATATTTGGCAAAAAAATTCCGATCAAGTAAATTCAGATTTGCTTGTTATGAAAAAAAGAAAAGACCCAACTGAATTCGAAAACATTAACAAATCTGCTATGGATGTGTTTAGAAAAAATAATTTAGTAGGTGAATTTGGATTTTTAAACTGGGAAGCATATGGAGACAATATAGAAGATTGGAATACTGGAAATAGTCCATATGAAATAATAACTCCTACACAGGGGAAATCAACGTTTACTAATCAGTCGGCCATCGTTGCCAAACAGGGTGATTATGTATTTTCATTTTCAATATCATTGAACGATTCTGTGGATATGCCTATAGGTGACTTTAATGTGTACTTGCTAAATCGTAAAGTAATAAATACAGCCGACATTAACGAATCTGACATAATTGTTAAAAAATCTAAAAACGAAATCACCACCAATCAAAACAATTTTTATTTTAATATTGATCAGGACATAGAAACCTTGTACATATTACTTGAGTCCGATTCAACTGATGTATCCGAACCTCAGAGTATAAAACTATCTGCACTTTCATTGCAAATCAGAGAACATCTGAACAACATAACAAGTGATCAGTTTTTTGTTTTAAAATATGAAAATGGTGAATACAATAATCCTTACAATTCACCAAATGTATCTAAATTTATAGAAGTTGGTCACCATCATAAACTTGAGTGTGGTGATTTAAACGATGGAAAATGGCACTATTTATATACTTCTTGTTTTTACAAACATGAGTATGAAAAAAATGATGCAAATGCAAAAATTCATCTCGGAGTTGATGATATATTTTATGAAGAAGACCGAATCCGAGAAAATATTTCACCTACACTAACTTATATTGATAACAAGGATGGTACATCAGACCGCACTCTGTATCTATCTGCGGTATCTTCTCATTTCGAGAAAACATCGCATGGAGAATATACATCCAAACTATCAACCCAAAATGTGTATATTGGAAGTGATTCAGTTAACTCACAATACAACTTCTCAGGAAAAATTGACACATTGGTAGTCGATGAATTTACATTATACGAAAATGAAGAATTCTATAAATTAGCTCCAAACAATGAACAACCAAAGTGTTTAATTGATGCACTTTCAAATTCAGTTGTTGGATTTTATGATGAGAATACTCACTATTTTATAAATGAACTTGATACTCCAGAGGAAACGGATATTACTATATTTGAACCCACCCACGCAGACGAAGATTCACCAACAACTTCACTTGCGGTTTATAAGAAGCAGCTGGGAAATATTGAGTACTTATCGAGTATTGTGGAAAGTGAAACGGAAATTACAGATGATGACTTAAATAAATGGAAATGGGAACTTAAATTTATGAATCCTCCTGTATTTTTAGTTTATACACAAGAACAACTTGATGAATGGGAGCAAAAAAATCGTCAAAAGGATGCATTATTATGACAACTGAATACACAACATCATCTTCTCAAACTTTACCCGAAGGGTCATACAGCTGCTACGATGATCAAACTGCGTGTGATCCACCGGCTCCATGTGGGTGTCCATATGGCATCCTGGCCAATGACTTTGGGCTTTATTCTCTTTTTTCCGGCATGCCCGCACCAAGCATAAAATTTGATAATCAAAATCCATTAAATCAAGAACTTATAAGTGCTAAGTTAAATTATGACAATGTGGAAATAATAACTGGCAGTTGTGTTGATAACAGTTGGCCAGATGAAGAAACAACACGATATTGGGTAAAATATAAAATTGATTTACATAACTTTATCAACAGAGAAACTTATTATGATCTTTACAATTGTGTATATGATGTGGGGGTTACATTATACATAGATGGTGAGGAATACAATCAAACCGAAGAATTGGTCAATTTAGTACAACCATTACCAACAAACGATGAAGAAATAGAATCCTATGATTTTATAGTCAAAAAAGAAGAAATAACAAATGTCGTGGTGCTTGAAAGAGACACCTGCCCATCTGATATTAAACTTAAAGTTTGTTTTTTATCCGGAAAACCAAGTACATCCGATCAAGTGACCAAACAAAGTACCTCAAATAAGAAAATACAGTATACATGTGAGTGTTGTCAGGAATATACATCATTCACTTCGTATTGCAACGAATCAACCGAGGATATTTGTATACCCTGCAATAATGAAAGTTTTTTACTAAATCATAAGTTTTTAATAAACAACAACGAAGAAGTCAGTGAATTAATATACACAGTTGATATAAATGAACCTTGCTTGGTGCATAGATCAGTTTTATTTAATGATTCAGGTGAAAAGTCAGGCATTAACCACATAACAGGTTACGTAGCAAGGGGTTCGGGGGAAAGCAATACTTCGTTCCACCAAAAAACTAAATCTAAGGGAAGTTTTTCATCGGATGGTACAGAAAAAACTGTATTTAAACCTTCGGAAGATCACTACTGACTTTAGTTTATATAAATACTTGCAAAATAAAAAGTTTTAGATAAACTATATAGGAGTGAATTGGCAAGAATACTTTTATGAAATGGCGAATCTTGTTGCTAAAAAAAGCAAAGATCAATCTACACAAATTGGAGCAGTTATAGTTGGACCCGATAACGAAATTCGTTCAACTGGATACAATAGTTTTCCTTCGGGTATAAACGATGACTTGGATATTCGTCAACAAAGACCTGAAAAGTATTATTGGATAGAACACGCAGAACGCAATGCTTTGTACAATGCAGCTAAAATTGGAGTTTCTATCAAAGACTGCGTAATGTATTTAAATTGTGGTGTTCCGTGTTGTGATTGTGCAAGAGGAATTATCAACTCCGGTATCAGAACAATTTATGTGTGCGAACACGATATCACAAAATCAGCACATTGGTTAGAACATTCTAAACGATCAAAAACTATGTTTAAAGAAAGTGGAGTTGACGTTCTTTGTTACTTTAATTGCTCAAACTGAGTGTTTTTTTGTGTAATTGAATTATTACTTAATTCTTCATGGACTTGTTTGTGTCGTTGAACTGCATTCATCATAGTTTGATTAGTGGGTTTGTCAACGTGCTTCCATACATGATTAGGAATTGACAAGTCTGTGCTATTAACATTGTTGGTGGTGTCGATTAGAAGTGAGTCTATAAGTCCCATTGCCTGCCCTATGTACATATCTTTTTTATTGGAGTCTACGAATGATTTTTCCAGAAGTTCTTTTATTCTTTTTAATTTTTCTTGCATATTTATAAATATAACAAAAAAACTATTGACGATAACTTAATATTACGTAACAATAGATTTATATTAAAAATAATGATGACACAAATTAAAATGATTGCATACAACTAATAAATGAATAGTTGCAATATATCGTTATTAAATATTAAAACACGCATTGCTTTTGCGTACCCAAAATACATAAATGGATAAAAAACAGTTCAACAAAAAGAAACGAGATTACGGACCACGAATAAATGAAAAAATTCGTATACCGCAAATAAGAGTTATTAACGAAGACGGGAAGATGCTCGGCATTATGTCTCCAAAAGAAGCACTATCTCTTGCAAAACAATATGAACTAGATTTGGTAGAAGTCGTTGCTAATGCAAGACCACCTGTTTGTAAAATAATTGAGTATGGAAAATACAAGTATGAGCAAAGCAAAAAGGAAAATACAACTCCTTCAAAGAAATCTAAGTTCAAGGAAATAAAGTTTCACCCTCGTATTGATGAACATGACTATCAAACTAAACTCAAAAAAATATGTGAGTTTCTGGGGAAAGGAAGTCAGGTTAGAGTTGCAGTAGAATTTCGTGGTCGTGAAATGCAGTACAAGAACCTTGGCAATGAGTTACTTGATCGTGTAATCAAAGATGCAGGAGACGTATGCAAGACCAACACTCCGTTTACCTTTGCTGGTAGACGAGTTTCCACAAATCTCAGTCCTGCGAAGAGTTCCTAACTTAGAATACTAAGACAAGAACAACTGCAACTGCAACAAGGGCAACTATTTGCCATACTTTTACACCATGTATCATGTATGTAAATATTATATATACATTATCAACCGTGCGTATATTTATTTAAAAGATGAAATTAGCAGAAGCAATGAAAGAAATAGCAGAGCAATCAGCAGGAATTATTGTATACAGAATCAATTCCGAAAAAATACCTGAGTTTTTATTGCTTAACGGAGATGCGATAGGTTGGGGATTTCCCAAAGGTCATATTGACAAAGGTGAAAATCTCGTTCAAACTGCAAAAAGAGAAACCTATGAAGAAACTTCTCTTAAAATTTCAAAGTTGGAACCTGGATTCAAACAAGAAGTGAAGTATTTTCTGAAGAAGAATTGGTCAACTGGTAAGCAATACAAAACACCCAAGTTAAAGATGGTGACTTATTTTCTTGCGGAAGTTCCATATGAATCAAATGTAAGAATTTCACACGAACACGTTGGTTTTGTTTGGTTGCCATACTCCAAGGCAAAAAAGAAGCAGTTGTTTAACAAGAAACTTTTGAAGTATGCCAAGGACTATATTTTGGCAAAATAATTATTTTCGTTTCAGTATATCTCGGTTTCTTGGTTTTCTAAAACGATGATCAATATCAATGTAACTATCTTGTTCAAATAAATTTGGGTACATTTGTGCAATATGTTCAAATAAAAACTTGTCAACTGGATGTGTTAGGGTTCTATTGCACTCGTTGATCAATAAGTCTGCCATTTGTTTATTCAAAATATAAGCATCTGCTCCATTGTTTAATCTGTAATTGATATTCACCAAAGATTTTTTTGGAAAATAATTTAGTTCGTAAAATTTCTTTAACTGACCAATACGAACATCATCTTCTAGGATACAATAAAAAAAGTCATTGTTAAAAGATGAAATTTTTTCCCACAAATAATGATGACTCATAAAGCAACCGTATGCACCAATGCACTTGTCGTAATGCTTGATAAATTCTTCTTTTATTTCAATTTCAAACTTATTGTCTTCGCAACATTTTATTGGGTCTGCACGACTATCAATTGCTTCAAATACTTCAACGAAACCAACATCATCAAATCTGTGAAATCTTTTACTATCTTTGCAACTAATCGCGAAGTATGACTTGATTATTCTCATTCTCCAAATTCATACCCAAAATACTCAATGTCTTTTGCGTATTTTTTCGCAACGATTTCACGTGTTTCATCATCGTAGTATTTAGTATAGTGTTTATGTTTTGTTTTGTTTCTATGTGGAAGTTTTTGTTGGGGAATTCCAATTTTATCGCAGATTATATTGAAATCCTGTTGCAGGTTTTCAAATCTTCCGATGAAATCAACAACCGTTAAATCTATTAAATTAGACAAACACTCGGTATGAATGTCTTCACTTGGAATAACATTTTTAACAAAGAAGTCATAATCTTCATCTTTATATTTTTTAAAAACTTTTATACGATAAGGATTTTTATCGTGTTCAATCCATTGGTGTTGTACTTTCTCAGTCCATGTAGACACCAATCTATCCCACGGATTTCTGGCAATTGAAAATTTAAAATAATCTTTCCAACTATAATCGAATTGTACATTGTATTCGTTTACACATATATCTGTATTGTTATTGAGGGAGAATAAAATAGAACGAGTGCCACACTTGGCCGTGCGAAACCATACATATTTTTGTTTGTTAGATTGCGTTATACTGTATTTCACGTCTTACTCTCCAAATTTGTACCCGAAATACTCAATATCCTTTGCGTATTTTTCCGCAACGATTTGGCGAGTTTCGTCATCGTAGTATTCGGTGTAGTGTTTGTGTTTTGTGGCATTTGCGTGTGGGAGTTTTTGATGTGGAATTGCAATTTTCTCGCAGATTATATTGAAATCATGTTGCAGGTTTTCAAATCTTCCAATGAAATTACATCCCTTTACAAAGTTGTATTGAAGTCCGTACTTATCATACTTCCACTCAGGATTAATACTGGTAACCCACTCTTTTAAATTTTTTGTCAGACCAAATTTTTTACTATAATAGTAGGCAGATATAAGTCTATCCCAGGGATTACGTACAAATCCAAACTTATAATAAAATTCAAATTTTTTTCCAGGTATGTTTTTCCTGTAATACCACAATGGAATGTGGTGTTTATCATCTGACCAACCTTTAATTTGAATTAGATCACTTATGTTTTTGTTCAAGCATCCTGCTATCGCAGTCGATGCAGTTTTTGTTACACGTGTAAAAACAAATTTATGTTTATGACTAATCATCAAAAATAAATATTGACTTTTTATAATATTAGTGCTAATATACTAATATGAAAATCGTTAATTATGGACAAGAAATTTTAGAAAATCCAACACAACAGGTTACGGAGTTTGATGAAGAGTTAATAAAGTTCACCGACAATATGATTTCCACGATGAAGTCAAGCAATGGAGTCGGATTGGCTGCTCCCCAAGTTGGAGATAATCGTAGAATCTGCGTTGTTGATCTTGGAGTTACCGAAGGATTCGTTTATGACGGAGAAAAGGTTCTAACCGATGACTACTACCCATTGGTTTTGATTAATCCCGAAATCAAAGTTGTATCAGAAGCAAAAAGCATTATGAACGAAGGATGTTTGAGTTTTCCGGGTGTTTCACTTGAGATTAAACGTCCAAGTATCATCAAACTTACTTTTCAAGATATTCAAGGAAACAATCGTATCGTAGAATGTGCGGGTGGTCTTGCTCGTTGCATTCAACACGAAGTTGATCACCTTGATGGAGTTTTATTTAATAAACGAACCAAGAAAATTAAAAACAAGGATGCTAAACTCATCCGTAAAATCAAATCAGAAAATGCCAATTTTGCACTTCAGTAAAGACACAAGAGTAGATCACTTTCATATATTCGGTTACTTTAAAGAGTTTACCGACAAAAATACAAGATCATATCTTGGACATCAGTTTCTTGAGGAAATAGATTCTGATATAAAAATGGGTGCTGAAGCAATGCACTACGAAACTTACACAAAGAATTTTAAATTGAAAAGTGGTTTCAAAGAATTTACGGTGGAAGCATCAACTGATGAACCACTTGAAGTAGAAGTATTTTATAATTTTGCGTGTGGTCGTGCAAAGAAATAACTTTTTTTGTTTTCATATATATTTATTGCTATGAAACATACAAAACTACTCAGCATCGTTGAAGATATTTTAAGTGAAGGTAAAACTCTTTGGAAAGCACCAAGAGGACAGAAGTATGAAAATGAAGCACACGCAAAACGTGAAATCAAAAAGATGCCAAGTAAACTTCAAAAGTATTTTACAACTAAATCTGTTGATGGTCCTTCATACGGAGTTGATGTTGAAGTAAACAAGTCGTTTGAGAAAAAAGCAGAAACACTAGATCAAAGTATGGACACATACACCAAAGAAATTGATGGTTTTGAAATCACTCTTGCAGATGGTTATTATCCAGTCAGTATATCAAAGTTCGACGAATCCGAGTGGAAATAATTTAAATTTAATCTATATACAAAACTAATATTATGAAAATCACAAAAAACGAATTAAAAGAAATAATCCGTGAGGTTATCACAGAATCAACTTGGAAAAAACCGAAGTCATATTTTGTAGCACCAAAAAACGCAAAGTATAAAGATGAAAAAGATGTAGAAAAACGTTTCAAAAAAATTCCACGTCAATTAAAAAATTTCTTGACCCCAACATCCACTGGTATTGAAATAAATAAGAAGAAATTCCACGAGGACGCAGAAGAGTTAGACGAAAACATAGATGATGGAACAGAGTATTATCTTGAAGATTATGTCGTTATTCTTGACAAAAAAGGTGGTAAAAATCTAATGGGTGTTCAAGAATTTCGTGTAGATGATTATCCAGAGTTTGCTTTAAATGCTGGCATAGATTGATGGCAAAACTGGTAACGTTCGATTTTGACGATACCTTGACTATGCCTCGTTGGGACAAGGAAGAAGAATTATGGATGACTGGACTTGAACCCAACAAAAAAACAATTTCAGCAATGAAGAAATTTGCTTCAACTGGATATGAAGTAAAAATCGTCACCTCACGACACGGAACAGGTAATCATAAAAAAGATGTTGCTACATTCACCAAGAAACATAATCTTCCGATCAAAGATATAATTTTTACCAACGGAAAATATAAAGCAGATACATTAGAAAGAATCGGAAGTGTGTTGCATTATGATGATGATACTGAAGAAATCAGCAGAATAAAAAGCAAAGGTATCAAGGTAATTCATATCAAACATCCACTGGATTAAATAATATTTGCAAGTTTTCGTTATATTTATATAATATAATGAATATGTTTGAAAAAATTGAGTGGAAAGATGTAACTGATCACGATAAGTTGATGGACTATATAAAACAACGCATCGGAATGGAAAATTTATACGATGAATTGTATGAAGATTTGTTAGTCGGCATGATGCATAATCGTGATGAACAAAAGAAACAAGAAAAACTAAACAACAAACTATCCAATATGGGTGGTATCATAATGCCAAATGGAAGTTAGTAAAACAGAGTCTGACTCAAGGTGGGCAAAGTTTGTAGATTCATTTGAGGATTATATGTCTGCGAATCCGTTTGTTGAAATAGATGAAGTGTATATGACTTCTCAACAACGTGCAACTATGTATGATCAAGCAGCTGCTGAACTAAAAGCAAAAATAAAGTTAATCAAAGAACAGAAAAAAAAGAACAAGAAATGATTTGGGTTCTTTTAACTTTTGATGATCTTATTTTCAAATCAGATAAAATAACGAAACTCAAATCGGCCACCCTAGAGGAATTTATCAACGGATATGGAGTTCGTGTAGAAGAAACTGTAGACGGATATAATTTGATTGTTCTTAAAAACAAACTAGAATATAATAAAACTTATTTACAACGAAAGCATCTGAACGCATTAACCAAATCAGAAGTCACGGATGTTATGACACAAATTCAAAAATTCGGAAGACAAACCTACTAATGAAAACGCAAAAAACAATTTGCTTATTTTCTATGCCAAGGTGTGGTAGTGGATATTTTTGTGCTATCATGCGGAATTTTGAAAATATCAATGTAAATGCAGAAATTTTTCATTCTAATGTTTGTTTTGCAAGTTCAAAGACCGTAAATGCACTTTCATCAATATATAATATAGACAACCTTGACTTAGAGGAAAAAAAAATAAAACTAGCACACATAAGATTTAATGATTCCGTAAATTTTTACGAAAATTTTAAAAAAACAATTGATGGAGAATGTACATTTTTTAAAGTATTTGATCATATCTTAGACGAAACTATCGGAAATGGAATAAAAATATTTCAGTCAATTATAAACGACATAGATATTGCATTTTTATTAAAAAGAAATACTTTGGATGCTTACATATCCGAAAACAAAGCACAGATGGTAGGTGCATATGCGACCGTTGATACTTCTCATATTAAAATAAAATTCGATAAAGATGAATATCTTTTCGCAAAAGAAAGATATAAAGGATTCTTTAAAATTGTTGAAACTGAACTTAAAAAACAAAATAAATCTTTAATATTATTAAATTACGAAGAATTCATTACCAAATCAAATAAAAATCAGTTGAATTATATTTCTGAAAAAACAAAATTGAAGATAAAAGATAAAGTGTATTTACAATATCCTGTGCAAGATAAAACTACTAAATACAGTGAAAAAATAGAGAACTACGAGGAATATAAAAAATACATACTAACAGAAAGTGAGAAATATAAAAAATGAAAAGACAAAAAAATATCAAAGAAACTCTTGATACATTCGCACGAAAAATAAAAACTGCATCTTTATACGACTGGTACGCATACGATCAAACTGCCGAAGACATCAAAATTAGAAAATTGATTGAATACGCAAAAATAACTGAGTTCAAAAAATAATTATAATAACTCATTTTATCTGATATTTATTATCAGAGATGAAGTGGAAACAAATACTAAAATATCATGCCCGTTGGCAAAGTGGTTTTATTTTTTCATGGCCTACCTTTTTTGTATGCCAGGATTTGCTGAATATGCCACTGTGGGCAAGCATCATTACATTTCAGTTCGTAGGAGCAATAATATATTATAAGATTGACCATTCTATATTTAACAAGTAATATATAATAATGTTAAATAATATATTCTCTTTAACTTTAATCACGATAATGAGTTTCGCAATTTATTTTGCTTCAATTTATCCTGCGATAAAGTTTCTGCAAGCAACTGAGTAATGCTTGAGTTAAATAAGATATATAATCAAGATAATCTGAAAACGATGTCTTTGATGAACAATGAGTTTATAGATTTGGTAGTAACTTCACCTCCTTACGATGAAAGAAGAACCTATAAAGGTTATTCATTTGATTTTGAAAATATAGCAAATGAATTGTATCGTGTAACAAAACAAGGTGGTGTAGTGGTTTGGGTTGTCTCGGATTCAAGTTACGGAGCAAACGAAACAGGTACAAGTTTTAAACAAGCATTGTATTTTAAGGAAATCGGTTTTAATTTATTTGATACAATGATATATGCAAAACCACCAAGAGGTGCTGTGGGAAACAATAAAAGTTATTGGCAAACATTTGAGTATATGTTTGTGTTAAGCAAAGGTTCACCTAAGACAATCAATTTAATTTGTGATCGTGAAAACCAAGAAAGCAGAAGTGGTGATCGTGGAACAAAACGATTAGAAACAGGAGAACTTAAAAGCATAAAACGAGGTGGATATGGAAAACTCGGAAGACGAACAAATATTTGGCAGTATAAAGTTGGTAAAGGAAAAAGTTCAAGTGATGCAATTGCACATGATCATCCTGCTATTTTTCCCGAAGAACTTGCTAAAGATCATATTGCTAGTTGGAGCAACAAATATGATTTAATTTACGATCCGTTTATGGGAAGTGGGACAACTGCAAAAATGGCATTGCTTTGCAATAGAAATTTTATTGGAAGTGAAATTTCCAAAGAATATTGTGACATTGCAAATGAAAGGATACATCAATATGTTACTTGAAACAGATATAGTATACGATGCGTATGTAGACGGATCATTTTCAGCAAAATTTGATAAAGGATCATGGGCATATACCATCGTAGAAAATGAAAAAGACATCAGCATTGCACAGGCCTCTGGACTAATTGATTATACACTTCAACCAGAACTAAAAAAACTGAGGAATATTGCCACGGAATGTCAAGCAGTTATAGAAGCATTAACATATGCATCTCAATATAGATGTAAGTTAAACATTTATTACGACTATATTGGTTTAGAACGATGGGTGTGGGATATAACTGATAATCAGAAACCTTGGCAATGTAAAAACGATTTTACTTGGGAATACCGTCAAAGTGTGATAGAGTATGAAAATAATTTAAATAAAATGATATGGGTAAAGGGTCATTCTGGAAACAAATGGAACGAACATACAGATGACCTCGCAACACGTTTAACTGGAACAAATCTAAAAACAAAAACAACAATATGAGTAAAGTCACGGAAAATTTAATCAGAAGAAGACTATGGAAACAAAATTCAGCATACGGTGAAGGATGCTACACAACAAGCAAAGGAAAAATTCGTGATTTAGTGGCGGCAAGACTTTTAAGTGCTGGATTAGTTCCTTGTCCACTTACTGAAAATTATTTAATTGCAACTGACTTTGATGTAGTTAAAGATGGTGATGGTAATTTGAAATGTTGGGTTCACAAGTGCGAAGTGGCCGGTCATGCAAAAAAATATATGATCTATAATTCTGAATGAAAGTAGAACAGATAGATGTTTGCCTTGAAATGTGGGCCAACAACAAACTTAAAGAATTATGGAAACATCTGAGTTCTTTATCACAACCCGATATTGCATTTGCAATTGCATGGATGACTGCAATGATTCGTGATGACGGAGAAGTTCGGTTGAGTCAGTGGATCGTTTGGTTGGAAACGAAAAGCAATAACCAATAATATATATTATTTGACAATTTATTAAAAATAACTTATAGTAAGTAAAAATATGAAAACATGGACATGGATATTAGTAGGATTCTTCGGATGGTGTATAATTTCAAGTTATTTTGCATATGACTTTATGCTCGAAGCAAAACCCTCTCATTTTTTAAATAACACTATTTCTGTTGAAAATAAATCTCAGACCGATACAATAAAAGTTGATGGTGTTGAATATCTTGTTGTGGAAACGAACAATGGAGTCGGTGTCACTCTCAAGTTGAATAAGAGCAATCTTAGAAAACTCGCAGAGATGGTATCCGAAATTTCCGATGAAATGGATTCGGAAAAGTTCAATAATATAATACAAGGTAAATAAAATGAAAAAACTAACGATAATGCTTGTAAGCATAGCATCTGCTTTGCTTGCATTTGGTGACAATCACAAACAAGTCACTATTACTGGTAACGATACAATGATGTTTGATATTAAAAGTTTCAATGCTTCAAAAGGAACAAATTTCAAACTTACATTCAAAAACACAGGCAAACTTCCAAAGATTGCTATGGGTCACAATTTAGTGATTCTCAAAAAAGGTGTAAGTGCAATTGCATTCGGACAAAAAGTTCTTGCATCTGGTGGCAACGCAAATAATGCGTTGCCTGAAAGTGTAAAAGGTGATGTGCTTGCATATACCAAGTTGCTTGGACCTGGAGAAACAGAAATTATCAACTTCAAAGTTCCAATGGAAATTGGAGCATACGAATATGTGTGTACGTTTCCTGGACACTTCGCAATGATGCGTGGTGTAATGGAAGTAGAATAAAGGAAATTAAATTATGAAAATTCTTGCGATAGGATTGTTATTTGTAACATCAACATTATTTGGTGCGAATATTGTAAATGATACTTGCCCATATTCTGCGAAACCAATCAAAGAAACTCTTACACATACAATTTCTGTGTGTTGTAGTAAGTGTGCAAAACGTGCATTAAAAGACTTAAAAGGAACACTCGCACGAGTAACAGATACAACAAAGTGTCCGTTCTCAGGTCGCAAAGGATCAAAGCAACTGATCATTGGGTTCTGTTGCAAGAATTGTCTTACAAAAGGAAAAAACCAAGGAAACTAATATGAAAAAAATACTAATCTATCTTATGTTCGCATCATTTGCGTATGGAGTCACAGAAACTTGTCCAATTATGGAAGGAGAAGAAAATGATCCAGAAGAATCTGTAGTTGTTGAAGGAAAAACACTTGGTTTTTGTTGTGGAAGTTGTGTATCAAAGTTTGAGGAAAATCAAGCATATTACATCAAAGCAATTCCTGCATTGCAAAAAAAGTTTACAGAAGCAGAGTTAAAGAAACTCGGAGTAGACAAAGTAAAACTTCTTGAGCAACGAGTTTGTCCAATTTATCCAGAACGTATAATTAACCCCAATTCAAAAACAGTTGAATATAAAGGAAAAACTATTTACCTTTGGAGCAGTAGTGCGGTTCGTAGATGGGCTCGTGATGCAGACAAGTATTATCAAGAAGCAGTTAAAGCAGGTATTCTTAAATAGCAAAACGGGAACTATATAAATGAAGAAGTTAATTATCGTATCACTTGTATGTGGATTGCTTAATGCAGTTGCGGTTGATAATCCACAAAAAAATAAACCACAAAAAGAAAAACCTCAGGTTGAAAAACCTGCAAAACCACATTTTCCTCGTCATTGGGGAAAACCACCTGAAGTTCAAGTAAGAGATTATGTAAAACTTCCTGGTAGATTTGGAATGGGAAGTTCAACACTTGCCAAGTGGATTGCAGATAATATCAAACGTGATGTAGATAAAAAACCACAACCGAATAAACCAAAATCACCGGTGAAACCAAACCCTCGTCCAACGCCATCCGATGAACTTAAAGAAAAAATGGACACCCATAAAGAAAATCATCAGATACTTCAAACCAAACTTCGTGAGAAAATTCAAGAACTTGGTAAGAAACCGACAAAAGAAGAAGTACGAAAAGTTGTTGAAAAGTTCCAAACCGACAACAAAGACTTGATCGATTCTCAAAAAGAAATAGGAAAGTCAATTCAGATGTGGCATAATGATAATCGTCCTGAACGTCCAACGAAACCAGAACCAAGTGCAGAAATAAAAGAAAAAATGAAAGAAGTTCATAGCAAGAAAAAAGAAATGGACGAAATTAGAAAAACATTTCAACAAACATTAAAAGCATCAAAGGATTTGACCAAAGAGCAACGTGAAGAAATGATCAAAGAGTTCAAAGAAACGAATGCGGAAAAGCATCAAGCAATAAAAGAAGCACAAAAAGAATTGCAAAAAGAAATCCGTGAAATCAAACAAGACGGTGATCGTAGAAAGTAATTTAAAAACAAAAAAAGCACACATCCGTTCAACGATTCGTTAAACGGATTTTTGTGTAAATAGAATCCAGAATCAAAATGAAAAAGTTATTCATCATCATCATAACACTAGTGTGTGCAAATTATTTATTCGCACAAACACAAGAGATACGCAAACAACCCACTACCAATGCACCTACACTTGAACCACGTAGTCCAACATCAACTGAACTTGAATTGGATGTGAATATAAACACTAACACCGAATCAAATCCACACCCTCCGTCTAAAACTATAATAGCAGAAGTTGAAGAAAGTGAACAACCCAATTTGCTTAATGAACTTAAAACCTTACGGGAAGACAAACAAGAACTTCTTGCAAGAGTAAAACAACTTCAATCTGAAAAAGCAGATATCAAAGAAGACTTTAATGTGGCAACAAAACAAATTCAGGAATTTATTGCAGAAAGAAGTGAACTCAGAAGTTCGGTCAAAGAACTTAGAGATACAATCAACAAAGGTCCTGGATCACTTTTCAACGGTTGGGTGTATTCACAAGAACTTGGTTGGGTTTATGTATCACCTACAATTGTACCATATTCGTATTCTCAAAAAAACGGATGGATGATGTATCAATACGGATCAAATCCACGCAGAGTATTTTACTTTGAAACAGAATCTTGGGAACGACTTGACACACCGATGATTACAGAACGCAATCAAGAACGATGACTGACAAACGCATTCCGAAAAAATTTAAAACTTCGTGGGGGGCAGAATATACTATTTATGTAACAGATGCGCCTGATGCAACCGAAGATGATGAACCTCCACCTGAATTGGTTACGACTTCTAAAATCAACAATATTAAAATGAAAAACATTATACTACTTATTATTGCAATCGGTACAATCGCATTGTGCATAAATTTTAAATCAGAACAACGATCAATTTCGTTTGAAGACGGAACAACTCCATACGAGCAGTTTCCTGACGCATACGAAAACTCAAGTTTCAACCCACAAAACGGATATATAGGAAATACACATGAAAGATAAAAAGAAATTGGCACTTGCAAGCATCATTGCAGGATATACATTAGCAACTGCGTTTATCGTATTGATATTTGCAAATAGACCAACGAACGAAATTGTAGTTGCTTCTGAACAAGAAGAACTTTTTGTGGAGAAAGTTACCGAAGGTGTCAAGATTGCTATGTACGGAAGTGATAGAATTGCAATTGCACAAGGAACGATTTATACTGACCCTGGATTCAAAGCAGTTGATTCTGGTGGAAATGATATTTCAGACCAAGTAATCATTTCTGGTGTCAATGAGGTTGACACGGGTAAAGCAGGTTTCACTTACAAAATTGAATATACTCATATTAACAACAACGGAGATGAAACTAAAGCAGAACGATTCGTTACGGTAAATGGTACAGATTTGATTGTGAATAATCCCGTGGTATACAAAGACCACCTTGATGGAGTTATAGTGAACGATACCGACCCAATCGTTGCGGTTGTAGATAACGATCCTTTGTATGTGGGTAGAGATGTAATTAGAGGCAACGGAGACGTTGTTATTGATGATACACATCGTATCGGTGCAGTAGAGGGTGGTGTAGGTGGAAATGGTCATATAAGAGCAGATAGAGTGCATCGCCGAGACCAACCTCGCACTCGCATCAAAGAAGATGTATACGATAAAGATGTTGATCTTGGTTTGTTGGACAGACGAATTGCAGAACAAGATTTATTTCGTGACGATACCACAGAAATTACCAAAACCCCAAAGAAAAAATTCGGACTTGATAAAGACGGAGTTAATCTTGCGAATTTAACAGTTGCTAATAATCGTGGTGATGATGATGCTGAACTCGGTGAAGTTGATTTGAATTTTGATGATAACAAAAATGGAACATTTGGTCTTAACAAAGGAGAATTGTTTGCGTATAACTTTCCAAGTCAAGGTGTCGGTGCAGGAATCGGCAATAGTGCAGTAGGTGCTGGATCAGGAGCAGGTGCAGGCCTTGGTGCAGGAATTGGTGAAGGAGTGTACAATGGAGAAACAGTTCCAACATTAGGTGGAGTCGGAACATATAATTCAGTTCCTATGGTTGAACCTGGCACAGGTACTGACGCAGATAATGACGGACTTGAAGTTGAAGCAGAACTTGCATTGGGAACTGATCCAACCAAATCTGATTCAGATGGAGATGGATATTCCGATGGAGAAGAAATTGCTTCATATACAAGTCCAAGTGATCCTGCAAGCAATCCTGGTGTTCCTGGTTCGTCTGCACCTTCGTTGGGTGGAGTTGGTGGTTTAATAAGTGGTGCAGGATCAGGTGTCGCAGCTGGATTAATAACCGGTATAGTCAAACCACAACTTGGTGTTCCTGGTGTCGCACCCGGAGTAGGAGTAGGAAATGGTAATTATGGTGGAAAACGAAATTACGATTTACCTCAAGATGGAGCATTGCATATTATGATGCACGTTGATGGAAGTGGAAGTATTTTGAATACACGCAAGCAACTTGAAATTATGAAAAATACTTTGCTTAAAAAAGAACTTCTTCCTTATTACAACAACGATGAGAATTTGTATAACAAACGAGTAACTATCGTTGATGGAAACGGAGAAAGAACATTGCAGTTTTTTGCAGAAGCAGCCAAAAAAGATAATGTATTGGCATTGGTATTTCAAGATGAAGCACAACCTGCATATCATTTGCCTAACTTCAATAAAAAACCAGAAGATCATTATATGGATGATTTAAGTAAACTAAAAAACAAATTGAATGGATACGGAGGATTGTATCGTGGAATTATGTTTCAAGTTGATCGTGGCAAGACATTCGCAAAATCTTTCAAGGAATTTGTCGGAAATGCATTTCAAGGAACTGGTTATTTGGAAAAAGAAAATCTCAAGAAGTATTATTATCAAGACAATCAAAGTAATATTCAAAACAAAAACGGAATTGTATTCAGTGACGAGTATCATGCCAAGGACGAGGGTGATCCACACTATTACATGGACTTGATTTTAAACGCATCTAAAAAGATTGGAATAGATTTAAAAGCAACCGGTGCCGGATTAACCGATGGTAAGTATAATAAAAAGACTCAATGAGATATTTTACTATAGGATTGTGTTTAATGCTTTCATCGTGTGCAACGATGAGTTTATCAGAATCATGTGAGTGTAAGTGTGATAAATGCATAGAATTCTGTTCAGCAAAAGATGGTGATCCACTGTGTCGTAAACTTTTGCGACTAAAGTGCAAGTGCCAATAAAAATTAGAAAAAATCTTAATTTAATTTGCATAACGTATATTTATATACACCATGAATAAAGCAGAACTTAAAGAACTTGTCAGAGAAGTACTTTCCGAAGAAGAAAGTAGTGAACCAGAGATCATTCAGATTGCACGAAGAATTGTAAAGAATCAGCAGTTTGAAAAGGTAAAGGATCCTGTTAGTGGTAAACGTATGGCATTGGATATGTTCTCTGCAAGTGCTATTGTCAAAGTTTATGATGCTTTGTCAGATGGAAACAAAGCAAAAATGGTAAAGCAACCTTTACCTAAGATGGTTGATATCGTATTTAAATTGATGAAGTAATATAACCACATAGATTATTATTATAACATTTCTATATTTATAGAAATGGTGTATTCAGTTTCTAGCAAAACTATAAATAATTGGAATGTGTATGGTCAAAATCATTATTTAGACCTTGTAACTGATGAAAATATATCAGCACAAAATAAACTCGGTGACTATTACGAACAACAAATATTAAATTCAGTTCCTGTGGTTATCGCTGTGTTTCCTACAAAAAAAGAAATTCGGATATACTCTCATCATTTGAATTACGAAATGTTTCTGATACAAAATGAACTAACCAACAAACAACTTGAACTTCACGTAAGTCGTATTCTGTCAATAAATAAAAATAAAATGGCAACCGAAATACAAAAATGTGAAAAATATGACTTTCCTGATTTCTTTGATGATGTATACTGGATTCACGCATCGGATGACACTTATTATTTGATTGATAAATTCATTAAAAAATTGAATAGGTATATTCCGTCTTTATTTGAAATGATTACCAATTGGAAACTTTCGTTGGTTGCAAACTATGATTCAATTAGAATACATTTACTCAAGTTTTTATCGTTGTTACCTTCACTTGACTACGATAAAACGGGAAAGGCAGTAATGAAAAACTTAAACGAAAGTTTGAATATCTGCATATCAGATACTACATTACCACGATGGTTGATGTTTCTTTTGAAAACAAGTAAAAGATTCATCAATTTATTTCCCCAAAAATTATCTGCAAATATAATAAGATGGAGTGTAAGAAAACTTGCAACCAGATTTGTTGTTGATGAAAAAAATTCAGAAAAGACATTAACTAAAATATTTGAAAGCGGTAGATCAGTTACACTTGATCGTCTTGGTGAATTGGTATTGTCTGAAAACGAAGCAGATTCGTATCGTGATGAAGTAATAAATGTGATCAGAAATTTATCTTCTAAAATAGAACCTGGTCAAAAAAATGGTTCGGATATTTTAAACTCACACGTATCAATTAAGGTATCGGCATTATGCTCTCAGTTCAAATCCGAAGCATACGAACATACATTTAATAGGGTAGCACCAAGATTACGAAAAATATTTGATACTGCGATTGAATATCAAACATTCATCAATGTAGATGCAGAACATTATGAATATCGTGATTGCGTATTCAAAATTTTTAAAGATGTGCTATCAGAATACGAATCGTGGAACGATGTAGGAATTGTGGTGCAATGTTATTTGCGTGATTCGTTTACTCATCTCATACAAATAAAAGAGTTTGCTGAATCACGTGGTATTGTAATGCCGATTCGTTTGGTGAAGGGAGCATATTGGGATGCAGAAACTATCGAAGCAGAAGCAACCGGTCATACTGCATATCAATTTTTGAACAAAGAAGAAACTGATATTTGTTTTCGTTCGTGCATTGGATATTGTTTTGACAATTACAGGTTTTTGCAAATATGCGTAGGTTCTCACAATTTTATTGATCACCTGTTTGTTGAACATATGTGGTCAGTTTCTCGTTCACACGCACCAAGACCAGAGCATCAATGCTTGCACAAAACTCACGAAGCACTATCAATGACTATGACCAACAACGGTTGGATTGTTCGTGAATATCTTCCTGTGGGTGATTTGCTTGATGGTATGGCATATCTGGTTCGTAGAATAATGGAGAATGCTTCACAAAAAGGTGTATTGAATATGATGCGAGTTCATAAAACTGCCGACATTAGAATTCCTCCTGTTCATCGTCATCTTGAAAAAATTGAAGACGAAAAAATAATTCGTGACGATACCCTTGAACTTAAATACGAGTTTGTTAATACACCACCCGTTAGATTATACAATGAAGCAGAACGAATACACTTAGATGAATCTATTGATAAATACGATATATCTCAGATACCACAAATGTCAGAGTCCGACTTAAATCAACATTTATCTAATATACAATCAAATCAAGAAACTTGGTCATCTGAAACTAAAGAACAAAGAGCAAGTATGTTGGTACACGCAGCTGATAAAATGCTTGTGCGTAGAAATGAATTTGCAGTTTACATTACAAAAGAAACTAATAAAACATTATCAGAGTCACTTGCTGATGTAGATGAAGCAATAGACTTTCTAAATTATTACGCAAGAAGTGAACTGAAACTTGGTAATTTGAAAGCACGTGGAGCATTTGCAATTGTTGCTCCTTGGAATTTTCCGTTGGCAATTCCGTGTGGAATGAGTGTGGCATCATTAGTTGCCGGGAATGTTACTTTTCTAAAGTCATCAAACAAAGCACATTTTATTGCACACAAGTTTGTTGAACTTATGCACGAATGTGGTGTTCCTAAAAGTGCATTGATTCACGTACACGGAGATAGACACATTGGTAATATTTTGTTGTCAAATGAACACATTGCAGGATGTGTATTCACGGGTTCTAAAAAAGTGGGTAGTGATATTATTGATAAACTTTCAACCCGAATCATCACAAACAATCAATGCACTTATCAAACAAAAATAATTGCAGAGACGGGTGGTAAAAATACAATAATCGTAACTCAAACTGCGGATATAGATGAAGCAATATCTGGTGTATTATATTCGGCATTTGCCCACGCAGGACAAAAATGCTCTGCTTGTTCACGGGTAGTTGTACACAAAAGCATCAAAAAATTATTTGTGGAAAGACTAATTAATGCGATTGAATCTATTATAGTTGCAGAAGCAACAAATTATGCTACATTTGTAAATCCAATTGTTGATGAAAAAGAAACGAACAGATTACTTGAAATTCAAAAAGAAATTAATGAAGAAATTACAAGAAGACGAATAGGTAAAATTCACTTTTATGTTCCTAACGAGAGTGTGGTGCATCCGATGTTAATTGAGTTGGATGAAAAAAACGCATTAAACGGAGATGTTTATTTTAACGAAGAATTGTTTGGTCCTATTTTACATATTACTGAGTTTGAAGATATTCAAGAAGTTCACGAATTAACCAACAACACAGGATACGCATTAACTGGAGGTATTTTTAGTCAGTCTGCTGATGAAATAAGTTCACTTGATTGGTACTTTGATTACGGAAATGTTTATATCAACAGAAACATAACAGGTGCGAGAGTTGGTATAGAACCATTCGGAGGATACAAAGCATCTGGAACAGGACCCAAAGCAGGTGGAGAAACTTATCTTGATTCATTTCATATAAATGAAGATGCAAATCAAGTTTGGTTCAGACACACAGACAAAGTAATTGAGAAACCAGGACAAACTGGATATATTAAAAGAATGTTTGCAAAGAATATTTGTTTTGTATTAAACAAAAAAATGTCAGAGTTTACCAAAAGTTGTATACAAGAGTTACTTTTTAGAGGTCAAAACTTTGATGTATTTTGTTGTGATGAACATTCAAAAAAAGATATAACTAATGTTATTGAAGAAATGGACATTGGAGGTCGTTACGAATTTGTAGATGAAATTAATCCAACTAAAAATTACGAGATTTTCGTAATAGGAAACGAAGTGCATAGTAAGATGTTAAATAAAATAAAAAATGGAATGTCGTTTAACGATGTTCTTCCTATCGTGCTAACAAAATATGATCATATTACCAGCAAAACATTTTCGGATTTGATGTTTTATACACGCACATATGCTATCAATACAATGAAGCACGGAGCAGAACTTTCTTAGTTTTTATAAAAAAATGACTTTTCATAATATATATATTATAGTATATATTGTGAGAAAAATAAAAAAAACCAACGTAACCGAGAACAGAAAACAATGGAATCGTTTGGTTGATTATGAAATCGTGTATCATTTTAATAGTGATATTATTCCACAATCTAAATACTTTAAGTCTGAATCACCAGAGCAAGCATTTAACTGCTTTCAGGATAGTATGAAAAATCGTTTAAATAGTTTGTTCGTGGACGAATTTGCAAAACACAATCCGTATTCCAATCAAAAAGAATTACTTGACATACCGAAAAATATATTATAGTATGTTAATATGTCAAAATCCGATAAAAAAGATTTAACTCAAGTACCTTGGTTACCTGTAAACAAAGAACCAATTGATTGGCAAGATAAAACCAACACAGTTCCTTTGTATATCAAATGTGAATGTTATTCCGAGGGAATTGAAATTCAGTATTATCGTGAAGATGACAACGACAAAGGATTTTATGTCAATTATTGGAAATATGGAATAGGTGGAAGATATTCTGATGTAAGTTTGTGGGACAGAATTCGTTTTGCGTGGAAATTGCTATTCAGAGGAACATTGCACGGTGACCAAATTATACTAAGTGTTAAAGACGCAAAATCAATGAAGCAATATTTAGATAAACATATAAAATACGATGAAGATAATAAATAACATAAAAGATACTTTGGTGGGTTCTTTTAAGGTGCAACCATCATCGGCCAAATTAACAGTTGCCGATGAGATTGCTCTCAAAAACATAATTGAAATTGCCAAAGAACGCATATGGTTGGCCGATCCAATTGATACAGTGGACTATGATGATGATCTGTTTGATGATCATTTGTCTGTGGAAACAATAAAAAGAATAAAAAGTTCAATAAAAGTAATGGAAGTATACTTATTGAAAAATTCAACAAAAGAATAGGTTATGAAAATAAAACTTGGAGTGCGTGGAAATTCCGATGCCGTTAATGCGATTATCATAAAAATGGATGATCTTATGCTTGTTACTGCTGATAATATGTTTCTTGTTGGTGAGGAAAGTAGAAACAAGATGGGAAAGAACATAGTTGCTTTGCTTGATTCTTTGAGTAAAGAACACGAAATAGAAATTGGAGAAACGGTAGCACCCATGATAGAGTCTGAACTGAATTTACAAGAAGGAACTTTAAATAAATTTATAAACAAAGAATAAATTATGAACAAAATGATACAAATGCTCAGAAAAAGTGAGTTACACTTTATATTTGCACTGGTTTTACTAAACCTGTATTGTGCATTTGCTTTACGGGGAGAATCTTTCGTAGATGCAACTCATTTAATGATGGCAGTTATTATGCTGATATTTGCCAATGATAAAATTCTCGAAAAACTTGAGAAAAAGTAATTTTTGGGTTGACTTTTTATAAAAACTATGGTTTAATGTATATATTAACTTAGATCAAGATCAACACCAAAATAAAAATAATGTTATGAGAAAAACAACCGTAAATTTAATCGTAGGTATTCTAATTGGAATATCAATTGTAAAAGTATCCGAGTACGGAATAGAAACATCTCAGTCGGTTCAAACTACTCCCACACTTGCGACCACCAGTCCTGTTCAATCTAACGTAAGTGATCCGTTTGATCAACAAATTGCACCTGGTTTACAAATTGTAGAAGTTCCACCACCCCTTGATATGAATGGCAGAGTTCCGTATCAATGCTATTTTAATGGTCAGCATATAAGACTTCCCAACGAAGTTGTAAAGCAAATCGTTGCAAAACACGGAAATCCAACTGACAACGATCCGAACTTCAATGTTCATAACTTCACAGGCAATCTTAAAATGATTAATCTCCCTGTTGGTTCTACCGTTCCAACTTCTCCGTTTCCAGTTGCGGGTCGCATACGATAATAAAATGTCAGACAAAAACTTAAATGACAGGTTGACTAAACTTGAAAGTAGTATTGTGCATTGCGAAAACGAACTAAACCACATTAAGTCTTTAATACACGAATACACTAATATATTTAAGCAGTTGAGAAAAAATCAAAAGACACTTGAGGAAGAATCAAACTGGAATATAAATTCCGATGTAACTTGCAAAGAGTGTAATGATACTCAGAACGAAGAATGCTATTAAAATGAAAAGTAACGAAGATGAAATTAAAATGCTAAAAGAATTAATAGCAACTCAGGAAGAAAAAATAGATAGTTTGACGGAAGAACTTGAAAAGATTGAATCTAAAAACGACTACGAGTTAACACACAAATGTGCATTCACAGATAACGGAATGATTGATGATTGTGGAATTGAATTGCACTTTGGTTACGGAAGCAATCGTGACTTACAATCATTTACATTCAAAAATGTAAGTGACGGAATGGGAGAAACAGTTTTGAAATTTTTGAACGATTCGTTTGTAAACGGAAAAACTATTCGTGATTATGGTCACGATAGTTTGGGTGGGAAGTCAGAGGACATTCCACTTCCCACAAACGAAACGGTCTATAACGCAGAAAATCATATACAAACATAAACTAATAATATAAACTAAATTATGAGATTAAACGAAGAAGATATAGAACACGTATTAACGCAAAAGGGAGTAGATCAACCCAAAGTAAAAGACATTATGTCTGAAATTAAACGTTTAGAAGACGAAGAAGCAGAACGAGCAAAATTACAATCTGCTTCACGCAAGAAAAAGAAAATGGTATTGGTTGCAAGTGATCCAGATGATCGTTATGCTCAAGTCGTTGATTGTCCTGTGTGGGTTCTTCAAATGAACGAAGAAGATAATCATACAGAGGTTGTAGAAAAAATTAACAATGCAACTTATGCTTACAACAACGATGTCCTCAATGGAAAGAAAAAGTCTTCACGAAAGAATCCTGTTTACAAAGTAAGTGAGAGTCTTGAGCAAGTTACTGCAAAGTATTTTAAAGAAGAAGAAATTTCAGTTAAAACAAAAGAACCAACCGTTATCGTAAGAACCGACAACCAAATTCCACAAAGTTAAAAATGAGTGCGAAGCAATGTTGTGGTGCAAATCCATCCTGTAATGTTAGCAAAAGTATTTATACGGGTAAAACTGATACAGGAAAAGGTGATAAACCAAGACAAGTAACAAAACAATATGAAGAAAATTATACAGAAATTTTTCCAAATGCATTCAAACCCAAGTGGCAAACTGAAATTGAAAAGCAACAACCCACACCGCCAAAGTGATTCTGTGAAATATTTTGATGCCAGACATTTCTACAATGATCTTGACAATCAGGACGATTACTATTTAATGGTAGGAAGTGATGGTAGTGAAAATAAATTTTTAAAGAAAGATACAATTAAGAATGGAAAACTATATTAAATTAAGAAAATCAATTGACACATTTAATCAACATTGGAGAGACGGAACATTAAAGAAACTAAAAACCGAGTTACCTCAGTTTATAGATAACGAGCAATCATATAGTATTTCAGATGTAAAGGAAAAAGATGATGGAATTTATATCCGGTTTTTCAATGGTCTGTACACCCGGTGGAAAAAAGTTATACCCACAGACGAAATAGTGTTTAATGATAGAAACTATAAATTGATGTGGGCGCAACAATAGAAATACGAAATATATCAAAGGCACTTGAAACTGCCGAGGATTACGGATTAATGACGGAAGTTGTTTGGAGTGCGATGCACTATATGAAACAAAATCCAAAAGCAACTTTGTGTGATGCAATTTCATATGGTTTGCTTGAGTGGGTCAAGTAAGTCATGTTACGGGTAATAGATTTTTTTAGCGGTTGTGGTGGTTCTTCTTTGGGAATTGAGCAAGCAGGCCTTGAAATGGTTCTCGCAGTTGATTTGTGGGAAGATGCTTGTAAAACACACGAACTAAATATTGATTGTCCTGTTTGGTGTAAAGACATCAATTTGATAGAAGCATCTGATTTACCTGATTGTGATATAATCATTGGTTCTCCTCCGTGTCAAAAGTTTTCTCAAGCAAATTACTATAATCGTGATTACGATGATTCGTTGGTAAAACGATTCATGGAAATCGTTGATCAAGTAAATCCTAAGTATTGGGTTTGGGAAAATGTTGTAGGAGCAAAACGAGCAATGCCTGGTGTTTGTTTGGATGCACAAAACTTTGGTTTACCACAAAGACGCAAACGACATTTCGTATCAAACTTTAAGTTACCGATGGAAAATTCAGAACCAAACAGAGTTATTTCAGATGTGCTGAAACCCGAAGGAGAAGGTCTTTTAGATGGATACAACTCAAAGGTATATCCATTAAACAAAGTAAGTCCTACCGTGCGTAGAATTCCATTAAAGTGGTACGATGGTCGTGAGATGCCTAAACGATTTAGATTCACTGGATTCACTCATTTAAGCATTGAAGATCATTTGACTTTGATGGGATTTCCTGTAGACTATAAACTACACGGAACAAAAACTAGTAAAATGCTTCAAATAGGAAATGCAGTGTGTCCTCCTGTGATGAAGTCAATAGCAGAAAGAATATTAGAATATGAAGGACTTGGACGAACAGATCAAACCGAATCTTCCTTTTTTGCGGAAGTGGGTTAAAATGTATAAAGATGAATGGGGAGCAGAAAACGAAGTAGCAAACGAACTCCAGCAATGTTTGTTGTATGTAAGTTTTTTACAAGATAGAGTAAAACAACTTGAATTATACAGCGAATGTTTTCAAAAAATTATTGAAGAAGATAAAAAATGCCAAACGAAGAAAAATTAATTGTATCATTTGATGATTTTGTGGATTCTTTGGATCTTGAACCAAAAATTGATTTTGAAACATATTCAGAACAACTTGGGGTTTTATATACCAATTATGCAAGAATGGATATGGATAGTATCACCAAACCTGCTTCTCGGTATAATGTAAAAAACTTTATTTTAAAATATGGAAAAGCAGATTTTCGTTATTATGTAACGAATCAGTTTATTGAAAGTTGTTATGATATGTTCGTGAAAAATCGTGAAGATACTTTATACGATTGGTATTCACACTACATTGAAATTGATACTCTTAAAAGTGGAATGAACTTTTCAGTTGTTCCGTGTAAAGCAAGAAATCATTTTGACGGAACATTAAATTCTGATACAAGTCGTATATTAAGAAATATAAATTATAAAACTTTATATTCTACGAAACGATTGCACAAAAATGATTTTCAAGATTGTCAAAGTATTTTGAAGTGTTTGTTCAAATGGCATTTGCTTCGTAATAGTTTTGTAGGACCTGCGAGTTTCAATTTCTTTTTAGACAAAAATATGACTTCGGTGTGGAGTTCGGTTATGTCTACAATTTCTAAACCAGGTATTTTCAATCCAAATACTTATGCAAGTATTTTGAATACCGTGTTTGAAGGTAAAAAGTTGTTCGCACCAACAATGGGTTGGAATAGTTATCAACTTGCATATTACCAAACCAACTTTGAGCAATTCGTTGCAACTGATGTTATTTCAGATGTTGTTGATAATGGAAACAAACTTCATGATTATTACGAGTCATTAAAAAATCCATTTTTAGATTACGGAAATAAATCAATTAAATTGTATGATTGTCCAAGTGAAAAATTAAATGATACCCACAACTTTTGTAAAGAATACAGCAACCATTTTGATGCAGTATTGTTTGGTCCTCCGTGCTTTAAGTTTGAAATTTACGAAGGTGAACAACAAAGTGTAAACAATTATGAAACCTACACAGAGTGGTTAAATGGATATTGGAAACCTACTTTGGAAATTTGTGCAGAAGTAATGAAACCTGGTGCGAAACTTGGATTTGTTGTGCGTGATTATGCTGACTATTTTGGTTACAATTATTTGTTGTCGCAAGATTTAACAAACATTGCTGAAGAAATTTTTGGAAAAACCAAAACATACAAAATAAAGTTATCGCAAATGAAAACTAAACGAAGTCCCAAAAAACTCGCAATGGGTAATTATGAAACTTTGTGCGTATATGAGAAAGGATGACGAAATGGTTTCATTAAATCCAGAATACGGAATTGAAGTGACGACTCTTGCTCAATTAGCTGATAAAGCAAAGGACGATAATCCTGAGTTATATAACATATTAACTATCTTAATAGCAAGTATGCGTGGTAAAGACGAAAAAAAACTTTTGGATTATTGCAATAAATACTTAGAAGATAAAGTCTATGTTGACAAACTAAAAGATCAAATTTCTGATATGCTCGAAAAATATAAAAAAAATAAAGATGGGGACAACGATGACAATTGGACTTGGAATTTTTAAGTCTTGACTTTTTATAGTTTTTTTAATATGATATATAAATAATGTACAACTATCTAAAATGCAAATATACACTTAACTTGTCAGACGACGAAAAAAACTCAATTAAACGAAGTTCAGAGACTATAACTTTTCTGTGCGATTCTATTTTAAATAAATCTGGTGAGTTTTTAATCAGGAGCAACGGAGAGTTGTGCCACAATGTTACAGAGTTTGAAAAAGTTGATAAAACTGATATAGGCGAACCAGGAGTTATTTGGAATGGTACTGAATATGCTAGAATACAGAGTACCGAGTGGGTACGGGTTGATTTCACTGGAACTTTTACAGTGGAGTCTCAGATAATTTCTAAAGAAACTGATGCGGATATAAAAATTGAATTTGAATTTAAGAGTGGTTATGTGGTAAACCACACACCCAATATAGTCTTGATAGATAACACACAACGACTTGAGCATGATAAGAAAATAAAACAACTTGCAATCAACCGGGCTAAAAAATTCAATTCACCTTTATATAGGACCTATGAAGGTGTTGTCAAAAAACCTTTAATTAAAATACTACATGGACTTGGATACACTGGTAGCTATATCCAAGATATTGCATGGAAACTAGAACGTAAACTAAACAAATAAATGAGTGATATAGATACAACAAACGCAACTAAAAATAATTCAACAATGTATATGTTTTCCACATTCTTAGAATATGCACTAAATAAATATATGCCAATTGTAATGGTGTGTTTTATTTGCTTTTACACGTTTGGGTATGAAACATGGGAACCGTATTTTATAGTTGGTCTTATGTTATTTTCGAATCGTTACAATTTTAAATGCGGATATGCACACTCGTGTCTAGATAATGGATTTGAAGGTGAACCCGATGATACTTTATGATAAATATTATTAAAAATTCAAACGCACCTTTATGTGAGTATAATTTAATTGATACTACTACAGGAAGTGTGCTTGCTAAAGCTAAGTTAACTAAACACGAAGCACATATCAAGAACTATGCGTACGGTTTGAATCGTGCAAATAAAAAATATGAACTTTTAGTTTGTGAAGAGGATTATTGGGACAAAACAAAATTAATACTTCCTTCTTAGGATTTGTTGGTGGTATCAAACAAAATAGTTTGTGCAGATTGGATAGGTAGATTTGGTAATCGTTGTCATTCTTATTTATACGGAAAACATATTGAAGATAAACTTGGATTAAAGTTCTACATTCCATCTAAGTGGGAGGGTTGTTTTATATTTGAAAATCCTGCTTCGGTATACACTCCAATGCAAGAAAAAAGATTTAAGTACGCAGGTGGCAGTGAAAAAAACAAATCTACATTTGACTATAATTCAACTATAATAAAACAAATTAATCGTGAAACAAATGATGAGATTGAATTTGTAGATACGTGTCGTGAAAAAAATTATAATAAAAAAAATCTAGCATACATAAGTTTGATGACAGATGCTCCTTGGTTTTTCCCCAAGGTTACACACGAAGATATTAGAAAATATTTTAAATTTAATGAAGATATATGTAATACCGATATGTATAAGGAGCTATATGACTTACAGGGAACATACGATGTAGCTCATTTCAGAAGAACCGACATAGCTAGCAAAACATATGTCGGTGGCCACTCTCTTGTTAGTAAGCATAGTTACACCACTGCATTTAAAAAATTTGACCAAGATCCAGATGATGTTTTGTGGATTTCCGATGAACCAAGCTTTGGATGGAAGTATAATAAAAAGCTCCCGAGCATAGGTGGAAGACGGATACTCTGGATTGCAGATTTTTTAAAGCTGGTTTTTGCCAGAAGAATATTCAGATCAAACAGTTCTTTCAGTTTATTCGGTTCGTGGATTTCAAAAGCTGAGGTGTTTGCTCCTTGGTTACATGAGTATACTCCTGGTGTAGAAGTGGATTTTGAATTCGTAAACGGAAATTATCCACACTGGATGGCAGTAAAAGGTGTGCATACTAATTATATGTTTGACTTAAAAGGTTTAAAACACGATAATGATTTTATGGAAATAACAAAAAATAAACAAATAAAACAAGTTTCAGTGAAACCAAAATCAACAAAAGATGTTGTGATGATGGTTCATTGGAATGGTAGATTTGGAAATCGCATGGGAAGTTATGCTTTCGGTCGAACATACGCAGAGAAGTATGATCTAGATTTTTATATTCCAAGCAAGTGGGAAGGTACTCATTTATTCAAAGATACAGGTGCGAAAATTATCGAAGATGATAATCTTAGATTAAGAATTAATCAGACAGACAAGCAAATGGACAACTTGTCATATAGATCAAAAGCGGTGGCTGAACATTGCAAACAAAATAACTTAACACCGATAAAATATATGAATCCAGATGATCCATCTCAATATGGAAATAAGAATGTTTTCTTTGACAGTCTGGCCGTCAACGGCCCTCATATCTTTAAAGATATGTCACGCAATAAAATTCTTAAGTGGTTTGAGTTTAATGATGATGTAAAAAACCTTGACATATACAAGATTATGGAAGATAACCAAGGAACATATGATATTGCACATTTAAGAAGAGATGACATCAGTAGTCCACGCTACAATAAAAATAATCATCAGGGTTATAGTGTAGTTAGCAAGCAAAGTTATTTAAATGCGTTTGATAAATTTGGTTTTGATGTGTCTGAGATGGAGTGGACAACTGATGATTGGACTGGAAAATGGGGAGTTGGAAAACCCAAGTATGGCCGGGGTGGTTGGAGTTATCCAGAAGGCTCTCGGGTAATGAATGAGATAATCTTTGATTGGTTACCTGATTTTCTAAGGTTATACTTTGCCAGAAATATATTCAGAGGAAACAGTAGTTTTAGTTGGTGGGCTGCTTTTCTTAGTCCAACTGCTACGACATATTCTCCGGTTCTTACCGAACGAAAAATTTATTTTGAGGAATCTGATGAAGTGAAGTTTGATTTTGTAAAAGGTAATCACCCTCACTGGTTAAATTATAAAGGAAATCCTAAGAATTTAGCAGAAGAGATAATTATTCCTGATTAAGTTTTTGCATAGTCAGTTTAGAATTGTATAATCGTATATTTATATATATGAACACATTTTTTACATCATTTGCAACTCACAACTACGGAGGAGCTTTTAATAATCAAAAAAGATTATCCGAGGAAGCTATCAATAAGGGTAAAGTAAAAAACACATTTCAGTATAAGACAGATGATATAATCGGCTTTTTAAATTTAGCTGATAAGTTTTTTGAGGATGTTAAAGTAGTATATCCAAGACTTCGGCATAGTAGGTATTTTGTTTGGAAACCTCATATAATATTAAAAACATTTGATAATATAAACGAAGGTGATGTAGTTATCTATCACGATGCCGGTAGAAATTGTTATAATTACAAAATTGACAAAGATTTAAATCCGTTTTGTAGATACGTGGTTGAACAACACTCTGGTATTTTTGTAAACTTTGGTGTATTTAAAAATTTTAGATTTACAAAGCATGACTGCTTTGAAGTAATGAATTGCTATGAAGATTTTTATTTTAATCATAATCAGGCAAATGGCTCGTGGGGAATATACCAAAAGACTCCATTTGTAATCGAATTTTTGCAAAAATGGCGTGAATATTGTATGCACGAATCTTATATAGTAACTGATTTGCCGAGCAAACGGTCAGAGCATCCAAAATTTGATGCACACCGACACGATCAGTCTATTTTAACAAATTTACTATTAAAATATTCAAAGCATGAGAACTTAAAACTAGACCCAAAATTAACAGATAAAAAAATAAAAAAACCTTGGGGATTTGAAAAAAATATGTGTAATGCAATCAACAAAATTGAACAAGCATACGGACTGGTATGATTAGTCATAAACATAGAGCAATTTTTGTTCACATACCAAAAACCGCAGGAACATCAATAACAAGTTATTTGCAGAATTTAAATTTTCGTCAACTTAATTATAATTCCGCATTTGATGGTAGTAATGATGATGTAACAGGAGTATTTGTAAATGGTACTTCGTGGAGAATTCGTAGACGGTTGGAAGATATATGGAATGATTATTATAAATTTGCATTTGTGCGTAACCCGTGGGATAGAATGGTAAGTTGTTTTGAAAATCGTGCAATCTCTTATTCAGATTTTAATAAATTTTTAAATGACTATCCGTATCCAAAAAACCATAATTTAATTTGGCATACACTTCCACAACTTACGCACATTAGTGATTTAGACGGAAGTATAATTGTAGATGCAATTGGTAAATATGAAAATTTACAAAGTGATTTTGGTAACTTTCTTGCAGAACTAAATATTAAAAGCACACCCCGGTTGCCAAGATTAAATTCATCAAAACGAAAGCATTATAGTGAATATTATACATCGGAAAAACAAATCGAGTTTGTTTATAATTTGTATCAAAAAGAAATAGATAAATTTGGGTATTCGTATGAACAGGATGTTAAAAAATGCGTAATACAAAAATCAACTGAAGAAATTAAACCAAAAATTAAAAAGCAAATCGTTGTTTCACGTTACGCCGAAAAACTTGCATGGGTAGATAAGATTGACTCTGATGTAGAAATGATCGTATATAATAAAGGCAAACCTGATATAGATTCTAAATATAAAAATCGGATTGATAAATTATGCAATTTGGATAACGTAGGTCGTGAGGGTCATACATATTTATCTCATATTATAGAAAACTATGACAAACTTGCTGATATAACATTCTTTACTCAAGGTAAACCACACTTATTGGGCAGAAGATTAAATTCATTTTTTAAAAATCTTGAAAGCAAATTCGGATCACCTGCATCGGATATGAAAATCCAAACAAACGAAAAGTCTAGGCGGCACATTTTATATTCTGATAACAACCACCCACCGAGGCATTGTAAACTTGCGTTGCATGGTAGGTGGAAATCAACGCAAAAAAGTGAAAAAAATGATCTTGTTACATGGTGGAGTGAGCATCTAGGATTTGCATTTCCACTAAAAGAACAATGTAGATTTTCGTATCATGGAACTTTTTCGGTGACCTCGGAATATATTAAAAATTACCCTAAAGAATTTTATGAAAATTTAAGAGATAGATTATGCAGTTCATCGGCACCAGAAGAAGGACATTTCATGGAAAGGTCATGGGGAGAAATATTCAATCCCAATACTAATTTAATAATACCTAAAAAAACGATCATGAAACAGGCTTGTTTAATCAAGGGATCAAACAAAATATTTAGAATCAAAACGACTCGTAAAACAAATTCATTTGCATTTGAAAGAATGCGTGGTATTCAAAAAATGATATACGATGCTATTGAAAAATTTGATTTAAAAAGCAACTTTCAATTTAGATTACATATGGGAGATTCTCCTATTAATAATATATCATACTCGTTTTCAAGTAGGTCAAATGATTTATCTAAAACTTTTCCTGATTGGAATTTTAATGCTTGGCCAACTGCTGGAATTAAAAACTTTACAAAAACAATTGAGTCATTTAGCAAAATACCAGTTGCTAAAACTTCAAAAATCGGTTGGATTGGATCTTTGTTGAATGTTAATGCACGAAAAGAATTTGTAAGTAAGTATGGTGACACGAATTTTACAGAAGCATTCGTTACACCTGGTTGTTTTAATTTGAATAAAAGAAAACCACCAATATTCATGACATACGAAGAGCAAATACATCGTTGGAAATATTTAATTGACATCCGTGGTATTGGATATTCCGGCCGGACTAAGTTTTTATTTCATTCAAATAGAATACTTTTTTTGGTTGAATCTCCTTACAAGGAGTTTTGGTATAATGGACTAAAACCGTGGGTACACTATATACCTGTTAAGTCTGATTATAGTGATCTTAAAAAAAATTATGATATAATTGAATCAGACGAAAAAATGCAATTAGATATATTGAGCAATCAAAATAAATTTGCAAAAACAAATATAACATATGAAAACTGCTTATATAGAATAAAGGACATAATTGAAAATGAAACTACAAACTAAAAATTTAATATTATTTTTGACACATAATTTTAACGAGGTATTCTTAATGACTTTGAGAAATATAAATGATAAAGACAAAAATAAGATTGTAGTATTATTTGATAAAACAGCAGATATGAAAAAGCATTATGAACTTTTATCTGACACAGATAAAGATATGTTAAATTCATGTGAGTTGATAGAAGGAACTCGTACAAAAATGCCATACGATCCAAAAGGTGGTCATAGCATGTATTATCACTTTCTAAAGAAAAATCCAAAATATATTTACGACTCAGACTTCATTTGGGTATTTGAAAACGATGTATTTTTCTCAGGTGATATAAACGATTTGATTTCGGCTCACAATCACATGAATCACGATGTAATTGTATCGGAATATGGTGGAAGAATACCAAAGTGGAGATGGGAACGGGATGGCATATCAAACAATTTAAAAGAATTGTATGATTATACAGGAGTTCTTGCTTGTGTGTGTAGATTTTCGTCAACATTTATGAAGTTATTCGTAGATAAAATTGGAATTGAATTTGATGGTTATTTAGAGATTTCAATTCCATTGATATGTAAGAAGCATAATTTGTCCATCTGTCAATTTATACCAAACTATATAGGTAAATGCTACCATGTTGGAAATCCATTTACCAGAGTTGTAAAAGAAAAAATTATTAAAAAGAATAATATGGTAGCATTCTTTAAAAATAAGTTATACCACCCAATAAAACTATGAGTACGGATGTCATATTTTATATATTTGCCGGTAGAAAAAAATTCATGTCTATCCTTTTGAGGTATGTAGACATTTTACTTAAACAAAACATAATATCGGAAGTTCATATTTGGGATTATACAAAAACCGAACGAGACAAAAAATATATATACGAAGTGTGTAATTCAAATGATCGTTATATTTTAAAAGTTCCAACAAAAAACGAAAAACATTGGGACGAGTCGTATCATTATTACCGTGACACATTAAATGAATTTGATAAAGTAATCAAATGTGATGATGATATAGTATACATTGACACACAATCGTTTCGAGACTGGATCAATTGTATAAAAGATGGTAAGTTTTACTATCCAAATATAGTAAATAATGACGTATGTGCGTATTTACAACAAAAAAATGGAGTGCATAATTTATTTGATTACATTGTTGACTACGACACATTTAAAATTAAAAATATAACAGACCCAATTACTGGATGGGGTAGATATGCGTGGTTCAGAAGCAGTAAAAAAGCAAACGAGATACATAGATTGTTTTTTAAAAATAAAGATAAATTTATTTTGAGAGATCTACCTCACGAAACTTACAATTCGAGAATTTCTATAAATATGTTTGGGTGTACCGGTAAAACTTTTAAAACTTTTTTATCACACGAGAAATTGGGCAGACAAGACGAGGCTATCGTGAGTGCAAGTTGTGGAGCAGGAAATATAATTAATCTCAATACTACAATAGTACATTTTGCGTTTAGTCCTCAAAAAAAAGTAAAAAGTGATAATGAACTTTTAAGTAAATATATAGACTTATCAATTAAACAAAAAACACATGAAAATTAATATAATAGGATGTGGGTTATCCGGAATAACATCGGCAATTTTGCTAAAAGAACAAGGTCACGATGTTGAAATATTTGAAACACGTGAACACATTGGTGGAAACTGTTATGATGAAAAGCAAGATGGAATAACGGTACATAAATATGGTTCTCATATTTTTCACACACCTGACAAAAAAGTTTGGGAATTTGTAAATCGTTATTCAAAATTTAATGATTATATCCATAAAGTTCGTGCAAATACAAAACACGGACTTATATCAATTCCATATAACAAAAAAACGACTGAACAAATTGGTAAAGAGTTATCACCACAAGAAATACAAGACTTGATTTTTAAAGAATACTCAGAACGACACTGGGGTATAACTTGGGATAAACTTCCTACATCTATAACAAAACGAGTTCCAAACAAACGTGATAATTACGACGAACGTTATTTTTCGGAAGATTATCAAGGTATCCCAGTAGACGGATATACTGTTATGATGAATAATATGCTCAATGGTATCAAAGTAAATGTGGGGGTTGGTAAAGAAGAATACAAAAATCTTAAATGCGACAAAATGATTTACACAGGAAAACCAGATGAATTCTTTGATTTTAGGTATGGTAAACTTCCATATCGTTCGTTAAGGTTTGAACACTATAAAGCAAAACGAGATGAAAGATTTGCATACGAATTGGGTTCTGTAATAAACGAATGTAATACTAAACCATATAATCGCACGGGAGATAACGGAGTTTTCTTAAACGAAACAAATTTAGAGCATACAATTTATACACGTGATTACCCAGAAGAACACGATGAAACAAATGATCCAATATATCCAAAAAATTTTGGTGAAGGTCTTGAAAAATATAAGTTGTATAAGAAGGCAATTGATTCTGAAAAAAATGTAATGTTTCTAGGAAGACTTGCAAGTTACAAATATTTAGATATGTGGATGGCAATAAAACAAGTAATGGGGAATATTAAATAATGATAGTATACGAGACTCAAGGAAAAACTTGTTGTTACATTCATATACCAAAATGTTGTGGTAAATACATTGGTAAAAAAATAATGAAAAATTACAAATGTATAAAAAAATATTGGGGAGATGGTATCAAATCAAAAAAAATATATAAAGTAAACTCATTTGTAGATAGAGCTCATATTCCAGTAGATATGTTTTTGAACCATTTTTATATGAAGGGTGATATAACTGAGTTTGCTACTTATACACGAAATCCATATAATAGGCTTATTTCTGCGTATTTGTATTGTTCGAGAATAAGGAGGAAAACACGAGACGAGAAAAAACACGCACAAAAATTTAAAAGTTTTGTCAAAACCAAATTGGCCAATTCAGATTTTGGAAAATATAATTATCCACATCATAATAGACTTGGTGGGGGTGGTGTACACTTTGCAAGACAATGTTTATATTTGAGAACAGATTTTTGTAAAAAACTAAATTTTAAAATAAAAATAAATAAACTTGAGACTATTGATAAGAATGAACCAATGTGGAGTGATTTCAACCTACGTGAATATGATTTGGATTTATATTATGATGCAGAGTCTTTTGAAATTGTAAATACATTATATAATGAAGATTTTATTAAATTAAAATATGAAAAAAAACTATGAAAATATTCTATTATTACGATGATGCGTTTGAGGATATGAAAGAAAACTTTGAAAAATCATTTAAGGATGATTTTGAAAAATGTGCAGTAAAACTGGAAACCTTTAAAACATCGGTGGTGGGGAAGGGTCTAAAAAATCCACTGTCAAGGGGAAGGAAACGAACAACAGGAGGTGGTTTGGATTCGTGGTTATTTAAAACAGGTATGGTTGTTGATGCGATAAGCAACAACTTCGGAGAAATTATTGTGATTTCTGATATTGATATCGTGTTTTATGACAAATGTATTCCAACGATATTAAAAACTATTGAAAATGTAGATATTTCATTTCAACGTGAAAATCCGAGACGAGTTGTGAATATAGGTTTTATTGCAATTAGATGCAATGATACCACATTAAATTTCTGGAAAACAGTTAGAAGGGTATGTATGGATACTAATACGTGGGATCAAAAGGTGGTAAATCAACTTTTGTATAAAAATAAATATCCAATAAAGTGGAATAGATTTCCACCGAAAATTTGGTGCAAAACTCAACGAAAACTTCCTAAAAATATTATTTTACACCATGCCAATTTAGCAGGAACAAAAGCAAAAAAGTATAATCAATTTAGTAAAGTTGAATCTTTGATTAAGAAAAGAAAAGATGAAAAATAAAAATCCCAATAGAGTTTTTATACTTGGGTGTGGTAGAACTTGTGATAGTTTAGATTTTTTAAAGGATTTGAAGCATGAGTATACACTTGGAATTTCACGGTGGTTGTTCGTCAAAAACTTCGATTGTGATTTTTATTACGTGTCAGATGTTGCAAAAATAATTAGTTTGTGCAAAAAATATGGAGGTTTTAATGAATTTAAAACTTTTGTGGAATCAAATAAAAATGTAAAATGGATACGAAACTGGGAAATAGATAATCTTATTTTGACTGAAAACAATTTTAAATTTGGAAAAAATACATATTATACGTCTAAGAAAACAAAAGGTTACTCGAAATCCAAGTTCATGAGATGTCTTACAGACAATAGATATTATGGAAAAATTTTTAGTCACTATGAAGATTTAAAACGGAGTAATTTATTTGATAGCAGATTTAATCAACATACTTATTCTCAAATAGAACTTTTAAGTCCAGAAAAATCAAATCCATATCCACGATATTGTGCTATAAATTATTCTATTTCACTTGCGTATTTACTTGGATTTAGTGAGTGTTATTTAGTAAATTTCGACGTAACGTCTGAAGTAGATTCCAATGTCGCAGGTGCTTATTCAAAGTATATTATGAAATATAAAGATTCATGTGGACTTGCAGAAAAACGTAAAAAAAATAAATATAATGCATTTTGTGGTTGGAATAAATCCTTCTTAAACTCCAACAATTTCAAGGGTATGAAAATTAGAAGATTGGTACCCGACAAACAGTATAAAAAAGAAATTGAACTACACAAAGAAAATTCAAAAAAACTTAAAAAACTTGAAATGATTAAAACAATTCCTTATGAAAAATTTATGTACGAAGGAACGGAGTTTTGATCTCGGTGGTAATAACGAATATAAATTATATTTAAAATACTTATATAAGTGAAAACAAATATAATTGCTGAAATTGGTATTAATCACAACGGTGATGTAAATATTGCAAAGAAATTAATAGATGTAGCATCGGTGGCAGGATGTAACTATGTAAAATTTCAAAAAAGAACACCTGAATTGTGTGTACCAGAAGAGCAGAAAAACAAAATGCGTGAAACTCCCTGGGGCAAAATTACCTACCTTGAATACAAAGAAAAAACTGAGTTTGGTAAAAAGGAATACGATGAAATAGCAAAATACTGCGAGGACCGGAGTATTAAGTGGTTTGCTAGTGTATGGGACACAGAATCAGTTGATTTTATGAGAAACTACGTAGACATTACAAAAGTTCCTTCTGCGTTAATTACTAATGAAGAATTGCTTAAATCAGCAAGAAATTCCGTTGGTTATTTTATGCTTTCTACGGGTATGAGTACAGAACAAGAAATCGACAAAGCAATAGAAATAGGAAATCCTGATTTGATTTTTCATACCAACGCAACTTATCCATGTCCTGTTGATGAACTGAATATGAACTACATTGATTGGTTGAAAAGAAAGCACCCAACGAAAGAAATCGGATACAGTGGACATGAGTTTGGATTAGTTCCTACTTTCGTAGCAGTTTCTATGGGAGTAACATGGGTGGAACGACATATCACTTTAGATAGAACGATGTGGGGTTCTGACCACATGGCATCAATCGAACCTGGTGGTTTGATAAAGATGACGAAAGCAATCCGTGATATCGAAAAAACATTTGGTGAGAGTGGTCCTAGAAAAGTTCTCGGTGGGGAGTTGGAAAAACGAAAAAGTTTAAGAGGGTGATTCACTGATGATAATATCACACGAAAAAAAGTTTATTTATATAGCAACACCAAAAACAGGAACGACTAGTATACATCATCATCTTAAAAAATATAATTCAATAAGATGTAATGGTAATTTTAAATCTAAATACTTTTTACATGCTAATACCGAAACTGCATTTGGTATATTGACGGAAGCGTACCTGAATCCAAAGGATTATTTTATTTTTTCGTGTACACGAAATCCGTGGGAACGATGTGTATCTGAGTATTTCTTTATATGCAAACGATTTCAAGAACCAAAAAGAAAACTTTTGAGAAAATACTATAATCAAAATTTACCTTCATTTGAACAATGGATAATAGAATATAATGCAAATTCTTATTTTCCGGCACACGATTCATGTCAAGTTGATGTGATTCAACCACATTTGACATCAACCACTATGAGATTTGAAAACTTACAAGAAGACTTTAATATAATCTGCGACAAAATTGGAATTCCACGACAAAAACTTCCACATAGAAACAAAATAAACCACAAACACTATACCGAATACTACGATGAAGAAACAAAGGAAATCGTTGCAGAAAAATACGCAAAAGACATTGAGTATTTTGGTTATGAATTTGGGGAATAGAATATGAAAGTACATTCAATAATTCTTGCCAGAGGTGGAAGCAAAGGCCTTCCCAATAAGAACATTATTGATATAAACGGAAATCCATTGCTTTACTATACTGCGAACGCATCATTAAATTCCAATGTCAACGAAACATATGTAAGCACAGATTGTGATAAAATTAAAAAAGTTGCACTGAATCTTGGGTGTAAAGTGATTGATCGTCCAGAGGAAATTTCAGGTGACAATAGCAAAAGTGACGAGGCACTTGTGCATTTTGCTGAAAATGTGAATTTTGATATATTGGTATTTATTCAACCAACATCTCCATTACTAAAATCATCTGATATAAACAACGGTTTACGAAAAATGAAAGATTGCGATTCAGTATTTAGTGTAACAAAAGAACATTGGATTCCACGTTGGACTGAAAGTGGTGAACCATTGAATTGGGATATAAACAATAGACCCATGCGACAAGATGTAAATGAAACCTTTACCGAGAATGGAGCATTTTACATCACCACAAAAACTCAGTTATTAAATTCTAAATTAAGATATGGTGGAAAAATTGGAATGGTTGAAATACCATTCCACAGAAGTTTTCAAATTGACACTATGGACGATTTAAAATTAATTAGAAAATTATTAAAATGATTATTTATGTGGACATAGACGAAACTATTTGTGAAACTGCGTCTGACAGAGATTACGCAAATGCCAAACCTTTAAAAGAACGAATCGCAAAAATAAATAAATTATACGATGGAGGAAATATAATAATTTATTGGACTGCAAGAGGAACTGGTACTGGAATAAATTGGAAAGATGTAACTGAAAAGCAATTCCAAAAGTGGAATGTTAAATACCACGAATTAAAATTTAAAAAACCAATATATGATTTATTCATTGATGATCGCAATATAAACAGTGAAACCTATTTCAATGAAAAATAAAGTATGTATCGTAGGAAGTGGAAACTCTCTTAATGGGAGAAATCTAGGTAACAAAATAGACTCATTCGACAACATTATTAGATTCGGAGGTGCGGATGTTGACTTGCACGACTTTGCAATTGATACTGGTGTCAAGTTTACTAAATTATACCATAATTGTAATGTACCTGCAATGAGACGTTTAAAAAAGAGGTTGGTTCACGATCAAAATAAATACAAATCAGTACGAGAGATAGTCTTTGCACATACTGTTTTTCGTAAAAAACAAAGAAATTGTTTTAGAACCTTACGAAGAAACTTGCAAAAGTTAGAATTTTCTTACAGACTCGGAGATATCCTATCGGAATGCAATGAAAAAATTAAAAAGTATGAGTGTGATGAATTTATCTTTCCTCCCCGAGAGAAACGTTTGGCTAACCCCACCTCAGGATTATACGCAATACTTGATTCACTTGAAAGATATGATGAAATTTATTTGTGTGGGTTTGACGCATTATGTAATTCATACTCATTAGAAAAATCACCAAGACATTATTACGGTACTGGATTTGAATTGCGTCATAAACACAACCTTCGTAGAGAGGCAGACCTTGTTCGTAAACTGATGAAAACACGGGGTGGAATCTATCTGTGGTGAGTTAGCAATCACTTTCTCTCGAATAACTTTTCGTTGTCTAAACTCAACACACCATCGTTTATCAAATCAAGGTTGTGGAGTTTTTCCTTCACTTTTTCACACACTTCTTCTTCAACGGTCTTGGCAACAAACACAATTCTTTGAAGTGCTTTTGTTTTTGCACCATCACGATGAACTCTTCCAAGACATTGCTTTAAAATGATTGCACTATAACTCGGAGAAATTAATGCCATCCTTGGATATTTTCCGTTGAGATCATGCAAACTGATACCAGCACCACCTGCTTGAGTATTCACTATGATAACTCGTTTTTTATCATTTTGAAAATCGTCAATGTTTGTTTGACGTTCCTTCTTTTTGTTTCGTCCGTCAATTATACACTTGGTTTTTAATCGTTCGGATAATGCGTCAATGCTATCTTTGAAATTCATAAACAATACGATGCTCATTCCATTTTCAATTGCATCTTCAGCAAGTTCCACGAACAATGGAACTTTAATAAGTTCACATTTTTGTCTTGCTCTTAATTGAACCACCAACTGGTTTGCTTGTTTTTCTTTTGCAGTCTTGGCAATTTTATTAAGTTTTTCAAGTTCTGCTTTCATTTCAAAAAACACTTGGGTAATTTGCTTGGTATCTGTGGTATCCATGTCGTATGCGATACTATGAACATCACATTCAGGAAATCCAGGAATAGAATCTCTGCGAAGACGAATACCACGGTCAAGAAAAACATCTTTATGCAAACTTTTAAGAACATCTTTGTCTCCGTTGAAAGTGTATCCGAATCTACCTTGATAACATCCATTTCGTTTTACCCAACTCCAAAAACTAGTATTGTTATGCAAACCAAGAATATAACCCATTGCTCTCATATCCATTGGATTGATTGCTGACGTAGCACTTGCCATTAAAATTTTGTATTTTTGTTCTTTTGCAAATATTCCAAGTTTACTATTCAATGAGGTTTGTCCTTTGAGTTTGTGACTTTCATCAAACACAATTAAAGTGTTTTTTGGAATACACCATTCAAATACCTTCTTGCGTCTTCCACCTTTTTTTCCACTGGAAAGCATTTTCCATGTTCCAATTGCCTTGCGATTACCTGTGCGAAGACTTTCGTAATTAACCACAAATTCAGGTACCATATTAAAATGATTTTCACACACCCGTTTCCAACTTTCTTGAACTGCTTTTGGACATACAATTCCTATTTTCATTCCAAGTTCACGTGCTGTTCCAATTGCAGAGTAAGTTTTTCCTACACCTGTATCACTTCCATCCATAGCAGAACCATGTGCTTCAATACTCGCAACTAGTTTGGCAACTGCATCAACCTGCCAAGGATGTAATCCTTTTTTCTTTTTGATCGTTCGGTTCGGTAAATCACTTTCAAGCACAATCTCTGCTTCTGCAACTTCACCGATTAAATCTACACGACTGGTTGCCCAATGGGTAATAAACCATTCTTTTGTGTCTTTGTTTTTTGATACAGAATAGCCCTGCTTCTTCATGTAATCAGAGTTGGTTTTCCAAAATGCCCAAAAACCAGAAGCAAAGTCGGGTTCAAGTAAACATTGCTTTTTCCAACGATTTCCGTATTTTGTCAAAACTTTTTTAGGTTTTGACCATGTTAGTTGATCTGCTAAATCCATTTTTATAGAAATTACATATATATAAATAAGTATTATACAACATTATGTGGGATCAAGTCAAACCAATTACATTGCTATTAGAGCAAGAAAACGAAGATGGTAGTAGTTTTATTATGCATTTTTATTCACACGACCATGACATAGTAAAATTGCGAGAGGCAACTCATATAAATGCTGATAAAAATTTAGTAGGTACATATTCTCGTTTATTAGATGCCCATACCGAGTCTTCATACACGGCATCGTTTTTCATTGAAAGATTAAGTCGCAACTCAGTCAAAAAAATGGTTGAGTACTACGAAAATCCAAGATTATTCGTGGAGTATTTGATATAAATAACACACATTTTGATTTCTGTGTTTGACTTATTTGTAATATTTTTCTACAATGTTACAAATGAATAATAAAAGTCGTTTATTAAAATATTCCGATATAGTGCTAACACCACGACTAAGCAAAATAGAATCACGCAGTCAGATTGATGTAAGTTGCAAATTCGGTAATCAGTTATTTAATTTACCGGTAGTTCCTGCAAACATGAAAACTGTAATTAATGATGAACTTGCCAAAACCTTATCAGATGCAGGATATTTTTATATAATGCACCGATTTAATATGAGCAATTATCGTTTTGTTACCCGAGCAAATAAAGAGAATTGGAAAACCATTTCAATTAGTGTTGGTGTTAAACCAAGTGATATTGAAGCTCTTGAACGAATTGCCTACGATGATTTGCGAGTGGACTACATTACAATCGATATTGCTCATGGTCATAGTATATTGATGAAAAACACTATTGCCGAAATAAAAAAGCTTTTCGGTGATAAAACTTTCATTATTGCTGGAAATGTTGCAACATCAGACGCAGTAAAGGAAATCACATATTGGGGTGCAGACGCAATCAAAGTAGGAATAGGACAGGGAAGTCCATGTACAACCAAAGACAAAACAGGATTTACTATGCCTATGTTTAGTTGTATGTTAGAATGTGCCAAAAATGCTGATATACCATTGATCGCAGATGGAGGTGTAAAATGCAACGGAGATGTAGCAAAAGCAATGTGTGCAGGTGCTGATATGGTTATGGTAGGTGGAATGTTTGCTGAATGCGTTAATTCTCCGGCGGAAAACATCACGAAAACTCTTCAAACAGGTTTTTTTACAAGTGAGGCATTTCGTCCAACCAACTATAAACCTGAATACAAAGATGTTTGCTATAAACGATATTACGGAAGTGCAAGTCAGTTTAATAAAGGTCATACAAAAAATATCGAAGGAGTTATGCGAGAAGTACCTTGCAACGAACTAAGTTACCTTGAAAAGTTAGACGAAATGACAATGGATTTGCAGAGTAGTGTGAGTTATGCAGGTGGAAATAATTTAAATTGTTTGGCAAATGTAAACTATTTATTGGTATGACACCCGGTGAACAACGATTACTTGATGATAATTTAAAAAACTTTGATTCTTTTATTGAACTTCATAAATTTTTGTTTTCACATGATATAGAACTTACTCACGAAGAGTGGGAAGAGTGTCGTGATAGATTTTTTGGACTTGTTGCTTTTAAGGATACCAACACATCAGATGGTGAATTGGTAGTTGTAAAGCGAGGGGGTATCATTTTTCCTAATATAAAATAAACATATTTTGTTTATTTTGATAACAATATATATTTATTGTTATCAATGGCCACACATATAAAAGTTATATCAAAATTTAATTCATCAAAACTTGATGGTTATTATAGTTTTTTATCCAAGTCTTATACGAATACATTCGGTGAAGTAGATTTGTTCATGTCAGACACTGGTTGGTTTCTGTGGCTACACACTCCACTTAAAAATTCGTATATTATATCAGATACACCAGGAGCAGTTGCTAAAAACTCATACTTGGTAAAAAATAAATCAGAATTGTGGTCAATCAAAACTACAAATGATACAATAATTCCACATGAAAAGTTAGAAGATATTACTTTATTTCATATAAACAACTCACCTTCAACTAACCAATCCGGTTGTACTGATCCAGCTGCAAAAAACTACGAAGAAAGTGCAACAGATGATGATGGAAGTTGTGAATATCTAGATTCGAATTTATTTAGCACAGAACTTGTGTATCCAGATACTCCTACTCCCGATTCTCATGAATCTCCAACTGAAACATCACCGTGTGGTCCTGGATCTTACTGCAATCAGAAAGAGTGTAAGGGCTTAAAAACCACAGACAACCCAGATTGTTGTGGAAATACTCCGTATAATAGTGAACAGTTCTGTTGTGACGTTTATCAGGACCCCACCGGCCATGGCATAACCGAAATCATTTCCAATAAAGAATTTTATTGTGATTCATTGTGTCAGAATGAAAAACTTGATGATGAGGAGTGTTGTGGACCTGAACCATTTAATCCAGAGTCTGAAACGTGTTGCAATGGCAATGTTATACCAACTTGGGAAGTGTGTGCTACTCCTACTCCGACTCCCGAGAAAACTCCGACTCCTACTCCCGATTCTCATGAATCTCCAACTGAAACATCACCGTGTGGTCCTGGATCTACACTTGTGGAAGTATGTACTCAGACAAGCTACACCACACAACTTCAATCAAATGAGTTGGTGTGTGAAAAGGTATGTACAATGTCGGATAAAAAGTGTGGGGGTCAGGTGGTACCAGAGGGTTATTCTTGTTGTGGTGATGAAGAAAACGGAACGATATATCCTGAAGATGATACCATTGAGTGTTGTGGGATTGTACCATACAAAGACGAAGATGATGAGTTGCTTTGTTGTGATGATACATTACATGAAAATACAGAACCAGGTGATAGTTGTTGTGGAGATGATAAGATAAATAGAGCAAATGGTGACTCTTGTTGTGGTGGTCTACCTTCCAAAGCTACCGATTTATGCTGTGGTGGCCAAGCGCATGAAAATCTTGCTGGAACTAAGTTGTGTTGTAATGGTACTCCGTATAATTCAATTACTCAAGATTGTTGTGGTGGGATTAGAATATTTGATAAGGCTAATAAGTTATGTTGCGATGGTCGTGTAAAAAATAAACCTGCACCACACTATTCTTGTTGTGGAGGTGGTACATTCGATGAAAATGATGAGTGTTGTGAAAATGATGTCAAAACACTAAAAAACGATCATTGTGGGGGAATCTGTACAAATCCTATACCGAAGGCAGATCAAGTATGTTGTGAAGACCAAGTGGTATTAAGAGATCAATGTTGCAATGGGTCTGTGTTGAATCCCGGTGAAGCTTGCTGTAACCATCAGGTGATTGATGCAGAGACCCAAGGTTGTTGTGAAGATGAAGATGGCCACGAATGGAAGGTGCTTGCCAATGAAAAATGTTGTAATGGTAATGTGGTACCTGATGATACTGAGTGTGATTGTGGCGAACTTAAGTGTAAATGTGGATGTGAAGAAAATGCCGATGGTGTTGCTGAGTGTGTCGGAGAGTGTCCATTTGGGTGGGGTTGTTTGGCAGATTATTGTGACGAAGATTGTACAAAGCTGAAATCCTCGTATTGTGACAAAGATTGTCTACACCACAAAGATAAATATTGTGGAGATTGCAAAGGACTAAAAACAGAAGAAAACACACATTGTTGTGGTGATAAATCTTATAATCCACTCTCTGGTACAGGAAATATTAAATGTTGCGAAGGCACGAATCCACCCAAAACTTACAATGCAAACGTTGACTGTTGTCACGAAACTGCGTTTGGCTTTGCAATTGTATCTCACTCATATTTCTGTGACGGAGATTGCGACAGATTAAAAAGTAATCATTGTATATATAAAGGTGAATGTAGATCAGAAAAAGAAGCAGGACAAAGATGTTGTGGTCCTTTGTCGTATAATCCCTGGTCCCATAAATGTTGCTCCCCACGGACTGCGGATGGTGAGCATTTCGTAAAGAAAAAGGATGAGAAATGTTACTCACACACTCCTTCAGACCCAGGTACCCCTCCGGATCGCCGTCCGGATCCTGTTGATCCTGTTGATCCTGTTGATCCTGTTGATCCTGTTGATCCATGTGCCAACTCCAATTGTGAGTGTGGTTGCTTTGCCGGAGTTTGTTTTCCGATGCCAAACGATGAACACTGCGATGTATGTGACGAAAATTCTAAGAAAAAATCCGAGTATTGCATGGGAGATTGTGAAAATGACTTAAAAACTGAAAAAGGTTGTTGCAACCGTCTAGCTTTAACTGAAGAACTTCCTTATTGTTGTGGTGGAGATGGAAATCCACTCTCGGTTCGAGTTAAATCAGAAAATCATTGTTGTGGTGGCACAGAGATAAACCCAGCAACTACTATATGTTGTGATGGTGAGTCGTTCCCTTTAGATGGAGATATAAAATGTTGTAGAGGTGAAGATGGTGAAAGGTCATACGATCAAACAACCAGTTTCTGTTGCCCAGACGGTGATGTGGTTCGTCCCAAAAAAGAATTTTGTGAATCTGAGGATGGTAAGTGCCCACCTCGTACCGACTTTTGTGATGAAGAAAACTGCAAGGGTCGAAAAACAGACGAAAAAACAGATTGTTGTGGTGATGAACCATATAATCCAAATGATACTACTAAATTGTGTTGCGGTTATATAGATGAAACGGACGAACTTCAAGTTCATAGACTAGTGGATTCAGATAATTATTGTGGTGATTGTGATAAACCAAAAGAAAATTATTGTAATTGTGAAACTGAAATAGATCCAGAAACAGAAGGATGTTGTCGAGAGGACTCTGATAAAAAATTTAAGTTAGATAGCGAAAAATGTTGTTATGGTAAGGAAGGAGTGGTGGTTATTCCAAAAGACCAAGACTGTCCAACCATTGAGACACCCACAGAAACAGAATCTCCATCAGAATCTCCATCAGAATCTCCAACGGAGTCGTCAACTGAAACTTTAACCCCAACTCCAACACCAACTGAGACTACAACACCGACATTAACCCCAACTCCAACACCAACTGAGACTCCAACTCCAACACCAACTGAGACTCCAACACCAACCCCAACTCCAACACCTACTCCAACCCCAACACCAACACCAACACCTACTCCAACCCCAACACCAACACCTACTCCAACACCTACTCCAACCCCAACACCAACACCTACTCCAACTCCCTATAAAGTAGAAGTTGCAGAGATGGGTGGGTTTCCGTGTGCAACTCCTACAGAACACTCATCACCAATTTTTGATACAACTGAGGAACGTGGACTCTCTAACTATCGTGACGTAGAAGACCCATCGTATGTACCGGTGACACTTACTTTAACCTGTACAATAACCGAATTCAGTGAGTTCGTAAACATTGAACTTGAATCTTGTGATATTCCAGAAACACCAGACTCAGAACAAGAAGAAACCTATGAAAATCTTCCGTACACCAAAGAATACACCGAAGAAGAACCAATTGATTATGTAAAACTTGAATATCCAACTCCAACTTGTGATATGCTTACTGATCCGGAAGAACA